>Ga0302122_10000020_pt1 | contig 79749 bp, 84 predicted proteins | sample CB21_SCM_MG_FD_203115 | JGI IMG/M metagenome (GOLD analysis project Ga0302122, IMG submission 203115) | Marine microbial communities from Western Arctic Ocean, Canada - CB21_SCM | ecosystem: Environmental > Aquatic > Marine > Oceanic | place: Canada: Western Arctic Ocean | collected 2017-09-28 | reverse complement strand
TCGTAGGTTTCGCCGCGAGGGTCGGTGTACTGACCGTCCCCGGTGAGCGTTCCTCTGGGAAGGGGTCTGTCGTCTTCTTCGGCTCCGACGGCACCGCCACCGGCATCGCCGGCACCGTCGCCAGTGCCGTCGTCGACACGCTTCGCTACGGTCGACGCCGGCACCGTCGACGTCGCCTCTGACGGTTGCGTGTCCGGGTCGCTGAGGGCAACGTCGGGGTCCGATGGGGTCGCCTCTGGCGGTTGCGTGTCCGGGTCGCTGGCGGCTGCACCGGGGTCGGACGGGGTCGTATCTGAGGGCTGGGCGTCTGAGGTGCTGGCGGCTGTATCGGGGGCTGTCGGCGTTGCCTCTGACGGGTGTGTGGTTGTAGCGGCGTCGGAGTTGGACTGGGGGACTGTGGAGGTTGCCTCTGTGGGCTGTGTTACGGGGCTCTGGGTTTGGGCGGTGGGCGCGTCGAGGGTGCAGGCGGTGGCGGTCAGGAGGATGACCAGAGCCACGGCCATGGAGAGCGCGGGGGCGGGGGTGGTGAGTCGGGGTCGAGACATTGTGTAGGGCGGTTGCCGACTGTTGTGATGATCGGCCGGGGGACATTATGGGGCACATCGGATGCTTACGGCGCGGGTGCCCGGGATGGGGCCGCCGCGGTGCGTAGCCTCGGCGGCGTGTCGGAGCCAGATGACCCCACAGCCGTCGACCCGGCCGCTGATGGCGATGACGGCGCTGGGTTGTCGCTGGCGCCCGAACGCCGTGAGGCCGGGTCCGGGACAGAGGTGTCCGACGAGCAGCGGGACCGCCGGACGGGTTTCTTTCGCGAAAGCGAGACGGCCGCCTCGCCGGTGTCGTCCGTACCTGCTCCGACCGGAGGACGCTGGAATGAACTGGAGGCGGACCGTCAGATCCGTGCATTCCTGACAACCCTTGCCGGGGGTCGCCGCCTCGTGCACCGAAGTGACCCGGTGGAACTCCTGCGCGAGAACGATCTGCTGCTCCTGTTCGGCCCGGAAGAAGAGGAGGCCTTCGCGGACCTTGCGCTCAGGTTCCCGGAGGAGACGGTGAGTCGCTGGGCGACGCTGCTCAGCGGGGGGGATCGCTCAGAGGCATTCGGTCCGAGGTCGCGCTCCGAACGCAGGGACGAGGCCTCCATCGTGCGCTCCCTGCATGTCGGGCTCCGCCAGAGGGTCATCGGAGCCCTGCTCGTGGTCCTGGCGGTAGGCGCCGTCGGGGTGCTGGCCCGTGTCGTCCTCTCAGGCGAACCCGTGGACAGGACCGACCGGTCGCTCCGGTTCTCCGCGACCCTCGACACACCGGATTCCGGTGACGGAACCGGCGTCGTACCCGGTGGGCCGCCCGTGGCCGAGCCGTCGCTTGTGAGCACGGCAGACAGCGTCGTGGCCGTCCTGCGCGGTGACGGACAGTCGGTTGACCGGATCCGCCTGGATGTGCCCGCCGGAGACCTGCCCATAGGGGTCGGCGCCCTCGCCGGAACAGTCTTCGAACACGCCGGCGGTCAGGTGGCCCTCGTCGGACCGGTGGACTGGTGGGTGGCGGGGTGCGTCCGGGTCGTCGTAGCGACGGAGTTTCTGCGCCCCCTGGACGTCGTCCTGTACGAGGACTCCGACGGTGCGTGCCCGCCGGAGATGGTTGGTCGGGTCGCACGGGTCACCTGCTCAGGCAGGAGGGTCCTCGTGCTGACGGTGGACATCCCCCAGGGAGAGGTGGCCCTGATAGAGGGAGGCTCCGGCTGGGCCGAGACGATCCGTTTCGGTCTGGAGACCGCCACCGAAGCGGACTCGCGTTGGGAGACGCTTGCCGTCAGGGGGTCCATCACGGTGGCGGCGGAAGGCACCACCGTGGCCGTGCCCCGATTCGGTGGCGCTCCGGGTGATGAGATCACCGTCGACCTTGGATCCGGGCCGACCGGACCATTCGTGGGCGCCTGCACCCTGGGGTGAATCACCGGACGTGCAACCGAGCCGGGAGGTCGTGGCCGGTACGGTTATGGCATGTGCGGCCGGGTGGTGACGACATCGTCACCCGAAGAACTCAGCGAGTACCTGGGAGCGGATGCCATCGTTGACGTCCTGGACGGTCCCGACCACAACGTTGCTCCAGCTGGCCGGTTGCCCATTGTCTGGGTCGATCCGACAGGTGGCCGCCAGCACCTCCTGGGGACCGCCCGATGGGGGCTACTCCCCGAATGGGCCACGGACCCGTCGCCCAGCGGCCGAATGTTCAACGCCAGGGCTGAGACAGCGGCCACCAAGCCCTCCTTCCGGGCGGCATTCCGACACAGGCGGTGCCTCGTTGCGGTGGACGGATTCTACGAATGGAGCCCCTCCGCTGCCGGCTCAGCCTCGCAACCCTGGTTCGTGCAGCGCTCTGATGGGGCACCGTTGGCTCTGGCCGGACTCTTCGAGGCCCGGGCCGACGGGGACGACTCGGTTCTGAGGACGTGCACGATCCTGACTGTGGATGCGAACGCCGACCTTGCCCCTGTCCACCACCGGATGCCGGCACTGCTGCCAGAGTGCCAGTGGGCCCAGTGGTTGGATCCTTCGGACCATGACCGCTCCTCGCTGAACTCGCTCCTCGCGTCTGCACCCGACGGGCTACTCGAGCGCCACAGGGTGGCCCGGGACGTGAACGACGCCCGCCGCAAGGGAGCAGGGTTGACCACCCCGATGGACGGTTCCGAGCTGGTCGACGCCGGTGGCGACCAGGAGGCCCTCTGGTGAAGACCACCCCGGCCTTCGAGAGAACCGCAAAATCCCTGGAACGCACCGGGGAGACCGTCGTGACGAAGGTGGTGTCGGTCAGACGACGCATGGACATTGCCATGCTCCGATGGCAGGCCCGAATGGACTCCCCGGTCTGGGACCGCTGCCTGCCGTGGATCACAGCGGTGTTGCTTGCGACATTCCTGACGCTGTTGGCCCTGGCGCGCAGCCAGGACCTCGGTATCGGCTACCAGATCGGCCATTACCTCCAGGCCGCCGACCTCATGGACCGGGGCTTCGAGCCGGTGGTCAACGACCTCGGGCACAACCTCTTCGCCGACCAGGGAGCCTGGATCTTCTGGCCCATAGCGTGGGCCCTCCAGGTCCTGCCGGTGGCCGGCACGCTCCTCCTCCTGCAGTCCGTCGCCCTGGCGGTTGGCGTCGTACCGATCTGGAGGATCGCCCGTGGCCCGGCCAACCTCCGCATAGGAGCGGCGGCTGCGCTGATGGCGGCCTACGCCATGCACCCATCCGTCCACAACCTGAACCTCGCCGGCTTCCATCCGGAGGCGTTGGCGCTACCTGCCCTGATGGCGGCCTACCTGGCGGCGCAGCGTGGTCGCTGGAGGCTCGTGGCGGTCCTCGTCCTGCTGGTGGTCACCACCAGATCGGACCTCGGCCTGGCCGTGGCGGCCCTCGGGCTGCTCCTCGTCGGCGAAGAGGAGAAGACGGCCGGCTGGTCGCTGGCCACCTTCGGCCTGACCTGGTTCCTGATCATGTCCTTCGTGGTCCAGCCCATGGTCGGCGACGGGGACTATGCGCATCTCGATGCCTTTGCCAGGTACGGAACGGGCGTCCTGGGAATCGCAGTCGGAATGCTCGGCGATCCTCTGGGTCTCGTCAGCGACCTGTTCGGACGGGACGGATTCGACAAGGTCGTACTCCTGCTGGCCCCGGTGCTCTTCCTGCCGCTGGTGAGGCCCAGGTACCTCGTGCCGGTCCTGCCCCTGCTGGCCCTGTATCTGGTGGCGGACGTTCCCGATGGCGGATTCGGCAACCCCCAGCAGGACGTCGCCACGCTGGCATTCGTGTTCATTGCGGCCACGTACGCCCTGATGCGCATCGGAACACCCGGGGTGAGCCGGGTCCTCGTGGATCGCCGAATGCTCACGGTCCTGGTTCTCACAGCGCTCGTGTTCTTCGTGCGCGACGCCGAGTCCTCTCCGTACGAGGAGCCGTGGGACTGGGGAAGGCGCTCAGCGGTGGACGTGGCCCGGGTGTCGACATCGGTACTCATTGGCGATGACGCACGTGTGATCGTCTCGCCGGAGGTCTATCCGCTGGTGGCGGATCGTGACGAGGCCCGTGTCCTGCGTCCCACTCAGGGGTTCCTGCCCGGGTTGGACTGGCCGGACCGGTTCGACGTGGTCGTGGTGGACGTCGAGTCCATGGGCTGGACCGCCTCGGAGGCCCGCATGTTCGAGAGCCGTCTGATCCTCATGGACTTCCGCAAGCGTCTGGACTCCGACGGTGTACGACTCTGGGTGCGACGCCCGGGATCGTGACCCGCGTGAGGCCGATCCGTGCCGGTCAGACCACCTCTGGATGACCTGCGGAGCGCAGCGCTCCACGGAGTGCCTCAGCCACGTCATCAAGGTCTGACGGGTCGGCATCGGCGTCGGCCTGGCTGAAGTCCAGGTGCCCCATGTGGTCGAGGGGTACCACGTGCAGGTGGGTATGGGGCACCTCGAAACCAGCGATCATGAGGCCGATCCGTTCCGGCGCGAACGACGCCATCTGTGCCCGACCGACTGCGTGGGCCACCATCGTGCAGTGCGCAGCGGTCTGCACGGGCAGGTCGGTCCAGCGGTCCACCTCGGCGATCGGGATGACCAGGACGTGCCCGCGGTTGAGGGGGCGGATGTCGACCATGGCGATACAGGTGGGGTCACGCCAGATGATCCGACCTGGAATCCCGCCGGTGATGATGCGGGTGAATATCGAAGCCACAGGTCCTCCCGACGGGTTCGCTGCATCTCCGGCTGGAGAGCGGCAGGGTCGGATCGTAGGCTGTGCCGGATGGGATCCGAGACAGCAGCTTCCCCGGTGCCGTCGAGGACCGGATGGGACGGCGTATGGACGCTGCCGAACCTGATCACCGTGCTCCGCCTGGCGTGCATTCCGTGGTTCCTGTGGCTCCTGTTCGATGTCGGGAACCGGACCGATGCGGCGCTTCTCCTGGGCGCCCTCGGCGCCACCGACTGGGTGGACGGTTGGATTGCCCGTCGCTTCAACCAGGTCTCCGACGTAGGCAAGCTCCTGGATCCGATCGCCGACCGGTTCCTGCTCGTCGTTGCGCTGGCGGCCATGGTGGTGGACGGTTCCATCCCCACCTGGTTCGCCGTGGCGGTGCTGGTCCGCGAGGTCCTGATTGGTCTGGTCGGACTCGTCCTGCTGGCCATGGGAGCACGTCGCATCGACGTGACCTGGTGGGGAAAGACGGGGACCTTCGCCCTGCTGTGGGCTGTCCCATTCTTCCTGGCAGGGGAATCCACCGCCTTTGCCCACGAGGCGTTCGCCCTCGGCGCCTGGGTGTTCGGCCTGCCTGGCCTGGTGATCTCGTGGGCTGCCGCCTGGTACTACATCCCGACGGCGCGTGAGGTGCTGGCACAGCGGCGCTCACGTGGAGTCGGCTGAGCGTGGTTCCACCGGATCGGAACTTCCGAAGTAGGTTCGGATCATGAACATTCCGGCCGACCTCCTCTATTCGACCGACCATGAATGGGTCCGCGATCTGGGCGCTGGCCGTACCCGCATCGGGATCACCGACTACGCCCAGGACGCCCTCGGTGACGTGGTCTTCGTTGAGGTGCCTGTGGTCGGTACCTCGGTGGTTGCCGGAGCGGTATTCGGCGAGGTCGAGTCGACGAAGTCGGTGTCCGAACTTTTCGCTCCGGTGACTGGCGAGGTGGTGGCCGTCAACGAGGACCTGGAGGCCACCCCGGAGAAGGTGAACGAGGATCCCTACGGGGATGGCTGGATCTGCGAGATGGGCACCGATGGCTCAGCGACGGGCGAACTCATGGACGCCGCCGCCTACCAGGCCCTGATCGGGGAATGAGCCTTGAGCCTCCCGTGCCCGCAATGCGGCCGACCGGAGCCGGCTGAGGCTCGTTTCTGTGGCGCCTGCGGAATGAGGCTTCTGCCCGCCGTGGATGAGGTGACGGATGCCTTCGACCCGGTGGAGGAAATTCCACACGAGGAGGACCGGGGTCGGTTCCCGGTGGAGTGCGGGCTGTTCGTGGTCGAGTCCGGTCCCAAGGCCGGCTCAAGATACGGGCTGGAGGCCATGGTCACGACGATCGGGCGCCATGGTGCCGCCGACATCCTCCTTGACGACGTGACCGTCTCACGCCGTCACGTCGAGGTGGAGCGTGTCGGCGACCACTACGTCGTGCGCGACGTCGGCTCCCTGAACGGCACCTACCTGAACCGGAGTCGCATCGAGTCCAGTGAACTGGACGACGGCGACGAACTTCAGATCGGGCGATTCAAGCTGGTGTTCTTCCACGGCACCGGCGCCTGAGTGACGGTGGCGGCCTCCGAGGTGGACTCCGCTGCTCCCGCATCGGCAATGAACATCGGCGACGTCATAACCGGGCTGGCTTCGGAGTTCCCCGACGTGACTGTGTCCAAGATCAGATATCTGGAGTCCTACGGACTCCTGGAACCAGAACGCTCTCCGGCCGGATACAGGTTGTTCTCAGTCGACGATGTGGCACGGCTGACGTGGATTCTGCGCCAGCAGCGCGACCACTTCCTGCCGCTCAAGGTGATCCGCTCGATGCTCCTGGACGGCGTCGACCTGGCCGATTCCGGTCCAGAGGAGTCAGCCGATGTCAGGCCGTTCCGGGAGAGCGGCCGAACCGGCAATCTGGGGTCGGTGAGCGTCAGCCTCGAGGAGCTGGCTGCCATGGGTGGTCTCGACGTCGAGGTGGTCCGCGATCTGGAGAAGCACGGATTGATCGTGGGCATCGAGGCCGGCCGTACGGTGGTCTACGACGGCGACGCCCTCCTGGTTGCACGGGTGGCGGCACGCTTCGTGCAGCACGGCTTCGACGTTCGTCACCTGCGCATGTACCTGGTGGCTGCGCAACGCGAGGCGGGGATCCTCGAGCAGGTCCTGTTGCCGCTGCGACGAAGGGGAGACGGGCGTTCGGGTCTGGAGGCACGTCGGCTGCTCGACGAGTTGGCGGATGCCGGTGCGGCCCTTCACGATCTGCTGCTCCGCCGGTCGATGGGTCCACTCGTCTGATGGCCGGGCCGACCCCGTATCTGGGAGCGGCGACCATCGCCGACCGGGTGGCCGGGCTGGCCGCCGAACTCGACGAGGTCCTGGAGCCGGGAGCGGTTCTGGTCGGAGTCCTGAAGGGCTGCCTGCCCTTCATGGCCGACCTGATCCGGCGTCTCTCCACCCCGATCCTGGTCGACTTCCTCGCCCTCAGCGCTCTCGGCCCCGACCGTGGGCGGGTCCGCCTCACGAACGACCTCTCGGTCGATGTTGATGGTCGACAGGTGGTCCTGGTCGAGGGCCTGGTTGATACCGGCTTCCGTCTGGACTACCTGCGTCGGCATGTGCTCGAACACGGACCGTCCGAGTTGCGGGTCTGCGCCCTCTTTGATCGGGCGGGTCGGCGGGTACTGCCGATCCCCCTGGACCACGTCGGCTTCACCACCGACGCCGCCTTCCTGGTGGGTTACGGGCTGGACCACCGTGGCGGGTTTCGCAACCTGCCGGGGGTGGTCGAGGTGGACCTGGCTGACCTGGACAGCGCAGGGGACGGGTTCCACCGGCAGGTCCGTGACGCCGGCGGGTCAGCGGAGCGGCACTAGGGTTCCGACGTGCGCCGCCGACCCACCAGCAGGGACCTCCGATGATCGAGATGGAGGTCGTGGGCGTCCAGGAGGTTCTGCCCTCGAGCGTTCCGGTGGTTCTGCTCCGTGAGGCTGAGGGTGAGCGCCTGCTGCCGATCTTCATCGGGATGCCGGAGGCGACGGCCATTTCGCTGGCTCTCGCCGGTCAGGATCCACCCCGTCCGATGACCCATGACCTGATGGTGACCCTGCTGGCCACCTTCTCGGCCACCCTGGAGCGCGTCGTGGTCACAGAACTCCGGGATCGCACCTTCTTCGCTGAGATGTACCTGCGGGGGCCGGTGGGCGTCGAGGTGGTGCCGGCGCGTCCCTCGGACGCGATTGCCCTCGCTGTGCGCACCGGTGCAGCGGTCTTCGCCGCCGAAGAGGTGGTCGAGAAGGCGGGCTATCTGCCGCCTCCGACTGAGGAACCAATGGCGGAAGCTGAGGTCGAGGAGTTCCTGGCGTTCCTGGATTCGGTGGAACCAGACGACTTCGAGGGCTGACGCCCGGAGTGCCTCCCTGAGCGTGGCATCTGTCGCGCCCAGAGCGTCCAGATGACCACTCCGGGCGCGAAATCCTTGACCGGCGCCTCGGCGGCCCGTACCCTGATGCGCGGAGTCACAGGGTTGTAGTTCCAACCCTGTGGTACGCGGGCGAAATCTCGCACCAGCACGATTCGACATGGGGGAGACGTCCCAATGACAAACCAGACGCCTGAGGGCTACTCGGGCAAGCGGGCCGCTGAGATAGCCGGCATCACCTACCGCCAACTCGACTACTGGGCCCGTACCGGACTCGTCGGACCGACCCTGGCACGCGCCAGCGGCAGCGGCAGCCGCCGCCGCTACTCATACCGGGACCTGCTCGAGCTACGTGCCGTGAAGTCCCTGCTGGACGCCGGGATCCGCCTTGAGCTGGTTCGTGAGGTGTTCGAGTACCTGACGCTCCACCTGGACGAGGACGTGACCCGGGTGAACCTGGTCATCAGCGGCACCTCGGTGATGGTGCGTACCGGTGAAGAGGAGATCGTGGACCTGATCCGTAACGGTCAGGGAGTGCTCAACATCCTCCCGCTCGCCGGGGTGAAGGACCAGGTGGATGCCCGGATAGTGGAGTTGTATCCAGAGGGCCGCAGCGATGTCGAGATCCCTCCGACGGCTACCGCCGTCGGGAACTAGATCCGGAAGCCTTCACATCGACGCCGTCGTGGAACCGGGTGGGGGAGAGGTCGTGCCCCTTCGACCCGTGGCCCCGGTCGGGTCATCCGACGGCGTGGCGTTCTCCCACGAGTCCGAACAGCGGGTCGCCGACCTTCTGGATTTCTACGACATCACCTGGGAATACGAGCCCCGGACCTTCGTACTCGAAGCCGCTCCGGACGGGCGGCCCAAGATGGCGTTCACGCCGGACTTCTACCTTCCCGACCATGACCTCTACCTGGAGGTCACGACGCTCCGCCAGTCGTTGGTTACCCGCAAGAACCGCAAGGTGAGACTGCTGCGCGAGCTTCACCCGGAGTTGCGTGTGCGGATCCTCTACCGACGAGACCTGGATCGCCTCCTCGTCACCCACGCTGCCTGACGCGATATACCTTCGGTTCCATGGCTGAAGTAACCCTGCAGGCATCACCGCTGGATGCCGTCCACCGTGGCCTCGGCGCCCGGATGGTCGCCTTCGGTGGATGGGAGATGCCGGTCAGCTATCCGGTGGGCACGCTGGCCGAGCATGCAACATGCCGTACGGGCGCAGCCCTGTTCGACGTGAGCCATCTCGGCAGCCTCGATTTCCGGGGGCCGCACGCACGGGACGCAATCCAGGCCGCCTTCAGCAATGACCTGGAACGGATCGCTCCCGGACGCGCCCAGTACACCCACCTGCTCGACGACGCCGACGGATCTGTGGTCGATGACATCATCGTGTGGTGGCTGGCCCCCGACCACTTCGTGGTCCTGCCCAATGCCTCGAACAGCGGAGCGGTCGTGGATGCCCTTCCTGGCTGTGTCGACATCCGACCAGAGCGGGCACTCCTGGCCCTTCAGGGACCGACGGCCCTCGCCGTCCTGGGATCGGTGGTGCCGGGCGCCGCTACCGTTGCCCGATTCGCAGTGGCGCCCTTCCAGTGGGGGTCCACCTCGGGTCTGGTGGCGGGCACCGGGTACACGGGCGAGGACGGCGTGGAGTTGGCTGTGCCGGTCGAGGGCGCAGCCGACCTGTGGCATGCACTCGTGGCGGCCGGTGCCGAACCAGCCGGCCTGGGAGCACGCGACACCCTCAGGCTGGAGGCTGGACTACCCCTGCACGGTCACGAGCTGGGCTCCGGGATCACGCCGTTGGATGCCGGCCTGGGCTGGGTGGTCGGCTGGGAGAAGGAGGCCTTCCGTGGCCGCACGGCCCTGCTGGAACAACGCCGGAGCGGCCCCGGGCGACGGCTGCGGGGACTGGCGGTGGAGGGCCGTCGACCACCACGCGAAGGACAGGCCGTGATCCATGATGGGAAACAGGTGGCTGAGCTGACCAGCGGCAATTTCTCGCCAACCCTCGGACACGGGATAGGCATGGCATTCCTGCCGTTGGAGATCGGGCTCGGCGATGTCGTGAACCTCGACCAGAGGGGAACCGAGGTGGCGGCCACCGTGGTGGCGATGCCTTTCGTCGGCGGCTGACCCGGGTCAGGCCGTGGTCAGTCCAGTAGGTCGGGTTGGTCCCGCAGTATCTGGTCGAACATCGGCTGGGCGCTGAACCAACTGGCGAAATTGCCGGCCACCTGGCTGTGCGTCAGCACAGCGGTCTCATCGTCGATGAGGATCGGTTTGCCGGCGGCCTCGGCCAGCAGCTGTGCCTGGCAGGAGCGCTCCATGGTCACGAACAGCCACGTGACCGCGTCCACGCTCGCTCCCACGGTGAGGATGCCGTGGTTCCGAAGGATGGCGGCACTCCGGTCACCCAGGGCGTAGGCGAGACGCTTTCCCTCCTCGGGGTCGTTGACCACTCCCGTGTAGTCGTCGAACAGCACGTGGTCGCCGTAGAAGATGCAGCTGTCCTGGGTGATCGGGTCCAGCATCCGGCCCAGCGAGGACCAGGCCTTTCCGTACAGGGAATGGGAGTGGGCAGCAGCGATCACATCTGGTCGGGCCATGTGGAGACCCGAGTGGATGGCGAAGGCCGCCTGGTTCACGGCGTACTCGCCGTGGATGATCTCGCCGGTGTGGCTGACCAGGAGTAGGTCCGAAACACGGATATGACTGAACGGCGTGCCGAAGGGATTCACCCAGAAACAGTCGGTGTGCTCGGGGTCGCGCACGGTGATGTGGCCGGCCACCCCCTCGCTGAACCCGAAGCGCCCGAAGATCCGGAAGGCGGCCGCCAGGCGTTCCTTGCGGTACTGCCTCTCCGACTCGTGGTCGTCGAAGACCGGGATGTCATACGGGATCGGCTTGTCCGACTTGATGGCCGGGTTGTTCCTTGGCTTGGTCACTACTGCCTCCGGGCTTCAGGGCCGTCAGGGGCGAGTGTAGGTGCAGGGCCGTGGGGCCGACCCGGACGGGCGGGTCAGGAATCCAGCACGTCGACGGTCCGCTGGCGCAACCAGTGGTCGGCAAGGGTCACGAGGGCCATTGCCTCGACCATCGGTACTGCGCGCGGCAGCACACACGGGTCATGGCGGCCCCTGGCCTCCAGGACGATCGCCTCGTTCTGTGTGTTCACCGTGTCCTGAGCGGAACTGATGGTGGCCGTGGGCTTGAAGGCCACCCGGAAGTTGATGTCGGCGCCATTTGTGATTCCGCCCTGGACGCCACCGGAGCGGTTCGCGGTAGTGACCGGCCGTCCATCCGGACCGGGGATGAACGGGTCGTTGTGGGTGCGTCCGGTCATGGTGACGGCATCGAAGCCACTGCCGATATCGAAGCCCTTGGAAGCCGGAAGGGAGAGCATCGACTTGGCAAGGTCGGCCTCGATGCGATCGAAGACGGGCGCGCCGAGCCCGGCCGGTACCCCACGCGCAACGCAGGTGACGATGCCTCCGAGCGAGTCGCCATCGCGTCGGGCCGCATCGATGGCCAGCGCCATGGTGGCGGCTGCGGTCGGGTCCGGACAACGTGTCGCATCCGCCTCGACCATTTCGAGGGTCACGGTGCTGGGATCCACGTCGGCGACGATGTCATGCACCTGCGACACCCAGGCGAGGACCTCGATCCCGCCCATCTCGGCCAGCAGGCGGCGGGCAATGGCACCGGCAGCGACTCGGCCGATGGTCTCGCGGGCGCTGGAGCGTCCGCCTCCCCTCCAGTCCCGGTGGCCGTACTTGGCCTCGTAGGTGAAGTCGGCATGCGAGGGTCGATAGAGGTCGCGCAGGTGGTCGTATGCGCCGGGGCGGGCGTCGGCGTTGCGGACCAGCACTGCAATGGGGCCGCCGGTCGTGAGACCGTCGAATACGCCGGACAGGATCTCGGCGCTGTCGGCTTCTCCCCGCTGTGTCGTGAGGCGGCTCTGCCCGGGTCGACGGCGGTCCAGGTCGTGCTGGATGTCGTCGACCGTGAGGGCGAGGCGCGGCGGACAGCCGTCGACCACCACGCCGATACCAGCGCCATGGCTCTCTCCCCAACTGCTGAGCCGGAAGGTGTGTCCGTAACTGTTACCCACGAGGCAGGAGCATAGGGCTGGGTTGTGCCCGCGCCCGTGGAGGTTTCGCAGAGCCCCGGGAGCCGATGGCTGTTGATGGAGAAGCCATCTGTACCATCGCCGCCCATGGGCCAGATTGACGGACGACTCAACCTCGCTTCCGCATGGGAGGCCATTGCCGACGAGGTAGGTGACAGGACCGCCGTCTCGGTTGCCGGTAGGCACTTCTCGTGGACTGACTTCGATGATCGGGCCGCCCGGCTGGCCGCCACGATGGCCCTCCACGGTCTGGGTCCCGATTCCAAGGTGGCGCTCTACCTCTACAACGGGAACGAGTACCCGGAGGCGCAGTACGCGGCCTTCAAGGTCCGGGGAATCCCCGCCAATGTGAACTACCGGTACACCGGCGACGAGTTGGCCTACATCCTGGAGAACTCGGATGCAGAGGCGATCTTCTTCGACCACACCCTCGCAGATCGCCTAGAGGCCGTCCGGGATCGCTGCCCGATGCTTCGCCTGGCAGTGCAGGTCGGCGGTGCCGAGGTGCCCGACTGGGCGCTGGGCTACGAGGACGCCGTTTCGGCCGATCCGATGCCGCGTATCGACCGTTCCGGTTCCGACCTCTGGTTCCTATATACCGGCGGGACCACCGGGATGCCCAAGGCCGTCATGTGGGACCACACGAACCTCCTAGGGAGCATGGAGGCCACGTTCCGTCCCTTCGGGCTGCCGGTTCCGTCCACGGCGACCGAAGCCGCAGCGACGGCTCGCACAGTCGCCGATGCCGGTAGGGAGATCCGTCAACTCTGTGCCGCACCCCTGATGCACGGAACCTCCGGTATCCCGGGGCTGGCCACCCTCAGCCACGGCGGGATGCTGTCCACGCTCTCATCCCGGGCGTTTGATCCCGACGAGCTCTGGCGGATAGTGGAGCTGGATCGCATCACGATGGTGAGCATGGTCGGAGATACTTTCGGACGACCAATGGTGGAGTCCCTGGATCGTGCCGCAGCCGAGGGGCGCATGCCGGACCTGTCCTCCCTGAGGCTCCTGCTCTCCTCCGGTGTGATGTTCTCAGCGCCCACGAAGGAGGCGTTGCTGGACCACCACGCCTGCACGATTCTGGACTCCCTGGGTTCCAGCGAGGGAACCGGAATGGCGAGCCAGGTCATGTCCCGCAAGCGCCGTGACACCGCGACGGCCCGTTTCCACCTCGGTGAGCACACCCGTGTCCTCACCCAGAATGGTTCCGACGTCCAGCCGGGCACCGGCGAGCGTGGCCAGATTGCACTCGGATGGCCACTGCCGCTCGGCTACTTCAAGGATCCGGTCAAGACACAGGAAGCCTTCCCGATGGTGGGCGGTCGTCGCTGGTCCATTCCCGGCGACTGGGCCACCGTCGAGGCCGACGGAACCATCACCCTTCTGGGACGTGGGTCGGCGTGCATCAATACCGGTGGAGAAAAGGTGTTCCCCGAGGAGGTCGAGGAGGCCCTGAAGGAGTTGGCGGCGGTGGTGGACTGCAACGTGGTCGGCCTTGAGGACGATCGCTGGGGCCAGGCGGTCACTGCGGTCGTGGAGCTCACCACCCCGGGAGCGGCCGATGCCGACGAATTGCGCGACGGTGTCCGGGAACGTCTGGCCGGTTACAAGGTTCCGAAGCGGATAGTCATCGTGGAGCGGGTGGAACGAAGCCCGAATGGCAAGTCGGACTACCGCTGGGCGAAATCCGTGGCCGAGGCTGCCGTCACCTGCTGACGGGTCCGGGCCCGATCGGCCTGGATCGGTTCAGTCCATCAACGACAGGCCGATGTTCTGATCCTGGGCGGGGTTGCGCCGGTCTCGGATCTCCTCGTGGCGTTGCTCTATCGATTCGATGTGGTCCGGATCGGTGAAGACCCAGAAGGTCTGCTCCAGCACGGCGTCGTGGACCAGGTCGGCCACCTCGGCCGGATCCTTGGCGTTGGCGGCCATCCACTCCTGGACCATCTGCTGGCGCTCCAGCTGCTCGTCGGACGGAAGTTCGGCCAGGGAGTCGGTGAGGTGTTCGGGACGGTTGCGCCCGGAATCAAAGATGCCGGTGGCCACGAACCCCGGGCAGAGCGAGGTGACGCCGACGTCCGAGCCGGCGGCGGAGAGCTCGTTGTGGAGGGTCTCGGCAATGCTTGATACGGCGTGCTTGGAGGCGCTGTACGGCCCGAGGCCCGGGAACGACGTGTGGCCGGCGACCGAGGCGGTCACGACCACGTGGCCCTCGTTGCGGGCCACCAGTCCCTTCAGGTAGATGTCCAGACCGTGGATGACGCCCCAGAGGTTCACCCCCAGCAACCAGTTCCAGTCGGCCATGGTCAGGTCCACCATGTCGCCACTGCCGGCCACGCCAGCGTTCAGGCAGACGACCTGGGCCGGTCCGAGGGCAGCGTCGGCGTCGGCGGCGAACCGGCGGAACGAGTCGATGTCGGATACATCGCACAGCCCACCGAACACCTCGGCGCCAGCGGCGGTCAGTTCGGCGACCGCTGTGGTCAGGGCAGCCTCCTCGATGTCGGCGATCGCCACCGACATTCCGGCGGCGGCGAAACGATGCGCGAATGCGAGGCCCATGCCGGATGCGCCGCCCGTGATGACGGCGACCTTGTTCTTCAGGTTCTTCATGGTTGCTCTCCCGTGGTCAAGTTCAGAGGTCGAGCAGTACCTGCTCAACGAGTTCAGGCATTGCCGGGTGGATGTAGAGCTGTTGGCGTGCCATCTGGTCCACGGTCAGGCCGGTGGCCATTCCCTGGATGAGCTGCTGGACGAGCGTCGGTGCCTGCGGACCCACGATGTGTGCACCCAGCAGCAGGCGGGTGTCGGGATCGGCCAGGACCTTGGCGAAACCGGTGGAGTCCTCCATTGCCCATCCGTACGCCGTGTCCGCGTACCGGCGAGTCGCCACGATGTGGGGCCGCCCGGAGTCGACGAGCTCCTTCTCGGTGTTGCCGACGCTGCCGACCTGGGGGTGCCCGAAGACGGCGTGGGGTACGACGCTCCTGTCGACGCTCTGGAACTCGGTCGGGTCGGCGAGGTTGTGGGCGACGATCCGGGCCTCTGCGTTGGCCGTGTGCTTGAGCTGGCGTGGGTTGGTGACGTCGCCGAGGGCCCAGATCCCATCGGCGCCAGTACGGAGCTGGTCGTCGGTGATGATGTAGCCCCGCTCGTCCAGGGTGATCCCGGCCCGGTGGACCTCGAGGCGATCCCCATTGGGCTGACGGCCGGTGGCCACCAGCAACTGGTCGGCCCGCAGGGTCGATCCGTCGGAGAGGAGGATCTCGTAGGTTCCGTCGTGCGACACCCTCGAGACCGTGGTCTCCAGTCGTACGTCCATGCGGTCGACGTAGGCCGCGGTGATGCAGCGTCGAACGTCCTCGTCGGCACCCCGCAACATCAGGTCGCCTCGGTGGACGATCGTCACCCGACTCCCCAGCCCATCGAACACGTGGGCCATCTCGGCTGCGATGAACCCGCCGCCCAGAATTACCAGCCTGTCCGGTAGCTCGTCGAGGCGCATCACGTCGTCTGATGTGCAGAACGGGGTGTCGGCCAGGCCAGGTACGTCCGGGACCAGACTGCGGGCCCCGGCGGCAATCACGATCCGATCGGCCGTGACCTCCAGTCCACCCAGGTCGACAGTGCGTTCCCCTGTGAAGCGGGCGCTGTGGCGGTAGACGGTCACGTTCTCCAGAGAGTTGCGGTACTCCAGACCAGCTGCTGCGATGGGATCGATGCGCCCGAAGACCCGGTCCCGGATGGCGGGCCAGTCGGCTGCCTGGAAGCTGGTGTGCACGCCGAGGGCGGGTCCACGGCGGGCGGAGAGGGCCAGGTCGGCGGCGTGGACGAACATCTTCGACGGGATGCATCCGCGGTTCATGCAGGTCCCACCGAAGTCCCATGGTTCGGCAATGGCCACGTCCCAGTCGTCGTGTTCCGGACCGATGATCGAGTTACCGGATCCGGCGCCGATGATGAGGAGGTCGTGGTGGGGCACTGGTGTCCTTTCGGGTTGTCAGCGGGCGAGGTGGTCGCCGAGGGCCCGGAGGCTCTGCGTTCCGGCGCCCAGCGAGGTGGTGAGGTGCTTGTTCCAGAGCGTGTAACGGTGGAGGGGATAGTCGGCGGCGACTCCCATGCCGCCGTGGCAGTGCTGGGTGGCGTTGGCCACGTCGGTAGCGCGCTCCGAGGCCCACCACTTCGATATCAGCAGGTCTTCGGTGGCGTCCACTCCGTTGGCTAGACGCCACGCCGCCGAGAGGGTGACGAGGCGGATGCCGCCCACGTTCACGAACTGGTCTGCCAGGCGTTGCCCGACAGCCTGGAAGGTGGCGATGGGCCGCCCGAACTGTTCCCTGGTGGAGGTGTACCCGGCCGTCATGGAGAGTGCCCGCTCGGTCACACCCAACTGGGTTGCACAGATCCCCAACCGAAGGTGGTCCAGAAGGGCATCGACTGTCGTGTCGTCACCAACAGGTTCGGCCGGCGTCGCATCGAAGTCGACCTCCCAGATTGGCTGCCTTCGTGTCGAGCTTCCCTCCCTCCGGGTGATGCCGGCGGCCGTCGCATCCACCAGTACACAACGGGGTCCGTCCGGGGTACGCACGGTGACCAGGAGGCTCGATGCGACGTCGAGATGTTCGACGACGACCTTGGTTCCGTGCAGTAGGCCGTCCTCGAAGGTCGTGGAGGGCTGCGTGAGACGGTCGTCGAGGTACTCCTGGACGGCGACGGTGAGGATCGTCGTTCCGGTGACGACGTCTGGAAGCAGGCGTTGGCGCTGCTCGTGCGACCCGTGCCGGTCCACGATGAGCGCGGCGATCGAAGAGGGGAGAAGCGGCAGGGGTGCCACATGGGATCCCTGTACCCCCAGCAGCAGCGCCAGGGCGACGGCATCCAGACCGCTGCCGCCCACGTCGACACCCAGAGCGATGCCGAGGAGGCCGGCGGTGGCGAGGTCCCCCCAGAGCTCCCGGTCGAACCATCCACCGGCGGTTTCGACGGCAAGGTGGCGATCCATGTCCAGGTGGTCGCCCATGATGCGTCCGGCCAGGTCCACCACCGCCTCCTGGGCTTCTGAAGGTGTGAAGTCCACGGCCGCTACCTCGCCCCTGCCCGGCGACGCTGCTGGCGCGGCAGACCCAGGCCGGCCATTGCGATGATGTCGCGCTGGACCTCGTTGGTGCCGCCACCGAAGGTCAGCACCCAGACGCTCCGGTAGGAGGCCTCGACTGCGTTGAGGATGCTGGTCCCCGGCGAACCCTCCGTCAGGTGACCGGTTGCGCCGATCACCTCGGTGATGAGGGTGTACACCCGGTGCATCGATTCCGAGCCGTGGACCTTCACGGCGGACGAGTCGGCGGGGCTCATGTGACCTCTCGTGTTCTCGGACGCCACGTACCAGTTCAGGAGGTCCAGGTGGCGGGCCAGGGCACGACACTCGGCCAGCTTCACCCGGACCCACTCGTTGTCGATGACCCGCAGCCCATTGGCCGCAATTGTTGTACGGGCCCAGGCAACGGCATCGTCCGTGATTCGTGCCAGACGGGCCCCGGGGAACAGCGATACCCGCTCGTGGTTGAGCTGGTTGGTGATCAGTCCCCAACCGCCGTTCACCTCGCCGACGCGCATCGAGTCCGGGACCCGGACGTCGTCGTAGAACGTGGAGGTGGTGTGGGTGCTGCCGAACGTCTCGAAGGGCTGGATCGAGAAGCCCGGATCGTCAGTGTCCACGAGGAACATGGTGATGCCCTTGTGGGCCGGGGCATCGGGATCGGTCCGGGCGGCCAGCCACACGTAGTCGGCGTTGTAGGCGAGGCTGGTGAACTGCTTCTGCCCGTTGACCACCCAGTCTTCGCCATCGCGCACCGCACGGGTACGAAGGGCGGCCAGGTCCGTGCCGGCGTCAGGCTCCGAGTAGCCGATCGAGAAGTGCATCTCGCCGGCAAGGATCCGTGGCAGGAAGAAGTCCTTCTGGGAGTCGCTGCCGAACCGCCTGATGGTGGGCCCCACCGTGTTGGTGCTCAGGAACGGGATGGGACAACCGGCGGCCTGGGACTCGTCGAAGAAGATGTACTGCTCGACCGGGGTGAAGCCCCTGCCGCCGTACTCGACCGGCCAGCCGACCCCGAGCCACCCATCGGCACCGACCTGCCGGATGAGGGCCTTGTAATCGGTGTTCTCGGCGAACTCGGCGCTCGAGACGCTGGCCTTCACCTCCGGCGTCATGAGCTCGCCGAAGTATGTACGCAACTCGCGTTGCAGGGCCTTCTGGTCCCCGGTGAGGTCGATGAACATTGATTCGGCCGCTGTCAGGTTTCAGTTCCGGGGAATGTCCTGCCAGGGAGCACCCTTGAAGGAGTCGGGTTCCCTCGGGAGGCCCAGGACCCGTTCACCGATGATGTTGCGCTGCACCTCGTCGGTCCCGCCGGCGATGCTCACCCCGGCGGCACCTACGCAGAAGGAGGACCACCGTGCGGCCGCGTCCGATGAGGGGTCCATGCCGTCCCAGGCCTGGCCGGCGGTGCCGATGATCGACATGGCCAGGTCCCGTGTGCGCCTTGCCAGGTCGGCACCGTTCAGCTTGGCGATGGAGCCCTCAGGCCCGGGTACCCGCCCCGCTGCGACGCTGGACCTGATCCGCTGGCCGATGTAGCCCTTTATCTCCTCGCGTATGTGCAGGTCGGCCAGCCCCTGACGGATCACAGGATTCGAAGCCTTTCCCAGCTCGCGTGCGAGGGCCGCCAGTTCCGGGCTACGTCTGGCGTTCAGGGCACCACCGCCGGCGCCGATGGAGACACGTTCGAACATGAGCATCGAAACCGCCAGGTTCCAGCCCTGGTTCACCTCACCCAGGAGGTTCGCCGCAGGGATACGGGCCTCGCTGAAGAACACCTCGTTGAAGCCTCGTGCACCGGAGATCTGGACAAGTGGGCGCACCTCGATTCCGGGTGAGCGCATGTCGACGATGAACATGGAGAGCCCCTGGTGCTTTGGGAGCGTCGGATCCGTCCTGGCCACCACGATCCCGAAGTCGCAGTAGTGGGCCCCGGAGGTCCACACCTTCTGGCCATCCAGGATCCACTCGTCACCGTCGCGCGTCGCCCGCATGGAGAGGCCCGCCACGTCGGAGCCGGCCCCGGGCTCGGAGAACATCTGGCACCAGATGGACCGGCCACTGATGTTGTCGGGCAGGTACGTGGCCTTCTGCTCCTCGGTCCCGAACTGGTTCAGCATCGGGAGACACATTCCGTGGGAGATGGCCAGCGGTCCGTTGGGTAGGCGCCATCCGGCCGATACCCGGGTGAACACCTCCTGGTGCTGGGCGCTGAGACCCGCTCCGCCGAGGTGTGTCGGGTAGGTCAGCCCGGCCAGGCGGGCCTCGACTAGGGCACCCTGGAAGGCGCGGGTACGTACGAGTCCGTCGGCCTCACCCTCGTCCTCTGCGGGGTCGGTGATCCTGGAGCAGTGGTCTGACAGGAAGTTCTCGATCCGGGCCGTGAACTCGGACTCCCCGTCGAAACCATCCTCGGTTCGCGTATGCGCGGTCGCCCCAGTCTCAGTCTCAGTCACGGTGGCGACCGTACCGGCAGGTTTTCTGGGGCTCGTCATCCGGACGGGTGGGATTTAGCCGTCCGGTCCGGGTTCAACGGTAGTTGTCGATCTCCGGGCAGGAGCAGACGAGGTTCTTGTCGCCGTGCGCTCCGTCGATCCGGCCGACCGGTGGCCAGTACTTGTCGGCCGTGGCGCCCATCGGAAAGGCAGCGGTGGCCCGGTCATACGGGTGGGTCCACTCGTCGGCGATGGCCCGGGCCGTGTGCGGGGCGTTCACCAGGGGGTTGTCGTCTACGGGCCAGTGGCCATCTGCGACCAGGGCGGCCTCGTCGGCAATGGACTCCATGGCCTCGCAGAACCGGTCCAGCTCGGCGAGGTCCTCGGACTCGGTCGGCTCCACCATGATGGTGCCGGGTACCGGGAACGAGACGGTGGGGGCGTGGAAGCCGTAGTCGATCAGGCGCTTGCAGATGTCCTCGGCCGTGATGTACGAGGCCTTGAGCACCCTCGTGTCCAGGATGCATTCGTGGGCAACCCGGCCGTTGGCGCCGGTGTAGAGGACCGGGAAGCGCCTACCCAGCCGGGTTGCGACATAATTCGCCGAGACAATTGCCGCCTCGGTGGCACGCTGTAGCCCCTCGGCGCCCATGAGGGTGATGTAGGCCCACGAGATCGGGAGGATCCCGGCGGAGCCGAAGGGTGCGGCCGAGATCGTTCCAACGCCGGTGGACGGACCGGCTGTCGGGTCCATCGGATGGTTGGGCAGGTAGGGGGCCAGGTGTTCTCGGACGGCCACCGGACCCACCCCGGGGCCGCCGCCGCCGTGCGGGATGCAGAAGGTCTTGTGGAGGTTCAGGTGCGACACGTCGGCTCCGAACTTTCCGGGCCGGGCCAGGCCGACCATTGCATTCAGGTTGGCGCCGTCCAGGTAGACCTGCCCGCCGAACTGGTGGACGAGGTTGCAGATCTCGGTGATCTGCGGTTCGAACACCCCATGGGTGGACGGGTAGGTGATCATCAGGGCCGCCAGGGTGTCCTGTAGGTCGGTGACACGCTGCTTGAGGTGGTCGAAGTCCACGTTGCCGTCGCTGTCACATTCGATCACGACGACGTCCATGCCGGCCATCACGGCGCTGGCGGCGTTGGTGCCATGGGCTGAGGCGGGGATCAGGCAGGCTGTCCGCTGCCCGTCGCCGTTGGCGTCGTGCCAGGCACGGATGGCCAGGAGGCCGGCCAGTTCGCCCTGGGATCCGGCGTTCGGCTGGAACGAGACCCGGTCGTATCCGGTGATCTCCACGAGCATCCGCTCCAGGTCCGCAATCAGGTCGTGGTATCCACCGACCTGGTCGATTGGTGCCAGTGGATGGATGCGGGCGAATTCCGGCCAGGAGATGGCCGCCATCTCAGTTGTGGCGTTGAGTTTCATGGTGCATGAACCCAGCGGGATCATCGTGCGGTCCATGGCCAGGTCCCGGTCGGCGAGACGCCGCAGCCAGCGCAGCATCGAGGTCTCGCTGTGGTGGGTGGTGAAGAACTCTGCGGTGCAGAACTCCGACCTCGATCTCAGCTCCGCGGGGATGCCATCGGGGGCGACGCCATCGAGCATTTCGGCGTCAGCGCCCTCAACGCCGAAGGCACTCCAGAGGGCCTCGACAACCTCGGGGGTCGTGGTCTCGTCGAGGCTGATCCCGATCGTGTCAGCGTCGACCCGTCGGATGTTGCACCCCTGCTCCAGGGCATCGGCCAGCGCCTTGTCGGCGCCACCCGGTACAACCACGGTGATCGTGTCGAAGAAGGCCTCGTGGGCCACCGTGTGGCCCCCGGAGCGGAGGCCGGCGGCGAGGATGGAGGTGAGACGCTGGACGCGCTCGGCGATCCGGCGTAGCCCGTCGGGGCCGTGGTACGCGGCGTAGAGGGCCGAGATGACGGCGAGCAGCACCTGGGCCGTGCAGATGTTGGAGGTGGCCTTTTCCCGGCGTATGTGCTGCTCCCGTGTCTGGAGTGCCAGCCGGTGGGCTGGGGCGCCTGCATTGTCCACTGAGGTGCCGACGAGGCGTCCCGGCAGGGTCCTGCGGTGCCGATCGGCCACCGCCATGAAGCCGGCGTGTGGGCCGCCGAAGCCCATCGGGACTCCGAAGCGCTGCGCTGAGCCGATCACCACGTCCACGTCGTGGTCGCCGGGAGGCGTCATCAGGCAGCAGGCGAGCAGGTCTGTTGCGACTGCTATGCCCACACCGGCCGCCCTGAGTCGGGTCACGGCGGGACCGAGGTCCCTGATTCTTCCCGATGAGCCCGGGTACTGGAGGAGGGCTCCGAAGGTCCCATCGACGATGTCGTCGCTCCAGGGGTCAGCAACGTGGACCACCAGGCCCAGCGGTCGGGCCCGGGTGCGTACCACCTCGAGTACCTGTGGGTGGCAGTCGGCGTCGACCAGGAAGGTGTCGCCTGATCCCCGGGAGGCCCGGTGCAGCAGCGCCATGGCCTCGGCCGCAGCGGTGGCTTCGTCGAGGAGCGATGCGTTGGCGATGTCCATTCCGGTCAGGTCCGACACCATTGTCTGGAATCCCAGCAGCACCTCCAGGCGCCCCTGGGAGATCTCAGGCTGGTACGGGGTGTAGGCCGTGTACCAGGCCGGGTTCTCCAGAACGTTGCGTCCGATCACCGCCGGCAGGTGTGTGTCGTACCAGCCGGTGCCGATGCAGGAGGTGACCACGGTGTTGCGGTCCGCCAGTGCCCGGAGCCGGTCCAGCACCTCTGACTCAGGGACGGCGCCCTCGAGGTCCAGGCCACCGTTCATGCGGATCGACGTCGGCACGGTCTCGGCGATCAGGGCATCCACGGACTCCACGCCGATGGCGTCGAGCATGCGGGAGATCTGGTCCTCATCAGGACCGATGTGGCGGGGGATGAACCCGTCGCGGTCAAGCAGTTCCCGAAGCGTCGGGCTGCCGGGGGCTCCGGTGTTCGGAAGCATCTGGAGGATCCTCTCGGTATCGGTACACGGGGACATGGTTGGCCACCATGCCCCCCTCTGTCCGAAACCTGAGAGATTGACCGGACCGAAGTCCGGCTTGCCCCGTCGGTGGACCGGTATTCCGGTCACTCTCCAGAGTCGCCTATGCCTGTAGTCCTTTTGCCTGAGAGTTTCCGGGGGCGGTTGCTCCTTCGGCGGCCCGGACGGATCCGGACGCTCTTCCACAGGTTGTATGCGGCTGTCGTCACCGTACTCCTGAGTGTGTGGCTGTTTCCATGACCCTCGTCACACAGGGCCCATGGCCTCCGGCGGCGGCCCGTGCTCGGCGCCGGGCCGGGGATTGCCTCCCCGCTGGGGACGGGGGCACGGTGCGACCATAGGATCGCAGGGCACGGACCGGGACGTCGGTTCCCGAACAGTTGAGGGCCAGCGGAGAGACCATGACCGGAAACACCAGACAGCGGGTGCCATCAGTAGAGGGGTTCTTCACCATCGGGGACGAACCGCACCTGATTGGCGGGCGCCTGGCGGACTCGGGCGGGTACTGCTTCCCTCTGCACCTCGGGGGTTCGGATCCGCGCAACCCCGCCGGCGAGGTCGAGGAGGTGGCGCTGAGTCGGACCGGCCTGATCTGGTCCTTCACCAACAGCACATATCCACCACCGCCCCCCTTCATCATCACCGAGCCGTACGTGCCGGTTGTCGTGGCCGCCGTCGAGCTGGAGCTGGAGAAGATGGTCGTGCTCGGCCAGGTGGCTCCGGGCTGGACCGTTGACGACCTGGAGGTGGGCATGGAGGTGGAGCTGGTCACCGGCGTGCTCCATGAGGACGAGGAATGCGAATACCTGACCTGGCAGTGGCAGCCCATCGGGGACCGACCCGTATCCGGCGGAGGTGACTCAGATGGATGAGTTGGCGATTCTCGGTGTGGGAATGCACCCGTGGGGAAAGTGGGGCCGCAACTTCACTGAGTACGGAGTGCACGCGGCCCGTCTGGCCCTCGCCGATGCCGCTGTGGACTGGCGCGACGTGGGCTTCGTGTCCGGGGCCATCACCGTCAGGTGCGGCTACCCCGGGTACGTGTCCGGGTCTACCTTCGCCAGGGCGCTGGGCTTCACCGGAGCACAGGTGGCCAGCTCCTACGCGGCCTGTGCCTCAGGTGTCACGGCCCTGTCCGTGGCCCGGGGACAGATACTCTCCGGCGCCTGTGACGTTGCACTCGTGGTCGGAGCCGACACTACCCCCAGGGGTTTCCTGGCGCCCGCCGAAGGTGACCGCCCGGATGACACGGACTGGCTCCGGTTCCACATGGTGGGTGCCACCAACCCCGTCTACTTCGCGCTCCATGCCCGGCGGCGCATGGCCCTGTACGGAGCCACTCCCGAGGACTTCGCCATGGTGAAGGTCAAGAACAGCCGCCATGGCGTCCACAATCCGAACGCCCGCTATCCGAAGGAGTACGGGCTCGAGGACGTGGCCAACTCCCCGATGGTGTCCGACCCGTTGCGCCTGTTGGAGATCTGCGCAACCAGCGATGGTGGTGCGGCTCTGGTCGTCAGCTCCATGGACTACGCCAGGTCGCTGGGGGTCAGGGATCCCGTGCGGGTGACCGGAATATCCACGGTTACGCCCACCTATCCCGACACGGTCATCGACCTTCCGTACCTGGCAACGGACTCGGCTGCCGGCACCGAGGCCCCCGACCTGGGCTTCAAGGAGTCGATCGTCGCCAGGGCCTACGAGGAAGCCGGCATGGGTCCCGCCGATATGGATGTCGCCGAGGTGTACGACCTCTCGTCGGCCCTGGAGCTGGACTGGTACGAGCATCTGGGGCTCTGCGAGGTGGGTGAGGCCGAGTCCCTGCTGCGGTCCGGCGCAACGAGCATCGGTGGGCGTATCCCGGTGAACCCGAGTGGTGGGTTGGGTGCCTTCGGAGAAGCGGTTCCAGCCCAGGCCATTGCCCAGGTCTGTGAGTTGACCTGGCAGTTGAGGGACCAGGCGGGCGGGCGCCAGGTTGAGGGGGCGAGGGTCGGCGTGACGGCCAACCAGGGCCTCTTCGGTCATGGCTCCTCGGTCCTGGTCCGGCGCTGAGGGGACGGAGATAGCCATGGCACTGCATGAGACAATCGATGGTGGCGTAGCCACCATCGTCATGGACAACCCGCCAGTGAACGCCCTGGGGATCGGCGACACCTATGGGCTTGCCGAGATGCTCGACGGCTACAGGCGGGCCGATGACGTCAGGGCGGTTGTCCTGACCGCCGAGGGTCGGGGATTCTGCGCCGGCGTGGACATCAGGGAGATCCAGGCCATGGACGGCCACGAAGGGCTCCTGGAAGCCAACCGGGCCTGCTTCGAGGCCTTCCGGGCGGTCTACGAGTGTGTGGTACCGGTGGTCGTGGCCGTGAACGGCTTCTGCCTGGGCACAGGCATCGGCCTGGCAGGCAACGCCGATGTGGTCGTGGCTGTCGAGGGCGCCGGCTTCGGTCTACCGGAGGTCGACAACGGTGCCCTGGGAGCAGCAACGCACCTCATGCGCCTGGTTCCGGCACACCGCGCCCGGTGGATGCTCTACAGCTGTGAGCCGGCTACCGCCGAGGAGCTCCATGCCTACGGCTCGGTGCTCCGGGTGGTGCCTGTCGACGAGCTTCGCCAGGTGGCGCTCGAGGTCGCCGGTGTGATCGCAGCGAAGGACCCTGCCGTTGTGCGGGCGGCTAAGGCATCGCTGAACGGGATCGACCCCGTGGACGTGCGACGCAGCTACCGCTTCGAGCAGGGGTTCACCTTCGAGCTGAACCTCATGGGATCCGGCGATGCAGCACGTGAGGCGTTCCTGCGCGGCGACCGCGACTCCAATGCCGCAGCCGACTGAACCGGTGTGAGCGTGTCGGACACGTCCCTGGTGATCATGGCGGGCGGCCTCGGAACCCGCTTCGGTGGGGTGAAGCAGCTGGCTGAGGTGGGGCCGGCGGGCGAGGCGATCCTGGACTTCACGATCCGGGACGCCCATTCGGCCGGAGTGGAGCGAATCGTGGTCATTGCCCGTTCCGACATCGACAATGACCTGAGGCGCCACCTCCGGAGGCACCACGGCGCTGACCTGGACCTGGAGGTCGTCCACCAGGACACCTTCGGGCCGGCACGGGCCAGGCCTTGGGGCACGGGACACGCGGTGGTGGCGGCGGCGTCGGTGCTGGATGGTCCCGCCCTGGTGCTCAACGCCGACGACTACTACGGGCCGACCGGTGTGGGGAGCATCGTTGCGGCGCTGGCGGACGACCGGGCCCGGGCCGTCATGCTCGGTTTCTCCCTGGCAGGCACCCTGCCTGACACCGGAGTGGTGTCACGCGGCCTGTGTCGTCTCGGAACCGATGGCCTCCTGGACGGACTGGTGGAGACCCATGGCATCGGGTGGAGTGGCACCACCGTGACGGCTTCGGACCCGCCCGGCGAGCTGGACCCCGCGGTACCAGCCTCGATGAACATCTGGGGCCTGCCCCTACACGGCGTGGACCGCCTCGTTGGCCAGTGGAAGGACTTCCACGGCCGCCACAGGGAGGACGATGCCATCGAGTTTCTGCTGCCCGTGGCGCTCGACGAGCAGAGGCAGGAGGGTTCCCTGGAGATCCAGGTGCTCTCCACCACCGAGGAGTGGATAGGAATGACAAACCGCGAGGACCTCGAGGTGGTCCGTGCCGCCTTCGCTGCCAGATGACCCGACCCGCCCCACCGCCGCCTGGAGGCACTGGATGTTCCTGCTCCGTTTCGACCTGAGGATCCCCCCATTCGTCGAAGGGTTGACGCCGGCCGCCCAGTATGGCGAGATGCTGGAGATGGTCCGCTGGGCTGACGGCGAAGGCTTCGCCGGGGTGGTCCTGTCGGAACACCACGGCAGCGATGACGGATTCATGAGTGCTCCGCTGGCCATTGCCGGCGTGGTCCTGGGCGCCACCAGGAAGCTCTTCTGCTCGGTGTCGGCCCTGCTCCTGCCGCTTCATGACCCCCTGCGCGTGGCCGAGGACATGGCTGCCCTGGACCTCCTGGCTCCGGGCCGGCTGAACGTCGTGATCGGCATCGGTTACCGGGAGTCCGAGTTCGAGATGTTCGGTCGGGACAGGAGCCGGCGGGGGGCCGAGGCCGAGGCCGGTATCCGCACGATGCTCCGGGCCTGGGAGGGCGAGCCATTCGACGTTGATGGCCGCACGGCCTGGGTGACGCCGATGCCGGCTTCGGATCCCCATTCCCTCCTCGCCGTGGGCGGATCGGTGGAAGCCTCGGCGAAGCGGGCCGCCCGTCTCCACCTGCCGTTTATTCCTGCAGTCTCGGACCAGGCGCTGATGGATGCGTACCTCCGAGAGTCGGCGGCCTGTGGACACCAGGCGCCCTTCTGCGCCATGCCGAGTGGACCCGGACTGGTCATCGTCACCCGGGACCCGGATCGCCTGTGGGAGAGGATCGGACCGAACCTCGTCTACGACGCCAGCGTCTACGCCTCCTGGCAGTATCCGGACCAGCGGACCAGTTGGATGGTCGAAGCCGACGACGTGGACCAGTTGCGTGCCGCCGGACAGCACCACATAGTCACGCCCGAGGAGTGCGTGGATCTCATGCGCTCCGACGGGGTGGTCGTACTGCACCCGCTGTGTGGCGGCATCGATCCGGCCATCGGCTGGGAGTCCCTGCAGCTGGTGGCCGAAGAGGTCATGCCGGCCCTGGCCGGCTGACCAGCGAACCTGAGGAGGAGACATGCCAGACCTATTGATCGAGAAGGACGGCCCGGTGGTCATCGTGACCCTGAACCGGCCGGCTCGGCGAAACGCAATGACCTTGGCGATGTTCGCCCGACTGGCTGATGCATGGGATGAGATCGACGCCGACACCAGCGTGCGGGTCTGCATCCTGACCGGAGCAGGGGACCACTTCTCGGCCGGCATGGATCTCAGGGCAATGGCGGGTGACGCCGCCGAAGGCGACGACTACGACGTGAAGGGTCGGATGGAACGCCAGGGGTCGGACTGGATCTACGACGGGCTGCTCAAGACCCGCCACCCACGCGTTCCCGTGATCGCCGCCGTGGAGGGCAATGCCATTGCCGGCGGCACGGAGATCCTGCAGGGGACCGAGATCCGCGTGGCCGCCGAGAGCGCAACCTTCGGGGTGTCCGAGGCCCGGTGGTCGCTCTACCCGGGTGGCGGTTCTGCTGTGCGCCTGGCCCGACAGATTCCGTTCACCGTGGCCGCCGACATCCTGCTCACCGGGCGCCATATCGGCGCAGCCGAGGCGCTGCGGCTGGGACTCGTGGGGCACGTGGTCCCCGACGGAACGGCACTGGAGCGCGCCCTGGAGATTGCGGCGACCGTGGCCGCAAACGGGCCGCTGGCGATCGAGGCGATCATGCGAACCCTCCGGGGGACAGCCGGTATGACCGAGACGGAGGCATTCGATTTCGAGGCCCCGCTCATCCGGTCGGTGTTCTCGTCCGAGGATGCGAAGGAGGGACCTCTGGCCTTCGCTCAGAAGCGGGTCCCTGACTTTCATCGGCGCTGACAGCCGGGTCCCTCGTCAGTCCTCCAGGCGTCCGGCGCCGCGCTCCATGCCGGGAAGCGAGGTCTGGAACTCGAAGCCGGCCGTTGCGGCGTCGCGCAGCACCATCTGCTCGCATTCGATCCAGTCCCGTGCCCGGAGACCGGTCACGTCCTGGTTGTAGGGGGCGTCGAACAGGACCACCCTGTTTCCGCTCTCGCGTAGCGCCGTGACGTTGTGCGGGGCGTCATCGATGTAGAGGTCTGCTCCGACCTCGGGCTTGTCGCCCATGAAGCAGATGTCGCGGTAGGGGATGCGTACCCGGTCCAACCACTCGACCGTGTCGGCGATTGCAGTGGCGTGCCCCCAGTTGACGTAGAGGCGGTGCGTGATGACACGGATCCAGACGCCGGCATCGGACAGCCGCCACAGGGCATCGGCCGCACCGGCGATGACCGACATCCAGCGCAGCATCCGGTGCTCTGAGACGGCCAGGTGGTGGAGGCGCTCGAACTCTTCGGCCGACAGGCCCCACTCGGAGAAGTCCCATGAGCGTTCAAGAGGCAGGTCGGCCTCGTCGACTCCGAGTTCGGTGGCGACCACCGAACGGAAGGCGGCGGTGTAGTCGCCGCAGACCCCATCAAGGTCCACGCCGAGTACGTAGGGGCGGTTCATGGGCCAGACGATACTTCCGGAGCAGCTCCGTGGCCCTTCTCAGCCTGCGGTGAGGCCGCCGTCCACCGGAATGATCGCTCCGTGGATCCGGCTGGCCTCGTCCGAGGCCACAAAGGCAATGACATTGGCCAGCTCGTCGGCATCGGCCATGTCCCTGAAGCCGATGTAGGGCTGCATGAGGGAGAAGTCGAGGTTGTCCGGCAGCGTGTAGTTGCGTGTCATGGAGGTGTCCACGCCCCCGGGCGCCACGGCGTTGATGCGTATCGGTTCCTTCATGAACTCCATTGCCAGGGAGCGCGTCATGTTCACGACGGCACCCTTGGTGGTCGAGTAGGCGACCGTGTAGGCCTGACCCATGAGGCCTGCGTTGGAGGCGATGTTCACGATGTTGCCGTTGGTGGCGATGAGATGCGGTATGGCCGCCTGACAGCACCAGAAGACACCGGAGACGTTGATTCCCATCATCCGGTTCCAGGACTCCTCGGTGGTGTCCGCAACGTGTTCGCTCCAGCAGACCCCGGCTATGTTGGCCAGCACGTCGAGTCGCCCGTGGGCCTCGACGGCCTCCTCCACCGCCGCTACGCACGATTCGCGTACCGACACGTCACCAACGGTGGTGGTCATGGTTCCGCCAGCGGCGGCAACCTCGTCGACGACCGATGCGAGGCCTTCGCTGTCGCGGTCGAAGCCGGCAATGTTGGCGCCATCGGCTGCCAGGCGCAGAGCGGTGGCTCTCCCGATGCCCGAAGCGGCTCCGGTCAGCAGAGCCACCTTTCCGTCGAATCGACCCATGGTGAATGCACCTTTGTCTTCCAGTATCGGGCGTTGACGGGGACCGTAGTGGCCGTGACCGACCCGCTCAGAGCCGGGACGGCTGGAGCCTTCGTCCCGAGGGCCCGGTGACGACAGTCGGATCGAACTCCCGACCCAGCGGGCAACGGAAGGCCACGCTGATCCTGGACGCAGCCAGCCCCGCCTTGGGCAGGCAGTGCTCGAAACGGTGCTGGGTCGGACCGCCCATCACGAGAAGATCACCGGAGGACAGGTGCCACGGGAGCGACGGACCACCGCCGCGGGGTCGGATCCGGAGCGTTCTGGGACCTCCCAGCGACACCAGCGCCACTGTCTCGTGGCCGGCGCCGGGGCGAAAACGGTCTCCATGCCAGGCCACGCTGTCGGATCCATCGCGGTAGAGGTTGGCCCAGCTGGCGATGAACCCCAGCCCGTAGTGCCGGTCCAGCATGGTGGCCATCCGGCACAGCTCCGGCGACGGCAGCGTGATCCCGGTGCTGAGCCTCGGTTCCAGGACCTCGTGATCCTGGATCCAGCGCCGGTGGCTCCGCCAGTTCAACGCCCGTCGTAACTCCAGGTACAGGTCGTCTGCGCCGGTCACCCAACCGTCGACGTGGTCGATCCAGCACTCGTCGTCCAGCATCGTTCGTCGAACCCGTTCGGAGACGTCGACCAGGCCGAAGGGAAGCGTGCCGAACAGTGTTCCCTGGAGCATCCCTCAACCGTAGTTGAAATCGAACAAGTGTTCGGGGTGCATGCTGACGAGAAGACTGGAAAACGACGAAAGCCCCGCCGCCCGAGGGCGACGGGGCTTTCTGTCAGACCTTGGTCAGCGCGCTACGCCCTTGCTGAGTGCTGAGAGGGCGGCGTCCTTCACCGGGATGAAGGCGCAGATCGCCAGGGCGGTACCGACGTCCACGCCGAAGTCGCCCATGCCGAGGATCTCGGTGGAGCCTGCGTAGCCGAAGCCACCGACACCGCTGACCATGACGAACAGGTACGCCCAGATCAGGTTCAGGTTGGAGCCGACGACCGGAAGGCCGCTAAGCATCGATCCGACACCAGCGGTATCGAGGATGCTGTTGAGTACTGCCAGTACACCCTGGAAGACCATCGCCAGGATGATCAGGGTAAGAACGGTTGCCATCATTATTGAATTCTCCTTTTGTTGAGAGACGAAACCTTGAATCCGGTAGTCCGGACCGGCTCGTTGAATGCAACGGTAAGTGAAGCTAGACCCCACTTCGCGGCAATCCGTAACTTATTCGTAACATCCGCGAAAGGAAAGGACTAGATGACTATTCTTCCCGCCCGATGACCGGCCCGGCCAGAAGCTCCCGCCGTGGCGCAACGCGCCTGCTGCTCCTGGCGGTCACTGTGCTGGTCCTGGCGAACCTGTTCGCACCCGACGCCGCTACCAGATGGGCGGGGACCCAGCCCGAGGGCTGGCGGCGAGACGTGGCCGGGGCCCTCACCCGTCCGCTGGTTCGTGTAGCCGAGCAACTCTCGCTGGATCAGCCGTTGGAGATGGTGACCGGCCTATTCGATGGTGATCCTCCTACGGTCACCTTCGCCCCGGCGACCCGTAGCGCCGTGGGCACCACCACCACCACCACCACCACCACCACCACCACCACTCAGGTTCCACCTGTGGGAGATGCCGACGAGGTGGGGGTTCCAACGACGAGCACTGCCACCGCAACGACCCCCCCCTCCGAGGCCGGTGAGCCCGGGGAGGTGACCGAGCCAGCGACCGGCGCCACTACGACGTCGACGACAACGTCGGTGGCTACCTCCGCAATGCCCGACGGGGCTCCCACCGTGCGGACCGGTTCGGACGATGACCCGCTGCGGATCCTGGCCATGGGTGACTCCCTCATGCTCGACCTCCAGCGGGGACTGGAGCGGACTCTCGCCAGGCGCCCGGACGTGGCGGTCGAGGGGCGTGGAGCGCTCGGCTTCGGCTTCACCGTTCCCCACTGGGACTGGGACGAAGACGTCCTGGCCGACTACGCCGGGCTGGTCGCCGAGTTCCGTCCGGACATCGTGGTCGTGATGATCGGCGCAAACGAGTTCGAGGGCCACGTGCTGGAGGGTGAAGGTCTCGTACCCGGCTCGGATCGGTGGAGCGAGGTCCTGGCCGAACGTGCCGACGAGGCCATGTCGCGCTGGCGTGCCGACGGCGCACATGTGTACTGGTGGACGACGCCTCGGATGCGTGACCCGAGGTTCCTCACCGAAGCACTCAACGAGGTCTGGGCATCGGCCACAGCGGCCTGGGGCGAAGCAGCCACTGACCTGGACTCCATGGCGGTCCTGGGTGACGAAGATGGCGGGTACCGCGACCGGATGCCCGATGGCTTAGGCGGGACGGTGCTGCTCCGCAAGGCGCACGGTGTGCACTTCTTCGAGGTCGGAGCGGACCTGCTGGCCCTGCAACTCGAGCAGCGGCTCGTGGATGACGGTTGGTTGGTCGCTGTCGGCTGACAGGGGTGTCAGCCGGGGGTCTTTCGATCCTCGTCCTCCGGCCCCCGCAGCAGGGCCACCTCCTCAGCCAGTGCCCGGATCCGTTTCTCCATGCGGGAGAGCTCGTATGAGAAGTGCATCGTCAGGAGCAGGAGAAAGCCGATGGCCAGGAGCATGAAGAGCGTGGGCTGGTACCAGATACCCAGACGGTCGGCTGCCCTGTCCAGAAGGGTGGGAACCGAGGCGGTGACGGCCAGGACCAGCCCGACCGTCAGCCACAACACGGTGTACTTGGCCTTCAGGACCTGACGCCGGACCAGGCGAACGATGACAGCCACGGCGACGATGGTGAGCGCGGCCAGCAGGGCATGGGTCTGGACGGTCACGATGCAGCCCTCCGGCCACGGCTGGTCCCGCCGGCCACCAGGACGATCAGGAGTCGGACGAAGTGGTAGGCGAGGCGGAGGTTGCGGTTCGAGGCCTCTCCGCCGGCCCGGTCGTGCATCACCACAGGTACCTCACACACGGTGAAGCCGCGCCGGACAGCAAGCACGAGGGCCTCCACTGACTCCATGTACTCGACCGGGTATTCGGTTGCGAAGAGTTCCAGTACGGGGCGGCGGAATGCCCGGAAGCCGGACGAGGTGTCCGTGAAGGCCTGACCGCAGATCAGCCTCACCAGGCTACGCAGGAGGGCCATTGCCATACCCCGGCTGCGCCCCACCCGGTAGTCCCGGGCTCCCATGAAGCGACTCCCGATGACCATGTCGGCATCGTCCAGCCCGGCGAGGAGAGCCTCGACCTGCGATGCGTCGTGCTGCCCGTCGGCATCGAACTGGTATGCCCGGTCGTAGCCCTGCTCCACGGCGTAGCGAAAACCCAGCCTGAGCGCACCACCTATACCGAGGTTGAAGGGAAGGCGGAGGCATGTCGCTCCAGCCTCCCGGGCCACGATGGCTGTGCCGTCAGTTGAACCATCGTCCACCACCACTATGTCGTGGTCGGGATTCTGACGTGCCAGCCCGGCCAGCACCTCCGGGAGTGCATCGGCCTCGTTGAAGGCGGGAATGATCACCGCTGTGCGCACACCGCCACGGTACCGCCCGCTCCCGGTTGCTGATCCCGCCGGTACCGGTCAGTAGGCGTCGAAGTCCAGGAACTCGAACGATGTGAGGACGAAGCCGTCATCGCCGATCGGGTGACCGTCGCCCGGCGAGAGGGCGTGGAGGACGAGTCCCAGTGGGCTGGGTTGGAGACGCCTCGGCACCCTCAGGCCCAAGAACCCGATGTCTGGGTTGGCCCCCCAGTGGATCACGAACGGGGTTCGGTGGTGTCGGGCCAGGGCGGCCGCCAGAGGTCCCGACGGCAGGGGTCCCTTCAACGGGTGGCGAAGCATCGCCTTGAGGAGGATGGCCACCCGGAGTGGGCCGACCATCGTCGTGCAGCTCACCAGGATGACGTCGGTGCCGATGTGGAGCGTGTAGCGGGCTCCGGGTCGAGCCAGGCGCCAACGCAGGAGATCCGAGGTCCAGACCGTGCCGTAGCCGGTTGGTGGGGCCGTTGTCGGCTGGGGGAGAACCTCCTCGAGCCTTTCACCGGCGAGCAGGGCATCATCCACGTCCACGGATGTGAACCGTTCGCCACCCGGTCGAACAGCCAGCAGCCGCACCGGCAGCGGGTCGAGGGCCGACCATCCCATTGTCTCAACCATCCGGGGCACGGATTGGGCGTTGGCCACGCCCAGGATGCCGTCCAGTCCGGTGGCGATTCCAGCCCGGTAGCTGTCCTCGACCGTTCGACGGTACGTACCGCCTCCACGGGCGTCGGGGTGCACGCAGAGGTCCACGCCGAGGCCCAGACGGATCTCGCGCCCGAGGGCTGACTGGAGCCTGAGCGGGATGAGGGCGTAGTTGCCAACCTGTCGCCCGTCGGTGTCGACACGTCCCACGGCCGCCCTGCCTTCAGGGTTGGAGCGGTAGTACCAGTCGAGATGGGAAACGCCCAGAGGCGGATCGAAGCCGAACACCTCGTTGAGCAGCGTGACCGTCGGGTTTAGATCCTCCACGACGTCCTCAGCCGCCACGACGTCGGTCGAGGACGACAAGGCCGATGGCGACCAGAACCAGGGTGCTACCGAGTACCAGGCGGAAACGGGCCCTGCCCCCACACTCCACGGTGATGGACATCATCGGGTCGCCCGCCACCGGCTTGGGCGAGATGTACACGTCTGCGCTGGGTGTATCTACGCCGAAGGCGCCGACCAGCGGGGTGCGGCAGGCGACCTCGGGAGTCGACCAGGCGACCTCGGGAGTGGACTCGAACGAGAACGGCGCTCCTCCGGGGAGGGGTCTGGCGAACGGGGCCGCCGCGATCCATATTCCCAGGAGCACCATGACCAGCAGTGTCAGCCGGCGTCGTGGCGACATCTCTCGGATTGGTAACCGGGTCATGGGGGGCCGAGCCTACCGGTGGTCTCGCTGGCGGTCCGTGCCGCAGATGTACCCTCGATCCCCATGCCACCGGTCTCCGACGTCGACGCCCGTCGGCGCTGGTATATGTCGAAGCCTCACCCCCGCGTCGGGTGGCTGGTCGCGGCTGTGCTGGTGGTGGCGGTGGCCATATCCATCTTGGTAGTGGCCACCAGAGGCGACGGAGGTCTTCTTGCCGTGAGCATCGGGGACTCGGTGGCGTTCGACGCCGACCCCGGCATCCGGGCCGCCCTGGAGTCCACAGGCGACATCAGGGTCGACACACGTTCTTTCGGTGGGGTGGGCCTGCTGCGGCCGGGTTTCGACGGATACCTCGCCGAGGCACTCCTCAACGGACCCGACGTTGTCCTGGTGATGCTTGGAGGGTGGGACCTGGAGAAGATCCTCGCCGATCCGGATGCCTATTCCCAGCGCCTCGATCAGGTGGCGGATCGGATCCTCGACCGTGGGGCCACCATCATCTGGCTGGGCATGCCACCGACCCCGCCCTCGGAGGGAATCGAAGAGGAGCGGGGGATCGCCAACGCACAGTTCGAGGCGCTCGCTACCCGCCGCTCAGGGGTGCTCTACCTGGACAGCGGGGAGGCCCTCGGGGGACCTGATGGGAGCTTCACCCGCTTCCGGGTCGGCCTGGCTGGCGTAGCGGTCCAGGTTCGCAAGGTTCGTGCCGGTCGAGATGATGGCCACCTCTGTCCTGGGGGAGCAGCCCTCCTGGGAGACATGGTTCTGGCGGCGCTGCGGCCCACGTTCCTTGTGGGCGAGGCGTCGGACAGTTGGTGGGATGGAGACTGGACCAGCGATGCCCGCTACGACGATCCACCGGGAGGCTGTGAGGCCTCCACTGGTTGATCCCCTCCGGTGCGGTTCCGGTGTAGGCGCACCAGGAACGCGTCGGCTGCCACGGCGGCGAGGATGACGAGTGAGGCCTCGGCCGCCGTTCTGTACCGCGTGTTGCCGAACGTGGTGGCCGCGGTGAAGGTGGCGATCGGAATCCAGGCAGCCAGTACCAGCAGCGGGCCCCTGCGTCGTCGGACTATCACCATGCCCGCCACTGCCAGAGGAACAAGTACGACGAACTGGGCCAGACCGAGCAGAGATACCGACATCGAGCGCCGGTCCACCAGGACGTCCTTGCGGAGTTGCCCTATGGGTTCGTAGACGCCCCACATGCGGCCCACCCGTGCCGGAACCACCACGGTCAGCAGACGGGACCGGTTGGCGGAGATGTAGTTCGACGCTCTTTGTCGGACGGCGATGTCGCGCTCATACTCGCCCAGGATCTGGCCCTCGGGCCCGTATGGCGGCGGGTTACCGCATGTGATCTGCCAGTACCCGAGATCCGGGCCGTAGTAGGTCGGTTCACAATTGGCCTGCACGAGGACGGTGCCGATGCCGTTGGAGAGGAACACGGGGGCGTCGTACGTTGCGATGTTGCGGGCGAACCACGGCATGCATATGGCCAGGGCCGCCACCCCGCAACAGGTGTAGCGAAGGATCCTCTCGCGCCACGGGAGAGCGGAGCGCACAAGCACGACGGCTGCTACCAGCGGGAGGTACAGGACCAGTTCGGCGCGGGTGAGGGCCGCCAGGCCTCCCACGACCCCGAGGATCACGGCGGCGCGACGACTGGGTTCCTTCCAGAAACGTACGGCCACGAGCATCGTCGCCGTGGCCATGGCAATGGCGGCGGTCTCGGCCATCATCAGGCCGTCGTTCACCCAGATGAAGGCATATCCGGCGGTGGCGGTGGCGGCCAGCAGGCCCGTCCTCTCGGACCGGACCTCCCGGCCGAGTAGGCCCATCAGGACGATTGCCGGTGCTCCCAGCAGAACTGAGACGACTTGTTGCTGGGCGACGCTGGTGAAGCCCAGGAAGGAGAGGGTGCCGAGCAGCATCGTCCATACCGGTGGATGTCCGGCGGACGGTTCTATGTGGCCAATGGGTGTCTCCACCACCAGGTCGCCCGTCGCCAGGGGGATGACATCAAGGGCTCCGAAGTAATAGCGGTAAGGCTCCGGGAAGCCCAGACCGTCGCCGAAGACGTTGGCGGCCAGGTGGTAGCCGGCAGCATCACCGCTCAGGGGGTTGTCGGCGGCGATGAGGATCAGGTGGGCCAGCCGGATGAGAAGGCCCAGGCAGGTGATCGCCGCCAGACGACCGTTGAATGTGGCAGGGATCCGGATCCTGCTCCTGATGTCGTTCACCGTTGGCGGAGTCGACCGTTGGCCCAACGGCCGACCGGGCCGAGCTCCGGAGGCCGATTCGGGTCCAGGACCGGTAGTTCGCTCTCGATGAGGCCGCCGGCCACCTCGGCGAGTGGGGGAGCAACTGGCTCGCCCAGCAGCCGGCCCAGCTGTCGATGCATACGCGAGCGCCCGAGCCAGGCAATACGGCTGGCGAGGGTGCCGATGTGGTCGTGTTGGTGGAAGGCCTCGTCCGTGTCGAACTCCCACGGATGGCAGTAGGCCCAAAGGGCCTCGTTCCCAGCGGCACGGCGTAGCCCGATGCGTCTCACGGCGGCCGGAAGCAGCCGTAGGTAGGTGCCGCCAAGGTAGGGGAGATCGATCGGGCCGAGGCGCACCATCGGACATGGGAACTCGATCGGCCCACCGGACCACCGGAAGGGCTGTCGTGGCAGCCCGGGCCATCCGTAGAGGGGGCTTGGGCCCGGAAGGACGCTGGAGGAGTAGGTGAAGCCGGCTTCGGCAATCAGTGGGACCGCCCACGCTGATGCAGGCACCAACGACATCATGGGTGCCCGGTAGCCGGTGATCTCCTGTCCGGTGAGGTCCTGTAGGAGTGCTCGTCCGCGGCTGATGTCGGCGAGGAAGTCCTCTGGCTGCTGTGTCGGGATGGGGACGTGGGCCCAGGAGTGGAGGCCGATCTCGTGTCCATCTCCGGCGGCTCGACGTACGAGCCCTGGTCGCCGTTCGGCCAACTCGCCGACCACGTAGATGGATGCCCGCACCTCGGCATCAGCCAGCATGTCGAGCACGAGCTCGGTCATGGCCACGACCCTTTCGGGAAGGTCGTGGCTCGGGCGGAGGTCCTCGACGTCGAGGGTGACGGTGACGGCTGGGGCCATCAGGGGAGCCTAAGTCCCGGCTCCGGTGAGCCTCGCCGCTCACGGAAGCGGGCAATGGCTACGGCGGCCAGGAGCACGAGGACCACGTCGGTGGGGACCCGGTAGCGGGTGGCGCCCAGTGAGAGCGCCGCAATCAGGGTCCCGACGAGCGGCACGGCCAGCAGCGGTAGGAGCCGTTGGCCACGCCGCCTCAGCCAGACTGCTCCGACCACCGCCAGTGGTACCGATATGTAGAACTGGACCAGGCCGAGGACCGACAACCTGAAATCCCGGCCCTCCACGAGGATGTCGGAGCGGAGCTGCTGGATCGGTGTGTAGACCCCCCAGAGCCGTCCGACGCGCTTTGGAATGACGTGGCTGACGAGGCGGCCGGGATGCCCGGTGAGGTAGTCAAGGCCCCGCTGCCGATACACCACCTCGCGCTCCGATTCGTCTCCCGGCGTGCCGTCGCTGCGAAGCGGTTGCGGGAGGCCGCACTCGAACTCCCAGGATCCCTGTTTGTCGCCGTAGTAGGTGGCGTCACAATTGGTCTGGGCCAGGAGTATTCCAAGGCCGTTGGACAGCAGTACCGGCTCCTCGAATGTCTGCATGTTGCGAACCACCCACGGCGCCAGCACCGCACCTGCCACGAGACCGATCGCCACGTAGCGCATGAGTCGTCGGCGGATGTCGATTCCGGGTGCCCGGAGGACGGGCAGTGCCACGATGGGCAGTACGAGGAGCATCTCCGCTCGAACCAGGGCGGTCAGGCCACCCGCCAGGCCCAGCAGGATGATCCACCGGGTTTCTGGCAAGTTGTATGCCCGGACGGCGCACCCCACCACGATGGCGGTGCCGACGACCACCAGGCTCTCGGACATGACCAGGCCATCGCTCAACCAGAGGCAGGCATGCACGGCGGCAATGGAGGCGGCGATCAGGCCTGTCCGCGGTCCGTCGAGGGTCCGTCCGGCCCACCCGACGGCGACCACCCCGAATGCCCCGACGAGCGCTCCGAGCATCTGGTGGGCGGCGACGCTGGTGAAGCCCAGCATCGAGGAGAACCCGAGGACCAGGACCCACAGCGGGGGGTGGCCGGCGGTGGGCTCGATGTGGCCTACGGGCAGCGCCGTGTAGGCACTGGTGGCGATCGCCGACGGGTCGGCGGCGAACAGGTACTCCTGGGCGCCACCGTGCAGGTAGCGGTAGGGCTCTGTGAAGCCCAGGCCGTCTGCAAGCAGGTTCGCAGCCTCGTGGTAGTAGATGCCGTCGCCTGAGAGAGGGGCACCCCGCTCCACCAGGAGGACATAGGCCACCCGTAGGAGTAGGCCGGCGAGGAAGATCAGGGAAAGGCGGCGTGTGAAGTCCGGGTGGTGTCGGTTCGCCACCTCGTCGGGCAGCGCTGCGCTCTGCGGCACAGTCAGGCCCCGTCAGCCTCGGCCGCTACGAGCTCCTCGTGGTAGTCCTCTTCCACGTTCACCTGCCAGACGTCGTGGCCTGGTCCGCTGCCGTCACCGAGCAGGTTCTCCACGGTGAGCATGGCGGTGTACATGGAGTGGTCCTGGTTGTTGTACCGGTGCATGCCGTTGCGTCCAACAGGGTGGACGTTTCGGGCGTTGGTCTCCAGCCAGCGGCGGAGGACCTCCACGTTTGCCTGGTAGTCGGCGTCGTACATCGGGTAGGCCTTCGGCATCCGAACCACGTAGCCGGCCTCGACGCGGGTGGGGTCCAGGAGGCCCAGGTGCTCCATTTCGGCCTTGCCGCGCTCGACGAGGACCTCGTCCGTGGAGTCCCAGAGCTCGTCCCCCTCGTTGACGAAGTACTCCAGCCCCAGGCAGGTCCTGCCCTCCTTGACCAGGTGCGGCGACCACTGGCCGAAGTTCTGCACCCGCCCGACCCGGACCTCCGGAGAGTGGATGTAGATCCAGTTGTCCTCGAATCCGTCCACGGCCGGCACGACCAGCGCAACTGTGAGGAAGTCGCGGTACCCGATTCCGTCGGCAGCGCGGCGAACGTCGTCGGGAACCGCCGGGTCCATGGCCAGCAGCAGGTGGGGGAGAGGCATCGACGAGATGACGTGGCTGGCGGGGAACGCGACGGGGCCGTCCGGACCGTCGGCCTCCACCTCATGGGCGAGGCCGTCGGCGTGGCCGATACGTCGGACCGGATGCTCGAGCAGTACGTCGGACCCCTGTTCGGTGACCAGTTCATGGCACCGTTCCCACATCATCCCCGGTCCGTAGCGCGGGTACTCGAACTCCTCGATGAGGCTGGTGATGTCCTTCTGGTTGCGCCTGGGCATCAACGAGTTCATGACGGCGCTGAAGAGAGACAGGTTCTTGATCCGCTGCGCCGCCCAGTCGGCCTGGAGTTCGTCGGCGGGGATTCCCCAGACCTTCTCCGTGTACGTCTTGAAGAAGGTCCGGTAGAGACGCCAGCCGAACCGACTGGCGGTCCATCCCTCGAAGGAGGTGAGGTCGCGGGGTGGGTGGATCCGGACCCACACGTAGGAGAGCACGCAGCGGACGGCCTCCACGATGCCCAGGTTCCGGAGGGCGTTCATGGCCCGTAGGGGGTAGTCGTAGAATTTGCCCCGGTAGAAGATCCTGCTCATGCGGGGCCGAAGCAGGAAGTCCTCCGGTTCCAGGATCTCGTGCCAGAGGTCCGAGACGGCACGCACCTTGGTGAAGAACCTGTGCCCGCCTATGTCGAACCGCCAGCCGTCGCGTACCGCGGTCCGGCTGATCCCGCCGACGACATCGTCGGCTTCGAGCACCGTCGACCCGACACCGGCCTTGCCCAACTGGTAGGCGGCGGTGAGGCCGGCCGGGCCGGCACCGATGATGACCGGACGGAGCCGGTCTGGTGTGGGGTCGACTGGGGGGTGCGGAGGCGTGCTCATCAGGTGGGGGCGTTGTGCGCCAGCGGCATCATGACCACCGGCTGCCGACCGAGCGTACCGGACTGTTCCGCAGGCCGAAGGTACGATCAGCGGCCGTGGAGGAGGCCCGTCGGAATCGCTGGATCACCGTGGTGGTCGTCGTGTCGGTTATCGGTGGCATCGTTCTGCGGTTCCTACCGGCGTCGCCCATGTGGCTGGATGAAGCGATATCGGCATCCCTGGCCGGGGAGGCCGACAGGGGTTGGTCGCATCTTGCCGAGGCCCTCCGCCACGACGGCCACCCGCCGCTCTACTACGTGCTGCTCGCCCTCTGGACCAACGTGGTTGGCGAAGGCGATGCTGCGGTCAGGTCGTTCTCAGGTGCCCTGGGCGTCGCATCCCTGCCACTCGTGTGGCTCGTGGCACGGCGCCATCTGGATCGGACAGGAGCGCTGCTGGTCCTAGGGGTGATGGCCTCCAGCCCGTTCGCAATCCGCTACTCCACCGAGGCACGGATGTACCTGCTGATCCTCGTGCTCCTTCTGCTCGGCCACCTGGCAATCGTGAGAGCCTGGGATTCACCTTCGGTGGGGCGCCTCGCAGGGCTCTCAGCGGTGGTCGCCGCCCTGCTTCTCACGCACTACTGGTCGTTCTTCCTCGTGGCGGTCGTAGGGGTCGGGCTTCTCGAGAGTGGTCGCCGTGGGGCCCGGGACCGTGCGTTCAAGCTGGCAGGGGCCGTCGCCGCAGGATGCGTTGCCTTCATTCCGTGGTTGCCGGTCTTCCTGGACCAGTTGATGCACACGGGCACGCCGTGGTCGCCGGCACCTCGACCCACGGTCGTGGCCGCCCTCACCCTGGAGGCGTACGGCGGTGGCCGGGGCTCGGAGGCCCTCCTGGTAGCTGTGGTGCTCTGCGTGCTGGTGGTCCTCGGTCTCGGAACCCGGGACGCCTCGGGTGGGGCGGTGATCGGCTGGACCGACCGGGGTTGGCTACGGGTGGCGGCAGGCATCGGCGTGATGACCATGCTTCTGGGAGCAGCGGTGAGCCTTGCGACCGACACCGCGTTCCAGGGCAGGTATGGGGTGTTCGCCCTCGTGCCGGTGGTGCTCGCCGCTGGTCTGGGCCTGCGGCGGATTCCCGGCGGAGGAGCCGTTGTGGCCCTTTCACTCCTCGTCCTCCTTTCCGGCATCTCGGTAGCCCGTGAGCTGAGCCGGGACCGGACTCAGGTGGGCGTGGTGGCCGAGGCGATACTGGAGGACGGCGCCGGCGAGGATCTGGTGGTCTTCTGTCCGGACCAGTTGGCCCCGGCCGGATACCGGCTTCTCTCCGAACACCTCACGACCCTCGCGTATCCGATGCTTGACGACGGTCGACGCGTCGACTGGTCCGACTACGCCGAACGCAACGGAGCCGTCGACGTAGCAGAGGTTGCCGACGCCATTGCGGAGCGCTCCGATACCGGTTCTGTGGTCTGGCTGGTCTGGATGGACGGCTACGAGACCTTCGACGCACAGTGCGGGAAGCTCCGCCTGGAGCTGGCGGAGCGTCTGGGCCACCCGACCAAGGTGGTGCGCGCCGATGGCGACGCCTTTGACGATGCGGCCAACCTTTCCCGCTTTCCGGTAGCGCCATGACCGGGGGCCGGCTGGGCCTGGTTCGTACCGAGCTCCTGGTCGTGCTGCCCGCCTGGGTCACGGCGCGTCTCCTTGTAGCGGCTGCATGGGTGGCCGTTCGACTAGCGGGGTCCGGCAGCGGGCCCCGGCCGGTCGACCGTGGCCTCCTGGCGTGGGATGGCGACTGGTACCAGTCGCTCATGGTGCATGGCTACGACGGGGTTGTGGCCGAAGGGGTGCGGTTCTTTCCGGGATTCGTTCTGGCCGGCCGCCTCGCCGATGCGGTTCTTCCGGGCGGGCCCGGCGTGGCGCTCGTGGTCCTGGCGAACCTCTCGGCATTTGTGGCAACCATGCTCCTGTACCGGCTGGTGCTCCTAGAGACGGGAAGGCGGATCATGGCTCGCCGGGCTGTCTGGGCGCTCTCGCTGTTCCCGCCGGCATTCGTCCTGGTGTGGGCCTATGGGGAGGGCCTGTTCCTCGCCCTGGCGATCGGCGTCCTGCTGTGTGCCCGTCGTGAGAGGTGGCTGGCGGTTGCCCTGCTGGCGTTGGCCGCTGGGCTGGTGCGTCCGACGGGTGCCCTCCTTGCTGTACCTGTTCTGGCGGCTGTCTGGCGTCCCACGGAGTCATCCGGTCGACTCCCTGAGCGGATCGCCGCTGTGGCAGGCGGCCCTGTCGGCGTTGGCATTTTCGTCTGGTGGTCCTCGGCGCACTTCGGCGAGGCGTTCATGCCGCTGAACGTGCAACGCAGCCTCAGAGGCGACCCGGTAAACCCTGTGCGCCGGCTGGTGGACGGCATCGGGGAGGTATTCGGGGGTGAGGCCATGGGCGATGGCCTCCACATCGTCGCAGTCGCAGCGCTCCTCGTGCTCCTGGTGGTGCTGGTCAGGAACTGGCCTCTGCGTTACAGCGCCTTTGCCGCATCGTGCCTCGTGGTCGCCCTTGCTGCCGACAACCTCAACAGCCTCGAGCGCTATGCCCTGAACGGGGTGCCGTTCGTGCTGGCGGTTGCCACTCTGGCCTCGAGGCGTCGCCTGGGCCCCCTGGTGATGGCAGTATCGGCGACGGCGATGCCGATACTGGCTGCCATGGCCTGGTGGGGCTCCTACGTGCCATGAGCTGGGCGCCGACATCTGGCGCCGCGGCCACCCAGCCGAGGGCCGGGTGGGCCCCGGGACGCGAAAATGGCCCCGAGTAGCCTCCCGGCGAACCGGTCAACTCCTCGGAGCCACTTCGTCGTTCCACTTCCACCCGTCGGATCGTCACGTCAGACGATCCGGGGCCCGACCCCTAAGGGTCTGACCCTGATCCGAAGGCCGGAGCGTCCGTCAACGCTTCGTCCCCGTACCCGACTCGCCCACCGGTTCCCGAGGGAACCGTGGCCCATCGTGCCTCTCCGATGCCCGACGGCGCCGGAGTGACCCGATCGACCTGGCACTCCGAGTCCGGTCCCACCGTCGATCCACCCCGTCGCCCGTCGGCGGCGGAGTGACTAGCGGTGGTCCGGGCCCGGCTGGGGTTCCGTCCGGGTGGTTCGACGATCCGCCCGGAGGCTTCTCGTCGTCCCGCCCGGCCTCGACACCCATGTGCCGGTAGCCGAACCGCTGGTCCCTCGCGGGCCCAGCGTGGTTGCGGTCCTCCCCGAACACGCTCTGGAGGCTTCCCCAGGTTCTCGATCCTCCTCGCTTCGCCGGAGCCAAGGCCCCAGTTCCGTCTGGCTGATCGGTTCTCCGGTTCCGGATCTCCTCGCCGTGTTCGGCGTGGAGGCATGGTGCACGGATGGCGGCCCAGAATCAAGGGGATAGGAGGTAATCCCCAGATCCCGAGGGGATTTCCCCAGAGTTCCCAGCGGCCTCCACAGGTTCGTCCACAGGAGTGCCTGAATTCAGTCCGTATCCAGCCTCAGGCGACGAGGACGGCGCCGGCGAACAGCGCGCCGAGAGCGGCCAGGCCACCGAGGGCTCCGGTGGCTCCCCGCAGTGCTGGACTCTTCGTGGCTGAGTGGATCGCAGCTGCTGCACCGGACAGTCCGACCAGGAGGAGCTTCACCAGGAGGGCCGTGAGATAGCCCGTGTCGCGTTCTGCCAGGTCGACGGCCAACAGGCTCCAGAGGCCGGTGGCGATCGCCAGGCCGAAACAGGGCCACGCCACGCGTGCGAAACGGGCGGCAGCCAGGCGGGGGGCATCGGGTCCCAGAGACCTGAGCAGCGGCAGGAGGCCCACCATGAGTATCTGGCCGCCGATCCACCCGGTCACGCCCAACAGGTGGAGGAAGATGCGGATGCTGTCGACGTCGACCATGCCGGCAGTCTGCCTGTCGGAGGTGCCGGCATCGCGTTCAGGCCACCCAGTCCTCCCGGTCGATGAGGACGGACCTGAGCAGGCTCGGCTGGTCGGTCATGAGGCCGTCAACCCCGAGGTCCAGGAGCCTGTGCATCTCGGCGGGGTCGTCAATGGTCCAGACGTGTACCTGCATGCCCCTGGCGTGTGCGTGGTCCACGAACCGACGGTCCACGAGGGGGATGCCTCCCTGCCTCACCGGAACCTGGAGGCAGTGGGCTGCCGGCCGGCCGGTGGGCAGCCCCAGGCTGGACAGGCGGACCCGAGCCACGGCCAGGGGACCGGCCGAGGTGCAGAGCCCCGGTCCCAGGAGAGTCCGGCAGCGCCGTAGCCGTCGATCGGAGAATGAACCGAGGCAGACGCGGTCCAGGGCGTCATGTTCCTTCAGGATCTCAACGAGCGGGTCGACCACCCGATCGTCCTTCGGGTCAATGTTGATCCGAACGCCGGGAAATGCGGTGAACAGGTCGGCCAGCAGCGGTATCGGCTCGGTGCCGCCGATGCGGGCCTCGGCTACCTCGGACCAGGAGAGCTCCGCTATGCGACCGGACCTGTCGGTGACACGATCCAGGGCCACGTCGTGGAAGGCCAGCACCGTCCCATCGGCGGTGGCGTGGACGTCGGTCTCCAGATACATGTAGCCGAGGCCGACAGCGTGGCCAAATGCAGCCAGGCTGTTCTCCGGATGGGCTTCGGTGCCGCCACGATGAGCAAAGGCCAGGGTGCCCGGATGGTCAAGATACGGATGGGGATTCTGGTCGTGCATCCAGATGACGGTAGTGCGATGCGCACGTGGGGCCAGCGGTGTCCTCCATGTTGGCCGGGGTGGCCCGATACCTGATCTGTATGGTGGGCTGATGGCACGTCGTACCAAGATCATCGCCACCATCGGGCCCGCTTCAGAGGATGAGGGGACCATACGTGGGTTGATCCGCGCCGGAATGGACGTGGCTCGCCTCGGTCTGGCCCACAACACGATCGACGAGGCGGCGGCCCGGATGGCCGATATCCGGCGCATAGCGGCCCTAGAAGGTCGCTACGTGGGCATTCTCGTGGATCTGCCGGGGCCGAAGGTCCGTGCAGCTCCATTCGGGGCCGAACCGGTGGCCCTCGTCGAGGACACCGAGGTGCAGCTTCGTATCGGGAGCACCGGGAGCAATGCATCCGACATCGAGGTGGACTACGAAGGCCTGCTCACCGACGTGGAGCCCGGAGACCGCCTCAGCATGGGCGACGGACGGGTGATCCTCGAGATCCTGGACACCATCGGCGATCGTCTCACCGCCCGGGTGGCGCACGGAGGGGTCCTGAACGGCAGCCCGGGCCTGCACATACCCTCTGATCGGCTCTCCATGACGGCACCCACAGCGGAGGACCTCATAGCAGTCGAGCGGTTCCTTGAACTTGACGTGGACATGATCGCCCTCTCATTCGTGCGGTCCGCCGAGGACCTGGCCCGATTGCCTGTACCGCCGCATCCGGAAGGCCCGATCGTGGTCGCCAAGATCGAGACGAGGGCAGCCATTGACGACCTGCCCGCGATCATCGCGGCTTCGGGAGCCGTCATGGTCGCCCGTGGCGACCTTGGGAGCGAATGCAACATCGAGGAGTTGCCGATCCTCCAGAAGGAAATCATCAGGCAGTGCATCGCCCTGGGTAGACCGGCGATCACCGCTACCCAGATGCTCGAGACAATGGTGACGAACCCCGAGCCCACCAGGGCTGAGGTGTCCGATGTGGCCAACGCCGTCTGGGACGGATCCAGCGCCGTGATGCTCTCGGGGGAGACCGCCATTGGCGTGGATCCGGTGAACGTGGTTCAGACCATGGCCCGCATTGCCGAGCGGGCCGACCGGGCGTTCGACCATCTTGCCTGGATGTCCGAACTGTCCGATCTGCGAATGACGGATACGGATGATCCGGACACCTCCATCACCGATGCGATGACCCAGGCCACAGCGCGTGCCATTCACGAGCTGGGTATCAAGACCATCCTGTGTATCTCAGGTAGTGGTTTCACCATCCGTTCGATGGCCCGGTTCCGCCCGTCGGCACGCATCCTCGGCCTGAGCGCCAACGAGAGGACGGTCCGCCAGCTGACGCTCAGCTGGGGGACGGAGCCGATCCACCTGCCGGAACAGGGAGACATCGGGAAGCGTGTAGCCGCCGCCCTCGTGGCAGCGCGCGATCAGGGCGATGTACCCGCCGGTGAGCTGGTCGGCGTCCTGGCCGGAACAGACGTGAAGTCACGCTCCACGAACGTCCTGAGGATTGAGCGGGTCCCCGAGGCCTGAGCCCGGCTATGCGCTCAGGCGGAACCGCAGTTGGGGTTCAGCTCAGCGGGGATCACCAGGGGTTGTCCGAACACGGAACATGAGCAGGCCGCCGCGCAGTCGGCAAGGTTGGTCCGCTGTTCCCAGAGACCGATGGACAATGCCGCCAGGAGCACCACCACGACCACCCTCAGGGCGAGTCGCCGGATGACCCGCAGCGCCAGGAACAGAGCGATCAGGGCCGCCACAATGGCTACGGCGGAGGCGGATCGGACCAGTTGGGGATCCGCCCATGCTGGTAGTTCGACGAGCTCCGGCAGCTCGAAGCGGTCCAGTAGGTCGGTTGGCACCGGCAGAGGTTAGCGGTCCGGTGGCCGGCCAGAGGGCCGGGTAGCCTCGGTGGCCATGAGCATGGACAGACCGATCAACCTTGCCGGCAGTGGCCCACCGGAGACGATTCTGAGCCCTGAACCGGCCGAAGCCGACGACCTTCTGGGCCTCGCCGTCCAACTGCAGGTGGATGATCGTCGATCCGCTGTGGCGGCGGTCGTCACGAGGTGGCCCCGCCATCTGGGGGCATGGGTGATGCTTGGCGATCTCGGCCGCGACACGATCGAGTCCTACGCCTCGTACCGCGTCGCATACCACCGTGGGTTGGACACCCTGCGGCAGAGCGGCTGGCGGGGATCGGGGTTCGTCAGGTGGGAGCACCCCACGAACCGGGGGTTCCTGAGTGCCGTTGCGGGCCTGGCACGGACGGCTGGCGTGATCGGTGAGACCGACGAGGAGCAGCGCTGTGAGTTGTTCCTCCGCCAACTGGATCCCGCCTGGCCCCCGGTGAATGCGCCGTCCGGCGAGACCGGCTGAGCCGCCACGGTGACCCGGTCGCGGGTCGGCACCGTGGGTGGTGCGGTCCTGGCAGGTGGTTCCAGCAGCAGGATGGGCCGCGACAAGGCCTTCCTGGAGGTTGGTGGAGTTCCGATGCTGTCTTCCGTGGCCGGTGTCCTTGATGGGGTGGTGGACGCCGGAGTGGTCGTTGTCGGCGGAGACGCCGATGGCATCCGGACCCTCGGGCTGACCAGCGTGGCGGACAGGTTCCCGGGTGACGGACCACTGGGAGGAATCCTCACTGCTCTCAACCACTTCCGTGGACGCTGCGATCACGTGGTGGTCCTGTCATGTGATCTCCCGCAGGCGTCCGAGCGGAGCGTGAGGGCACTGCTGGCTGCCGTAGGCGAGGCCCCGGCGGTGATCGTGCCGGTGCTCGGGGGACGGAGACAGTGGATGCACTGCTGCTGGCCCGTTGTGGCCCTGGGCCTCCTGGAGACGGCATTCGCCGCGGGGGAGCGGGCACCTCGAAGGGCGCTGGGTGGCATGGCGGTGGTGGAGGTGGCCGGTCTGGACCCGGCCTCACTACGTGACGTCGACACGCCCGAGGACCTGGACGAGTCGGACCGCACCGGCCGGTAGGGTGCGCGACGGCTGGAACTGGATGCCCGATCCTGGAGTGGAACATGGACGTGCCGGAGATCGATGTGGATGAGTTGGAACACCGGCTGGCGGCCGGCGCAACGCTCGTGGACGTCAGGGAACCCGACGAGTACGAGCAGGTACGTGTGCCGGGTGGGATCCTCGTACCCCTCCAGAGCGTGCCGGAACGACTTGGTGAGGTGCCCAGCGAGGGGACCTTCTACGTGATCTGTGCAAAGGGCGGCCGGAGCATGGCGGCAGCGGAGTTCCTGAGGGCCGAGGGCCGCGATGCCGTCAACGTGGCCGGAGGAACAACGGCCTGGGTGAAAGCCGGCCTGCCCACCGAGTCGGGGAGCCCGGCCTGAACGGGCAGTCCGATCCGACGTACCGCCTGGTCACCGATCAGGCGGAGTTCGGCGATCTGATCGGGACCCTCGCCGGGCAGGAACGCATAGCGGTCGATACGGAGTTCCATCGCGAGAAGACCTACTTCCCCCGGGTGGCCCTGATACAGATCGCCTGGCAGGGTGGCCTTGTCCTGTTGGACCCTCTGGAGCTGGACCTGGCAGCACTTGCCGATCTTGTCGAGTCCGATCTGCTGGTGGTCATGCACGCCGCCGGTCAGGATCTGGAGGTATTCGACCGAGTCTGCGGAGCTGTGCCGTGGAACCTGTTCGACACGCAGTTGGCTGCCGGCTTCATGGGGATGTCCTCTCCGTCCCTGGCTTCGCTGCATGAACGCGAGCTCGGACTCCAACTGCCGAAGGGAGACCGCCTCACCGACTGGCTGGCCCGGCCGCTCACCCGCTCCCAGATGGACTACGCCGCATCCGATGTTGCCAACCTGCTGGAGATCCATGACCTACAGGTCGCGCGTCTGTCCTCCGATGGCCGACTGGAGTGGGCGGAGCAGGAGTGCCGCGAGATGCTCGAACGTGAGCGCGGTCGCCGCGTCCCCGAGGACGCCTGGCAGCGGATCAAGGAGGCTCGCCAACTCCGGGGCGAGGCCAGGGACGTCGCACGCTCGGTGGCCGCGTGGCGTGAACGACGTGCGGCAGAGGTTGATATTCCTGTTCGTCACGTCCTGCCGGATCTCGGGGTCGTGGCTGTTGCACAGCGCAGGCCCGGTGCCGTTGCGGACCTGAAGGGGGTCCGCGGGCTGGATGGCCGTCACCACAAGGGTGCTGTCGGCGAAGGAATAGTCGCAGCCGTGGCCGCAGCAGCCGACCTTCCGCCGGTGCAGCTCGATCTCCGCCGATCCGGCGGGGGCGGTGACATCCGCGCTGGCGTGACTCTGGTTTCGGCATGGGTGGCCCAGCTCTCACGCAACCTGGACCTGGATCCGACGCTCGTCGGGACGCGCAGCGACATCGAGGCACTGGTACGGGGCGATGAGGACTGTCGAATGACCAGCGGGTGGCGCCACGAGATCGTGGGCGGTCCGGTCGATGACCTCCTCAGCGGCCGGGCGTCGCTCGCCTTCGATGGGCGTGGCGGCCTGTTGCTCGAACCCCGGGTAACCTGAGGGCATTACGCCCCCGGAGGTCAGGCGGCGCCCAGTCTTCGGGGCCCTTCATAGGTAGGGTGCCTGATCGTTCAATGATGCATTTCGACCTGAAGGGTCCACCGTGAAAAAGGGCCGGCACCGCCGTTACGAGGAAGCAAGGGCGTTGAAGCAGAACCAGGACCTGGACCTGGATTCGATCTTCGACAGTCTCCGGGTCGACGACCAGGAGGACACGACGGAGTCCCCGGCCGACGATGGCTGGCAGGCAGATGCAGATGAGGACAGAGCGGAGTCCCTGGAGGAATCCACCGACACCGCCTGACAGTGGCGGCGACTCAGCCGCCCGTCTCGTCCAGGATCTCGTCCAGCTTGAGAATGTCGTCGGCTGAAACCATGCCGATGAAAGCGCCATCGGCGTCCGTCACGGCAAGGACGTCCACGTCGGCCTTCTCCATGGCTACGACCGTGTCACGCAGCGACCAGCTGGGTCTTGCCGAGATGTGCTCCTCGGGCAGCAGAGACCCAACTGTGGTGTCGTCCCACTCTGAACGTTCGATCGTGGAGACCTCGGTGAGGCTGATCATTCCGAGGTAGAGGCTTCCGTCCACGACCGCCACGGACCGCTCGCGTCGACCCAGCACGTGTAGGTACATGAACTCGGCCACGGTGGCGTCAGGTGGAACCGTCATGACGTCGGTGTCCAGGACCGACGTCACGGGCAGAGTGAAGCGGCGTTCCAGGTGTCCAAGACGCACGCTGTGCTGGTGTTCGGCCACAGATGACTTCCCGGCCACGAGCTGGCTGACGGCAGCGGCCACGAGTGCCGGCACCACAAAGGACCCGCCCGTCGATTCAGCCACGAACATCACGGCTGAGATCGGGGCGCGGTAACCGGCGCCCAGGAACGCCGCCAGTCCCAGCGTCGGGTAGAGGCCGGGCCTGTCGGATCCAAGCAGCTGGCCGGTGAACTGGCCCAGGATCACGCCCTGAACGGCGAGCGGGATGAACAACCCTCCGACGCCTCCGGCAGCCAGGGTCACGATGGTGGCCGCCATCCGTAGGCCGAACAGGACGGCTATGAGGCCCAACCCGTTGGATGGGTTGACAACCCAGTCCATTGCCTCGAAGCCGGGGCCGATCGTGAGGGGCGCATCGAACAGGAAGTCGGCGGCGAACGCCAGACCGGCCAGTGCGGCGCCACCGAGGAGGACCCTCGGGACGAACTGGTCTGTCTTGGACTGTGTCTTGGCCCACCGAACGAGCCATGCCATCGACCGGCCGCCCAGCCCGGCGAATATGCCCAGCAGGATGGCACCGAAAACATCGTTCACCTGGACGGTGGTGAACAGGTTGGCCAGATCCGCAGCCTCGAACCAGACGATCCTCTCCGACGAGGCGATGGACAGTTCCTTGACGTTCAACCCGATCCGGTTCAGTGGGTCGTTCAGGAACGGGATCACTGACTCGTGCCCGATGAGGTTCACGTACACGACGTAACTGGTCGCAGCCGCCAGCAGGGATGGAAGCAGGGCCCGACGGTTCACGTCGTCGCGATACGGGGCCTCCATGGCGAACAGCACACCGGTGGCCGGTGCCTTGAAGACGGCAGCCACGCCGGCGGCGGCGCCAGCCGTGAGGAGGATCTTGACGTCATCGCGCCGCAGCCAGCGGCGGAAGCGATCCCGCACACCCAGTCCGATGGTTGATCCGGCATAGATGGATGGGCCCTCGAGCCCGAGCGCACCGCCCAATCCGATGGTCGTTATCCCGGCCAGGAGCTTGAGCGGAAGGTCTCGGAGGGGAAGGTTCGGGGAGCGTTCGTGGAATGCCCGATTGAACTCATCTGATGTGGATGCGGACATGGAGCGTCCGGCGTAGCGCAGGATCAGGCTCGCCAGGATCAGGCCCAGGCCGGGTGCGAGGGCGATCTGCCAGAGCGGCCGGTGCAGGACCCTTTCAAGCAGGACGGTGGCAGAGACGTATTCGAAACCGGCGATGACTATCGCCACGAGGGCTCCGGTGCCTATGGACAGCGCCAGCACGGGGGTGTCGCCGCGTGTGGCGATGCTGCGGAGCCGATTCACGGAGTTCTTCCTACACCCTCGGGTGGATGGATCCTCGGACGCCCAGCCGGACCCGGCCGATCCTCCACGCCGCTGACGGAGGCGGCAGACTGTGTGCATGCGTCGGATGCAACGAAGATCACGGGATCCCCTGGTGCGCGACCTGGTTGCCGCCCTTGACCCGGAGAGGGTGCAGGTCGACGATGTCGCCCGACGCCTCTACAGCAGGGATGCCTCGGTGCTACGTGGCGGGCGGGCCGGCGTGATCTGCTTTCCCGTGACCACCGCTGAGGTGTCGGCGTGCGTGGTGGCCGCTGTGGCCCACGGCCGCGACTTCGTGGCGCGTGGTGCAGGAACTGGACTGGCGGGTGGAGCGGTGCCCTGTGACGAGCCGGTCATGATCGTGCTCACCCGCATGGACCGCATCCTGGAGGTGGACGAGTCGCGACGGCTGGCATGGGTGGAGCCGGGGGTCGTGAACCTGGACCTCAGCCGGCATCTGGGCGGCACCGGCCTCCACTTCGCCCCGGATCCCTCCAGCCAGCAGTCCTGCACGATCGGCGGGAATGTCGCCAACAACTCCGGAGGCCCGCACTGCCTGTTGTATGGGGTGACCAGTGCCCATGTCCTGGCCGTGGAGGTCGTCCTGCCTGATGGTGAGGTGGTGGTGCTGGGCAATGAGGAAGGCGACTCTGTCGGCTACGACCTGCGGGGGGCCTTTGTGGGTGGGGAGGGAACCCTCGGGATAGCGACGCGGATCTGTGTCCGCCTGACCGAGGATCCACCGGAGGTGGCAACCCTCCTACTGGACTTCATGAGCGTGGGCGCGGCCGCCGAGACCGTCAGCGCCATCATCGCCGCTGGAATGATCCCGGCCGCCCTCGAGATGATGGACCAGCAGGTGGTGGAGGCCGTCGAGCCATTCGTGAACGCCGGATATCCGACCGACGCCGCCGCTGTGCTCATCGTGGAACTCGACGGGCAGCCGGCCGGCGTGGCCGACGAGATCAGGCGTATCCGGGAGCTGGCCAGCACCCATGGAGCACGGTCGGTGCGTGTTGCGGCCGACGAGGGGGAGCGGGAACGAATCTGGAAGGGACGAAAGAGTGCCTTCGGGGCCATCGCGGTGATCAAACCCGACTACTACCTGAACGACACGGTGATACCCAGGACCAAGCTGGCCGAGGTGGTCGAGCGCATATACGAGATCGTGGAGGAGCAGGACCTCATTGTCATGAACGTCTTTCATGCGGGAGACGGAAACCTCCACCCGCTGCTCCTATTCGACGCCAGGGAGGAAGGGGTGATGGAGCGCGTGCTGGCCGCCGGGGAGGAGATCGTGCGTGTTTCGGTGGATGCCGGTGGGGTCCTGTCCGGTGAGCACGGCATCGGGCTGGAGAAGAAGCGCTTCATGTCACTGCAGTTCAGCCCCGCCGACCTGGAGGCCCAGAGCCGGTTACGGGCGGCGTTTGATCCGGACGGTCGCGCCAATCCGGCCAAGGTACTGCCGAGCGGCGCCTCGTGTGGCCACGTGACCAGCCTCGGCCGCCTGCCTGAGGGGACATGGGTATGACCGTCGGAGATGGCCGCATGGAGGCCTTCCGTTCCGAGGTGGGCGACTCCGGTGCGGTCTGCGTGCGGGGAGGTGCCACCCGTTGGGGGGTCGGTGGCGGATCCGCTGGTGCACGCGAGGTATCGGCACCCGTCGGGATAATGGCCCTGGAGCCTGCCGAGATGACGGTCATGGTCGGGGCCGGCACGACCCTTACGGAGCTGGCCGGTGAGTTGGCGGTACACGGCCTGGAGGTCGGCATGGATGGACCGCAGGGTTCGACGGTGGGAGGTGCCCTGGCTGTGGGCCGAAGTGCGTTGCGTCGGCGAAGGGTTGGGCAGATCGCCGACGTCCTCCTCCAGGCGGACTGCGTGGGAGCCGACGGCGTGGCCTTCACCGCCGGGGGCCCGACCGTGAAGAACGTGACCGGCTACGACCTCTGCCGACTCCTCGTCGGGTCGCTGGGAACCCTTGCTCTCGTGGGGCGGGTCATCCTGCGAACCCGTCCCGTGCCCGTCTGCTCGGTCTGGTTGGCCGGAGAGGTGGAGCCCGACCTGGTCTTGGAGGCCACCTACCGGCCGGCGAGTGTCCTGTGGGACGGCGCCCGGACCTCGGTGCTGCTGGAAGGACACGGAGCGGATGTGGACCAGATGGTCGAGACGCTGGCGCGCCTCGGTCTGGTGCCTGCCGAGGCACCCGTACTGGCGCCGGGTCGGGGGCGTTGGAGCGGACTATTGCCAGATGGCGGGGTGCTGGAGGTCGGCTCCGGGGTGGTCCACCAACCTGACGACTCCGGCCCACCGATCGTGTCCGAGGGCGTCCTCAACCTTGCGGCGCGGATGCGGGCGTCGTTCGACCCTTCGGGTCGACTGAATCCGGGTCGGGACCCATACTCGAGGGCGGCATGACTGTCCTCGGCCCTCTTGGCCTTTCAGGTGATTCCCTTGCCGCCTGTGTGCAGTGCGGCCTCTGTCTGCCGCACTGCCCCACGTATCGGGTGACCGGCGACGAGAGCCGTTCGCCGCGTGGCCGGATCTCGTTGATGGTTGCAGCCGAGCTCGAAGGAGCTCCCATGGACAGCGAGTGGTTGGCATCCATGTCGACCTGTGTGCAGTGTCTGGGGTGTGAGACGGCGTGTCCTTCGGGGGTGCCGTTCGAGGAGCTCATCTCCAGGACACGTGCCGTCATGTCCAGCAATCGCCGGCCGCCACTCAGGATCCGACTCGGCCTCCGTCTGCTTGGCCGGCCCCGACTGCTCAGATGGGGGGTGAGCGTCCTGGCGGTGGCCCAGCGGCTTCACCTGGTTCCACGGACCGGCCTTCTGCCGGCCCGCCTACCCCTGGGCCGCCGCCGCCGATCGGCGCCCGGTGGTGACCTGTTGGTCTTTACGGGCTGCGTGATGGATGCCTGCCAACCTGAGATCCATGACGCAGTGGAGGATGTCCTGGTAGCAGGGGGCCGCAGCGTTGAACGCACCGGGGCGGCCGTGGGCTGTTGCGGGGCGCTGCACGCCCACGCTGGTCTGCACGAGGAGGCGGTTGCCCGGGCCGGGATGGTTATCGCGGCACTGCCCGGAGATCGGCCCATCCTCGTGGATTCGGCCGGGTGTGGCGCTGCGTTGAAGCGCTACGGGGGACTTCTTGGGACGCCGGCTGCTGCAGCCTTCTCAGCCAGGGTCTTCGACGTGCACGAATGGCTGGCCGCGAATATGGAGGTACTGCCGGAACCGTCGGGCCGATCATCTGAACCGGTGGTGGTCCAGGATCCGTGCCACCTACGCCACGCCCAGGGTGTCCACGGTGCGGTCCGCGACGTGGTGGGCCCCTACGCCACCCTTGTCGAGCTGGATGACGAGGGCCTCTGCTGTGGTGCCGGGGGAGCATTCCAGATGATGGAGCCGGAACTGGCCACCGAGGTCCGCGGGCGCAAACTGGCCGCCATTGGACGTGCCTTCGAACGATCTGGGGCCCGTACGGTGATCAGCGCCAACCCCGGCTGTGCCATGTACCTCGAAGCCGCCGGACTGGAAGTGAGGCACCCGATGGAAGTTGTCGCAGAGGCACTGGAGGATCGCCGTGGCCGGTGAGTTCGCCGAGATCAGGGCCCGGTTGGAAGCCATCTCCGAGGAGATGTCCGACCTTGCGATAATGCGCCTGCGCGAGTCGATCGATGCGGGCGGCACCGAGTTGCCCGTCGACGAGCGGAGGCTCACCCGGGCGCGCCGTGCGGTGGACAAGGCGGTGCACCTGCTGGAGGAGCCCGACGACGCCGGCTGGTGAGACGCCCGTCAGCGTCGCAGGGCGGATCAGACGCTCACCAACGGGATGAGGGTTCGCCCGTCCTCCTCCCGGACCACCTCGAGACGGTGACCCCGCTCCACCCTCCCGTAGAGGGTCGTGCGCTGTTCGAGTGTCCGACCCAACGGAGCCACCAGGCCCTCGAGGTCCTCCTGACGGACCTGCTGTCCGTGCTGGGCGCCGGCGGCACGCGAGATGTTCTCGTCTATGAGGGTCCCACCAAGGTCGTTCACCCCGGCCTGGAGCAACTGTCGGACTCCGTCGAAGCCGATCTTCACCCACGAGGCCTGGATGTTGTCGATGAGGCCGTGGTACGCGATGCGCGCCACCGAGTGCATCAGCAGGTTCTCCCGGAAGGTCGGCCCCCTGCGTGCCTTTCGTTGCAGGTAGATGGGGGAGGCCATGTGCACGAAGGGCAGGCCGACGAACTCGGTGAACCCACCCGTCTCCTCCTGGAGGTCACGGCACCGCAGCAGGTGGCGGACCCAGTGCTCGGGCCGCTCGATTGAGCCGAACATGATGGTGATGTTCGATGCGATCCCGACCCCGTGGGCGGTGCGATGGGCCTCGAGCCACTCCTCGCTGTTGATCTTGTCCGGACAGAGTTCCGCCCGGACGTCGTCGTCGAGGATTTCGGCTGCTGTGCCCGGAAGGGATCGCAAGCCGGCCTCCTTGGCACGACGCAGGTAGTCGGCCAGCGGCTCGCCGAGCCGATTGGCGCCCTCGGTGACCTCCAGGGCGGTGAAGCCGTGTACGTGGATGTCAGGTACCGCATCGCGGACAGCGCGCGTCACGTCTATGTAGTAGTTGCCGTCGAAATCAGGATGGATCCCACCCTGTAGGCACACCTCGGTGGCACCCATCCGGGCGGCATCGGCTGCCCGGGAGGCGATCTCGTCCATCTCCAGGAGGTACGGGGTGCCCCTCAGGTTCAGCGAGAGAGGCCCCTTCGAGAAGCCGCAGAATCGACATTTGTAGGTGCAGACGTTCGTGTAGTTGATGTTGCGGTTAGCGACCCAGGTGACGGTGTCGCCTACCGCCCTGCGGCGCAGCTCGTCGGCCACCTCGGCCACGGCGGCCACCTCCGGGCCGCGTGCAGCGAAGAGGGCCAGCAACTCGTCGCGTCCCGCCTGCTGTCCGTCCACGACGCCGTCGAGCACCTCGCGGAGGTGCCCGACGGCGCCAGCCGTCGCTGGCACGAGGGTGGGCGGGCTGATCGGGCTTCCGGAGTACCACGCAGTGGAGCGGTGCCCGACCTGGCGTACCTCGGCGCCGTCTGATGCGGTGATCATCTCGATCTCCTCGGGGAACACCGCCCCGGGATCGTCACGGCCCATGCCCTCGGCGTCGCTCCGGTCCATCACGTGGAAGCGGAGGTCCTCGTGGATCCAGCGATCAGGGTCACGGACGTACTCCGGGTAGACGGTGAGTCGTGGCGCGAGGGTGTGGCCGCGCCCCTCGGTGACCTCCCGGAGGCGATCCAGGTGGGGCCAGGGGCGTTCAGGATTCACGTGGTCGGCGGTGACCGGTGAGACGCCGCCCCAGTCGTCGATGCCTGCATCCAGAAGGGGCCCGAAGTCGTCTGACAGGTTGGGTGGCGCCTGGAGGTGGATCTCCGGGGGGAGGATCAGGCGGGCCAGGGCTATGGCCTCGAGGTACACGTCGGTCGGGCATGGGGGAGCGGAGTGCATTGCCGTGCCCGCCTTGGGCAGGAAGTTCTGGACGATGACCTCCTGCACGTGGCCATGGCGCCTGTGGGATGCGGCGATCGCCTCAAGTGCCTCGATTCGGTCACTACGGTCTTCCCCGATTCCTACGAGGATCCCCGTCGTGAAGGGGATGGCCAGTCGGCCGGCGGCTTCGAGGGTCTCGAGGCGGCGGCTCGGCTCCTTGTCCGGTGCGCCCCGATGGCAGTCCAGGTCGGATCGGAGCGACTCCAGCATCATTCCCTGGGAGGGGGCGACCCTGCGCATTGCCGTGAGCTCGTCGACGTACAGGGCGCCGGCATTGGAGTGGGGGAGGAGACCCGTCTCGTCCAGCACCAGTTGGGCCATCTCAGCCAGCAGGTCCACGGTCGTGGCGTGTCCGTGGCGCTCCAGCCAGTCGGCGGCGACCGGGTAACGCAGTTCCGGACGCTCACCGAGTGTGAAGAGGGCCTCGTGGCAGCCGGCGGCTGCTCCAGCCCTGGCAATGTCGAGGACCTCCTCGGTAGAGAGGTAGGGGGCCTCCAGGCGGGCCGGGGGCTGGGCGAACGTGCAGTAACCGCAGCGGTCCCTGCAGAGCATGGTGAGTGGTATGAACACCTTGGGGCTGTAGGTGATCCGGGTTCCGTGGTGTAGGTCGCGGATCTCCCTGGCTGCGGCGAGGAGTTCCTCGCCGTGCAGTTCCTCGTGGGGGCTTGTCATCGATGTGCTCCTGTGGTCTCGGTCATGCGTCCCGGTCCGGGGCGGCTTCGGATGTGCTGGGCCCCGACCGTCTCGTGGCAGGCAGGGCAGGAAACGGCCTGTTCAAGTGGCGTACCGCAGGCGTCGTGCACGAGCAGGGTGGGAGGGCCGTCAACGGCATACCAGAGGTCGCCCCACCGCATGAGGGCCACGAGGGCGGGCGAGAGGTCGGCGCCCTTGGCTGTGAGCCGGTATTCGTGACGGATCGGGCGGTCCTGGTACGGCACCCGGTGAACGATCTCGAGCTCGATCAGGCGCTGGAGCCGATCGGTCAGGAGGTTCCGTGCGATTCCGAGGTCGGAGCGGAGCTGCTCGAAGCGTCGGACCCCGCGGAAGAGGTCCCGAAGGATCAGGAGGGTCCAGCGGTCGCCGACTGCGGCAAGGGTGGCCGCAATGGAACAGCCCTCGTCGACAGGCTGGTCTGGCATTCCCGGAGCGTAGCAGTCAGTTGCTAAATGCAACTGACTCGGAGGTGGAAGCCTCCTGCGGGAGTCAGAAGGTGGCGGCCTTGGCTTCCAGGTCGACGAGGAGATCGTCGAAAGAGGCCACGAAGGCAGCAACGCCCTCCTCCTCTAGAACCCGGGCCACGTCGTCGAGATCCACACCTGCATCGGCCACTGCCCTCAGGACGCCATGGGCGGCGGACGGGTCAGCGTCGATGGTCCGGGCAACGGTCCCGTGGTCCTCGAATGCCTCGAGGGTGGCGTCTGGGAGGGTGTTGACCGTGTCGGGGCCGATGAGGGTGTCGACGTACAGCGTGTCCGGATACGAGGGATTCTTGGTCGACGTGGAGGCCCAGAGTGGTCGCTGCACCCGTGCCCCTCTAGCCACCAGCGCATCCCAGCGTGGACCGCTGAACATCGAGCGGAACATCTCGTAGGCCACCTGGCCCTGGGCCACAGCTGCGCGACCCCGCAGGGCCAGTGCCGCTGGGCTGCCCAACTCGTCGAGCCGCCGGTCCACCTCGACGTCGGTGCGGCTGATGAAGAACGACGCCACCGAGGAGACCCCTGAGAGGTCTCCGGAGCAGGCCTCCAGGCCCGACATGTAGGCCTCCATCACGTCGGAGTAGCTGTCCAGCGAGAAGATCAGGGTGACGTTGATGCTCCGCCCCTCCGAGATCATCTGGCGGATCGCCGGGATCCCGGCGGCGGTGCCCGGGATCTTCACGTACAGGTTGGGTCGGTCCAGACGTTGGTCCAGTTGGCGGGCGGCGACCATGGTGCCTTCGGTGTCGGGGGCCAGCCGGGGATCGACCTCGACCGAGACGTAGCCGTCGAGGCCGTCTGATTCCTCGTGGACCGGCCGCAGGATCTCTAGGGCGTCATGGATGTCACGTACCACGAGCTCCCAGTAGCTCTCCTCGACGCTGCATCCGGATTCGGTGAGGGACCGGAGCTGCTCGTCGTAGGCGTCGGTGCCGGTCATGGCCTTCTGGAAGATCGACGGGTTGGAGGTGATGCCGCGTGCTCCGCGGTCCACCCAGCCCTGCAGTTCACCTGAGACGATCCAGCTGCGCCTGAGGTTGTCAAGCCAGGGGCTCTGGCCCTGCTGGTTGAAGAGGTCGTGGAGTCGGTTCATCACACCATCCGCATCGGTTCAGGTTCCAAGGAGCGATTCTGCGGCAGCCACTACAGCTGTGGGGGTGATCCCCAGACCCGCCATGGCCTGGTCTCCCGGCGCTGAGGTGCCGAAGCGGTCGATGCCGACGCATCTGTCGGCCCAGCGCTCCCATCCGAACGTGACGCCGGCCTCCACCGACACGGTGGGAATCCCGTCAGGCAGCACCGAGGACCGGTATCCGTCAGCCTGCTCGGAGAAGAGTTCGGTGCACGGCATCGAGACCACGCGCACGGAGCGACCGGCGGCCGTGAGGGTCGCAGCTGCGTCAAGGGCGACGGCCACCTCGCTGCCTGTTCCGATCAGGACGACCTCGGGATCGCCTTCCGGGTCGGCCAGCACGTAGGCGCCGCGCAGGACTGCGTCGTGGTCGGTGGATCCGGCCAGGACCGGCACGTCCTGGCGGGTCAGGAGGAGGGCGACCGGGCCGTCGGCCCCGACGATGTAGCGCCACGCTGCAGCGGTCTCGTTCGCATCGGCAGGTCGGAAGACTCTGATACCGGGCATTGCACGCAGCGCTGCCGCATGCTCCACCGGTTGGTGGGTGGGTCCGTCCTCGCCCACGCCGACCGAGTCGTGGCTCCAGACGAAGACTGTCCGGGCACCACTCAGGGCAGCAAGGCGAACGGCCCCACGCATGTAGTCGCTGAAGACCAGGAAGGTCCCGTTGACCGGGAGCATTCCGCCGTGGAGGGCCATGCCGTTGCAGATGGCACCCATGGCGTGCTCGCGGACACCGAAGTAGACCTGTCTGCCCTCTGGGCAGTCGGGGCCCTGTACGCCATGGTCCTTTATGGTCGTACCGGTGTTGCCGGTCAGGTCGGCGCCGCCACCGATGAGGCCCGGCACGACGTCCAGGAGCGCCTGGAGACAGGCATTGCTGGCCTTGCGCGTCGCTACCGCACCGCCGGCATCCCAGGTGGGGAGCTGGTCCGCCCAGCCGTCCACGCCACGCCCGGTCTGTGCGGCATCCCATATGGCACGGTCTCCTGTGAAGGAGGCGAGGCGTTCCTCCCAGGCTCTGCGTGCATCGCCGCCTCGACGACCGGTCGCCCGATACTGCTCGAGCACCTCATCGGGAACCCAGAAGGCCTGGTCCTCGGGAAGGCCCATCCGACGCTTCGTCTCGGCGATGCCGTCGTCGGTGAGCGAGTAGCCGTGCACGGCGGAACTGTCCACATCCGGTGATGGGTGGCCGATGTGGGTTCGTAGAACTATGAGCGATGGTCGATCCGTGACCGCCATTGCGTCGCGGATGGCGCCCTCCATGGCGTCGAGGTCCTCGGCGGCATCGCCCAGATCGATGACGTGCCAGCCGTAGGCCCGGAACCTTGCAGGTGCATCATCCGAGAGGGCCAGCTCTGTCGGGCCGTCGATCGTGACGTGGTTGTCGTCATAGACCGCCACCAGGCGCCCGAGTCCCTGATGGCCGGCCAGCGAGGCCGCCTCGTGGGAGATCCCCTCGGCAAGGTCGCCGTCGCCGCAGATGACGAAGGTGTGGTGGTCACTCAATTCGGAACCGAATCGGGCACGGAGGTTCCGCTCAGCCATCGCCATGCCCACTCCGTTGGCGAAACCCTGGCCCAGCGGTCCGGTGGTGACCTCGACACCCGCCGTGTGCCCCACCTCCGGGTGACCCGGCGTGGCCGAACCCCACTGCCGGAAGTTGCGTATGTCGTCAAGCGTCAGACCGTGGCCGGTCAGATGGAGCATGGAGTAGAGGAGAATCGAGGCGTGCCCCGCCGAGAGGATGAACCGGTCACGGTCGGGCCACGTCGGGTCCGCAGCGTCGTAGTTCAGGATCCGCGTCCAGAGGACATGGGCCAACGGGGCAAGGGCCATGGCCGTCCCCTGGTGGCCGGAACGCGCTGCGTGCGGAGCGTCCATGGCGAGGCCACGAACGACGCCGATGGCGAGCGTTTCCAGCGAGGAATCGAAGCCCGATCCGTTGGTCCCGGAGTCCGTCATCGTTCCACCTCGGCCAGGGCCCTCAAGGGCCAGTGTCCCTGCATGTCGCGGGCACCATAACCGCCACCTCAGCCCACCTCTGCGACGGTGCTCGGCGCGCCGCGATCCTCCAGCGGATCATCCGTTCCAAGCATGAGGGCCGAGGCCGTGAAGCCATGCAGATGGTGTAGTCCCCCTACTGGTCCGATCTCTCCAGCGCAGTGCATTCCCGCCACGTCCGTCGTCCCCAGACGGTCCACGAACTGGCCGGCGTCGTGACCCGGAGCGCCGAACAGGTGGCTTCCCCGTCCATTACAGGTGAAGACAATGGCGCTCTTCGCCCGGTGGCGGCGGAGCCGGGATGACAGGTCGCGACCCGCCGAGGCGGCATCACGGACCTGGAACTGGACGGTGGTGCCAACCTCGACCCTGGCACCAATGGCCACAGCCCCGGATTCCCGGTCGGCACCCAACACACCCCGGATCAGGAAATCCCCGGTTCCGAAGGTCGACCTGTTCTCGTCGATCACGATCCCCACGTGTAGTCCGTTGCCCTGACGCTCATCGTCGGGAAGCGAGGAGATGACCTCCTGGAGGCGGCGGAGGGCGGGTTGACCACCAAGGGTCAGGATCAGGTTGGCCTCCGCACCTGTGACTACGAAGGGATCACCAACAGGACGGCAGCCCTGGGCCACGAGCGGCACCGCACCTATCCCCGGTGGCAGGACCAGGGCCACGGCACCATCTGAGAACACATCGTCGTCCAGCACAAGGCGGTTGCCGCCGGGGCGATCGGCTGCCGAGGCCAGACCGCCGATGACGGTCACGTCTGGAGGTACCGAGGCGAGCAGTGCGTCGGCATCGAAGCCGAATGGGTCGGCGACGAGCAGCACGCTGCTGCCGGCCTCGAGATCGGCTGGTAGGCGGCCGGCGTCAAGACGGATCGGTCTGACCGGCCCGGTGCGGCCGACCCACAGAACCATGCCGGGGGCCTGTTCGATCTCCTGGCGATGGGCCAGGACCGCTCCGGCGCTACAGGCCAGAAGATGCCGGGGTGCCAGGGTCTGCAGGACTGTGCGGGCAATGTCTGCGGACCGCCCGACATGCGACGGGGAGAGGAACATCACGGCGACGTCCGGGCCGGGGCCCAGTCGGTCAAGGACCTGCCCGGCCACCTCACCCACCGCATGTGCGGTGTCGGGGTGCCCTGACATGGCAACTGCGTAACTCACCGGTGTGCCGCCGGTTAGGTGGGCGACGGCGGGAGCAGGGTGAAGGGCACGATCGTGGGGATCCCCTGGTCTATGCGACAGGTTGCCTCCACCGTGCCGAACTCCTCGAACACCAGCTCCGCCCGGACGAGGCGGTAGCCGAACTTTCCGGGATTGACCTCGATTGGTTGGACGTTGCGCGCCAGCTGCTCCCCATCGCGGGTGAAGACCACCTCGAGGACGGAACTGCCGGTGTGGTCGGCTGGACAACGCACCATGACCAGGAGGTGGGGAGACCAGGTCACCGGGACCGGATCCGGTGATGTGGCGCTGAACTGGATTCCGGTCAGGTCGATGTGCGTGGCGCCCCCATCCACCTGCCTGAGTTCCAGTCCCTCGAAGAACAGGGCTGCGAGAATCTGCATGGGTTGAACCTAGACCAGATGGTCCAAGCCCTAACATGACGCCCCGTGAACCGGCGCCTGCTGCTACCCCTGCTCCTCCTCACGGTGGCACTCCTGGCTGGAGTGCAGGCACAGCGCACGGACCGTGCTGCGGCGACCTATACGCCATCGAACGCCATGTCGGGTGCCCGTGTCGTCACGCCACTTTTCTCGGTACGCCGGGTTCCGGAGTTCCTGCAGGCGCCGACGGCGGACCGGAACCTCACCACCAGCCTGAACGGAGTGGTCACGGACCTGCCTGAAGGCACCTGCTTCGAGGTCGCCGAGCACGGTCGGCGGCTCTACAGCATGAACGCCGACAATGCGATGGCACCGGCAAGCACACAGAAGCTCCTCACCGCGATGGCAGCCCTGCTCCATCTGGGGCCCTCGACTGTGTTCACAACCCGGGTCGTGGCAGAGGTGCCTGTCGTCGACGGTGTCGTGGACGGCGACGTCTGGCTGGTGGGCGGAGGCGATCCGCTCCTGATGACCAGCGGGTACGCCTCACGATTCGATGACCCCGAGCCCTATACGGAGCTGGCCGCCCTTGTCACAGCGTTGGTGGATGCCGGCGTGCGGGAGATCGCCGGCGGAATCGTGGGCGACGAGTCGCGCTATGACGCCATCCGCTACCTCGGAACCTGGCCCGACCGCTTCAAGCCCGGCTGGTCCATCCAGTCCGGTCCGCTCAGCGCCCTCAGCGTGAACGATGGCTTCGAGCTGTGGGATCCGGTGAATACCGCATCGTCCCTCTCCGTGCCGGCCAGGGATCCGGCGGCGAATGCAGCAGGACTACTCGACGATCTGCTGGAGGCCGAGGGGGTGGTCGTACGGCGCCGCCCCGACTCCGGTCGGTCTCCGTTGCACCCGGGGATGGTCACCCTGGCGTCGATTACGTCCCAGCCGGTGAGCCTCCTGGTTCGACAGATGGTGGTCGAGAGCGACAACACCACCGCCGAACTACTGGTGAAGGAGATGGGGCGCACGCCGGCCGAACGGGGCACGACCGTGGCCGGCCTGGCCGTCATGCTCGACACGCTGGAGCGGGCGGGCCACCGGATTGGAGAGGTCCTCCCCTGGGACGGGTCCGGTCTGGACCCCGACAACAGGCTGACCTGCTCGGTCCTGGTCGACGTGATGGAGGACGACCTGCACGGAAGCCTTCTCGTGGACTCCCTGCCGTTGGCGGGGGAGAGCGGAACAATGAAGAAGCGATTCGTGGGGACGGCTGGCGAGGGCCGGGTGAGGGCCAAGACGGGGACCCTGCGTGGGGTGACCAGCCTGGCCGGGGTGGTCGACACGCCTGCCGGGCGTCGGCTCGCATTCGCCGTGATCAGCAATGGGGAACTGCCCTTTGAGATCAGGGACCTCCATGAAGGGGTCGTACTCGCACTGCTCTCCTATCCGGCCGGACCCGGCGTTGAGGCACTCGGCCCGCTGCCGGTGGTGGGCTGAGCCTCGCCCGAGACTCGTAGGTTGCCGATGCTTCCACTGGGAGCGGTCCTGCTTCCGACCGGCGTCATGCCGCTTCATCTCTTCGAGGAGCGGTACCGCCACATGATCGTGGACGTGCTGGCTGCCGACCGCGAGTTCGGAGTGGTCCTGATACGCCGTGGCTCGGAGGTGGGGGGCGGCGACCTGCGATGTGACGTGGGTACCCGTGCACGGGTAATGGAGGCCAGGGAATCGCCGGATGGCCGGTGGGCCGTGACGGTGGTCGGGCTGCAGCGGATCCGCGTGGACCGGTGGTTGCCGGATGACCCCCACCCCGTCGCCGACGTGAGCCCCATGCCGGACCGTCCGGGGCCGGGCGTACCCGAGTCCGCCTACAGGTCCCTCGAGTCCCGTCTCCGGCATCTACTGGCTGGCCTGTCCGAGCTCGGGGATCTCGTTTCGCCCTCCACATTCGATCTCGCCGATGATCCGGGACTCGGAACCCTCCAGATGGCGGCATTGGGTCCCTTCACCTCCTACGACCGGCAAAGGCTCCTTGAAGCCGATCTCGCTTCGGGTCGCTGCCAACTCCTGGATGAACTGCTCGATGATTTCCAGATGGTCGTCGACCATCGTCTGGGGCCGGAACGTGGGAACGACGGGCCTGCTGCCGGGTCCTCCGGGTAACGTGGTCGCCCCATGGGACCAGATCGATTCTCACCTGGCCGGGCCGCCGGCGACCTTCCGGGCCTACTGAAGCGCTACGTCCGACAGGAGACCGTCGAGCCCCTCCGTGCCGCCGGTCGGTTCCTGGTGTTCGGCCTGCTCGGGGCATTCTTCCTCGGCCTCGGCGTGGTGCTGTTGGCAGTGGGTGGCCTGCGTGGCCTCCAGTCCTCCGGGCTCCTCGACGGCTCGTGGTCCTGGGTCTCGTACCTGGCGTCGGCGGCGGTCCTGACCGGGGTAGCGGCCATCACGGTGTCGCGTATCGGCGGGCGGAAGAACCTCGATGGCTGAGGATCGCATCACCAGGGACGACCTGGAGGCCGAGCTGCGTGCGGTCGTCGGGGATCCTGAAGGCCCGATCGTGCGTGGCCGTCCGACTCTGCTGGCAGTGGCGGCGGTAACGGCCGTTGCCATCGTCGGCCTCGTCTACTTGCTGGGGAGACGAGCCGGCCGGCTCCGGTCCACCGTTGTAGAGGTCCGTCACTTCTGATGTCGGCAATGGCCTCGACGCTCCTGGGACGAGGTATCCGCCGCGGGCTTCTGGGCGGCCAGAGACGATGGCTCGGGATCCTGCTGATGGTCCTCGTCGGTCGCCTTGTCCGAGTGGCGACCGGGCGGCGCAGCGCTGTGCAGAGCACCCGCCTCGAGTCGGGTGAGACCCTCGAGGTTAGGCATATGGCCAGCGGAGACGCCGGCCGATGATCATCCAGTTGCGAAACCCTCAGCGCACCGTCGAGATGGAAGGGCCAATGGCGGTCACCGCCCTCCTCGTACGCCTGGACATACCCCGTGAGTCCGTACTCGTGATCCGCGACGGCACCCTGGTTCCCGGAGACGCCATGCTCGGTCGAGACGACAGCATCGAGATCCGTTCGGTGATCTCGGGAGGCGCACGTTGAAGTGCCGGGTGTGCCGGGGTCCGGCGGTGATAGACGTACGGCGCCACAACGCCAACTTCTGCGGGGAGCACTTCCTCCGACACTGCCGGGACCAGGTGGCCAAGGCGATCAGGAAGCACCAGATGCTCCAGGAAGGGGACCGTGTCCTCGTGGCGGTCTCCGGAGGCAAGGACTCCCTTGCCGTCTGGGACATCCTGCTTGATCTCGGCTACGAGGCAGATGGCCTGTATCTAGGTCTTGGTATCGACGGTTACAGCCCGGAGTCCGAACGCTTCGCACGGGCGTTCGCTGAGAGCCGGGGCCTGTCGCTCGAGGTCGTGGACCTCCCGTCCGACTACGGCTACGACATCCGCAGCGCGGCACGGGCATCGAAGCGGGTTCCCTGTAGCGCCTGCGGTCTGTCCAAACGGCACCTCTTCGACGAGGCCGCCGGGAGGGGTGGTTATGACGCACTGGCAACCGGCCACAACCTCGACGACGAGGCCGCAGTGCTGTTCGGAAATGTCCTCCACTGGCAGGGCGAGTACCTGGGCCGCCAACAGCCGGTGCTCAACGCCGGCGACGGCTTTCCCAGGAAAATCAAGCCGCTGGTCCGTCTGGGGGAGAGGGAGATGGCCGCCTACTGCGTGCTGAGCGGCATCGACTACATGGTCGAGGAGTGCCCGATGGCTGTGGGCAACAAGCACATCGGTTACAAGGAGGCCCTCAACTCCATCGAGGAGCGTTCGCCGGGAACCAAGCACGCCTTCTACTTCGGGTTCCTGGATCGGGCGGCCGACCTGTTCGTGCCGTCCGCCGATGACCGCATCGCGATCGGCGCCTGCACCCGGTGTGGTGCCCCTACCGGCGCCGAGGTCTGCGCCTTCTGCCATCTCCTGGAGCGATCCGGCGGTCACCTTCCCGAGGATGCGCAGGCCGTGCCCGTGAAACTGGGTCGTCGCGGACCGGAGGACCTGTAGTGGCCGGCGTGTTCGTCGAGGGCGACCAGGTCCTCCTGGTTGACCGCAAGCAGCGCCGTTACCTCATTGCGCTCTCGGGTGGAGCCGAGTTCCACACCCACACCGGCGTGCTCGACCATGACACGATCATCGGAGCCGACGAGGGGGTGTCGCTGCGATCCACCCGCGGTGGCATCTTCACGGCATTTCGTCCGACGCTTGCCGACTTCGTGATCAAGATGCCCCGAGGTGCCCAGGTCATCTACCCGAAGGATCTTGGCCCGATCCTGATGCTGGCCGACGTATTTCCGGGCGCACGGGTCCTCGAATCGGGGATCGGCTCGGGCGCGCTCTCGATGACGATGCTGCGTGCCGGAGCCGACATCACCGGTTACGAACTGCGTGAGGACTTCGCTGCCAGGGCGAGGGCCAACGTCACGACGATGCTCGGGGAGTCAGCCCTCGAGCGTTACGACATACAGATACGCGACGCGTACGAGGGCATCGACGGCGACGATTTCGACCGGGTCGTCCTGGACCTTCCCGAGCCATGGCAGGTGGTGCCCCACGCCGCCGGCGCACTCCATCTGGGGGGCCTGATCCTCGCTTACACGCCGAGCATCACTCAGGTGATCCGATTCCGTGAAGCGCTCGACGAACACGGATTCCGGTTCGCCGAGACCGTCGAGGTACTGAATCGGACCTGGCACGTCGAAGGACAAGCGGTCAGGCCCGACCATCGGATGGTGGCCCACACGGCTTTCCTGACCCACGCCCGCCTGCTCGAGAGATGAGGGCCCGCCAGGTCGTCGTCGTCGCAGCGGCCTGCCTGTCGGTCTGGTTGTTGGCAGTTCTCGTGCTGGGAACCGGTGGGGGAGCCGGCGAGACAGTCGTGCCCGCTATGACGATTCCCGATGTGTCGCCGAGCGTGGTCATCATCCAGCCTGCCGACACCGTCAATGTCCCGGACCGACATGGAATCGACCCGACCCTGCTTGAACGCGTAGCGGGCTCCACGGTCCGGGTTCGCGGCCTGGACTGCAGGTCGGCACAGTTCGGTACCGGCTTCGTGGTCGCTCCGGACCTGATCGCCACGGGAGCGCACGTGGTTGCCGGCATTGCCGCTCCGATCGTGGTCGTCCACGGCACGTACGTGTCCACCCGCGTGGTGGCGTTCGACCCGGTCTCGGACCTGGCACTGCTTCGGCCCACTGGAGACGTCGAGCTTGGAGACCCTCTCGTCCTTGGCGAGCCCCGCCGGGGAGCCGTCGGGGCGGTGCTTGCCTACGGCGACGATGACGGTCCGGTTGTCCTACCGGTGCTCGTCGAACGCCTTATACGAGCGACCGGCGAGGACATCTACGGCCAGCCGGCCGGTGGCCGCGACGCCATCGAGTTGTTGGCCAACATTGTCTCGGGCCACTCCGGTGCACCTGTGGTTGATGCCGACGGACTTGTCGTGGGCATCCTCTTCTCCCGGCTGCGTGGTGGCGGATCCGTCGCCTACGCGGTCCAGAGCGGTGAGTTGGCTGCCCTCATTGACGGGCTGGCACGCGGGGAACAGGCAGCCGGACCCTGCCGTTGAGGTCCTACGGACCGGCCCTGGCCCCTGATTTCGGGGGCCTAAAACGACCGAAGGGCGGCCCTGGGGCCGCCCGACCTGGTCCTGACAGGTTCGGTCAGTCGATCTCGATGTAGATGCACTCGCCGGGGCATTCCTCGGCCGATTCGATGGTGGCCTCTTCCTGGCCGGCGGGAACCGGTGCAAGGCCGGCGGCGCCGCCCGGCTCGCTGAGGATCTTGTCGCCGTCCTTCACATAGGCCAGGCCGTCGTCCAACATGGCGAAGACATCGGGGGCGATCTCCTCACAGAGGCCGTCACCAGTGCACAGATCCTGATCGATCCAGACCTTCATAGTCCCAGAGTTCCTCTCGTTGGCCACAGGTGGCCCTGCGCGGTGATGGTCCGTGGACCGTGGGGGTCCAGGGTCAGCGGTCCGCCGTGGGCGGAACCCCTGTTTACGAGCGGCATCCTACCCGCTCCCCGGGGCCCCTCCCCGGGATCTGGCGGTCGTAATGGCATCCAGCGTGCAACCCCCCGGCGCTATGGTCGCCATCTGGAGGATGGTGTGACCGACGAACGCAGTGGCCCGGATAGTGCCGACGAACCGAACCTGGACCCGGCTTTGGATGCGGCTGTGCTCGAGACCGAGGTAGCGGAGCTGCGACGTCGTCTGGTCGACGTTCCCCGCCAACTCGGTCGACTGGAATCGGAAGTCGCCGACGCCGGTCGGGAACTGGCCCGGGCAAATGCTCGAAATCAGAAGCTGAACACCACCCTGGAGACCGCCCGGGAGCGAATCACGGTCCTGCGCGAAGAGGTCGAGCAGCTCTCCCGACCTCCGTCGGCATATGGCACCGTCATCGCGCTCAACGAGGACGGGTCGGCCGACGTGCATTCGTCCGGTCGCAAGCTGCGTGTCGCAGTTCATCCTGACCTCGTGGACACCCTCACGTCGGGCCAGGAGGTAGTACTGAATGACTCAATGAGCATCGTGCTGGCCAGGAGCCATGAGGCAGTCGGCGAGGTCGTGACCATAAGGGCGGTCATGGCCGACGGGATCCGGGCGGTCATCACCGGGAGAGGCGATGAGGAGCGGGTGGTGGAGCTGGCCGCGGAGCTCGTCGGTGCCGGCCTGCGGAGTGGCGACTCGGCGATGCTGGACCCACGATCGGCCCTCCTCCTGGAACGCCTGCCGCGACCCGGGGCGGAGAATCTGCTCCTCGAAGAGGTTCCGAACGTCACCTACGAGGATATTGGCGGCCTGGATGGCCAGATCGAGAAGATCGTCGATGCGGTCGAGCTTCCGTTCCTCCACCGGGACCTGTTCAGCGAGTACGACCTACCTGCACCCAAGGGAATCCTTCTCTACGGCCCCCCGGGGTGCGGAAAGACCCTGATTGCCAAGGCGGTCGCCAACTCCCTGGCTCTCAAGGTCGCCGAGGTCTCCGGAGACCTGGAGGCCCGCAGCTACTTCCTGAACATCAAGGGTCCGGAACTGCTGAACAAGTACGTGGGTGAGACCGAACGCCAGATCCGCGAGGTGTTCCAGCGGGCCAGGGAGAAGTCCGAGCAGGGCTGGCCGGTAATCGTCTTCTTCGACGAGATGGAGTCGCTCTTCCGGACACGAGGAACCGGCATCAGCTCCGACATCGAATCCACCATCGTCCCCCAGCTCCTCGCCGAGATCGACGGCGTGGAGGCCCTCCGGAACGTGATCGTGATCGGCGCCTCCAACAGGGAGGACCTCATCGATCCGGCGATCCTGCGACCCGGCCGACTCGACGTGAAGATCAAGATCGAGCGGCCGGACGCCACCGCCGCCGCCCACATCTTCTCCCGTTACATGGTCGGCGATCTGCCGATAGACGAGGAGGCCATTGAGACGATCGGGGGCGGAGATCGGAACAAGGCTGCTCTGGCCATGATCGACGATGCCGTGGCTGAGATGTATTCGGATGAGGAGCGCAACCGGTTCCTCGAGGTCACCTACCAGAACGGCGACAAGGAGGTCCTCTACTTCCGGGACTTCTCCTCGGGCGCCATGGTCGAGAACGTCGTTCGGAGGGCCAAGAAGTTGGCCATCAAACGCCAGCTGGCGGGAGGCACGAAGGGCATCCGCGCTCAGGACCTGGTCCAGTCCGTGCGCCAGGAGTTCACCGAACACGAGGACCTCCCGAACACCACCAACCCTGACGACTGGGCCCGGATCTCAGGCAAGAAGGGCGAACGGATCGTCTATGTGAGAACGCTCGTGACGCAGCGTGACGACGAGTCGGGCGGCCGGGCCATCGAAGGCATCGGAACCGGGCAGTACCTCTGACCCGTATCAGCGGAGCCGGTCCCGCTTCCGTCGACGCTTCAGGACCTGGAAGTAGGGTCCGCCCATGGCAGTCCCGAAGACACTGGGCATCGAGACCGAATACGGGATAGTCCACCGTGGGGTTCCCGACCCGAACCCGATCAGCGCATCCTCACTGCTGATCAACGCGTATCTCAGTCGACGGGCGGATCCGGGCACAGGACCGGGTGCCCCGAGGGCTGGCTGGGATTTCATCGACGAGTCACCAGCGGTCGACCTGCGTGGGTTCACCGCGTATGACGCCATGGCGCCGGACATCGAGACCCATCTGGTGAACGCCGTCCTGACCAATGGTGCGCGCTACTACGTGGACCACGCCCATCCGGAACTCTCCACGCCGGAATGCGCCGATGCCCTCTCCGTGGTCCTCCAGGACCGGGCAGCCGACCTGATCCTGATCGAATCGATGGCGGCCGCCAACGAGTTCCTACCTGAGGGGCAGGAACTCGTCGTCTACAAGAACAACTCTGACGGAAAGGGGAACAGTTACGGCTGTCACGAGAACTACCTGATGGACCGCGCCACCCCGTTCGCCAGGATCGTCCAGCACGCAACCACCCACTTTGTGACACGCCAGGTGTTCACCGGTGCCGGAAAGGTCGGCTGCGAATTGCCCTACCGGGACAGGACCTATATCGAGTTCCAGTTGACGCAGCGTGCCGACTTCTTCGAGGAGGAGGTGGGCCTCGAGACGACCCTGAAGCGACCCATCATCAATACCCGCGACGAGCCCCATGCCGATCCGCTCAGGTACAGGCGCCTGCACGTCATAGTCGGGGACGCCAACCTCTGTGAGGTGGCGACGTTCCTGAAGGTGGGGACGACAGCGATCATCCTGGCGATGGTGGAGGACGACGTGCTGGATTCCACACTGGCACTTGCCGACCCGGTGCGAGCGCTCCAGGCGGTGTCATGGGACCTCAGCCTGAGCGAACCATTGGCCCTCACCAACGGCCGCACAGCGACCGCCCTGGAGATCCAGTGGGGGCTACTGGAGTCCGCCCGTGGGTACGTGGGGGAGCGGGGCACCGACGCCGTGGGTGGTCCCGTCGCCAACGACGTGCTGGAACGTTGGGAACAGGTGTTGGCCGGTCTGGAGAGCAACCCGTCCGAACTGATCGGGCAGGTGGACTGGATCACGAAGCGCCACGTGGTGGAGGGTTTCAGGGACCGACATGGCCTGTCTGCCGGCGATCTCCGCCTCGCTGCCCTTGACCTCCAGTACCACGATCTACGGCCGGATCGTTCGCTGTTCGCCCGCATGGGTGCCGAGGCCCTGGTGGATCCGGATGATGCGATGAGGGCGACCGGGTACCCGCCGACCGACACACGGGCGTTCTTCCGGGGACGCTGCCTGGCCCTGTGGCCTGAGAGGGTCGTGGCAGCCAACTGGGATTCGATGGTCTTTGACGCTGGCGGCGAGACCCTGCGCCGTGTGCCGATGATGGAGCCCTCCCGCGGCACGCAGGAGCATGTCGGTACGCTCCTCGAGACATGCGACTCCATCGAGGAACTCCTCGACCGGTTGTCGGCCTGATCCCCCAGGGAGGCGAACATGGCTGAACGTGAACAGCGCAGAAGGTCCGAAACTCCTCACTCCACGGAGGAAGCCGAAGCGGAGTCGAGTCCCGCATCGACCGAACGCGCCGAGCGCCTGAAGGGCGAGTTGGATGATCTCCTCGACGAGATCGACGAGGTGCTGGAGACCAACGCCGAGGAGTTCGTGAAGAGCTACATCCAGAAGGGGGGCGAGTAGCCACCCGGTATCGGCGGGTTAGCCTCCGCACGTGACGCTTCCCACCTTCGCTCCCGGTGACGATCCGGGGCCAGACTTCGTCGGGCTCCTGACGAGGCTCGGTGTCGGGTCCTTCGAGTCGACCGTTGTGTTCGACCCGGCCCAGATCACGCACGGCACCACCGTTCTGGCGATTCGCTACTCCGATGGCGTCCTGATGGCGGGCGATCGTCGAGCCACCAGCGGACACCTCATCAGCCACAGATCGATCGAGAAGGTGTTCCCGGCTGACAGTTCGTCGGGCGTGGCCATTGCGGGTGCAGCCGGCCCGGCAATGGAGATGGTCCGGCTCTTCCAGCTGCAGCTTGAGCACTACGAGAAGGTGGAGGGCACCACCCTGACCTTGGATGGCAAGGCCAACCAGCTCAGCCAGATGCTCCGGAACCACCTCCCGGCCGCCATGCAGGGCCTGGCTGTCGTACCCCTCTTCGCCGGGTTCGATTCGCGTACGAAGCAGGGCCGGCTGTTCCAGTTCGACGTGACCGGCGGTCGTTATGAGGAGCGGGACTACGCCGCCATCGGCTCCGGTGGCCTCCATGCGGCAACCGTCGTGAAGCTCCGTCACCGACCGGGCATCGGAGCCGACGAAGCCATCGACGTTGCCATCGAGGCCATCTTCCAGGCGGCCGACGAGGACATCGCCACGGGCGGTCCCGACACCGTGCGTGGGATCTATCCGGTGGTGGCGTTGATCACGGCCGACGGGTTCGAGCGACTGGCCGACGACGACGTGGCAGCCCGTACGGGCACGCTCCTCGAATCACTACGGGGCGCATCATGAGCATGCCGATGTACGTCTCGCCCGAGCAGATGATGAAGGACAAGGCCGACTACGCGCGCAAGGGCATAGCCCGGGGGCGTGCTGCCATCGGGTGCACGTACGCCGATGGGGTACTGCTGTGTGCCGAGAATCCCTCCAACACGCTTCGCAAGGTCAGCGAGATCTACGACCGAATCGGGTTCGTAGGGGTGGGCCGTTACAACGAATTCGACCAGCTGCGGATCGCCGGAGTGCGTCATGCTGACTTCAAGGGCTACTCGTTCAGCCGTGAGGACGTGAACGCACGTTCCCTGGCCAACCAGTACGCACAGAACCTCGGACACAATTTCACCCACGAGATGAAGCCACTCGAGATCGAGATGCTCGTCGCCGAGATGAGCGTGGAGGACGGCGGCGACCAGTTGTTCCACCTCCTCTACGACGGCACCGTCATCGACACCAACTCCTTTGTCGTGATTGGTGGCGAGGCCGATGCCATCCGTGAACGCATGGAGGCAACCTGGTCCCGGGAAGCCGCCCTGGGTTCCGCCCTGGGTTCGGCGGTGGACGCCCTCGCCGGACCGGATCGCCAACTCGCCGGTGACGACCTAGAGGTTGCGGTGCTGGCCCGCCAGAACGGACGCCGGGCATTCCGGCGTATCGAGGGTGCCGACCTCGACGGCCTCCTGGCCTGACGGTGGGCCACTGGTCCCCGGCGGTTGCACGCCTGCATCGATGAGGCCCTGACCGTGCATCGTCGGATATACGGACTCGAGAACGAATACGGGATCACATGCACCGTGGACGGGGCCCGTCGTCTCAGCCCTGACGAGGTTGCCCGGTACCTGTTTCGACGGGTGGTCTCATGGGGCCGCAGCTCGAACGTCTTCCTGGTGAACGGGGCCCGCCTCTACCTCGATGTCGGGTCCCATCCCGAGTACGCCACGCCGGAGTGCGACTCGGTGAGAGAGGTCATCACACATGACAAGGCCGGCGAGCGGATCCTTGAACAGTTGGCAGCCAGCGCCGAGGATCGCCTCCGGGAGGAGGGGATAGATGGCGACATCTTCCTCTTCAAGAACAACACCGACTCGGCGAACAATTCTTACGGCTGCCACGAGAACTACATGACGGTCCGCAACGACGACCTCTCCAGCTACGACGAGGTCATCATCCCGTTCCTGGTCAGTCGTCAGATCTGGGCCGGAGCTGGAAAGATCTTCGAGAACCCCCGTGGCGGGGCGGGGTTCTCCATCAGCCAGCGCGCCGCCCACATCTGGGAGGGCGTCTCAAGCGCCACGACCCGGTCCAGGCCGATCATCAACTCACGCGACGAGCCGCATGCCGATGCAGAGCGGTACAGACGTCTCCACGTGATCGTCGGCGATTCCAACATGAGCGAGTACGCAGGATTCCTGAAGGTGGGGGCCTGCGGCTTCATCCTGAGGATGCTCGAGGAGCCCAGCGTCGTATTCCGGGACATGACCCTGGAGAACCCCACCCGGGCGATCCGCGAGATCAGCAACGACCTGACATGTCGGAGGACCGTCCGTCTGGCCAGCGGTCGTGAGATGAGCGCACTGGATATCCAGAGGGAGTTCCTGGACAGGGCCCTCCGCTTTGCCGAACGCCGTGACACCACTCCGGAGGAGGACCTGGTGCTGGCGATGTGGCAGCACTGTCTCGACGGAATCGAAAACGATCCCCTCAGCCTCCATCGGGAATGCGACTGGGTGGCGAAGTACCGGATGGTGGAGTCCTACCGGGAACGCCACGGCCTGGCCCTCTCGGATCCGAAGGTCCTGCTCCTGGACCTCCAGTACCACGACGTGAACAGGCGCAGGAGCCTCTACTACCTCATGCAGGACCGTGGCCTGATGGAACGAATCACCACTGATGCGGCAATTGCGACGGCAGTGGACCAGGCGCCCTCCACCACGAGGGCCAAGTTGCGTGGTGACTTCATTCGTCGGGCCAAGGAACGCCAACGGGACTTCACGGTGGACTGGGTGCATCTCAAGCTGAACGACCAGGCCCAGCGCACGGTCCTGTGCAAGGACCCTTTTCGTTACGAGGACGAGCGGGTCCAGAAGCTGATTGATTCGCTCTGAGGCCCGTGCCGCTTCCCGGCTCCAACATAGAGTGCCGCCATGGCGGCGATGAAGAAGCTGGAGCGACTCCTGGACCTGGTCGCCCTGCTGCTCGAGGCGCAGCGACCCTTGTCGCGTCAGGAGATCCGCGAGGCCCTGCCGCCCGGCGCCTACGCCGCTGACGACGAGTCGTTCCGACGGACCTTCGAGCGGGACAAGGACGACCTTCGGCGTCTGGGCCTGCCGATCGTGCTGGAGGGCGTGCCCGGGTCAGATGGCGCCCGGACCGGCTACCGGATCCACCGATCGGAGATGGAAGCCGATCTGCCGGCACTTGATCCTGATGAACTCGCCAGCCTGGCGCTCGCATCGGCGATGGTCGGCTTCGATGAGGCAGCGCCGGACGTGCCCATCTGGATGCTTGGTGGGACCGGGGGACATGGCGACCTGGACCGGGCCAGGCCCCTGGCGGAGGTTCCCGGGGATTCGGTCGTAAGGGACCTGATGCGTGCTGTGACCGGAGGACTGGTGGTGTCCTTCGTCTACAAGGGCGAGCGTCGGACCGTAGAGCCGCACCGTCTGGTCTTCACGAAAGGGCACTGGCAGCTTTCCGGCAGGGACAGGAAGCGGCTGGCCGGACGCCAGTACAGGTGCGACCGGTTCGAGTCCGGCGTGGATGTGGGCGATGAGCGCATTGAGGCACCGACCGAACCGACCGAGGTTCGCGAGGACCATGCCTGGCAGTTCGGGGACTCACAGCCGGTGCCGTTCAGGCTCCTGGTGGACGAACGCCACGTCACCTGGCTGACGGGCTTCCTCCGATCCGCCGAGGTCATTGAGCGACGCGAGGACGGATCCATCATCGTGCAGGAGCTGGTTCGCGAACCGGACGCCTTCCGGTCCTTCGTGTTGACGTTCCTGGACGGGGCCGAGGTGCTCGAACCGGCCTGGTTCCGTGACGAGATGGTCGCCTGGTTGGAGGCACTGGCATGAGCGGTCCGGCAGCCGCAGACCGGGTCCACCGGCTTCTTTCCCTGATCCCCTGGCTGGAACAGAACCATCCATCCGGTGCGGACATAGCTGAGGTGGCCGAGAGGTTCGACTACCCAGCGGCCGACCTCGTGCGGGACCTCACCGATGTCGTGAACTTCGTGTCAGCCGATCCCTACCAGAGCTTCCTGGTCTTTGAGATCCTCGTGACCGAGGACCGGATCCGTGTGGACCGAAACGACCTTCTGGACAAGCCGATGCGGATGGACCCGGCCAACCTGGCGGCTCTGGTCGCAGCCGGCCGATCCGTTGCGGCCCTCCTCGACGAGGACGAGCTGGGGCCCCTGGAGCGGGCGGTCGCCAAGTTGGCAGGCACGAGGGGCTCGGACGCCGAGGCCGTGCAGATCCGGCTCACCGCCGGCGACGAACCGGTCCTCCAGGTGATCCGCGACGGCATCGGATCGGGGCGCTGCATAGATATCGACTACTACTCCTACGGACGTGATGTTGAGACCAGCCGGGTCGTCGAGCCGCATCGCTGCCTCTACGACGGTTTCTGGTACCTGATGGCCCACTGCCGTCTAGCGCGAGGCCCACGGGTCTTTCGGCTTGACCGGATACGGCAGGCTGTCCTGACCTCTGACGTGTTCCAACCGCCTGATGACGTGGCCGAGGCCATGGACGGCATCCCGCTGGATGGGAGCCTTCCCGAGGTGACGCTGCTCCTGGACCCCGGAGTGCGCTGGGTGGTGGACCAGTACCCACATACCGGACTCGTGATGGAGCCCGACGGCCGGCTGCGGGTGACCCTGCCGGTCACCGCTGAACGGTGGCTCGAACGACTCCTGCTGAGGCTCGGACCAGATGCCGGGGTGGTGGCTGCTCCGCCGGGCCTCGGGTCTGACCTCCGTGCCGCTGCAGCACGACGTGTCCTGGCGCGGTACCGCTGATGTGGCGCCACCGCCATCGGGAGTCGGACGGCTAGGTTCTGCCCGTGACGGACGAGACCCCAGACGGCGACGAGGTTCTGGGATCGGGTCGATCCGAACCAGACGATTTGGAGGCAATGGCCTGGACCGATGGCCTTCTGGCCCGTGCCAGAGCCCGATCAGACGGCGAGGCGACCGATCCGCACCCGACAGGCGAAACCGTTGCTGGGATCCCGCCGGCCCAGGACCCGCCGTCCGACGCACTGCAGTCTCCGGCGGTCAGGGGCCCGATCGTGACCCGCTCTGACCTGACCGGCCGGACACCCTCCGTGGCCGGACCGCTTGAGGGAACCTTCGACCTCCCGGCAGCCCCGCAGTGGACTGGTCCTCCCACTACGCCGGTCCCGTCCGGCGAGGCCATCGGTGTGCGTCAGGAGGTCGATCTGGGGATCCCGGGCCGGGGCGTCTCGGCCAGGCGATCGGTGATCGAGTGGGGGTCGGTACTTGTCGGCGCCCTCGTGCTTGCGCTCGTCGTGAGGACATTCCTGTTCCAGGCCTTCTACATTCCGTCGCCGTCCATGGAGCCGACGCTCTGGTCCGGTGACCGGATCCTCGTCAACAAGGTGAGTTACCGGCTCCATGACGTGAACAGGGGAGACCTGGTGGTCTTTCGGGCACCACCGGGGTCCAACACCGGGGGCGAGGACCTGATCAAGAGGGTGATCGGCCTGCCGGGCGAGAGGGTGACTGCCCAGGACGGTCGCCTGCTCATAAGCGGGGGCCTCCTGATCGAGCCCTATCTTCCATTCCAGGAGGGAACGGCTGACTTCGGAACGGTGCCGTGGTGTGCCGAGCCGGAGGTCGGGGCGTGCACCGTCCCGGACGGCCACGTCTTCATGATGGGCGACAACCGCTCCAACTCGAGGGACAGCCGCTCCTTCGGACCGGTTCCGGTCGAGTCGATCATTGGCCGTGCCTTCGTACGGGTCTGGCCGCTTGGAGCGCTCGACCGGCTCTGACCGGAACGCTCAGCTACCGGACCGACGTCTGGCGAGTCCATCGATTAGTCGATCCACGTGGCCTCCGTAGATCCCATCCAGCCTCAGGGCGATGAGGCGGTCGACCTGCCGGGGGTGCTGGGCGTCACAGCCGAGGCAGCGGAGGCCGAAGCGGCGGAAGAGGGCAACCAGACCGGCGGTCCAGTCCTGTTCCGGCAGCTTCACAGCATGTACGGCCATGCCCGAAAGGTCCGCCGCCATCCTCTCGGGTCCTTCGTCGATCCGCTCGATTCGGGTGGAGTGGACCAGGGTGACGTCCCTGTCGGCTTCCCGGATGTCGGCGAGAACACTCCGGTCGGTGTGGCACAGCCAGAGCGACCGCACGATCCCTTGCCGACGGGCCACCTCCAGTACCGCCTGGACCGCAGTGCTCTCCCTGATATTCAGGGATATGGCAACGCCGGCATCTATTCGCCGGCAGAGGTCCTCCAGTGAGGAGACAGTGTCCGGAAGCCGTTCCCGTGACAGCGAGTCGATGGGTCGACGCCTGATGAGCGAACCGACCCGTCGATCATGGTGAAGGACCGGGACGCCATCAGCGGTACACCACACGTTGCTCTCGAGACCGGTGGCGCCCATCTTGAGTGCGATCTCGAACGCCTCGAGGGAGTTGTCGGGCGCCGGCACACGACCATCTCGCTGAGCGAAGAGGATCGGGTCGTAGGGATTCTGGTCGGCAACAGGCACCCGCCCAGTCTGCCCGTCCTCCAGGCCGTCGAACGAGGCGACCGGCC
>Ga0302122_10000019_pt1 | contig 80039 bp, 72 predicted proteins | sample CB21_SCM_MG_FD_203115 | JGI IMG/M metagenome (GOLD analysis project Ga0302122, IMG submission 203115) | Marine microbial communities from Western Arctic Ocean, Canada - CB21_SCM | ecosystem: Environmental > Aquatic > Marine > Oceanic | place: Canada: Western Arctic Ocean | collected 2017-09-28 | reverse complement strand
ATCGGAGCTTCCGAGCGAGTGCTCGAGCTCTGACATACTCATGGGCCGACCCTTGCTTAGAATCACCTCAAGGATCTTCCGACGTAACCGTGCTATATTTTTCTCATCTGTCATATCTTTTCTCTTTGTTGGGCCCTATAAACCTTCGGTCGAACATGCCGCTTGAAGCCTGGCGTATTTCGATATCCCAAAGACCCAAATGATGTTTTGTAATTTAAAGCCTGTAGGTGAGACGATATTCAAGGTTGATGTTGACACGACCAAAGATGCCATCCTGGTGATCCATGTGTTAACTAAAGATGCTCACACGTCCCTAGATAACGTCGTGCCTGATGATCTGGCTCCTGCCACGTAATCTGCCACCTACTTGATGTAGAATTAGCGGCCCTACGGGGTCGCTTTTTATCACCAGATTTAAAATGTTTTGTACAAATGGTGAATAAAGTGATGGATAAATCAAGTCGGGGCGCCTTTATCCTACTATAGTAGTCTTTTGACAATGCCGAGGTGGCGAAATTGGTAGACGCGCTAGCTTCAGGTGCTAGTGGGGGTAACCCCGTGGAGGTTCAAGTCCTCTCCTCGGTACCAGTCGGGTGTCGCAAGCACTACATATAAAGTGTTTCTGAGCACCCTTTGAAAATACAACCTAAAAACCCGACCACTTAACTGGTCCCACCCTCCACAGAACCTCGCCAGACAGTTCAAGCTCGATTCTCCTTGGATCGTGGCCGGTTGCCAGTTGGTCGGCATCCTAAAAGTGAGTGTTCAGCTTTGTGGAAAAGGATGACGCAAAATTATCGTGTCGTCCCGATCTGGACCGGTTGACACAATATCCACCGGCACGCCCAGTAACTCCTCTAGTCGGTTCAGGTAGGCGCGGGCAAGGGGCGGCAACTCGTCAATAACCCGAATGGATGCAGTGCACTCATTCCAGCCCGGGACTATCTCGTAAATCGGTTCACAATCCGCAAGGGTAGTTGCTCCCGACGGAGGCCTGTCTAGCACCTGCCCATTAATACGGTACCCAGTACATATCGCTAACTCCGAAAGACCGTCAAGAACATCCAGTTTGGTGACACACAACGAACTGACACTGTTCAACCAGCAGGCGCGACGTGCGGATACCGCATCAAACCAACCACAGCGCCGCGGCCGGCCTGTCGTTGCACCGAACTCGTGCCCCTTTTTTGCCAGATGGGCTCCAACCGAGTCAAACAATTCGGTTGGGAACGGCCCGCCGCCAACCCTTGTCACATAGGCCTTAATGACTCCGACTACGGTTGACAGTTCAAGTGGGCCTATGCCACTTCCTGAGGCAGCCGCACCCGCAGTCGTATTAGAGGATGTAACGAAAGGATAGGTGCCGTGATCAATGTCCAGCAGTGTTCCCTGAGCACCCTCAAAAAGAACATTTGCACTCGATTTACATAGGTCCTCAAGTTCTTGCGATACATCTCCTACTAACGGCCCCAAGGTCTCATTCCAGGAACGACAGGCCGAAACGCTGAGCGCCACGTCGACCGGCTTAGCGGCAAAACGTTCGGTCAGTAGGAAATTATGATAATCGACCAATTCTTCAACGCGACCCACGCAACTGTCTGGCTCGAGCAACTCGCCGAACCGAATTGCGCGCCGTGCTGCTTTATCTTCGTATGCAGGCCCGATGCCACGTCCAGTAGTACCGATCGCTTTACTGCCCTTCCTTTTTTCACGAGCCTGATCTAACGCGACGTGACTGGGAAGGATGACCGGGCAGGCGGCGCTAATCATCAACCGAGTCCATGCGTCTATGCCCGCACCTTCAAGAGTATCCAGTTCGGCAATTAGTGCGTCGGGCGCAACTACCACACCGTTGCCGATCAGACAACGGACCTGGGGTCTCAAAACGCCAGAGGGAACCAGGTGAAGCACAGTCTTTTGGCCATCAATAACCAGGGTATGCCCCGCATTATGACCACCCTGAAATCGTACTACAGCCTCGCAGCGTTCGGTCAAAAGATCAACGACCTTGCCTTTGCCTTCGTCTCCCCACTGGATTCCCAGTACAACGACACTGCTTGCCATTTAACGACTTCCTGTTTTGTGTAACTGGTAGGTCTGCGAGTTTTACTGATCTCGACCGAGATCAGTGCACCAGGTACAACAAAATCAAACCACCAACCATTGACGCTGCGCCGCCCACACGAAGCTGGTTATCGGTAATTTCGGCAAGTGCACTAGCCAAACGGCGATACCGGTCTGGGCTGGCAAACGGTACCAAGCCTTCAATAACCAAGACCAAGGCCAACGCGACAAAAAGATCTTGCCAATCCACCTGGACGGGCTATTGGGCCGCCTCAGGCGAGGCCTGTTTAAAGTAACGGAAAAATTCCGAATCAGGCTTAATCACCAGTAAATTATCGGGACTCGAAAAAGTAGTTCGATAGGCATTTAAGCTCCGATACAGGCGGTAAAACTCACGGTCACGATTAAAGGCATCAGCATAAATACCGGTCGCCTCGGCGTCCCCCTGACCCTTAACTTCCTGGGCCCCCTGCTGGGCGTTCGCCAATATAATTGCTCGTTGCCGATCAGCATTTGCCGTAATCCGCTCGGCCGCCTCAGCCCCGCGCGCGCGTAAGTCCTTGGCCACGCGGGAACGTTCAGCCTCCATACGCTGGTAAACCCGTTCACTGATGTCGGGATCAAGATCTACCCGCTTAAGACGCACATCTAGTACTTCTATACCCAGAGAAGTAATTTCTTCGTCGGTCGTTTTGCGAACGAAGTCCATAATCTCAACGCGATCGCCGGAGATAACTTGTTGCACAGAGCGGTTACCAAATTCACGGCGCAGCGCGTCGTTCACTCTCTGAGCCAGGCGATTCCGTGCGTTACTGGCTAAACCACCCAGTGTGGTGTAGTAGGCCGCTGCGTCGGTAATACGCCATTTAACAAAGGAATCCACGACAAGGTTTTTCTTTGCCTGAGTCAGATACAACTCCGGGTCCGAGTCCATAGTTTGGACCCGGGCGTCAAAAAATTTGACGTTATTGATCAGAGGGGTCTTAAAGTGGAACCCAGGCTCATCGGTCGAACGGACAATTTCGCCAAACTGAAAAACAAGCGCCTTTTCCCTTTCGTCGACGTAATACACAGCCGAGGATCCAACTGCAGTCACAATGACCAGCAGAACAATCCAAATCATATTTTTGCCCATCATTGTGTCAGACTCCTTAGGCGACTAGATCGCTCTTGTCGACTGCTATCATTACCTGCCATCGCCCCTGACCCAAATCCGCTCGCAGAATCTGACGTGCCCAGAGTAGACCTTTGCTGACCCCTTTGCCGGATCAGTTGGTCAAGCGGTAAGTACATTACATTGTTTCCCCCGTCTCCCTGATCAATAAGCAGCTTAGTTGAGTTGGCATAAACATCCTGCATCGCATCAAGGTAAAGGCGATCACGCGTGACCTCTGGTGCTTTGGTATATTCGTCAAGTACCTGAAGAAATCGCGAGGCTTCGCCTCTGGCCGCGGCGACCACGGTTGCGCGGTAGGCGGCGGCTTCCTGCCCAAGGCGCGCTGCTGCGCCACGAGCCCTCGGGATAATATCGTTCTCGTAAGCTTCTGCTTCGTTTTTCAGACGCTGTTCATCCTCCCGAGCTTTTACTGCATCATCAAACGCCGCTTTCACCTCCATAGGCGGTTGCGCGTTCTGCATCTCAACTGCCTTGATATTTACGCCCGTGTCGTAGCGATCAAGTATTCGCTGTAGGAGAATTTTTGTCTCCTGCGCGATCTCTGCCCGACCGCCGGTAATCGCGAAGTCCATGGTGTTGCGCCCGACGATCTCGCGCACGGCGCTTTCGGTTGCGCCACGAACGACAAGATCTGGGGATTCAGCCACATTAAACAATAGATCGCGGGGGTCCTTAATGTCGTACTGGACGGCGAAGTGAATATCAATGATGTTTTCATCTGCCGTTAACATCAACGCTTCCCGCGGTACGCCAGCTATCTGGTTGGAGCGGGAACTAGACCGGTAACCCACCTCTACGGTACGGATCTGCTGAACATTGACTAGCTCGACACTTTCAATTGGGTATGGAAAATGCCAGCGCAACCCAGCTTCCTTAATGGTTTTGTAAGCGCCCAACCGCAATTCAACCGCTTGCTCGCCTTGCTCTACCACATAGAACCCGGTAGCAAGCCAAAGCCCGGCAAGAACCGCCAGGATCGGAACGACCGCTTTAGCGCTAAAAGAGGGTCCTTTGCCTCCCCCAGACCGGCGGCCAGATCCTCGACCGCCAAATAGGTTGCTTAATTTCTTCTGCAGGTCGCGGATGACCTCATCCAGGTCTGGCGGGCCTTTCTGGCCGTTACCCTGACCCCAGGGATCGCGATTATCTGATCCCGGCTGATTCCAAGGCATGTGGTTTCCACCTCATAAGTTAAGTAGTAAGTTTTGAAAGATTCAGCCCTGACAGGCTGACATATCCTTATCCAACTGGGAATTTTACCACGGGCTCGGCATGGACAGTACTCTTCACCGCATTGCTGACCCTGCTTTGGTTGAAATGATTGGTTGGCGCGTCGACCCAGTATCGTTGCTCAAACCCAGGTTCGCCTTCGATCTGCCCTATTGTTGCTGAGTCAGTGCTGATCTGTATTTGCCACGTGCCGTTTGAATCAATAGTCTCGGCGATCACTTCCGCCAACGCATAGGCTCGGGCTCTGAGGCGACCCTGGCTTGGCGGTATACGCAGTGTGCGTAAGATACGATTCCGCCCGAGAATACTCGATATACTTTGTAGTAATTGGGTCATCCCTGCGCCGTTTCTAGCACACACACGCACGCTGTTGCGGCCAAAACCATTGCTACTAATAAGGCCCGGATTTCGACCACTGATGTCAATCTTATTTCTTACTGCCAACCGGGGAATATCGGTCGCCCCGATGTCTTCAAGGACCCGTTCGACCTCCGCCTCTTGTTCTCGAGCATCCGGATTTGAATCATCGGACACATGTAACAATAAGTTGGCCGTAGATACCTCCTCAAGGGTAGACATAAAAGCTTCCACCAGCGCATGTGGTAAGCCGGCAATAAATCCAACAGTATCCGAAAGAATAACTGACCCAAAATCAGGTATATCAAGCGCCCGCATAGTGGGATCAAGTGTTGCAAACAGTTGGTTAGCGGTATACGCGTGTTCCCCAACGAGGGTATTGAAAAGAGAAGACTTTCCGGCATTGGTATACCCGACGATTGCTACTGTCGGAATACCTTCCTTGCGTCGGCGCTGCCGCCGCAGATCGCGTTGCGAGGCAACCCGAGTGATTCGTCTTTGCAGATGACGAATACGCATCCCCAACAATCGTCGATCTGATTCAAGTTGCGTCTCTCCGGGGCCTCGCAGGCCGATGCCGCCACGTTGGCGCTCAAGGTGAGTCCATCCACGAACCAGGCGGGTAGACAAATGTTGCAACTGCGCCAGCTCAACCTGTAACTTGCCTTCGGAAGTCCGTGCGCGGATCGCAAATATATCGAGAATTAATCGCGTTCGATCGACAACCCTGCAGCACAGGGTGCGCTCAAGGTTGCGTTCTTGAATGGGTGTAATCGCCTGGTTAACGATAACTAGATCTGCCCCTGAACTTACAACCAAGTCTGCAATCTCATCGGCTTTACCGCGGCCAACAAAAGTTCGCGAATCAGCAGTGCGCCGGGTCGCCCCGATGCGCCCGCTCACCTCGGCTCCTGCAGAAAGCGCCAGGCCTTCTAACTCGTCGAAATCGGCTGCTAGAACACGTCCTGAAAAACTCTGGTGGACGAGAATCGCTCTTTCAGGCAAAGGGCGGGATGAGTCGTTGTGAATCAGAGAGGTCAACCTCGTGTTAACGCCCCGTGAGGCATTGCGATCAAATACCAGGCAACCCTTTCAATGACAGCCGCGACCAGCATCACTAATAGAAACTCTGATCAGTCCTTACCCGCCTCAATATTGCCGCGATTGTCGCCGTCATCATCGTCGCCCTCTTCTTCATTAAATGGGATACGAACGGCTCGAGACGGCACAATTGTCGAAATCGCATGCTTGTAGATCAACTGACTTACACTGTTTCGAAGCAATACAACAAAGGGATCGAATGACTCGACCTGTCCTTGCAATTTAATGCCATTGACCAGATAAATTGAGACAGGAATCCGCTCCTTTCGTAAAGTATTGAGAAACGGGTCCTGAAGGGCTGTGCCCCTTTGCTGGTTCATAAAAGCCTCCTGTCCGACCGCCAAGATAGCCACCATTTGCAACAAATCACTCGTAGGAATGAAGAAAGCTTGGCACCCAAACGGCTCGGCTCTTTGGGTATTGGGCTTAAGGTTTTGCGGCAGCCGTTATGGTAATCGAATATTTTGATTTTATATTTCAGTCTCTTACTAGACTATTGTAATATTATTCTTTAATGTGATAGACAACTCCACAATCTCAATGTAAGGCCCTTAGGCGCGTTTTTCAAGTTTTGTTCCGCCCGCGATCACCCATTTCGCTTCCAGATAACGACACAGGGTCGCCACCAGAGTCGGGCTGGTGCCATCAAACCAGACAGCGCCCGGCTCATTTCTTAACCAGGTTAGCTGCCGTTTGGCTAAGCGCCTGGTCGCCGCGCTAGCACGCTCAACCATGGTTGAATAATCGACCTGTCCCTCGAGGTACTCCCAGACCTGTCGATAGCCCACACCGCGAAGCGCTGGCATTGTCCCTCCTTGCGGCCACTGTTCCCTGAGATTTTCAACCTCCTCAACCAGTCCATCATCAAGCATTCGCTTAAGGCGCTTTGATATCCGCTGATGAAGTAATTGCCGGTCCGGAATGCATATACTGAGGCGAGTGACCTTAACGCCTTTTTGAATCAGCCCGTTCCCCGTTGCCTGAACTGGAACCGCAAGGCCAGTCATGAAGTTGATCTCCAAAGCGCGCGAAATTCGTTGGGCGTCCTGCCGATCAATCCGTTGGGCCGCTCGTGGATCCACTTGTTCAAGCCTTGCGTGCAAAAAAGACCAACCACGTTGTTTGGCCTGCTCAACCAGTCGCGCCCGCAACGCCGGATTGGCGGACGGCAAATCCGATAGACCATGCAAGAGCGCTGAAAAATAGAACATCGTTCCGCCAACGAGCAGTGGAATGCGGCCTTTGTTGAAAGTACTCTCAATCAACTTTCCGGCTTCGAGGCAAAAATCTGCAGCAGAAAATGGTTGCCTAAGGCTTCGGATATCCACTAGACCGTGGGGCACCTCCTCAAGGATTTTGCCGTCTGGCTTTGCAGTTCCGATATCAAGGCCCTGATACACCTGGGCGGAGTCAACACTGATCAGATCAACCGGTAGTCGGGCGGCAAGCTCTATAGCGAGATCAGTTTTGCCCGAGGCTGTGCTTCCGGCAAGAAAGATGAGACCATGATCGGAGTAATCAGTTGAAATCACGCGACCAACTTCTAAAAGCAGAGATTTTTCATGAGCTCGGAATCCGCAGTTTTTGCCCAATTCGCAAAACATCCGACGACAGATTATTCAGCGTACGTATTTTCTCAACTGTGGACCCTACCCTCACAGCAATTAAAGACAGGGAATCGCCCTGGCGCACTTCATACAAACTTCTTTTTTGCCTAACTGGCGGGCAGCGTGGATCCTGATCGCAGTACAGACCCAGGCCCCTGAAAATCACCCCGGCAATGCGCTCCTGATGAAAGGCCGTTGCCAACGCCTTTTCTTCACTCGGGTTAGTGATGAAACCAGTTTCCACGAGGACTGCCGGAATATCTACCGATTTAAGTACTGCAAAACCGGCTTCTTCAACCCGCTTGCTATGCACTCGCCCCGCTTTTTTCAGTTCACCAAGAATTCGGGCTGCCAGGATTTTGCTTTCTTTAATCTTCCAGTCGATACCCATATCCAGGAGTGCTTTTTGCAAAACTGGGTCCTGCTCGCCAATGTCGACACCGCCAGCGAGGTCTGCCGCGTTTTCTCGCTTGGCAAGCCACTTGCCCATCTCGCTGCTGGCGCCTCTTTGGGACAATACATAAACTGAACTGCCTCGCGCACTTCGCCGCCTGGCGGCGTCCGCATGGACTGATATAAAGGCATCCGCCTGACGATTCATCGCCAGGCGGACTCGACCTCGAAGCGTGATGTAATAATCCCCGTCTCGGGTAAGTTGTGCCCGCATTCGTCCATCGTGATTAATTATGCTTTTGAGGCGTCGAGCAATACCCAATGCTACCCTCTTCTCGAGCGTGCCCTTTATTCCGATGGCGCCAGGATCCTCACCCCCGTGACCTGGGTCAATAATCACCAGATAATCATCTTCGCGCGTCGTTAACTCAGGCATTGGTTTTACGACACTTTGGTCTACTTCAAAAAGATCCACAACTAATCGGTATGGATAGGATGAGTTGGGTTCCAGTACAAAGACCTGATACTTCACTGACCTTTTCAGATCTAGAACCACCCGCAACACACCAGATTGAGGCTGGCCCGTGCGCACATCGGTTACTGGACTGGTGTCTCCTTGTGGTTCAGGTAATCCGCCTTCCAGGACAGTGTTGTCGATATCAATGACGAAGCGATCAGGACTGGTTAACAAAAAGGCCTGAAAGGTGGCAGCTTCCGAGATATCAAACACCATGCGGGTTTTCTCAGGACCATGCCAAAACCGTCCTCCGGTAATCTTGGTTTCCCCTAACCCCACGGCAGTAACGCCCAAGGCTACCATCAGCAGCGCACATTGCTTGATGTTCAAGAACTGACGAATGCCTCCAAAGCGGCTACGGTATGCGGGCCATCCAAGAGCACGGCCCGACCCGATTTCGGGCAGCTGATCTGGACTCGCCATTGAGGCTTTGGCAATTTCCCAAATCCTCTTTCCGGCCATTCAATCAGCAATATGCTCTCGCCATCTTGCCAGTCCCGAATTCCCAGGCTCTCTACTTCCTCTGGATCACCCAGCCGATAAAGGTCAAGGTGATATACCTTGCATTGGGGCACCTGGTACTCTTCAACCAGAGTGTATGTCGGGCTAACAACCCAATCCGGGCAATCCAGCCCTTCTAATACACCACGCGCAAATGTAGTCTTGCCGCTGCCTAGATCTCCTTCCAGGTAGACGATGCTCCCTGGGGTGAGTCCGCACCCGAGGCAACTACCCAATGCAAGCATCTGCTTCTCGTCAGAGACCGTGGTGCGATACTTCATCAGCTTTGTCTGGACAATTACGTAATAGCCGCAGGTACGGCATCAGGTCACCAGCTATCAGCCCAACGGGCCCGCCTGCTGGCGCGGCAAGATCGGCAGCTGCCGAATGGATCCATGTCCCCGCTCCGGCAGCCTGCAAGGGAGATAATCCCTGTGCACGCAGACTCCCAATCACTCCGCTCAACAGATCCCCCATTCCGGCACTCGCCATTCCCGGGTTTCCCCGATCGCAAAGAAATAAATCGTCCTCATCAGAGCACACCAATGTCCCAGAGCCTTTGAGTACACACACTGCATCTAATTCTTTTGAGATTGCACGAACTGCCTGGGGCCGGTCAACATTCACATCGGATGTTAATTTTCCCAAGAGCCTCGCCGCCTCCGCTGGGTGTGGTGTGACAACGGCTCCTGGAACGGGCTGCCTGTCCGAAGACAGCAGGTTGAGCGCGTCGGCATCGAGCAAACTTGGGTCGACTTTATCCAGTATCAATGCTAGCAGCGCGGCACCCCAGGAATCCCGTCCCAAACCGGGGCCCACCACAATCGCATCCATTTTATCGAGCAAGTCCGTCAGGTCTGCTGGGGCAGATACAGATTGCACCATTAACTCCGGGGAGCCAGCCGCAATCGCCGCCACGCAGGTGGGATGACAAGCAATGGTGACCCGGCCCGCCCCACAGCGCAACGCCGCCGCACCTGCCAGCCATGCAGCCCCCGCCATTCCAGGTCCCCCGCCGACCACCAATAGGTGTCCAGCCTTACCTTTATGAAAACTCGCCTCTCTCAACGGCAGAACCGCTCGAACCCACTGCGAACTAAGGCGAGTCGCGAAATGGGGCTCCATCCGGACGCTCTCGCCCACACCCAGATCGTCGAATAGAATCTCACCGGCACAGTCCGGCCCACGACCAGTAAATAACCCAATTTTAAGGGCGACAAAAGTCGCGGTGACATCCGCTTTGATTAATGAACCAGACGCGGCCCCACTATCGGCCAGAAGTCCAGAGGGAATATCCACAGAAAGGCAAGGTGCATCGACAGAGTTTATCGCTGCGATTATCTTGGTGAAAGGTGCGCGGGGTTCATTGGTGAGCCCTGTTCCGAGCAATGCATCAACGACGACATCAGTATCACTTAGTGCGCCGGCATGGTAAGAAATAAGCTTTGCGCCGGCATTGCAAGCTCCCGTCAGTGCGGACCGGGCGTGGGCGCTACGCGGCTCTGCGTGCTGAATCAGTTGAACCTCGAGTCCGGCTTTTGCTGCCAAAGCACCGATCACATACCCATCTCCTCCGTTGTTGCCAGGGCCACAAGCAATACTGACCCGACGGGCCTTTGGCCACTTTCCGCGCAATATACGGTAGGCATGAAGGCCTGCACGCTGCATTAACGTCGCGGCGGCAGTCCCGGTGCTGAACACTCGTTGTTCTATCCGTCGAACCTGGTCGGCTGTATAGAGTTTTGCGGGCAATGAGTTCATCGGGATATCATAGCCTGATGGAAAGATTATCGGTAAAAGACCTGAATGACCTTAAGAACCAGATTCGTCAATGGTCGATAGAGCTCAATTTTGACGAACTTGGCGTATGTGGCACAGATCTGAGTCAGGCAGGGTCCGCTCTCGATACCTGGCTGACCCGTGGCTGGCATGGCGAGATGGGCTTTATGTCTAGGCATGCAGATAAACGAAGTCAGCCTGAAAAACTTGTTTCGGGAATTTATAGGGTAATCAGTGTGCGGATGAACTATTTTCCCAGCCAAGGAGCACGGCCTGTTGATGTCCTTCAAAATCCATCTCTGGGATATATCGCCCGCTACGCTCTCGGTCGCGACTATCACCGTCTGATTAGGCGAAAACTACAGCAATTGGCCGACCGTATTACAGAATCTATTGGGCCGTTTCGATATCGCGCATTTGCCGATAGCGCCCCTGTGATGGAAAAGCCCCTGGCACAGTCGGCCGGACTTGGCTGGGTTGGCAAACACACCAATTTACTCAACCAACACCAAGGCTCCTGGTTTTTTCTTGGAGAACTGTATACCGACCTGCCACTACCCGTAGACAAGCCAGCAAGCAGTCATTGTGGCTCATGTACTCAGTGCATAGATGCCTGCCCTACCGGAGCGTTGGATCATCCATATCAACTTGATGCGCGACTGTGCATTGCTTACCTTACGATCGAACATAAAACCGCCATTCCCGAAGCGTTACGACCGTTAATAGGTAATCGAATTTTTGGTTGCGACGACTGTCAACTGGTCTGCCCATATAACCGAGATGCCCCCGCTGGCGCGATGGATTTTTCTCCCCGTCATAACTTGGACACAAGTGCTTTACTCGATCTTTTTCAGTGGAGTGAGCTCGACTTTGATCGTTTCACTCAAGGCAGTCCCATCCGGCGACTGGGCTATGAGCGTTGGCTTCGAAATCTCGCAGTCGCCCTTGGAAATGCCCCAGCCAACCAGCAGATCCTGGAAACCTTAAAAAACAGTCACGGCAAAATGTCACCGATGGTGGACGAGCATATTGTATGGGCGATCAAACGCCTCGAGGCCAGTATGGGCCTTAAGGCTTAGGGCTTTTCAGTAAGAAAGAAGTGCTCGCGGTAAAACTTTAATTCTTCAATAGAATCCAGGATATCATCAAGCGCTCGGTGCCCGCCGCTCTTAATAAACGTATCGGCAATATCTGGCCGCCAGCGAACGACCAGTTCCTTAATACTACTGACATCGAGATTCCGGTAGTGCAAGAAAGCCTCGAGACGCGGCATGTATCGATAGAGGAACCGGCGATCCAGACAAATGCTGTTTCCGCATAATGGCGCGCGGTTTCGGGAAATGTGTTCGGCGAGAAATTCAAGCGTCATCGCTTCGGCCCGTTGCACATTGATCTCCGAGCCCCGCACGCGGTCCACAAGCCCAGTTCGGGAATGAGTACGCTGGTTCCAATCGTCCATCCCAGCCAGGACATCAGGGGGTTGATGAATAGCCAGTACCGGGCCCTGTCCCAGCAGATTGAGATCAGCGTCTGTAACAACAGTGGCGATCTCAATAATCTGGTCTGAATCTGGGTCAAGACCTGTCATTTCAAGATCGATCCAGACCAGGTTGGCATGGTCACGAGCCATTCAGAACCTCCTTGGCAACGCTCATTAACTGATTAACGCCAAAGAACCACACGCCTTCAATCAGGCAGCGTCCTCTACCGCTTTCATGCTTAGCCGGATACGACCTTGTTTGTCGACCTCCAAAACTTTGACTTTGACCACGTCGCCTTCGGCCAGTTTATCGCTAACATTGGCTACGCGTTCATCGGAGATCTGTGAGATATGAACTAATCCATCCTTACCGGGAAGAATATTGACGAATGCGCCAAAATCCATCAGGCGCACTACTTTACCCTCGTAGATCGTGCCGGCCTCAACATCGGCCGTGATCTGCTCGATGCGCCTGCGCGCCTCTTCTGCAGCATTAAGATCCGCAGTCGCGATTTTGATCGTGCCATCGTCTTCTATATCGATCGCGGCACCAGTTGCCTCAGAAATGGCGCGAATCGTTACCCCGCCCTTACCAATAACATCTCGAATCTTGTCGGTGGGCACTTTCATGGTGGTAATTCGCGGTGCATATTTGGACATCTCTTCACGCGGTATGCTAATTGCCTTATCCATCTCGCCAAGGATATGTAAACGTCCGCGCTGCGCCTGGGATAATGCCTGCTCCATGATCTCTGGGGTAATGCCCTCAATCTTGATGTCCATCTGCAAGGCGGTTACGCCTTGCCTGGTACCGGCGACCTTGAAGTCCATATCTCCCAGATGATCCTCATCACCGAGAATATCAGTCAAGACTGCGAAACGTTCACCTTGTTTAATTAAGCCCATGGCGACACCCGCTACCGGCGCCTTCAACTTTACGCCCGCATCCATCAAGGACAGGCTGGCGCCACATACCGTTGCCATCGAACTCGAGCCGTTAGATTCTGTGATATCGGACACGATCCGAATCACATAGGGGAAATCCTCCGGGTCAGGTAATACCGCGAGCATTGCACGTTTGGCCAAGCGGCCGTGACCGATCTCCCGCCGTTTTGGGGTTCCTACGCGGCCGGTCTCACCCACACAATACGGTGGGAAGTTGTAGTGCAGCATAAACGTATCGCGGCGTTCACCCTCTAGTGCGTCGATGATCTGCGAATCTCGGTCCGTACCCAGTGTGCTGGTAACAATTGCCTGAGTCTCGCCGCGAGTAAACAATGCTGACCCGTGTGTTCGGGGAAGAAACCCTGTTTCGATTGTTATCGGACGGACCGTTTCACGGTCTCGGCCGTCTATCCGCGGCTGATCATCTAAAATCCGATCGCGAACGGTTGCCTTCTCGAGCGCTTTGACGGCGCCTTTAACTGCTTCTGCCTGCGCATCGTCGGGCTCCCGATCGAGTAATGCCTTTGAAACTTTAGTTCGCACGGAGGCCATAGCTTCCTGACGATCGACTTTGTCTGCTATCTGATACGCCCTTTCAACATCTTCCTTTGCGAGCTCACCGACTTGGTCGATCAGGCTTTGATCCTTTACTGGCGCCTGCCAATCCCAACGCTCGGCACCCACCTCGGCGGCAAGCTGATTAATCGCCACAATAGCTGCCTGAGATTCCTGATGGCCGAACATGACGGCGCCCAGCATCTGTGCCTCGGTTAATTGGTCGGCTTCTGACTCAACCATCAGCACAGCGCTTTGGGTTCCGGCCACAACTAAATTCAGCTTGGATTCCGCCAACTGGGCAGCGCTGGGATTCAATACATAATTGTCATCCACAAAACCGACTCTAGAGGCCGCAATCGGTCCGTTAAATGGCGCCCCAGAGAGAGTCATCGCGGCCGATGCACCTACCATGGCGACAATGTCGGGATCTATCTGTGGGTCCACTGACATCACAGTGGCTACCACCTGGATCTCGTTATTGAATCCGGCAGGAAACAAAGGCCGAATCGGCCGGTCGATCAATCGACAGGTCAGGATGGCTTTTTCCGCGGGTCTACCCTCGCGCTTAAAAAACCCGCCGGGAATCCGACCGGCGGCATAGGTTCTTTCTTCGTAATCTACCGTGAGTGGTAAAAAATCCCGGCCGCTGGACTCACGAGCGGCAACCACCGTAACAAGTACTACGGTTTCCCCCATACTTGCAAACACAGATCCCGTGGCTTGTCGTGCAATGCGTCCTGTTTCCAGTCGCATTTCGTGCTCGCCATATTGGAACGTCTGGACGATTTGTTTCAATTAAAATACTCCTTCATAAGATATCCAACTGCGTCGCCTCAACGTCGCAGCCCAAGCCTGCCGATCAGGGAGCGATAGCGTTCGACGTCACGCCCCTTGAGATAATCAAGCAATTTACGTCTCCGATTCACCATGCGCAAAAGCCCCTGGCGTGAATGATGGTCGTGAATATGTGTTTTGAAATGATCGGTGAGATCAACGATCCGGGCGGTGAGCAGTGCCACCTGGACTTCCGGGGAACCTGTATCTTCCGGAGTCAGGGCGAAGTCGTCCACGACCTGTGCCTTGGTCTGCGCGGCTAATGACATAGTGAAACCTCTTGCATACTGAAAATCCTGATTTAGTTTTAACTGACTGCGGCGGATATCATCGATCTCGCCTCCGCCGAGAAGGCGTCCGTTAGGTCGCTAGTTCTTAAACAACGTCATGCGACTGCACGCCAATGTGTCAATTGGGTGTGCCCGAGAGTAATCTATATCTCCCGGCAGGCTGGCAAGCGGCCGTATTCTACCTTCAAGGTGCCATTTCCTCAACAAATTCAGCCAGTTTTAACCTCACCACCAGATAATCTCTCTGGCGTCACCGTATCCTGACCTGAAACACTGCCGATTCCTAGAAATCCTGCTCCGCTCGAATAAAGGCGCACATTACCCTCCGACGGAAGATTTCGAGCGCGAACCGCCTGCCCGCGACATAGGTAAAACGCCGCATCGACGGATAATTCCACGGCGGGAAGGTGGATAAGACTCTCATCCACCGCGCATAACTTGTGTCGACGTGTCGCTGGGTCGGCAATGGTACCAAGCTCTTCTAAGGTAACTGCGTTTTCCACGCGAAGGCCCGCAACCCCTAGTCGCCTTAGAGCTACAACATGCCCACCAACACTGAGCGCCTCGCCTAAATCGTGGGCCAATGAGCGTACATAGAACCCAGATGTGGAAACCAGTTCCAACTCTACATCCTGCCCATCAAAGCTGAGCACCTCAAGGGATTTAACGACAACTTCACGACCCTCGCGCTCGATCTCTTTACCCTGGCGTGCGAGCTTATACAACGGCTGACCATTGACCTTAATGGCAGAAAACATGGGCGGAATCTGGATATAGCAACCGCGGAAAGCATCCAGCGCACTAAAGAGTTGTTTCTTGGTTACCGTGACTTCCGTTTGCGAGACAATTTTTCCCTCACAATCGCCGGTGTCGGTTGATTCGCCTAAACGGATCCGCGTTTTATAGTGTTTGTCGGATCCCAGAAAATAGCCTGACCAGCGTGTGGTCTTGCCGAAACATAAGGGAAGTAATCCCGTGGCAATGGGATCAAGGCTGCCGGTATGCCCAGCCTTGCGCGCGTGCAAGAGTTTACGGGCATCCTGTAAAGCGCCATTAGAGGTAATGCCTGCAGGTTTATCTAATAGCAATATGCCATCAACCGCATCACCTCGAATTTCTCGGCGTCTACGGCCCATGGTTGTCTCCGTCGGGGGTCTCTAAGTCATCTATCAAACGGGAGAGCCGTGCTCCACGTTCAATACTGGCATCGTATTCGAAAATAATTTCCGGCACACGGCGCAACTTAACCCTCTGGCCAAGTTGCCATCGCAACGCCGGCGCGTGTTCATTCAAGTATGGCGCAACCCCTGCTTCTGTGACTTTTGGGGAAAGTGCAGTGACAAAGATCCGGGCAACACGCAGATCTTTGCTGACTGACACAGCAGTAAGAGAAAGGATTCCAAGCGCTGAACCCGGCAGCTCACGCGCAATAATTGAGGCGAGTTCCCGACGGATTAACTGACCGACGCGGCGTGTCCGGTCTACGCCCTGCATCAATTACTCCTACGCGACCGGTTAGAGGGTTGGCGCCTGTTCGATCGTCTCGTAAATCTCGATCTGGTCACCTGGTTTTATATCGTTGTAGTTCTTCACTCCGATGCCGCATTCAAACCCAGATTTAACTTCGCTGACATCGTCCTTAAAACGTTTTAGCGAATCAATTGCTCCGTCAAATATTACCACGTTGTCGCGCAAAACCCTGACTGGCAGATTACGACGAACCTCTCCATCAATCACTCGACACCCCGCAACCGCCCCAAGCTTGGCCACCCGGAAGACATCACGCACCTCGGCAAGTCCAACCGCCTGTTCTCGGATAATCGGGGAAAGCAGTCCTGTCAGCGCAGCTCTCACCTCATCTATAACGTCGTAGATGACATTATGGTAGTGCACATCGATCTCTTCGGATTCGATCAGTTTTCTTGCAGTCGCATCTGCGCGAACATTAAAAGCGAAAATAATTGCATCCGAGGCCGAGGCAAGGTTAACGTCGGATTCGTTAATTCCACCGACCATGCCGTGCACGACCACGACTTTCACTTCGTCGTTACTAAGTTTCTCCAACGAATCAGTCAATGCCTCGACTGACCCTTGCACATCTGCCTTGATAATCAAGTTTAAGGGTTTGACTTTGCCGTCGCCCATCTGGTTAAACACACCCTCCAGTTTGGCTTTTTGCTGTTTCGCCAGCTTCACTTCCTTGAACTTGCCCTGGCGGTAACTGCTGATCTCACGCGCCTTTCGCTCATCCGTGACAACCGCGAACTCGTCCCCGGAGTCGGGTACACCACCAAGGCCTTGAATTTCTACCGGTATTGATGGTCCGGCACTCTTGATCGTCTGTCCAGAATCGCTAGTCATCGCGCGCACACGCCCAAACTCGCGCCCGGCAAGAATTATGTCTCCCTTAGCTAAGGTTCCACGTTGGACCAGGATAGTCGCTACCACTCCCTTACCTCGATCGAGCCGGGCTTCAACCACAGCACCTATCGCAGGACCTTGATCCGGAGCACGGAGGTCCAAAAGTTCGGACTGAAGCAATACCGATTCAAGCAACGTATCGACCCCGTCGCCGGTCAACGCTGAAACCTCATTGACCAGAGTATCGCCACCCCATGCCTCGGAAATTACATCATGCGTTGAAAGCTCCTGTTTTACACGATCGGGATCAGCATCTTCCTTGTCCATTTTATTGATCGCTACAATCAACGGAACCTTGGCGTTTCGGGCGTGATTGATCGCTTCGATAGTCTGAGGCTTGACACCATCGTCCGCGGCAACCACTAAAATTACCAAGTCAGTTACCTTTGCGCCTCGGGATCGCATCGCGCTGAATGCCTCGTGACCCGGCGTATCCAGGAAAGTAATCGTTCCCCTAGGAGTAGCCACACGATAAGCACCAATATGCTGTGTGATGCCCCCGGCCTCCCCTGCGGTAACTTTGGTTTTGCGAAGATAGTCCAGCAAAGACGTCTTGCCATGATCGACATGCCCCATCACCGTAACCACCGGAGCCCTGGGAACAGTAGGCAAATCACTGGCACTTTCATCGATGACCAACATCGCCTCGGGATCATCGCGCTCGGCCGTGCTCGCTTTGTGACCCATTTCCTCAACCACCAACATCGCAGTATCTTGATCTAACACTTGGTTGATCGTCACCATACTGCCCATTTCCATAAGGACTCGGATAACCTCAGCCGCCTTTACCGACATGGTCTGGGCCAGATCAGCAACTGAGATGGTTTCCGGGATCGCAATCTCGCGGCTGACGGGCTCTACCGGCTTCTCGAAAGCGTGCTGCCCCGCTGTTGCTGAGGTCAGTTTTCTCGGCTTGATCGCCTGACGGGGTTTTCGTCGCCCGCGTTTCCCCAAAGCCATGTGTAGCTCGCCGCCTGTGGCGGGTTTACCCTTGCCTTTGCGTTTTTTGGGTTTTTCTTCTCGCCGTCCTGTAGGCTTGTCCTCTGCAGGCGCCACAGGGGCGCCACCAGGATCCTGAGGCACTGCTCCAGATTCTTGCGCAGCCTCCTCAGCCGCCGCGTTCTTCGCGGCATCCTCGGTTTTTTTCTTCTCCTCTTCGGCGGCAACGATTCGAGCCTGCGCTTCCGCTTCGGCCTGCGCCTGCTCGCGCTGGCGAGCCTCTTCTTCTTCACGGGCTGCCTGCTGCGCCTCTTCTTGCTGGCGCTGCAATTCTCCACGTCGAACGTAGGTCCGCCTCTTTTTGACCTCAACGTGAACGGTTCGCGAGGGTCCAGTGCGAGAATTCTGCTTGACCGCGCTTGTTGTTCGCCGGCTGAGCGTTACTTTTTGGTGTATACCCTCGGCTGGCGCTCGTGCCTTTCCGCCACGGAGATAGCTCAACAGGGTGTCACGCTCAGCATCATCGAGAGTACCGTCTGCACCCTTTCCCTGGATGCCTGCGTTGTCGAGCTGCTGAAGCAGTTTATCGCCGCTGATTCCAATTTGTTCAGCAAGTTTCTTGATGGCTACGGAAGGCATAAAGTTATCCAGCTCCGGTTCTTTTACGGTGCGTTCTGCGCTTCGACAAACCACGGGGCTCGCGCAGTCATGATTAATTCACCGGCTCGCACTTCGTCGATTCCGGTCAGCTCGACCAATTCATCGGTGGCGCACTCCGCGAGTTCCTCCATGGATCGGACTCCATTCGAGGCAAACAGTATTGCTGTCTCCTCATCCATACCTTCCATGTTCTGCAAATCTAGCTCCGGCCGAGTGCGTTCTAACTCCGCGATCTCCCGGATATCCAAAAAATCCCGGGCACGTTCGCGCAATTGCTCGACGAGTTCTTCATCGAATCCTTCAACGTCTAACAGTTCCTGCGCTGGCACGTAAGCGACCTCCTCAGGGGTCACGAATCCTTCTTCAACCAGGACCCCGGCCACTTCCGCATCTATATTCAGTTGGGTCATTAAACGTTCGCATGATTGCTGGGCCTCCTGCTCGGCCTTCTCGGCGGCCGCTTCATCGGTCATGATATTGAGTACCCAACCCGTCAGATCTGATGCCAAACGAACGTTTTGCCCGCCACGCCCTATCGCGAGCGATAGTTGCGATTCTTCGACGACAACGTCCATTGCCTTAGATTCTTCATCAACCAGAATCGACTCCACATCAGCCGGTTGTAGCGCTTTAATCACAAACTCAGCGGGATTTTCAGACCAGGTAATGATGTCTATTCTTTCCAGATTAATCTCGTTGGATACACTTTGTACGCGGGCCCCTCGGATTCCCACGCACGCACCTACCGGATCAATCCGCTTATCTTGAGAGCGAACAGCAATTTTTGCCCGCGATCCTGGGTCTCGTGCCGCGCCAAGGATCTCTATTACCCCCTGGCCTACCTCAGGCACCTCTAACTGGAAAAGTTTGATTACGAGTTCCGGGCTGCGCCGGTCGATAATGAGTTGTGGGCCACGAGGCTCCGAGCGGACTTCTGAGAGAATCGACTTGATCCGGTCGCCGCTACGTAGAATCTCCCGATCAATCCAGTTCGACCGTGGTAAGGACGCTTCAACTCCCTCAAGATCGACGATTGCCTCGCGATTGCCTACCCGTTTGACCACGCCCTGAACCATCTCCCCTACGCGATCTTTGAATTCCTCATAGACCCGCGCCCTTTCTGCCTCCCGAACTTTTTGGCTGATGACCTGTTTCGCCGCCTGGGCTTCGATCCGGCCAAAGCTCGCAACAACTTCCAGTGGCTCCTCAACAACCCCGCCGACCTCGTGAGACTCATCGGGATAACTGATCTCGGCTGCGGGTAAAGTCATCTGCCGCGCGGGGCTTTCAACAGCTGCATCATCTTCCATGATTTCCCATTGACGAAAGGCTTCGTAGTCTCCCGTTTCTCGATCAATCTTGACGCGCACCTCGATATCTTCACGATTGCGCTTTCGAGTTGCCGTGGCAAGCGCCGCTTCAATTGCCTCAAATACAATACCGTGGTCGATGTCCTTCTCTTTGGACAACACATCGGCCATCATTAAAACGTCATCTTTGGTCATTTCTCGCTCTCCCTAGCGAATCGCTCGCGAAGATCAATGGCTTGTTCGCCGGGGGGCCGGTGCCACCAGGTTAGCCTTTTCCATATCGTTAAACGGCAATTCATAGGGCTCTCGATCCACCTCGACCACAATCGAGTCAGCTCCGACCTCCGAAAGGGTCCCGGTGAATCTGCGCCGGCCAAGATGCAAGCTGCGCATAGTGACTTTGATCTGATCGCCCTGGAACCGACTGAAATGCTCAGGGGTTACCAGTGGTCGATCGAGACCCGGTGAAGACACCTCAAGTGTGTACTCGCCTTTAATGGGATCCTCAACATCAAGAATGGCGCTCACCTGCCGGCTGACTTGTGCGCAGTCATCCAGCAGGATCCCCCCGGGCGCATCGATATAGACGCGCATCACCTGACCCGCCGTGCTTGATCCTGTCAGTTCAATCATGATAACTTCATACCCCATTCCCTCAAGAGCGGGTTCAAGTAAAGTCCTGATCCTGAGTGTATCCGCCGCAAAGACCATGCCTCTTTATTTCCCAACCTCGCTTACCTTTGATCAAAAATTCCAAAAACAAACCCCGCTGTTGCGGGGCCATCGATCAATCTCCACATTTGGTAGCGGGGGTAGGATTCGAACCTACGACCTTCGGGTTATGAGCCCGACGAGCTGCCAGACTGCTCCACCCCGCATCAGCAACCGGTTATTATATTCGTATCGGTTATCACATTCAAGAAATCATAGCTTTCGTCGAATTACCTAAGCCAAGGCGTAATCCGCTAGCGACTATCGCTAGCAGTCGTTTTGGCCCAACCCCGATCTCACTAGAATACGCACTCGGTACTTTTTTTTAAAGATATGAAAAACATAGACCCAAACGAGATTGCCAAGTTTGAAGCCCTAGCTTCGCGATGGTGGGACCCTGCCAGCGAGTTCGCGCCGCTACATCAAATCAATCCTTTACGTCTTGGCTATATTGCCGAGCGTGCTGTCCTTGATGGACGCCGGGCACTAGACGTCGGATGCGGGGGAGGACTCCTTGCTGAGGGGTTGTGGTCTCGTGGTACGCGCGTCATCGGCATTGATGCCGGCGCTGCGCCCATCGGCGTTGCTCGCCTTCATGCCCGCCAGTCCAAGGCTGAGATTGACTATCGAATTACTACAGCAGAAGATCTCGTACAACAAGAAGAAGCGCCTTTTGATCTGATCTGTTGTCTTGAGATGCTGGAGCATGTCCCGGATCCTGCACAAACGGTTAACGCCTGTGCCCAATTACTCGCCCCCGGGGGAGATATCTTTTTCTCCACTATCAATCGCAATGCCAAAGCTTTTCTTTTGGCCATTGTTGGCGCCGAATACCTGCTCTCTCTTTTGCCGCGGGGAACTCACCATTATGAAAAGTTGATTAGACCTTCTGAACTGGACCAGTGGGCTCGTGAGGCCTCATTGCATTTCGAAGCAATCACTGGGATGCACTACAACCCGCTGTCACGAAAATACCGACTTGGCCCCGGAGTGGATGTCAACTACATAGTTCACTATTCCAAACCGCTTGCTTCGTGACCGGAGATCCCGTGCCTTCTGGTGATCTTTCTCGCGGTATGGACTGCGTGCTTTTCGACCTCGATGGTACCCTTGCCGATACCGCGCCGGACCTGGTAAGCGCCCTAAACGCAGTACTCATTGGGGCGGGACGGCAATCGGTCACCCTGGAATACGGCCGATGGTGGGTTGCCGGTGGCAGTGTGCGCCTGATCCAGAAGGGCTTCAACTTATCCCTTAAGCAGGCCTCAGACAGCCCCCTGCGACAACAGCTCCTTGATTATTACGAGGAGCATCTGTGCGAGAAGACGCGACTTTTCCGGGGTATCGAGAAGCTGTTGAACGAGCTTGACCGGCAATTGATGCCTTGGGGCATCGTAACCAACAAACCGGCTCGTTTTACCGAACCCTTGGTTAAAGCGCTCGGCCTGCACGACCGTGCAGTTTCGATCGTCAGTGGTGATACCGTCTCACGATCCAAGCCTGACCCTTTACCGCTACTTCATGCTTGTGATGAGTCGGGTGTAGAGGCCAACCGGACCGTATATGTGGGCGACGACCTGCGCGATATCGTTGCTGGAAAGGCATCAGGCATGGCGACTGCAGCGGTGACCTGGGGCTACGGCCGCCCTTCACAAATCCCGAGCTGGGAAGCCGACTGGGTCATTTGCCAACCTTGGGACATACTCGAGAGTCTGCGTCTAAATTAAAGCGTGCCTGACAGCTGATCAATGTCGACCACCGTGCCGGGCAGTCGTGACATTGTTCACAGACCAGGTCGATCCTGGCAGTAAATACTTGGGCTGTCGTCGTGAGCAGAACCATACGGTACAAGGAAGTACGCCGGAGAATAAGATGAATCTCTATCCCCGGAAGGATCGTCACAACGGCTGATACCCCGGCCCAGCCGGGGTATCTTATTTTCTCAAGACGACGGCGAATCTAGCGCTTCTTCAAGCTGTGGGATCGCTTCAAATAAATCTGCGACCCAGCCGTAATCTGCTACCTGGAAGATCGGCGCTTCCTCATCCTTGTTGATCGCGACTATCACTTTTGAGTCTTTCATCCCCGCAAGGTGTTGAATAGCACCCGAAATACCCACAGCGATATAAAGGTCCGGCGCAACCACCTTGCCGGTCTGGCCGACCTGGTAGTCATTAGGTACATACCCGGCATCGACAGCGGCTCGCGATGCGCCAACGGCAGCTCCTAACTTGTCGGCCAAACTTTCCAGCATTCCAAAGTTCTCTGAACTTTGCATCCCTCTGCCGCCGGATACGATGATATCGGCTGTTGTCAGTTCAGGTCGCTCCGAGCGAGTCAATTCTTCGCCGATAAATTTCGATAGCCCAGCCTCCTGGCATCCCGATATCGTCTCAATCGGCGCAGTGCTGGATTGCCCCGCCGCGTCGAACGCAGTGGTACGAACCGTAATCAGCTTCATCACATCCAGGGAACGCACAGTCGCCAAGGCATTGCCAGCGTAAATTGGCCTTACAAAAGTATCGGGGCTCTCTATTGCACTAATGTCAGAGATCTGCTGGACATCCAGTAGAGCCGCCGCTCGAGGAAGCAAATTTTTCCCATAGGTCGTAGCAGGCGCCAGCACATGGGAGTAATTCCGGGCAATACTCTCAACTAATGGTGCCAGATTTTCCGCCAGGCCATCGATCAGAGCCGGATCATCAGCCATCAGGACCCGTGACACCCCATCGACCGTAGCGGCTTCGTCTGCCGCACCCTGGCAGTTCCCACCGGCGACCAGAAGGTCTATCTCGCCACCCAGGACAACAGCTGCACTCACCGTATTCAGAGTTGCGGGGCGCAGGCTCGTGTTGTCGTGTTCTGCAATAACCAGAATGCTCATCAAATCACCTTTGCTTCGTTACGAAGTTTATCCACCAATTCCGCGGCGCTGGTCACGCGTGTTCCAGACGCACGGGCCGGCGGAGCAATCACCTTAATGGTTTCAAGGCGTGGGCTTACATCAACCCCAAGGGCTTCAGGGGTGAACGTATCCAAAGGCTTCTTTTTTGCTTTCATAATATTGGGTAATGAAGCGTAACGTGGTTCATTAAGGCGAAGGTCAACTGTAACGATCGCCGGCTGGATCAGTTCAATATTCTCCAGGCCGCCATCCACTTCGCGTGTGACACGCACTACCGCATCTTCAACTTGAAGGCGGGAGACAAAGGTTCCAATCGACCACCCCAGCAAACCTGACAACATTTGGCCGGTCTGATTGTTATCGCCATCGATAGCCTGCTTTCCAAGCAATACCAGACCGGGAGCTTCCTTGTCGACGATGGCCTTAAGCAACTTGGCCACGGCCAGTGACTCAGGTGCCGGGTCTGCCTCAACCAGGATCGCGCGGTCGGCTCCCATTGCCAAAGCGGTGCGCAAAGTTTCCTGGCCCTGGGTTGGCCCTACGGTAACCGCAATGATCTCTTCAGCGTGTCCTGCCTCACGGAGCCGAATAGCTTCTTCGACTGCGATCTCACAAAAGGGATTCATCGCCATCTTGACGTTGTTCAATTCCACGCCACTTTCGTCCGCCTTGACGCGGACTTTAATGTTGGCATCGATGACACGCTTGATTGGTACAAGTACTTTCATAGTTATTGCTTCTCTTAAATTTCCGAGTTGTTCGCCCTGCCTGATCTCAAATCGGCAGGAGATCAGCACACTCGACGGCAAAACCTGCCAGCAAACAGCACGCGCGGTATTCTATTTTCGGATGCACTCGCCGTCTAGGGGTTTGCAAAGCACTGACAATACCTGGTGCAGCAAAGATCTGTCGACACCGGCAATGATCCCATGCCTTGGTGTGCCCAAGGGCGGGCTAATGTGGCGTGAGGGGCTATGTTCTGGTCGTTGCCTAATCAACCCCGTTGGCACACAGCGCTGATAATTAGGGCTTCTACCACAACAAGTCACCCAAATGACCGAAAGAAAACGCAGCCATTCCCGTGGCAGTGCCCGAGCCGAGCGCAGGGCTCAAAGAGAGAAAAACGTCCGCCCGGTTAAACCTTACATTAAGCGCCGGGTGCCGGTGTTTGAACTCGCCAGCGAAGAGTTACTGAATCTGATAGAAGGAAACGCAGAGACAGTGCTAGAGACCATCGGTATCGATTTTCGCGATGATGCCGATGCGCTCGCACGTTTTAGAGAGGCGGGAGCGTCTATCGAGGGCGAGAGGGTTCGTTTCCCCAGGGGGATGTGCCGGCAACTGATCCAATCCAGCGCGCCCCGGGAATATACACAGCACGCTCGCAATCCGGAACGCAGCGTTCGTATTGGGGGCGATCACTGCGTGTTGGTTCCAGCATACGGTCCACCTTTTGTACACGATCTGGACCGCGGCCGACGCTACGCCACGCTTGCCGATTTTGAGAACTTTACCCGCCTGGCCTACCTCAGCCCCTCACTACACCACTCCGGAGGCACGCTTTGCGAACCGGTTGATATCCCGGTTAATAAGCGTCACCTGGATATGATCTACAGCCATCTACGGTTATCGGACAAACCTTTTATGGGCTCTGTAACGGAACCCTCACGGGCCCAGGATACCGTCGACATGGCCAAGATCGTATTTGGTGACGACTTCGTAGATCAGAACTGCGTTATCACCAGCCTGATTAATGCCAACTCGCCCCTGACCTTCGATGCCACGATGCTCGGGGCCGCACGGGTCTACGCCCAGAATAACCAGGCCACAGTAATCTCGCCGTTTATTCTGGCCGGCGCCATGTCGCCAGTAACGGTGGTTGGCACCTGTACCCAGATACTCGCGGAAGCGATGGCCGGCATCTGCTTTACCCAACTGGTTCGGCCCGGGGCCCCCGTGATCTTTGGCACTTTTTCCAGCGCGGTTTCGATGCAATCCGGGGCGCCTACCTTTGGTACCCCAGAACCCTCGATGGTGATCTTTATCTGCGCCGCGCTTGCCCGCCGACTCGGGGTACCGTTCCGAAGCGGCGGGGGACTATGTGCATCGAAAATACCCGATGCACAGGCTGCCTACGAATCGGCCAATACCCTCCAAAGCGCTATGCTCGCCGGAGTCCATTTCATGTTGCATACGGCCGGCTGGCTTGAAGGCGGACTAGCGATGGGTTATGAGAAGTTCATACTCGACGCCGACCAGGCCGCCATGATTGAGGTATTCCTGTCGGGCGTGGATGATTCGGTTAATGGGCAGGCGATGGATGCGATGGCCGAGGTGGGGCCAGGAAACCATTTTCTCGGCTGCGCTCATACCCAGGCCAATTTTGAGACGGCTTTTTATCGATCGACGACTGCAGATAACAATAGTTATGAGCAATGGCAGGCTGAAGGGAGTCTGGACGCGGCCCAAAGAGCCAATCGGACCTGGAAAAAAATGCTCAACGATTACGAACTACCACCTATTGATGAAGGCATAGACGAGGCATTGCGCGAATTTATTACCCAGAAAAAAGCGGCAGTTCCCGATTCAAACTACTGACAACCGATCGCTTTGAGGCGACCTCTCCCAATGCAATGGTTCAGACGACTTCCCCGGGGTCTGCAAACCGCACAATGACTCTACGGTTCTGTTTGCCCTTTTTTTCAATCTTTTGGATTATCACCGACCCTATCTCGCCTGAGCGGGACACGTGCGTACCGCCACAGGGCTGAAGATCCACCCCTTCAAACTCGACCAGTCGGATACTCCCAACCCCGCGCGGAGGACCAACCGACATTGTTCTCACCAAATCCGGTTGTTGGTCGAGCTCTTCATCTGTGATCCAGCTGAGGCGCATCGGGTGGTCTTCTTGGATCATTGCGTTTAGCTGATCGGTCAGTTTCAACTTATCCAGCGGCTCGGGCAGATCAAAATCTAGACGTCCCCTGCCATCGGCAATAGAACCCCCAGTCACCGGAGCGTCGACCAAGGCGCACAGCATGTGCATGCAACTGTGCATTCGCATCATACGGTGACGTCTGTCCCAGTCTATCCTTGCTGTAACCATCTCTCCCGTTTCAGGGGGTATTTCACCGTCGCCCAGTATATGCAGCTGCGCACCAGAATCATGATCCACGCACGTATCAATGACTCGGACCTGCCGATCATCTTCACAAACTAATATCCCGGTATCCCCAGGCTGCCCTCCTCCCTGGCAATAAAAAATACTCTGATCGAGTACAACGCCTGAGTTGCAGACCCTTTGGACCGAGGCCATACATTCGGTTCGGTAAGCATCCTTGCGGAAAAGTTCGAGAGTCATAACTTGCGTGTTACATCCGGATCCGGCTTGAGCCTGGATCATACAGTGGGCGCAAACTCGCCGTTGCCGGGACCCGTTCCCCCGCCACCTCAATCTCCCAGGCGCTGCCCTCAATAAATTCTTGATTGATGGGTTCACTAGCCTCTATGTAACCCAGACCGACACAGCCGCCCAGTGAATGCCCGTACATACCTGAAGTTGTGCTGCCGACCCGTTTGCCATCGCGCCAGATAGGCTCTTCGTGATAAAGCATCGGTTCCGGGTCCTGTAACAAGAACTGTATCAGTCGCCTTTTAGGTGGCTGCTCTGAGGCACGTAATAGCGCATCTCGCCCCCGAAAACCACTAGGTTTATCGAAATCCACTGCGAAACGCAGGCCCGCTTCAAGCGGGTTATCGTCGGGTGAGATATCATGACCCCAGTGACGGTAAGCTTTCTCAATTCTAAGACTGTTTAGGGCGTGCAATCCGGCCGGACGAAGACCATAGGCATGTCCAGAGTCGGCCAGGACATCAAACACGCCAAGCGCAAAATCACTCGGTATATATAACTCCCATCCAAGTTCGCCAACGTAGGAGATTCGTGTCGCCCGCAACAGTGCATACCCAAGTTCAACCTCCTGGGAGGTGCCAAACAAAAACGCCTCATTAGACAGGTCTGCCGGGGTCAGGGACTGTAATAATTCCCTCGACCGAGGCCCCATCAGGCTGATAACCGCATAGGCCGAAGTCATGTCGCTGACCCAGGCACGCTCGTCGGGGCGGATACTGCTGCGAAGCCAGTGAAAGTCCCGCATTTGCGATGCTGCGGCCGTAACCACCAGAAACTCGGTTTCTGAGAATCGGGTGACTGTCAGATCAGCCTCTATACCTCCCTGATCGTTCAGCCACTGGGTATAAACCACCCGCCCAGGTTCGACATCCATACGGTTAGCCGAAACCCGGTCGAGCACCGCGGCCGCGTCAGCGCCTTGCAGCAGAAACTTACCGAACGAGGTCATATCAAAAAAACCGACGTTTTCGCGAACCGCCAAATGTTCTGCCGCAGAATACTCGAACCAGTTCTGCCGGCCGTAACTGTATTCGTAGCTGGGTGACACCCCAGCTGGCGCGAACCAATTCGCGCGCTCCCAACCCGCCGTCTCGCCAAAACAGGCACCCCGCTCCTCCAGTCGCAGATGCAATGGTGAGGTACGCACCCCGCGGGCACTTTCAGGCTGCCGAAACGGCCAGTGCATTGCGTACAGCAGGCCCAGTGCTTCTACCGTTCGATCGTGCAGATACTTTTGGTTGATCTGAAAAGGCATCATTCGCCGAATATCAACATCCCACAGATCCATTGGCGGCTGATCATTGACAATCCACTCGGCCAACACTTTTCCTGCACCCCCGGCAGATTGAATACCGATTGAGTTAAAACCCGCTGCGACGAAGAAATTGGGGACCTCGGGATCTGGCCCAAGAAGATACCTGTCATCCGGGGTAAAACTCTCCGGTCCGTTGAAAAATATCTTTATTCCCGCGTTACCTAACACCGGGATTCGCTCAATTGCGCAACCCAGGTGCTCCTCAATATGCGCGACATCTTCAGGCAAAGTGTCGAATTCGAAACTATCCGGGATGCCAGCCATACCCCAGGGTTTGGCCACAGGCTCAAACATTCCGACCAACAGTTTGCCAGCATCTTCTTTGTAGTAGTTGCAGACCGATGGCTCTCTGACTACCGGCAGATTGCGAGGAAGATCTGGAATCGGTTCGGTCACAATATAGAAATGCTCCGCCGCATGAAGCGGCACAGAAACTCCGCACATCTGCCCGACTTCCCGGCCCCACATGCCCGCACAATTCACAACAGTCTCGCAAGCGATACGGCCCTTGTCTGTGATCACAGCTGTGATTCGACCAGATTTTTTTTCAAGGGCGTTAACGCGAGTTTGTTCTAAGATTCGAACGCCTTTATTCCGTGCGCCCCGCGCCAGTGCCTGGGTCGTGTCGGTCGGATTGGTCTGCCCATCCCGAGGCAAGTACACTGCCCCGACCAGGCCATCAATGGACATGATGGGGTAGAGCTCTTGAGCCTCAGCTGGAGAGATCACCTCAACTTCCAGACCAAAGCAGCTGGCCATTGAGGCGCCACGCTTTAACTCCTCAAAACGCTCGGCATCCGTTGCCAGACTTAACGAGCCGGTCTGGCGGAACCCGGTTGCCTGGCCCGTGACTTGCTCGAGTTTCTCGTACAGTTCGGTCGTGTATTGGGCTAAACGCGTCAGATTGTGAGTGGCTCGCAACTGCCCTACCAGTCCTGCCGCGTGCCAGGTCGTGCCACTGGTGAGCGATTTACGCTCAAGCAGTACCACATCGGTCCAGCCCAGTTCCGCAAGATGGTAGGCCACGCTACATCCGATAATGCCTCCGCCAATAATAACGACCTGTGCCTGCTCAGGTAGTTCCTGACTCATAGGTGCTCCTTCAGTTAACTCAACCCAGGCTGACGTTTACGGGCAGCGGGCCCAAAAGGGCCCTGCCTTAATGTCCGCCGATCATTCTTGTATCCGAGTCTAGCAAAGCCAAGTCTTATTGGTCGGGCCCAGCCTAAGGCCGATGACGTGACTCAAATTCCTGGCTGAACTCCCAATGGCACAGTCTGACCCAAGGATGGGCGCAAGATTCGGGTTGCGGTAGTTTATCGGCATGCCTATTCTTAGGTTGACGGCTAACCGAGTACCCAAACTATGTCTGATTACGATCGCGCCGCTCGGGCGCTCACTTATCTGGAAAAGCATTTCGAGGACCAGCCCAGTCTGGCCCAGACCGCCGCTGCCGTTGGATTAAGCCCTTACCACTTCCAGCGCCTATTTAGGCGATGGGTCGGTATCAGTCCTAAGCGATTTCTGCAGAATCTCACCCTCAACAACGCCCAGCGAGAGCTTCGTAGAGGTCGGAGCCTGCTTGATACGGCACTCGAGGTCGGCCTGTCCGGTCCGGGTCGATTGCATGATCTTTTTGTCACATTACAAGGGATGACCCCAGCGCAATACCGAAATCACGGTCGACAGATGGATATATCTTATGGCGTCCATCCGACCCCTTTTGGAATCTGCCTGATCGGAGTAGCCGAGCGTGGTATCTGCTGGCTGTCCTTTGGGGAATCCAAGGGCGCCGCAGACACCGCACAGATGGAGCAAACCTGGGGAGAATCTACCTTTCGCCAGTCACAAGGACTCACCGGCAGATATGTGAAGAAAATCTTTCCAGGCGCAGGTACTTTGCCCAACGACCCCTTGCCCGTGCTGGTGCAAGGTAGCAAGTTTCAGCTTCGTGTCTGGCGGGCCCTGCTTGGCATTCCGCTCGGTGCGACGGCCAGTTACGGCGATCTCGCCAAATCTGTCAAAACCCCACAGGCGAGTCGTGCTGTGGGCACCGCGGTGGGGCGAAACCCAGTCTCATTTTTGATCCCTTGTCACAGGGTGATCAGAGCAAACGGCGAAACAGGCCAGTACCGCTGGGGTTCACCTCGAAAACAGGCAATGTTGCGGTGGGAAAAACTGCACTTGCATGCCGCAGCCGAAAAATCCACCAGCTAGAGAAGACTTCAAAAAATAAGATTTAGCATCAACATCATGACGACCAGAAAGAGAACCGTCATGATTCCACCTGCCCGCATGAAATCAATAACCCGATATCCACCTGGGCCCATGATCAACGCATTCACCTGATGAGTGGGGATCAGGAACGAGTTAGAGGTTGCCAGCGCCACAGTTAAAGCAAACATCGCGGGATCGGCACCTGCGCCGATAGCAATGTTAATGGCCAACGGAACCAAAAGCACAGTAGCTCCCACATTAGACATCAACAAGGTGAAGATCGTTGCCAGCACAGCAATACTGGTTTGCAGCACCCATCCGGGTACATCACCCATGAGGATGAGCGTTTGCTGGGCCATCCACGCTGCAGTCCCAGTGTTTTCCACTGCGAGCCCTAATGGGATCAAACTTGCGAGCAGAAAAACACTCTGCCATCCAATCGACTGGTAAGCCTCATCTATGCGGATCACACCGCTGATGACCATCCCCACCGCCCCGGTCATTAGCGCAACCGAAAGTCTTAAATCGCTGAACAAGATCAGACTCAGTGCCAACAGAAAAAATCCGGCCGCATAAGGCAGCTTGTGCGGTCGGGTATCGTCACGCGGAAAATCGGTGACCACCGCGAAATCGTTGTTTTCAGCGATGGGTGCGATATCACGCCATCGGCAATGCAGGACGAGGGTATCGCCCGCCTGCAGGACAAACTCCGGCAAGTCGTTATCGATCACCTGGTCTATTCGGAAAATGGCCAGCACTGTTGCGCCATAGCGCTGGCGCACTCCTATCTCACGCAAGGTCTTACCTATAAGATTCGAATCCGGCCGAATGACAACCTCCACGATTCCGGCTGCGGTTGGACTCAATATTTCTGAGAATACATCCATTTCCTTTCGCAACTCGAGAGCGTTTTCAGCACAGAATTCCTGAACTGACCCCAGTGGCCCCATAATCGCAATATCGGTTCCAACCCACAGTTCGGTATCCCCTGACGGCGCAACAGTGAATTCATCGCCACTTCGCACCGCAACAATCCAGCCTCCACGCCCAGCGCTGTCAATCTCAGACACCATTGTTCCAGCTAATGGGCTATCCAGCGTGACTCGAGCTTCGTAAACTTCTCCAGCTATCCCATACACCTCGGAAAAGTAATGCAGAGTACTCCCTGATTCCTGAGGCTTATCCTTAACCACCGGCAGCACCAGGCGACCAAGAAAGACAAAATACAAAATTCCGCACATCAGCATTACGATTCCGACCGGGGCAACAGAAAATAACGAAAAGGCCTGCATTGGCTCCACCGACGTGGGCAGGTTTCGGTTGGAGGTTTCGATCAGGTCATTGAGGAGAATCAGCGGGCTGGAGCCAACCATGGTGATGGTGCCGCCTAGAATCGCACAGAATCCCATAGGCATCAGCAGGCGAGAGATCGGTAAATTTCCCCTTCTTGCTATACGGGTAACCACCGGCAAAAATAGAGCTGCGGCCCCAATGTTCTGCATAAAACTGGATATGATCCCGACCGTTGCCGAAATAATGGTGATAATCCGGCTCTCGGTGCGCCCACCATACTTGAGAATCTTTCCGGCCACCTGACTCATAATGCCGGTCTTGTCCAGCCCGGCACCAATAATCATCACGGCAATAATTGAAATAACCGCGTTACTGGAGAAGCCGTCGAAAAGATGGGCAATGGGTACTAGTCCATCGTGCCCCGGGACCATAGTCGTAAGACCCAACAAGACCATGATCGCAATAGCAGCGACATCAACCCTGACAATCTCAAAGGCAAAGAGGAAAATCGTGAGACCTAATATCCCCATCACCGCTATCATCTCTGCGGTGAGTACAATAGTCTCAGTCAAAAAACCTCCCGGAACGTGATCTGCGCAGCGGATACTTTCTTGACAGGGCGCTGCCGTAACCACTGGTTTCACTATATCACAGAGCGCCTTATTCTCTTGGCTGGGATCATTCAAATTTGTTATCTAACGATGTTCATATCCTTATATTCTTCCACCCAGGAAATCCAGTCGGCTGATAACTTCAAAGGGTTGCACACGCTGGCAAGTTCGTTATGAAAAAACGAGTCCGCAGCCCGCTCCACCCCAAATATGTGGGCAGTTGGGTCGCGCTGGGACTGCTGCGCCTTCTCAGCAAAGTGCCTTTGCCATTGCTGTACCATGTCGGTACTTTACTGGGCGACCTGCTGCGGATGGCAATTCCCTCGCGGCGACGTATCGCTGAGCGTAACCTTGCACTTTGTTTTCCCGAAAGGTCTGAAGATGAAATAACCGCAATGGCCCGGGAGAACCTTCGCAATACGGCGCGAATGCTCCTTTATACGGGTTATGTCTGGTGGGCTTCGCCTGAACAGTTGATGCAAAATGTCCGCATCCGCAATCCAGAGGTGTTAGATGAGATCCTTGCCACCGGTCAGGGCGTCATTATCCTTGCGCCCCATTTTCTTGCCCTGGAACTGGGCGGTGTATACCTATCGTTGCGTTACCGGGGAGTCAGCGTCTACCAGCGTACCCGTAATCCCGTCTTTGACCGATATATGCTCCGAGCACGAGAGCGCTTCGGTGCCCGCCTATTTGAGCGAAAAAACGATCTTAAACGCATGGTTCGTGCGATCCGCGCCGGCGAAGCCTGCTATTACCTTCCGGACCAGGATCCCGGGGCCCGTCGAGCTGTTTTCGCCCCTTTTTTCGGGATACCCACGGCTACCTGGCCCGTGCTGGGACGTCTCGCTAGGATGAGTCGCGCACCGATTGTGCCGTGTGCGACCTATCTTCTACCGCGAGGTGGAGGATTCGAACTGATCATCCACCCGCCACTTAAGGATTTCCCCACTCCCGAGGTTATCAAAGATGCCGAGCGGATGAATCTTGCTATTGAATCATGTGTACGGAACTCGCCACTTCAATACTTCTGGGTGCATAAACGGTTTAAAACCCGTCCCCCAGGTGCATCCGACCCCTATACATGAATCGCGCGCAAATCGCACCCGCCGATATACAGCAGAATCGCCTCCGTCCAGCCCGATGATGAAGTCCGATCCGGCTCGCGGCAAACCCAATGACCCGGCCTCTAGATACCCAAAAAATGGGTTTTAAACAGATAAACGAAGCCGCATAATTGCGTTGAGATGCTGTCGATACGATCCTTAAAGCCTCATCAAACAATAAGACGCTCGGCGAAGTCGTCTAGATCGAAAACGAAGTTGCCTAAGATACTTAATACAAAAAAGGAGATCAGGCTCGCACTGACACCGCTCTAGACAAGCTATATGTTTTGCCAGGGTTGACGCTTTTTGACAACCATCGGGACAGTAATAGCACTGGCGACAACCAGCGCAGTAAAAGATAACTGGCGCTCCCTGCGCCAAAGCTGGCACAAAGCCCCAGCGCCAGCCACTGGGCAGCCTCCAGGTTTGCTCCAAAGGATTCGAGGCCATAGCCCACGGCGACCGCACAACAAAGGGTTAACCCCAGCCACCCCAAAAAATCAACCAGATCACTCATCGTTCACTCCCGTTAGTTTCAACACGAGAGTATTCTGCTCTGGGTACTGGCTCACAGGCTGAGCCCGTGAGTTCGCCGACTACAAAGCCCGCAAGACCGTAAGCGAAGGAATTTTGACTAAAGCTTTCCCCGGAAATACTCAATAGTGGTATCTAGGCCGGCCTTCAGTTCTACTTTAGGATTCCAGTCCAATAACTTTGTCGCCAAAGTAATATCAGGTTGACGCTGCTGTGGATCGTCTTCAGGTAAAGGCTTTAACTCAATTTTAGAACCCGAGCCGGTTTGGGCGAGGACTTTGTCGGCCAGTTGCCGAATTGTGAATTCGTTGGGATTACCGAGGTTCACCGGTCCGGTGATTCCGGCTTCAGAATTCATAAGCCTTATCAGACCATCCACCAGATCATCGACATAGCAAAACGATCGGGTCTGGTTACCTTCCCCATAAATAGTGATAGGCAAACCCTTAAGCGCCTGGACGATAAAGTTGGACACCACCCGGCCATCGTCAGGGTGCATGCGCGGCCCGTAGGTATTAAAGATTCGGGCTACCTTGATCTCCAATCGATGCTGTCTCCAGTAATCGAAAAAGAGTGTCTCGGCACAACGCTTTCCCTCGTCGTAACAGGCACGGGTGCCCACGGGGTTGACGCGGCCCCAGTAATCCTCAGTTTGCGGATGTACCTCAGGGTCTCCGTACACTTCGCTGGTAGAGGCCTGCAAGATTCGCGCGCCAGTGCGTTTAGCCAATCCCAGCATATTGATCGCGCCATGTACATTGGTCTTGGTTGTCTGTACCGGATCTGACTGGTAGTGAACAGGAGACGCCGGACAGGCCAGGTTGTAGATCTGATCCACCTCGACATAAAGTGGAAAGGTGACATCATGGCGAACCAGTTCGAAATTAGAGAGACCGAAAAGATGGGTGATGTTGCGTTTGTCGCCGGTAAAAAAGTTATCCAGACAAATAACGTCATTGCCTTGTTCGACCAGTCGGTCACATAGGTGTGATCCGAGAAATCCGGCACCGCCGGTAACGAGAATACGTTGTGCGTTGGTTTTACTCATTTGGTTCCTGTGAAATCTGTCTGGGCCGATGCGTGGGAATAGGAAGAGATCGAAATTTATAAAAATAGAGGTTTCAATATCACAAAGCGCTGCATATGTAGACCATTGGTGCCGGAGATAGGATTCGAACCTACGACCTTCGCATTACGAATGCGCTGCTCTACCAACTGAGCTACACCGGCGTCAGGACGTTATTTCAACCAAGCAATTATATTGCGTGCGCAGACATTCCGTCTAACTCACAATGACGTCAAAGTCCTGGCGAAGTTCAGTCGGTAGGGCGAAAGCGACGCCCTCCTCGATCATCTTGTCGGTCCCTTCTAGCCGACCACCCATACTCTCCAGGTGATCGATCACCCCCTTGACCAGTACTTCCGGGGCAGATGCACCGGCCGTAATGCCGACCTGTCGAACGCCGATCAACCAGTCCATAACAATATCATCGGCTCCATCAATAAGATAAGCGCGTGCTCCCACCTCTTCGGCAAGCTCGCGCAAACGGTTTGAGTTTGAGCTGTTGGGAGATCCAACCACCAGGACCGCATCGCAGATTTGAGCCAATTTCCTGACTGAGTCTTGGCGATTTTGCGTGGCATAACAGATATCATCACGACGCGGTCCCTCAATCCCAGGGAACCGCCGGCGCAACGCTTCTATAATCCTTGCCGTATCGTCGACCGACAAGGTGGTCTGAGTAACATAAGCCAATTGAACGTTCGATGTAACCTCAAGCACTGCGACATCAGCCAGAGTCTCCACCAGAAGCACAGGCCCCACGGCCTGGCCCATTGTCCCCTCGACTTCCGGGTGCCCTTCATGTCCCACTAGGATAACAGTCTTGCCTTCGTGGCCATACCGGACAACCTCAGAGTGGACCTTGGTCACCAGCGGACAGGTTGCGTCAAAAACTTTCAATCCGCGAACATTGGCTGTGTTCTGCACCTGTCTCGATACCCCGTGCGCGCTGAAAATCAGGTTCGCACCATCGGGTACCTCATCGAGCTCTTCAACAAATATGGCACCTTTTGAGCGAAGGCCATCGACCACGAAGCGATTGTGCACAACCTCGTGGCGTACATACACCGGTGCGCCGTATTTCTGCAGTGCGCGTTCGACGATTTCGATAGCCCGGTCAACGCCGGCACAAAATCCCCGAGGGTTCGCAAGTTTTATTACAAAATCAGTCATGTTGATTGTTACCAGCGGTCTGGTCAGTCTTTGCCTTTATCGGTCGCAATAATAACAATTTCGTAAACGCAGTCTCGCCCAACCAGCGGATGATTAAAATCAACCGACACGCCATCATCGCTGATTCCAATAACATGCCCGGCGATACTCTCCCCATCGGGAAGCTTAAATTCAACCAAGGCACCAAGGTCCGGCTGAACCTGCTCACTAAACTTCTTCCGCGCAATCACCTGAGTATTCTGGGAATCGTAAGCACCAAACACCTCATCGGACCCGTCGATCTCAATTCGAAACCGTTCGCCGGAATTTCTGCCAACTAACGCCTGGGCCACCACTTCTGGCAAGTCGGCACTGCCCACGATAAGGCTGACGGCTTGCTCCCCGGAATTTTCGACCTCAGTGTCGTCTGCCAGTAGAACCCGGTAATGAAGTTCGACACGGTCTCCTATAGCGATTCCCCTTCGCTCAGTCATTAAGCGCCTTCTCTGCCCCGCGACGGAATAATCCAAGAATATCAACAATGACTATTCCTGCCCCGACACTGATGGCGATGTCAGCCAAATTGAATGTGGGCCAATGCCACGAAGCCACGTAAACATCCAGAAAATCAACAACAAATCCGTAGTTCAACCGATCGATCAGGTTACCGATCGAACCACCGAGGATACAGCTAAGACCGATATTGAGCAGATACTCATCGGCGCGGGCCAACCAAAGCCGAACACTCAGGTAAATGGCCACTGAAATTCCTACCCCTATAAATAACTTTGTCTGCCAGCCGCCGGCTTGGTGGAGAAAACCAAAAGCTGCTCCTTGATTGTGCACCAGCACCAGATTAAATCCTGGCAACACCGATATCAGGCCGTGCTGTGTTAATGCATCCTGTGCCCAGTACTTGCTGAGCCAGTCCAACGCCACAATGATCACCGCAAGCAACAAAAAACCTACCGACTGGCTCGTGATTTTCGGAATCAATGCAGCCCTACCCGCCTGTCTGGCCAGCTTGGGTAAACCATGATCGTGCGGTGTCGCTGTCCGTGGCAATCTGGGCTTTAAGTGCCTCAATCGATTCAAAACGCTTTTCCGGGCGAATCTTAGTCTGAAATTCAACCTGGATTCGCTCAGCATAGAGTGATTCATCAAAATCAAACAAATGCGTTTCCAGAAGTACCCGTTCCCCACCAATGGTCGGGCGTGTCCCGATGTTAGCAATACCCGGCAAAGGGCTCCGGCCTTGGTAATGGACCAACACGGCGTATACCCCCCAAACCGGCACGTTGTCATAACGAAGGACAATATTGGCAGTGGGAAATCCGATAGTCCGGCCGCGCTTGTCGCCGTGCGCCACCCGACCGCCTATGGCATACCGGTAACCGAGTAACCTGGCGGCGAGCTCAAAATCATCGTTGCCAAGTGCGCTTCGCACTCGTGAACTGCTAACTCTTTGTCCTTGCACCTCACAGGTCTCTACCGCGCTTATTGTAAAGCCCCATGCCTCGCCAAGTGTTCTCAGCAAATTTATATCGCCTGTACGTTTACGGCCAAAACGAAAATCATCGCCAATAACAAGATGGCGAACGCCGAGACCGTCAACGAGATATTTTCTGACAAAATCTTCGGCCGACGTCTGGGCCAGTTCGCGATCAAAACGCAACGAGAATATCTGATCAATCCCGGCTCGCTCCAGCTTCTCAATCTTGTCTCGCCAGCGCAGGAGTCGAGGAGGAGCGTTCTCCGGGCTAAAAAACTCGTGGGGGTGAGGCTCAAACGTCATTATGGTGGCACTCGCCCCAAGCCGGCGGGCCTGTTCCCGAAGGACATTTATTAAGCGTGCATGCCCCAAATGTACGCCATCGTAGTTACCAATCGATATCACCGACGGGCGGTGCGAGGCACGAATGTTATATAGGTCACGAATCAGGATCATTGTTATTTCTATTGCCTGGTTAATAGACCGCCCAGTCGGGTTGATATTCTTGAATCACCTCTGACAACCGCCGACGCGAACCTAAGTTTTCACCATATCCGCGAAAGTATGCCAGACGCAACTCGGGGTAGCGCCAACACAGGTGGCCCTCGCCAGTGTCGAACCCAATCTGCCATAGGCCAGACACCGTCACACCTAAACGTTGTACCCGCTCCACCCATTTGCGAATAATCGTCTCAAATTCAAGCTCCAATTCAGCCAATCGAGGGTCACAGTTAAGCAGTTGCCGCATCCGCAACTGGCAAGGATCAAGTTCGCGCGATGCAAAAGCGGTAAGTTTTCTGATAACAGGCAGTAATTCGCAAGCCTCGGAGAGCGAAAAGATTCTAGGCTCTCCAGGATGGCTGATCAGTGCGACCACGTCCGCCAGCGAATGTGTTTGCATTTTAAGGCCGCTCGACGAGGCGGTGTACCTTTAAGCCAAAAAGGTAAAGCGAGCCTAGATAAACCCCGCCGCCGGCAACAACCCAAAACCCCAGCAACAAAATGCGTTTAGGTACACTGTGGGAGAGCCAGGCCAAATCGCCCGCTACCCCAAACGCTAACAGGGCCGACATGATTAATGTCGCCAGACTCACTCGGGCCAGGAACGCCGGCCACCCGTCCCCAGGCTGAAATTCGGTTTTAGATACTAACCGGATATAAAGTAATGCCGCGTTAGCGATCCCGGCGAGGCTGGTGGCAAGCGCCAAACCAACATGTCCTAAGGTAAAAGCGAGAGAAACAGCCGCCACAGCATTAACCATCATTGCAATCACGCCGATAATCGCCGGGGTGCGGGTATCTTTGCGGGCGTAAAATCCAGGCGCCAATACCTTGACCAAGATAAACCCGGTGAGCCCAAGTGAGAAGGCAATCAGGCTCTTCGATGCCATGGATGCATCGGTTGCAGAAAATTGTCCATAGTGAAAGAGCGTCACCATTAGCGGGAAGGCGAGTATCGCCAGCGCAGCGGTTGCTGGCAACGCAACCAGGAAAACCAGACGCAACGCCCAGTCAAGGGTGCGGCTATAAGCCGTTTGCTCTGAACTGGCGATTTGGCGTGACAAAGTGGGAAGGATCACCGTAGCTAAGGCAATCCCAAAGACCCCAAGCGGAAATTCCATCAACCGATCCGAATAGTAAAGCCAGGACACACTGCCCGTCACCAGGAAAGAAGCCAGCACCGTATTGACCAACAGATTGATTTGTGCAATCGACACTCCAAAAACAGCCGGAAGCATTAATCGAAATACCTGGCCGACCCCCTCTTCACCCGTACGCTCATCTTGGGTGATGGCGCGCAGTCGCGGCCGGGGAACTCGGCGCACCTGCCAGAGGAAAGGAAACTGAAATGCAAGTTGAACAATGCCAGCTACAAGCACGCCCCCGCCCAGTGCGATGGCGACATTCGTTGTGCGGGGCACCACCAGCCAAACAGTGGCTATTAAGCACAGATTCAGAAGTATCGGAGTTGCAGCATGGGCCGCAAAACGCTCCCGGGTATTAAGAATTCCGCCTGCCATTGCAACTAGGGAAATAAAAAAGAGATACGGAAAGGTCAAGCGCAGCGCAGATACGGTAGCCTCATATTTGGCAGGATCAGCACTAAAGCCTGGCGCAAGCATACTCACCAGCACGGGCGCCCCGAGGACGCCTGCTGCGGTGAGGACAACCAGTATCAACCCCAGGCGCCCAGTCATGAGGTTGAGGAACGCACGTACCTGCTGTGGCGGATAACGAGACTCGTACTCAGAGTAAACTGGTATAAAAGCCACTGAAAAAGCCCCTTCCCCAAAAACCCGACGCAGAAAATTGGGGATACGAAAAGCAACAAAAAATGCATCGGCTATTGCTCCGCTGCCCAAAACCTGAGCAAAGGCGATATCGCGGATCAATCCACTGACCCTCGACACTAGAGTCATTCCTCCAACCGCTCCAACTGACCTGATCAACTGAAGCTGCCCTGGAATGGCGGATTGCAGGCGATAGTGCGAGTAAAGATTCCCAAAAAGGCGCTGAAACCACCCGCAAGACCGTCCCCATTGACAAATGCTCTTATCTTCTCGATACTCACGCGTCTTTTTTCCATCCTTAAGAGAGTATATAGTTTGGCTAATTCACCGCAGGCACGTAAACGGGCACGGCAAGCCGCGAGCAGCCGGACACAGAATATGTCGCAGCGCTCGGAAGTGCGCACCGCGATCAAACGCTTTAAGAGTTCTCTTGATGACACAGACATCACTGTGGCCCAAACCGCTTACCGTGAGGTAGCCTCGCAGATAGACCGATCTGCGCGAAAAGGCCTTGCCCACCGAAACCAGGCTAGCCGTCTCAAAAGCCGCCTTAACGCTCGCCTTAAAGCCAAAGCCACGGCCTGATTTAAAGTACGGCCGCTCTGGCACGCTCAGAGCACCACCATATTGTCCCGGTGAATCAGTTCTGGCTCGTCAACGTAGCCTAGAATTTTCTCAATTTGGCTGCTAGGCTGACCTGCAATCTGTGTTGCATCAGACGATGAATAATTGACAAGGCCGCGCGCTACCACTGCGCGGCCATCGCGCGCCGCACAATCCACTAAATCACCGCGCTCGAAGACTCCCTCCACCTGAATCACCCCAACCGGCAACAGGCTCTTACCCGAGGTTGTCAGAACCCCAACGGCTCCATCATCCAGTAAAAGCGCTCCCTTGGCGCGCATAGATCCTGCAAGCCACTGCTTGCGTGCGGCTACCCGGCCTGCACCTGCACGAATCAACGTGCCTGGAAATATTCCATCCACAATCCCGGCTAAGTTCTCAAGTTCATAACCGGAACAGATTATTGTCGACGCGCCCGATCGGGCCGCTTTTGTTGCGGCCTGCAGCTTCGTTAGCATCCCGCCACGGCCAAGGACTCCACTTGGGCCTGCGTAAGCCTCGAGTACCGAATCACCGGCGACCGCGATCTTCACTAATGGGGCATCGGCAACTTTCCGAGGGTCGGCTTCATATAAACCGCCCTGATCGGTCAATATGACCAGATACTCAGCCTCAACCAGATTACTGACTAGAGCACCCAGCGTGTCGTTATCACCGAACTGGATCTCTTCTGTGGCCACAGTATCGTTTTCATTAACCACCGGCACGATACCCAGAGTCAGCATTGATCGAAGAGCGCTACGGGCGTTCAAGTAACGGGTTCTGTCACTCAGGTCAGCCCCAGTCAGTAACACTTGTGCGGTTTCAACCGAAAACCTTTCAAATGCCTGCTGGTAAGCCTGAACCAGCCCCATCTGTCCGACCGCTGCCGCTGCCTGCAACTGGTACAACTCATGGGGTCGCTCGGCCCATCCCAACCGTGCCATGCCTTGTGCAATAGCGCCCGAAGATACCAGTACGATATCGATCCCCTGATCCCGAAGCACGACACAAGCCTTAGCCAGAGCACTAATCAGGCCCAGATTAAGCCCGGCCTCGGAATCGCTCAAAAGAGCACTGCCCAGTTTAATCACCCAGCGCTGGCGCTCGTGGCGGTTAGATCTGCGATCGGTCATCTTGATCCTCCAACCAGTGCCAGATCGCATTACAGAGTGTGCGACAACCCTGCCCACTCACACCGGACACTAAAAACCATGGCGCATCCCAATTCAAAGACCCACGGATCTCATCGCATAAGATCAGCGCTTCGGTCTCATCAAGACAATCCGCCTTGGAAAATACCAGCCATCGTTGTCGCCCGGACAACTCAGAATCAAATTCGTGCAGTTCTTTCTCGATAGCCTTTACTGCGACCACAGGCGGTTCACTCGCCCAGGTGCTGATATCGGCCAAGTGCAACAATAGCCGTGTTCGGCGAAGGTGTCGCAAAAACTGCACCCCGAGCCCCGCGCCGCTTGCGGCGCCTTCTATTAACCCAGGGATATCAGCAACCACAAAACTCGCACTCGGACCAATGTCGACAACACCGAGTTGAGGGTACAGTGTGGTAAATGGATAGTCTGCAATCTTCGGTGTCGCAGCCGATACCGCTTTTAATAAAGTTGACTTCCCGGCGTTGGGTAGCCCAAGCAAGCCAACGTCTGCGAGCACCTGTAATTCGAGCCTCAGACTAAGACGATCTCCATCTTGCCCCGGTATCGTGCGCCTAGGTGCCTGATTGACTGACGACTTGAATCGAGCGTTCCCCACTCCACCTCGGCCGCCGGCTGCCACGGTAAAACTCTGACCATTATGTTTTAGATCGATGAGCAGTTCGTCGGTGTCGGCTGAAAAGATTAAGGTGCCGGTTGGGACCCTAACTCTCCGATTCTTTCCGCCGGCGCCACTACGGTTGCGCCCAGCGCCTGACTGACCGCTATCGGCCCGAAATTTGCGGGTAAACCGAAAATCGGCCAGGGTATTTAGACCTGATTCGGCCTCAAAAATGACATCTCCACCCTTACCACCATCACCCCCGTCTGGGCCGCCGCGGGGCACAAATTTCTCCCGTCGAAAACTAAGGCAGCCGTGGCCGCCGTTGCCAGCTTGCACAGAAATAATTGCCTCGTCTACAAATTTCATGGAAGTGTCCGGAATGGAATCTAGACCAGAAAAGTCACAAAAAACCCCGCTCCGATGGCGGGGTTTTTTGGCGACCCGAGCAGGTGTCGGCCTATTGCTCGGTCAGAACGCTCACAGTTCGGCGGCTTTTCGGTCCCTTGATCTCAAACTTAACGACACCGGGAGTCAATGCGAACAAGGTGTGGTCCTTGCCGAGCCCTACGTTAACGCCCGGATGAAAGGCGGTACCTCTTTGGCGAATCAGAATATTGCCAGCACGCACAGTCTCGCCCGCGTAGCGTTTAACACCTAGACGCTTGGATTCTGAATCCCGCCCGTTCCGTGAACTGCCGCCTGCTTTTTTATGTGCCATTTTGTCTTTCTCCTGCCGCTACCGGCAAATCAGCCTGAAATATCAGTGATGCGCAGTTGCGTAAACGCCTGGCGATGCCCCTGTGTCCGACGGTATTTCTTTCGGCGTTTCATTTTAAAGACCCGAATTTTTTTATCCCGGCCATGGCCCAGGATCTCAGCCTGGACCCGTGCTCCATCTACCAAAGGACTGCCAACGGAGACGTTTTGTCCGTCTGTCACCATTAAGATACGAGGTAAATCAATCACATCCCCAGCATCGCCAGTCAGTTTTTCAACCTTCAGACTATCGCCGACACCCAGGCGATATTGCTTACCGCCGGTTTCCACTACTGCGTACATGCTTTTTTCCCCGAAAGATAGCGGTCCTGAAAAGGACACGGCTTATGAGCTTGCCAGTCACAAGGACTTGCGAAGGCGCGGAATTTTAGGCGAAACCGGCTATATGGTCAACGTAAGCAGTATTATTTTCGCCAGACCCACCTACGCGGTATGATTCGCCCATGGGCACCATTACACCTCTCAATTCTGGGCGTTTCGCTCCAGCGAGCTTTAGTACGGAGTCACTAAGCGAGATCAGCGCCCTGATCTCGGACGATCTGAGCGCGATTAACCGGCATATTGAGAAACAACTGAGTTCCGATGTTGCGTTAATTCGCCAAATGGGAACTTATATTGTAGCGGCCGGTGGTAAGCGATTACGCCCGATAACACTGGTGCTGGCAGCTCGCTCGCTTGATTACTCTGGCACAGCACATATCGACCTCGCCGCCGTAATCGAATTTATCCATACGGCGACGCTGCTGCATGACGATGTAGTGGATGAATCTGAACTGCGCCGTGGGCGCCAGACCGCCAACGATCTGTGGGGCAACGCCGCAGCAGTGCTTGTTGGAGACTTTTTATACTCACGCGCTTTCCAGATGATGGTAGCGGTAGACCATATGCGCGTTATGGAAATTATGGCGACAACAACCAACGCCATTGCCGAGGGTGAAGTAATGCAATTGCTCAACACCCATAACCCCAATATTACCGAACAACAATACCTTGAGACGATCACCCGCAAAACAGCTCAATTGTTTGAATCGGCCGGACGTTTAGGCGCAATACTGGCCGATGCCGGGCCGGCAACCGAACAAGCTCTTGCGGACTACGGCCTGAATCTTGGCATCGCTTTCCAAATTGTTGATGACATGTTGGACTACACCGTTGACGCCGAAGAGATGGGGAAAAACGCTGGCGATGATCTTGCCGAGGGTAAAGCGACGCTGCCTCTGATTCATGCGTTAAGCGTGTGCGCCCCAGACCAGCATCAACTCCTGAGTTCGGCCATTAGCGAAGGTCATCGCGATAGGCTTATCGAGGTTAAGGCAGTCATTGAATCCACGGGCGCTCTTGCGTACACTTCGCGCCGGGCACGTGACTACGCAGGGGCCGCAAGACAATCTCTCGAGACCTTGCCCGCATCACCATACCGCACAGCCCTGGCTGACCTTGCCGACTTCTCGGTCTCCCGGACCTACTGAAGTGAATCGGACTTTTTCAATTGGTGATCAAATCGGGGTGTAGCTCAGCCTGGTAGAGCACTGCCTTCGGGAGGCAGGGGCCGGAGGTTCGAATCCTCTCACCCCGACCAATATCTTCACAAAACGCTATAAAAATAGACTCCAGTCTGTTAACTCGGGCACCAATTCCACGCACATGGACTCAAGTGGACTCAGTTACAGCACACTGACAGCACAGTCAGTATTTGAAGTTCGATTTTTTGATAGGGCCCCATCCTCTATTCCCAGGTGATTCCCCTTTTTATTGGAACGATGCGTGGCCCCTTAAGACATTGAAATAAAAACACACACAGGCAACCCAGCTGATGCGCTACACGCATTTAAGAGCAGAGGATTTGGTGAGGAGGTTGGGTCAATCCCAGACGCGGAGATCAGACTGCTTGACATCTATTATCCGAGAGAATGTCCCAGACCATCAGACTTGTCGAACCGGCTGAATCGTCTATTTCTTTCCCGGCGTCATCAAAATTTTCATTTGTTTGGCGACTGGTTGTTTCATGAAGCGATGAAACTTCTTGTAGAACTGACTGACAGTCAAACCAAAATGTTTCTTAAAAGAGGCCTCCCACCCATAATTTTTTTTCCCTTTCTTTTTCCATTGCCACTCAAGTTCAGCGATATCCTTATAGTAGTCTGTGAATACTTGCTTGTTTGATTTTTTGCGATTGGCCAGATAAGCCACTGCCCAGGCTCCCCCATCATAAGCAAAGTTGTCACCCCGAGCGTTCGATTGATCCTGGCTGATATACAACTGTAGTTTCGCCCCTTTCTTTACGGCCAATCGCGCCTGGTCCAGTTTGTATCGCATCTTTTGTTTGTAGTCCCATCCTTTAGATACTTTAGCGACGTAGTTCACTCCGAAATAAGTGGCCGCTCCCTCAGACAACCAATTAGGTCCAAGGATACCGACAGTTTTTTCCTGATCTGGATACCCATTTACTGCCCACCCATAACGCTTTCTACGATCAAAATATGTTGCCAGTCCAAACTGATGGCAATGAAAGTATTCATGGGCTACAACACTGAGTCGTTCTGCATGTGAATCTGGTGATTTGCGATCCCACCATCAGTCGCCCAACTGTATTAGGCAGTTAGATACCCCCTTTCCACCATAAGAGCGACCCCTATAGTCAACAGAAGCATCCCTAGAGGATCTGTTTTTTGCCCAACTAGATGGACAGCCTGAATAAGTCTCCTTCTTGTTTGCACAAACCTTTCGCCCTATGGCGAGTAGATTAGATTTGTTAGTATGAAACAGGTGCACGTATGTGGGGGATGCGGGCTTAGTGCTGAGAAATTTCTGAATTCGCTTCAGGTCTCTTGTGACTGTAATTCTGTCTTTTGCATTCACACCCGAATGGTTATAAACCACTATTCGATTGTTTCCCGCTTTCTGATATTCGTAAGCCGTTAGGTCTAGTCCTAAAGCCATATCCGACAGAAAACCAAATGCCAGTATTAGCAATAAACTACGAATAGACACAAAACCCCGCAACCTGAAAATCTTTGTTCTAGTATTCATTCCAATATCCTACCTCAAGATAGGAATAGCGACTATTGCAAGACACAAAGACACCAGGAGGCCGATACGCTATACGCATCGAAGGGCGGAGCATTTGGTGAAGAGGCTGGGGTAGCGTGGACAAGGTACACGTCGTAGCGTAGAGAGGCATTCTCTTATCTTGATTCAGCCTTTTTTATCTCTCCTTAATTGTGGCATGAAAACAATAGAATTTATTGTTATGGTATGGTGGCCCGCTATTATTTTTTTTCGCTTTATTTTCTATCACTTACAAATTAATAAGTCAGGTTCGCCCCTCTGTTTAGCCAGCCTTATCCAGTAACTTATCCAACCCCATCGTCTTAACCAGTCCTTTGATCTTGCCCAATTCAACCTCTGGTGGTCTGGTCATATTGAAGAGTTGAATGACACAGTTGGATAACGCCTTTTAAGTGGCTTCCATTGAGTCTATATAGCCTTTAGCAGTAATTCCCATCTGCTTGGCTGATTCAATGGACTCTTTAGATGCATACCACTGTTGTTTGAGTCTGTTGGTTTCATCCAGCCGTGTGTTTGTGTCTTCTACGATTTGGAAGGCTTTGTCGATCATAGTTAGTAATCTGAAGGCAGTCTTTCACCTCTGCGCCAATCCCAAGGAGCAACAAACTCTCCCGCCCATAGTCCTCTTTTAGCGGCCTTGGCTTCATCTTCCTCTGGAACGTATCTCTTGGAGTACCTTCGGTAAGCAAGCGCCCAACCTTCATACACAAGCCTTGCATTAAGGTTATAGCCATCTACAAAGCAATCAGCAATTAGCCTTCCATAGCGATCTTTTTCATCGCCAATACATCTGACTTCTTTGGTGTGAGTCCATTCCCTTAGGGTTTCAGTTGCCTCATAGCCACATTTCCATGTGACACCTGCTTTTCTACAGGTTTGTTTTCTCTCTGGGGTGCCTATTCCATTGAGGCGCACCTTCATACCACTGATAGCAATGGTGTCACCGTCTACGATTAAGGCAGTGCCTGAGATATCGGCACTAGCAACACTGCCAAGTAGATAAAGGCATATAACGATAAACGCTTTCATTCCCAACATCCCACTAAAACTATAAACATTTCTGCCTTTTCCATATTGCTCATAATTTGGTTATGATCTCTTGTCAGAGAAGGTTCAGTTTCTCAACACCCTGAATTGTCCATTGTGCTATCTTGCATTGTAGGGTCGCAAAAGATTGCCCTAATCAGGTTTGCTTCAGTTAGGTTTACCCCAATCAGATTTTCCTTAGTCAAACTAGCAACTATCTAGACAAAGGCGCTGATAAAATCGTCATCTGCCTTGATGTTGGCCATTTCATAAATTTGTTAAATCGCACATAGAACTGATTCACCGTCATACCGAAGCTTTTCTGAAATGATTTCTGCCAGCCGTAATTCATCTTTCCTTTTTTTCGCCAGGTACGCTCTAACTCGGCTATATCTTTATAGTAATTGGTAAACACACCTTTGTTCGTACCCGTCAGGTAACGAAGGTATGCGTTGGCCCAGGCGCCACCGTCATAATGAAAGTGAGGACTAAAACCCTTGGCACTCATCTTTTCTATCTGTAAATCGGTAGCATAGTTTTTAAGAATAACCTTGATGCCCTTCTTTTTACCGCGGGCAATCTCGTCTTTTGCTGCATTGAGGATCTCTTCCATCCATGCCTTGTAACCCCGCCACTTGTACTTTCCCATAACATTGTAGGCAAAATAGTCCGCGCCGCCTTCAATCATCCAGACTGGACCTTCATGCCTCACAAACATATCTATGTTGGGGCGCTTTTGCGGATACCCAATCCGATATTCTTTCTCAAAATAGTACGGCATCATGGTCTGGTAAACGTGGAAGTATTCATGAGCGGCCGTTTTTGCATGAAAATTAACGTTCGTCTCACCCCAAGTATCCTCGGTGACTTCCATCAAGCCCTTGCGGCTCGATGCTTCAAATTTGGCGCCCGCGAGGTTAGTGGTTTTAAAACCTTGCCCCCAACCACCGCCACCTTCAGTCAAACAACGCTTCAGGCGAGCGGCGCTCCACTCTTCACAAGAAGGGATTGACTTCGGGCACACAATCCGCCGGACGCCGCACCATTTCTTAGCGACCTTTGTGAGGTTGGATTTCTTCGTATGCCAATAAAGTGCGTAGGTATCTGCAATGGGGCGCTTCCCAAGTGCTTTGTATGACTGCGTAATTGCCCGCTTCATTAACCTTCGCGTCTTTGCCGGAACACCTCTATAGGCAGGCATGATAAGTCTTTCTTTGCCCAACCAATAAGGTTTGTGGTAATCGTAGTCATTGATTCCTGCGTCTTCGGCGTGAGGTGCTGAAACCGCCAACATCAAAAGAGATAAACCAATGGCAATCAGATGTTTCATACTGCTATTTTATTTCTGTTTGGCAGAAGTATCCACAAGGGTGAAGGTGTGTGACATTATTCCCAACACCTAAAACCTACCAAACACTATAACCACAGCATTACTACCCTATAGGTTCTGTTCAGGCTTGTACTAACTTCATGCCACGTTTTTGAACTTCAGCCTCAAAGTATGAATCCAGTTGTGCCTGTAATTCTTCATCGGACATATCCTCAATAGCAGACGTTTCTGTTATCTCCTGCTTATCTACGGGTTTTCACCCTGCTCTGTCTGATAAGTCTGCATTGGCCTTTAATCGGACATTTTCTGATTCTGCTTTTTCCGCTAGTGATTGAATCTCACTGATTGCTTAGGGAGTATAGCCTTGTAACTGGGCTTTTTGCTCGGTATCTATCTCCTTGGTCAGTCTTGATTTAAGACGGTATCCCACAGTGCTTGCACTTGCTTGACTAACGCCTACTGCTATTGCCGCTTGAGTGGCATTGCCGCTATTGTTTACATACTCCCGTACAAAGTCCTCATCGGGCTCTTTACATTCTTCTAGTTTTATTACTGCTTCCATATAAAGTCCTCTTAATTTAGATTGTTTTTGGTGCAAGGTAACGTTGCCTATTAAGACTCAAGATGCCTTGTATATAGACTTATAGGGCAAAGTAATTTCTCCCCTGCGGTGTGTGGGTGGGATATATCTAATAGGTTAAATACTGAAAGGGGGTGGGTATCCCCGCGGTGGAGCCAGAGTGGAGCCGACTCCAGTCCCTTCCTGTCCTCTTGAGTCCCATCAGGTCCAGTTGCGTGGAGTTGGAGCCTGTTATTTAAGGGGTTTTAGGACGGTTAGTTGGTAGAGCACTGCCTTCGGGAGGCAGGGGCCGGAGGTTCGAACCCTCTCACCCCGACCATTTATCGCTGTAGTTTTAATATCCGTTGACAGTCGTTCCAGATTGCATCTCGCAGGAACTCCTCTTTGCTACCTCTGTGGCACACGGAGGAATATTTATGGCCACTATTCGAAGAAGGAATGGCCGTTATTACGTCCAAATTAGACGAAAGGGATTCCCTCCCATTACTAGCACCTTTTCAAGGCTAACTGTTGCCAGAAGATGGAATGCATCAATAGAGACAGATATACAGAACAAGACGTACGTAGACTGCACTGCGGGACGAACTTTTAAACGAGGAAGCCTTTTACACCTTGAAAGAAGCATAAATCATAATCGAGCAATGGAGGAAACACTACAACACGAAGAGGCCACATAGTGCACTGGGCTATCGCCCACCGGCGCCTGAAACCATCATCCCGATGGTGCCTAGGCCAATCATGCATTAACATTCAAACTGGACCACTTGGTGGGAACTGATTAGTTTGCTATCTAAGGCTTGAGCAACAATCTGCCGCTCCGCCTTTGATCTTCGACTGCTTTCCCGAAATTTTCGATTTGTCTTTTTACTCGTCTCAACCCGTCGCATTTCCGTAGGGGTATAACTCTCTTATACAAAAATTTGGACCATTGAGTTTTTGGTATATGCCATAATATTTACAAGTATTAACCGTGTAAAACTATCTCCAGTCGAATAGGCATGAATCTTACCAACATACTTGATCATCTTCGCAATTATCGGGAGATCAACTATGACCTCGCGAGAAGTATGCCGCCAGATTTTTATACCTCAGAAGAAGTCTTCGAACTTGAAAAAGAACGTCTCTGCCGAGGACAGTGGGTCTGCCTTGGGCGAGTCGACCAGATCCCAAATCAGGGCGACTATTTCACAACCAATTTATTTGATGAGCCACTAGCGATTGTCCGTGTCACAGCCGAAGAGATTAAAGTCTTGTCAAATGTGTGTCGCCATCGAGGCTCCGTTATCTTAAACGACAGTGGGAATAGACAAACTCTGGTATGCCCCTATCATGCCTGGACTTACGAACTGAATGGTGCGCTACGGAATGCACCACTGGTCGATCAGCGCGCCGACTTTGATCCCAAAAAATGCAAGCTACCATCATTCTTAAGTGAAGTATGGGGGGGGTTCATTTATGTGAACCTAGATGGAGCAGCCACCCCATTAAAAGATCAACTGAGCGGCTTGAATCCCCTGGTGGAACGGCATCATATGGATGATATGGTCGAACGTTGGAGCGAAGAGACCGTCTGGGACTGTAATTGGAAATGCCTCGCTGAAAACTTTATGGAGGGATATCATCTATCTAATGTTCATCGGGAGACGTTGCATCCGGTTACTCCAACTCGTCTAAGTCAGCACTTTCCTCCTGGGGAAGGTTATTTTGGGTTCTATTCTGGATACCCAGAAGACCTACCACAACGAGGGAAGTATCATGAGGACCTAAGGCCTGAGGAAAAAAATCGCTCAGTGATGTTTGCCGTCCCGCCTTTCCATGTTGCTGGACTAGCCGGTCATAAAGTCACTTATCTCTACCTGCGACCAGAAGGGGTGGGTAAGGTGCGTGTAAAACAAGGCATCGCTCTTCTTGAGGATGACGCCTCAGATCCAAAGCTCCAAGACGCTATTGACTTATTCAAGCGTACTATGGCCGAAGATCACGTCCAGCTAGATCGGGTCGCTCTAGGTTTGAAATCTCAGCATCTTGGCACTGCGCCACTAGGTTCCCGGAACTATGAAGGTGGTACGGTTTGTGATTTTTACAATTATCTTGCGAGAAGACTACTGTAATCAAGCCTCGATTACGGCTTTTGGTGGCCGCGTAAGAACCGATCCAACGACCTAATGATTTCAAGTCAGTTGCCTGCCTAAGCGGTTGGCTCTGTTATTAGGGCATGGCACCGATTACTCTTTATAATTGATTTCATATTTAACAGTCCCGGTCTGCGGAAGTTCAGTAGTTTTCCGGTTTTTTTGCGGGCGAGTAGAGTAACTTCAGGGGTGTTACTCGGATAGAGTTTCCCTATCATCTCTGACAATCCGGTTACTTTCAATTGAGCGTACGGATTAACCTTAACTATTCATTTTTTATTCTTCAGACCATTTTTCGGTTTACATTTTTTCACATAAAATCTGACTTCTTCTTTAAATTAATTAGTGTGGTGGCAGGATGTGAGCAACGCTTTAGGTATAGGACCCGATCCTAATGAACATCCTCTTTATCATGTGAGACCAGTTACACGTGGATTATCTGTCGCGCTATGGTCATCCCCATATCCGGACCCCTAACATCGATACACTCGCCGCTCGGGGCGTGCAATTTGATCGTGTGAGGTGATGGCTAATGGGAGCCCCTTCGGATCAGCGAACTGATGCTGGGAGACTATCTTCGGGAAACCGATATGCAAGTGGTCGTTGTCGGAAAATCTGAGGACCCACTATTGATATCGGCCAAGTGTTGATAGTAGGTTGTGGCAGGAAGCGGTGTTAATGCCGCCTATACTCTGGGGACTTGCTACACTACACAATTGACCAGAGCGATGGCAATGGACTGCGGATGGGAGTGTTCATAAGCGCTGACGATCGCGAACCAATCTGGGCCGAGTCTTATCCCTATCATGTGGTCTGTGTGCTCGATATGACTTTCGACTTGAACGCGGTCAAGAATGCGGGATGGTTGGCCGGAGATTCCACCATCCTAACGACAGGACACAATCTTTATGACCAGATACAAGGTGGCTTGGCGTTATTCTGCCAGGCACGCTTAGAATAACCCTTACTAGTCCACCACTTGCAGATACTCTACATTTTACGTCTATCCAAAGGTTCCGCTGCCACAATCGCCTGTCAATGCCCTATTTTCACTTTCGCGACATGACTTGATGAAGAATTTAAGATTGATAAACTCTGTAATGTCTGAGGCCTCGCAGCCTGAGAAAAATGCGGATTCCAAGGGAGGCCATGCCTGCACGAATGGTGATTATGACTACGAGAGAACAGACTAAGATGTCCGATCGAGAAGACGTTGTGGTAGCCGATAACTCTGAATTTGCCATTGTCGGCAAACAAGTGTGGAAAATTTACGGTGCCAAATCGGCTGCGGCCTATGACGCGATACTTAAGGATGGGTTAAGTAAGGAAGAAATCATCGAGCGATTCGACTGTGTCGTCGGCGTGGCTAATGTATCTTTTAACGTTGGCCACGGGGAAATCTTTTGCATCATGGGCCTGTCTGGTAGTGGAAAATCTACACTAGTGCGTCATATCAATCGACTGATCGAGCCTACCGCGGGCCAAATCTTTATCAATGGTGAAGATATCGCAAACAAAACTGCTCATGAACTGCAAAAACTCCGTGCAGAAAAAGTCAGCATGGTGTTTCAAAACATGGCGCTTTTCCCCCATCGTAGTGTCCGAGACAACGTGGCTTATGGTCTGGAGATCCGTGGCTTAAAGCGTTCCGAGCGTCAAGAGATCGCCGAAGAGAAACTGGGCCTTGTCCAGTTGACTGGTTGGGGGGACCGATACCCAGATGAACTTTCGGGTGGTATGCAACAGCGGGTAGGCCTTGCTCGGGCGCTTGCTGTCGATCCCGATATTTTGCTTATGGATGAGCCTTTCAGTGCACTGGACCCTCTGATCCGTCGCCAACTCCAGGACGAGTTTCTCGAACTGGCTCGAGTGCTCCGCAAGACCACGGTTTTTATCACCCATGACCTCGACGAGGCGATTCGGCTCGGCGACCGAATCGCTATTATGAAGAATGGTAGTTTCATTCAAGTGGGAACAGCCGAGGACATTGTTGTTCAACCCATAGACAGTTATGTGTCGGACTTCGTAAAGGGAATCTCGAAGCTACCCCTGGTTCGGGCCCGTACAGTAATGCAGTCAATTGAGAGCTATAAGGCGATAAACGGCGAAGATGCACTCGGCAATTGGCCGCAAGCGAGAGAAGACGTGAACTTGGATTCGTTGATTGATGCTGCCGGCGACTGCAGAAACCCGATTGTGTTGGTTGATCAGGAGGATCGGCCAGTTGGTGTGGTAACAATACGGGATCTTCTACAGGGCATACAAGGGGCGAAGTAAACGCGCTCGTGCTTTGTATCAGCTTTTGTGAATTGACCTAGAAGAGCACTGGAGAAGAGTTCATTTGGACAGTGGATCTAATTTGGCGGTAGTTCAGGAGTTTCTACAGCGTTTCAGTGAATCGAACTACCCGCTCCTTTATGAATTACAGTCGCAAGTGGATTGGAAGATCTTTCCGGGACCAGCGGAAGCAGTAGTTCCCTGGTTCGGACGTTTCCGTGGACGAAACGCAGCCGAAGAATGCATGGACGCGTTCACGCGAACGATAGAGATCCTGGAATTTTCGGTGAAAGATTATCTATTGGGGCCGTACCAAGTTGGTGCCATAATCGATGCTCGCTACCGATGCAAAGCCACTGAAAAATCCTTCTCGATGAATTTTGTCAACGTGATGGAAGTCCGCAATAACAGAATCGTATCAATCTACGAATATGGCGATACTGCGGATGCTGTTCAGGCGTTCTCGCCTCACGAAAAACTCGATGTCAACACCTAAATCAAAGGAACCAATATGGCAACTTATGTCTCAGAAGATCCAACGTATACTGGATATTATGATCAGGAGCATGTAAGCGAAGATCCCGAACTGACTCATGTTGAACGTGGCACCCCAGCCGGCGAGTATCTGCGCCGCTTCTGGCACGGTGTTGCATTGTCATCCGAGTTGGGGGAATCACCCCTTGCGATAAGAATCATGGGTGAAGATCTTGTTCTCTTCAGAGATAAGTCTGGTCGTTTAGGGCTAGTAAAGAAACACTGCGCACACCGGCAGGCATCCCTCGAATACGGCCGTGTCGAAGAGCGGGGAATCCGTTGTTGCTACCATGGTTGGCTTTATGATGTGGATGGTACTTTACTGGAAGCGCCGGCTGAAAAACCGGATAGCCCGATTTATAAAAATGTGCGCCAGGGCGCTTATCCAGTAAGGGAGTACAAAGGGCTAATATTTGCCTATCTAGGTCCGCCGAATCCCATCCCGGAGTTTCCAATTTTTGACACCTTTGAGGTGCCCGGCACCGAGATGGTCCCTTACACTTGCTCGTTCCCTTGTAACTGGCTTCAAGTTACAGAGAATGGCATCGACCCTGTCCATTCCATGTTTCTGCACACATTAGTAAATGGGCCTCAGTTTTCCGAAGCCTGGGGCATTCTCGGTGACGTGCGATATCACATCAACCACCATTCAGTTTACTGCACTATTACGCGGCGTGTGGAGGATAATCTTTGGTTTCGTGTGCAAGAAAACCTGTTGCCTAACATCACACAATCTGGAGCTGTCCATGAAATGGACGGTAGCCGCCAACGCTACTTTGGTCGCAACACTTTCCTTCGTTGGTGCCTGCCTGTGGATAATACCAACACTAAAGTTGTCGCTTGGGCCTGTTTTGGCGATCGCTCGGATCCTATGCAATACAACAATCCAAACGACATCGAACGGCTGGAGCAAGGCGAAATATTTGACCGATCTCCTAAGGAACGACAGCGTAGCCCGGGGGATTATGAAGCCATGGTCGGTCTTGGCCCAATAGTGGTGCACAAGAACGAACAACTAGTGCGGTCTGATCGGGGTGTAGCATTGTTCAGGCAGGAACTGCGTCGTGGCATCCGGGCATTAAAGAATGGCCAAGAGCCACGCCGGCCCGCTGATTCTGGGCCTATACCAATTCCTACCTGGTCAGGCGACACGATTCTTCGTGTACCCGCCGGCAAGCACGGGGAAGATTCGGCGCTGGGAGAAGAGATACTGGCGAAGGTGATGGCAATCTATTTGGAGGGTGACGATATGCAGGGGAAAGACAGAGATGACTTCATTGTGGCTCGACTTAAAGAGCTTGAAGTGGGTACACCCTAAGGCACAACAATTGTTGTTGAATTACTACGATCACTAATAAAAGTGGTGTGCGATAGACAAATGCGGGCCATCACATTTTGATGGCCCGCACCCCAGGATTGAAGTTATCTTGGGATTAAGGGGTCTTGCAATCTCTTAATCCATCGACGCTGGCTACAAGTATTACTGCGCTGCGGCCTTGGCTTGCATAACCCAGGAGTCAAACTGCGCCTGATTTTGTGCCACCCACTCTTTTGCGTGACGACGAACATCAGTTTCCTTGTTCTCGCCATCATAAACTAACCGGTTCTCAGCGTTGACCGCCTCGATGGGAATCTCAACGAGTTCAAACAGCTTACGGACGGCTGCGTTGGCGTCTAGCCACTGCCTGTTAGCCGCAGTGACGATATTCTGTAGCTCCCAGCCGACATTACGTCCGTCAGGCAAAATCGTATTAACCTTTTCACTACCTTGTTTATTAGGCAGTGAAGTGTAGGGCACCTCGAGCCACCGCGCGTCTTTACCAGGCACCACCATCTCAGAAAACCAAAGCGGCGTATAGGTATAGTACAGAACTGGCTGACCATCACGATACCTGGCCAATACATCGGAGGCTATGACCGAGAAATTGCCTTGATCTTGGGTGACTGTATCAGACAATCCATATTCTTCGATATGATGATTGATGACGGTCTCACAACCCCACCCTGGCGGGCACCCCGCCAAGTTTGCCTTACCATCACCGTCGGAATCGAAAAGTGCGCTGATTTTCGGATCCTTCAATTGCTCTATATTGGTAATGCTGTATTTTTCAGCAGTCGCCATGTCAATAAGATAGCCCTGAGTAGCGTTGGCGATCAGAGTGCCCAACTGCTCCATCTTCCCATCACCACCGGCCTTTTCATAAATACCTTGTTGCTGTGGTATCCAATGCTGGGCCGTAAAATGTGCATCGCCTTGCGCAATTGTCAAAAATTGCGCAGGTACGTCTAAATGTTGAATGTCTTCGACATTGTAACCAAGTTGCTCAAGTCCAATTATCAAAACCGTGGTTTGAAACAAGCCTTCCAGCATTTGGTCATCAGCCGGAATAACCGTTTTCCCTTCGCCGGGGAGGTCACCGGCATTCGAATTGTTGAATGTGATCGTCATGCCCACCGCCATAGTGGCTAGAATGATCGACTTGAACAAATACTTGCTGTACCGCATCTCCATCTCCTTTTTTTAAACAACGTTAGAAACTTAAACATCTCCTTTTTTTAACAACATTAGAAACTTAAACTTTAAGGTAAATTTGAACTTCTATTCGTACCAGCCTTTACAGATTGCTTGGCGCTACCGATCAGCATGCGCCGAACAACTCCGATCGGCCCCTGATCTCGAAACCTGCCCGATATCCGGTAGTGTTCGCCGATAGCCTGGGTTGTACGGTCTAGAATCATGGCAAGTAACACGATACCAATTCCGGCTGTGGTTGCCAAACCCATGTCAAGACGGCCAATGCCACGAAGTACGTCAAGACCAAGGCCTTGTACCGCAATCATCGACGCGATAACGACCATGGATAGCGCCATCATCAGGGTCTGGTTGACGCCCGTCATAATTGTTCTCATGGCGAGTGGAATCTGGCATTTGACCAACACCTGCCAGGGAGAGGATCCGAAGGCATAAGCAGCTTCAATGATCTCTCCACGAACCTCCCGAATGCCCAGGTTGGTCAGTCGAATAATGGGTGGCAATGCAAAGACAATTGTTACGATCACACCTGAGACGTTGCCGATGCCGATCAACATGACGACAGGCACAAGATAGACGAATCCCGGTAACGTCTGCATGATATCAAGAACCGGTCGGATCACTGCCTCGACCCGATTACTGCGTGCAGCCCAGACACCGAATGGAAAGCCGATCAGAATACAAAAAATCACGGCGGTCATAATCAGCGACAAGGTGGTCATTGTCGCCTTCCAATGGCCGATGAAGCCGACAAACAACATTGCGCAAATGGCGAATGTCGCAACCCTTACCCCGGCGAACTGCCAAACCAACAAGAACAGCAAGATAAGGAAAATCGACGGCGGCGTTCCAATCAGAATGTCCTCGACTCCATCCAGGGTATGGGCAATCGGCCATTTGATGGCCTGAAAGAAAGGACGATAATTGTCTGTCAACCAGATAACACTGAACTGCACCCAGTCGTCTAACGGAATACGATAGCGCTCAAAAAACTCTAGCATTATTCACCCCCCTTTCGAGCGACCCAGGTGGGCCGGAACCTCAAGGCCCATCTTCTCACACACCGATTAACTGTCCACCCAAATCTAAATCTTCGAGAGCATTCCCATTAATAAAGGAGATCATAGCATGGTTGATCTGTCGTCTGTAGCGTTGCTGACACAACTGACAAGTTGATATTCGGCACCCGCTCTGCGCTAAAATTTCCGGGCATTGAGCCTCTTTAGGTTGACAATGTTAGCTCTGTTTCAATCGAGCGTACTGTGTTTTTTGTTATCGAAGTTGTATTTATAATAGAAAAATTGATGTGATCAAACAAACGGTTCGCGACGCTTGTAGAGGTTATCTACGCGGCGATACAACAGGCAGTTGAATGTTTTCAGCTATACACCCATGAAAATCAAAGAATTCGATTACATCATTGTCGGTGCAGGCTCCGCCGGTTGTGTTTTAGCAGGGCGCCTCTCCGAAAATCCGGACCTGCGTATCTGTCTCCTGGAGGCAGGTCCGAAGGACCGATCAATATTTATCCACATGCCCTCTGGTTACGATTACCTCATGACTCACCCAAAGTACAATTGGCGCTATCAGTCTGAGCCCGAGGTTGGTCTAGATGGCAGGCGTATCTATTGCCCACGAGGACGGGGGTTAGGGGGTTCGTCATCTATCAACGGCCAAGTATTTCTTCGCGGCCATCCTTTGGACTATGAAGAATGGGCGAAAGACCCTGCTCTCAAACACTGGTCGTATGCACATACGCTGCCTTATTTTAAGCGACTGGAAAATTGGTCTGGAGAACAAAGTCCTTATCGTGGCACTAGTGGTCCGGTCGGTGTCACCCGACCAGACTCTTTTAGCAATTCCTTAAGTCAGGTATTCATCGAGGCTGGCCATCAAGCTGGCCATTCTTTTACAGCCGATGTGAATGGATTTCGACGGCAAGGCATGTTTCACATTGACCAGTCGATTTACCATGGTCGACGATCGAGCGCTGCGGTCGATTATCTTGTAAAGCGTCCTAATCTGGAGATTGTCACGGATGCGCTTGTTGGTAGAATTCTACTTGATGGGCAACGTGCCGTTGGTGTTCTTTACAATCGAAAGGGCGAACACCACGAGGTACGTTGTGAGCGTGAGGTTTTACTATCGGCCGGGGCTGTCAATAGTCCACACTTGCTGATGATGTCGGGTATTGGTAAAGCCGAAGATTTGAAACGAATAGATATACCTGTAGCCCACCACTTACCGGGTGTTGGTGAGAATTTACAGGACCATGTTGAATTTTATCTCTTGACCGAATGCACGAAACCGATAACATTATTTGGATCTATGAATCTATTAGGGAAGGCGCGAATCGGATTGGAGTGGTTGTTGACTCGCAAAGGTCTGGGTGCAACCAATCATTTTGAAGCTGGCGCCTACTACTCTACCGACCCCGATAATGACTCACCTAATATTCAGAATGCATTTTTGCCGCTCGCTGTGTCCTACGAGGGAGATTCTCGATTTCAGGGTCATGGGTATGCCGTATCTGTTGGGATCATGCGACCTAGTAGCCGAGGTTACATAAAAGCCCAGTCTGCAGATGCTAATGTAGCGCCCAAGATCCAGCTAAATTACCTGCAGTCTGAAAGTGATCTGGAGGAATTGCGCCAGGGTTTGCGCATGACACGACAAATCTTGCAGCAGAAGGCTTTCGATCCTTACAGGGGGCGAGAAATAAACGCACCACCTGAGACTAAAAGTAAGTCGGAAATTAATTCTTTTCTAAAGGCCAATGTGTCCAGTGTCTACCATCTCTGTGGGACTTGCCGTATGGGCGGCGACGATCTGGCTGTGGTCGATGGGGATTTGCGGGTCCGTGGCCTAGAAGGACTCAGAATCGTGGATGCCTCAGTCATGCCAAACGTTCCTAGCGCTAACACGAATGCGTCCGTATTGATGATCGGTGAGAAAGCTGCTGATCTGATCCTTGGAAGACCTCCCTTGGCACGAGAAAATCTGCCTTTCTACAGTGAATCTGCGATATAAGCTGCCGTCGATCTCGGTAAAGAGTTGCAGCCGACAAATCGCTGAGAAACCTTGTTAGCTCTCAAGATGAGTTGAAAATTGTATCAGATCGGCTAGGCCATGCGTCCACAGCATCGCTAACAAATCAACAATTTTTTGACGAATTGTTGATTTATTACAGGAAGTAATATTTGAAAATATTATGCAGTGTGAGACTGACAGGCTATCTGAGGTGCACATGTAATACCATCTCTGTGCGGCTTGCATAGCCATATCCTTTCAACTCTAGACACGGGGACAACAAGGCAAAAGCAACTGACATAGACTTTGAATAGATGGATATTGATGAGATTGCTGAACTTGAAAGGAAGCTAGCTAAATTTAAGAAACAGACGAAGAAAAGCTACCCTTCTATAAGCCGTACTTTCTCTAGTTTGACCACAGCAAAACGATGGGCATCCACTACAGAAGCAGCCATGGAAAGGAGCCTTCATGTCGTTATCCCCGATAGCACTACCATTCGGGAACTTCTGGATCGTTATGAGGAAGAGGTTTCACCTCAACACAAAAGTCACAAGGTAGAGAAATACCGTTTACAAACCCTGGGGACACATCTTGGGGATAAAAGGGTATCTGCCCTCTTACCTTCTATAGTCTGTAAGTACCGCGATACCCGATTAAAGACGGTATCCCCAGCATTATTAAAGCGGGAACTCACCATCTTAAGTAGCGTACTCAATATTGCTATTAATGAATGGGGCATTGCTATTGGATAAAACCCAGTGTCAATGGTTTCATTACCCAAGATAACAAGAGGCCGAGATAGAAGGTTAGAGTCAGGAGAGGAAGAACAACTTCTATCAAGCACTGGTGAACTCAAACGACTCATCATTCTCGCACTGGAAACAGGGATGCACAGAGGGAAGGTTTTGAACATTAAAAAGAGTCATATAGACTTTACTCGCCAGACCCTTCTGATTCCCCTTACTAGGACCGATACACCTCGTACTATCCCCTTTATCATCGAGGGTCATAGCGGTGCTTAGAGAGCAACTGAGAGGCTCTGAGAAGGTGATTGCGATAGCAGAAACCACTCTATTCTCTTATACCGCAAGAGGGCTATCTGGAGCCTTTCTAAGGCTATCTAGACGGCACAAAATAGATAATCTCCACTTCCATGATCTACGCCATGAGGCCACATCAAGGTTTTTTGAGAAGGGTTTAAACCCAGTAGAGGTAGCCACCATTACAGGACATAAAGATACAAGGATGTTGATGCGCCATACGCATCTAAGGGCAGAGGATTTGGTTAAGAGGCTGGGTTGAATGGGGTTAACAGCCACTCTTACTGCGCCCTTTACCCCCACTTATCATCTCCAACTCAAAGTCAGTCAGATCACCATCTTGTCCAAGAAAATCAGTATGGGCATAGACCTCATCTGAGGTAATGGTGTACCCATGAGTCTTGGCAAGTGTTGCAATACCATCGCCTAAACCAGACCCATTGGAAGTAGCGGTGTTTACGATGGAGATAACTTGTTCTTGTAGGTCTTCATCTTCTAGTACGGCATCACGGAATGATTGAAAGTCAGACATTAGGTATTCCTAGTAGTTAGCGGCTTTAGGGATGCCCTCTAACATGGCTATTCGGTTAGATAGATTGTTAATCTCTTGTTGTTGCTCTTTAACTGTCTCTATTAATTATCCCTACTCAACACCCTTTGTATTCTTTACGAACACATTCACGGGCAAGATCCTGTGCCTTTTCTATTTGGGCAGTGGTCATTGTTTTAGCAACCTTTTCTCGTAACTTACTCCCGTTCTCACTTCCATTAGAGGCAGAAATATTTCCCCACATATGAGCATAAACATTGTCCTTGATGACACCTTGCCCTTTGCGGTACATGAAACCCAAGTTGTATTGGGCGGTGGCAAGCCCCTGTTCAGCAGCGAGGGTGTACCACTTTACTGAAGTCTTATAGTCCTGGGAAACACCTTGTCCCTTGTAGTACATCAAACCCAGATTGAACTGGGCACTGGTAGTCCCCTGTTCAGCAGAAAGGGTATACCACTTCACCGCAGTCTTATCGTCCTGTGAAACACCAAATCCTTTTCGGTATATCCAACCAAGAGCATACTGGGCACTGGCATGCCCCTGTTCAGCAGCAAGGGTGTACCACTTTACTGAAGTCTTATAGTCCTGTGAAACACCTTTTCCATTCGCGTACATCCAACCCAGATTGAACTGAGCGCTGGCAGTCCCCTGTTCAGCAGTAAGGGTATACCACTTCACTGCAGTCTTGTCGTCCTTTGGGACACCTTCTCCTTTGCGGTACATCCAACCCAGATTGTGCTGGGCACTGGCATTTCCCTGTTCGGCAAGGGGTCTCCATTCACGCAGAGCAGTTGTGAAATCTCCACTTTCGTATGCTGCCTGTCCCTTATTGAAATCAGCACCCCAACTTGTTCCTGTACTTCCAAGAAGAAACGTAAGGGTGAGACCGATGGTTAGGGTCAGGTTTTTCAGATTCATAATTCACTCACTCCCAACATCCCACTAATACCGTAAACGCTTTTGCTTTTTCTGCTATGCCTGGTACTTCAATCTTGTCGATCGCGCTTTAACAAAAAGCACCTGAGTAGGGAGGCGGTATAGTTTTCTCATAACTATTAAATAGGAATCTACTATAGATAGTAACAGTATGATGGTGATTGGGGTTTAAAGAACTGTACGAACCGCGCATACACTGAACCCTAACTGTGGCTTGACCAGCACTAACGTCGACAATCGGGACATAATTAAGTCCCCACCCATTCAACACTCTGAAAACTGGGAGTTGAACTGATGAACCGCCTTGTAGCGTACATCCTGAAGGTGTAAGCGGCCAACCGTTTATAGGGGATTGTGGCAGGAAGGAATGTTGCTGCCTAAGTCTTAAAATAATTTTTCGAATCATATTTACGTCTCTTGTCGCTAAACCGACGTCACAGCGTAACCTGCACCGATCACAATCAATCCTTTGGATAAACTGCGGTCACGTTCACGCGAGAGCCATTACAGGCACTTTAGGTGCCGGATGCAAATCAGTTCATGACGGGTGATCACAAAAACCTTCTCAGTCGGCTGACAGGTCGAAATCCTCTTCTGGAAAGTATTTATGCAAGCGGTCATCACCCGATAGAGCATGTCCTTCCATTCCTTCAGAACGGGAAATACGGGCACTGACTGCGCCGACTTCCCTATTCGCATCCCGCGTCATACGCTGCCAGGTAACGGTCTTGATGAATTTACCCACGCTCAGACCACCGGTATAACGAGCTGCGCCCTTAGTGGGTAGGATATGGTTAGGGCCAGATGCCTTGTCCCCATAGGTCACGGTAGTCTCTTCACCGAGAAAAAGAGAACCGTAGTGCCTTAATTTAGCAAGCCACCAATCGAGGTCTGCAGCATGCACTTCCAGGTGTTCGGGCGCGTACTGGTCGCTCAGAGCAACCGCTTCCTCCCGATTCGCGACCAATACCACTTCACCATAATCCTGCCAAGCGGCTTTTGCGGCGGTCCGGTTTGGCTCGCCGAGACGGTGAATGTATGAAGGTATACAGTCTATTACCTGTATGGCGAGATCTCTCGACGTCGTGATCAACCAAGCCGGAGAATCAGGGCCATGTTCTGCCTGACCGGCAAGATCCGAGGCGACAATGTGGGGATCAGCGGTCTCGTCAGCGATGACCGCAATCTCGGTCGGCCCAGCAAAAAGGTCGATGCCGACGCGCCCATAAAGGATTCTCTTCGCCTCTGCAACAAATCGGTTGCCCGGCCCAACAAGAATATCCGCTGGCTGGTCTGTGAAAAGGCCGAAAGCCAGTGACGCGATTCCCTGCACCCCACCAAGAGCCAAAATAGTATCAGCACCAGCCAAATCAGCCGTATAGAGAATCGAAGGGTGTACACCGTTATCGCCTCGACTGGGTGAACAGACGATGATATTTCTGACACCGGCAACTTTTGCGGTGGTCACGCTCATCACTGCTGAAGCGATATGGGCATAACGGCCACCGGGGATGTAACAACCAGCAGTATCGACAGGAATGAGGCGCTGGCCGGCTACGAGTCCGGGAGAAAGCTCGGTTTGGAACTCGGTCAAGCTGGCCAATTGGTCCTCGGCGAATCGCCGAACCCGATCATATGCGAACTGAATGTCATCTCTCGCCCGCTGAGACAACCCCGCCCCTGCCGCATCGATAACCTTACGCGATACAACAATGTCACCCGCCCAGTGATCCAAGGACCGTGCGTAATACCGCGCTCGCTCCTCGCCACCGGCTTCTATATCAGCCAGCATGGCCTGCACGGTATCGTGAGTATCTTCCTCCCCAGTTACGGGGGTCTTGGCAGCTTTCTTCAAATATTCCATATGGGGATCTTACTGATAGTCTACCCAGCACCGGGTGAATTCTCTGCCGCACTAGCCGTAATACATTGATCGATGATCCGACTGATCAGGCGACAATCCTCTAGACTGAACGTAAGCGGAATTCGCATGTCTAACAACTTTGAAAGAATCCTGTCGGTTTCTGGAAGCGACTGGTTATCCATATAACGCCAACTGTCGTGACTACTGGTATAGCCTGCAGGCTCACTGGCCCCGAACCACTTCAGTTCCACGCCACGTTCACGACATGTCAATATCACCATCTGAATCTGCTCTGCTGTCATCTCTTTAAGCAGAAACTGGATGGAACTACCGACGTAGACTTCGACCTCAGGCCTAATCGGGAGTGTCACCCCTTTAACAACTCCAAGAGCCTTTTCAAGCGTGTGATAACGTTCGTTCCACCGCTCTCGGTTACTGTCGAGTATCTTCAACTGCGGTCTTAAGATGGCTGCCCGGAGGTTATCCATTCGACCACTGCAGTTCGGGTTATCGAATCGGATGTCTGAAAAAGCAGCGGGTTCGGGTGCTGCATCGTGATGCTCATACAACATGTATGAACCAGAACGTATGATCGCTCGGGCCATCAAATCCGGATCATCTGTCGTTACGAAACCGCCCTCACCTGAGTTGATATGCTTGTAGGTCTGAGAACTGAAACAAGCGGCAACACCAAAACTGCCACTCAACCGGCCGCTCCAGGATGCACCCATGGTATGGGCGCAGTCCTCGATCAAACTGACACCCTTTTGGTCTAGTAGATCGCACAGATGGCCCATATTAGCGATATGGCCACGCATGTGCGAAAGAAGTAAGACTCGACTACCGCTGCTCTCAATCTTTCGCTCAAGATCAAGAAGATCGATAACCAACTGTTCGGTTGTTTCCACCAACACTGATTTACCGCCAACGTTATGAACCGCGCCAGGCACGGGTGATAGCGTAAAAGCATTGGTCAACACAGGTTCACCGTATTCGAGGCCAAAACTGGAAAGTGCGACTTGCATCGCGTAGCCACCGGAAGCGCAAGCGAGACAAAATCTAGCACCTTGGTATTCTGCAAACTCCGTCTCCAATAATGCAGTATCAGATTTCTCACCTTCGGCCACGTTATATCGGTGAAGACGCCCAGACTGGAGCACCTCAACCGCTCGCTGGATACCGGCATCCGGGATAGGTTCCTGCTGAGTAAAGTTTCCGTTAAACCTTTCCCTATCTTGACTCAAAGTATTCGTCTTTCTCATCGCTTTCCATTCTAAAATAATTAAAGAATCAGTGTTCGAGGACTTCCAGATTAATTCATTATCCGCCTGTTTCGCAGCCACCTTATTAATCTGATACTCATCGGGCTTGTTATCTGGGAATGAACCCAGCTTATACTTCTTACGAGAGCCGCCAGCAGTCGTGTAGACGTAGAACGTCACCTTGCCGTTGGGGCTGGAAGGGCGTCAACAGATTGCCGCCATAATCTCCATACATCCAAGAGCCGATGTCAGTAATCCAGCGACAGCCTATGCGGGTAGAAGTAGAAAGTGTTGCGCCTGCCAGATCCGTGTTGATGATACTCCGTCCCCTAAGCGGTCATCAAGGTAGGCTTTGGCTTTAACATCAACGTAAGGCGCGGCAGTGGAAGTCGTATGAAGCAGAAAAAAAGCCCCTGCGCCTATGGCATTAAGCGTTTCAGCACCTTGTGTCTAGCCTATGGCTCTTATCTCAGGCGTAACAGCGTATCCTACAGAGATATCCTCTGCTGATATGGGGCAAGCACCTAAGAAAAGCGGGATAGCAACAATGGGGGTGGAGCGATGCATGGGGCATATCTCTTATTCCTATTAGATCCAATCACTGGGGTGAGCCTCCAAGTAGATCATATTTTTACCTACTATTGATAGCGGCCAAGTGTTAGTAGTAGGTTGTGGTAGGACGGGGTGATAATGCTGCCTATACTCCAGATCAAGGTGCAGAATGATTAACAACATTTCACAATGAAATAATTATCAAACCCTAGCTCAATTTTTAGCTTTCTATTCCAGGTATTTAACTATGAGTCTACATTTTAGCAAACAGGAATTTATGCAACGGCAGGAACGATTATGCCAGTCATTGGCCGAAAATGAGCTTGATGGAATGTTGATATTCCGGCAGGAAAGTATGTTTTACCTGACCGGTTACGATACATCTGGCTACACGATGTTTCAGGGTATGTTTATCAATACTGACGGTCGTTTGTTTTTGTTAACGCGTAGTGCTGATCGTATTCAGTCGCGCATAACCTCTATTGTTGACGATATACGGATCTGGGAAGATGGTGATGGGGTCAATCCGGCAGAGGACTTACGCAGCGTCATGGGTGAATATGGCTGTCAGGGACAGCGTATCGGCATCGAGTATCATGCTTATGGTCTGACTGCACAGCGTGGAATTATGGTTGATGCTGCACTCAAGGGCTTTTGTTCAACCGTTGATGCCTCAGACCTGGTTAGGGAAATCAGGTTGGTTAAAAGCAAGGAAGAGCTGGTTTATGTCCGTAAATCTGGTGAAATTTGTGACCTGGCCTGGCAGGTAGCCAATACAAAAACCGTGCCTGGTGTGTTTCTAGGTGATGTGTATGGTGAGATGATGCATGTGATGATGTCTGCCGATGGTGATCCAAGTGCCAGTCGTTGGCCTATGGGGGCAGGTGAAGATGCAATGATGGTGCGATATCACACTGGCAAAAATACCGTTGTTGAAAACGATCAGGTGCAACATGAATTTGCTGGCGCCTATCGACACTATCATTCAGCTGCGATGAGTGTTGTTGTTACCGGGAAGCCTTCCCGGGTCCAGCTTGGAATGTTTGATGCTTGCCGGGATACGCTGGATGCATGCAAAGATGCACTTCGGCCCGGGAATACTGTCGGCGATATTTATCAGGCTCATGTAGATGGTTTTGAGCGTGCCGGATATGGCCATGCTGCACTAAAAGCCTGTGGCTACAGCATGGGAATCTCCTATCCGCCCACCTGGATGGACTGGCCGATGATCTGGCGCGATCATCCTGATACGATTCAACCCGGGATGGTGTTTTTCATTCACATGATATTGCTGGACGACAAAACCGGTTTAACCATGTCACTGGGAGAAACAAGTATTGTCACTGAAGGAGAATGTGAGCCGGTGAACCATGCGCCTGGATCGCTGGTTGTAAATTGACTTGATCCTATGGCGTCGGCCGCTGTGAGTCGCTCGTTGCGTCTGCACAAGAATTCCACGGCCGTCAGGAGCGGAACAGAGAAAATGGTCAGGATGGTTGCTACTGCGAGAATTGACAAGTTCTTACTCCTGACGAAGTCCAGCCAGCATGTGCCTCCATCGATGGTGAGATTCCTGCTCTTAGCTTACAATTTAAGTTGGTCACTTGTGTCCAGTTATGAATCAAGAGTGTCTCAAGATGACAAACTATGAAACAATTTCAGTGAAACCGCTTACCGTGGTCATTGGTGCTGAGATTGGTGGAGTGGACATCTCACAACCACTAAGCAATCAGACATTCACTGAAGTTCATGATGCCCTCATGCAGTATCAAGTGGTCTTTTTTCGTGACCAGCACATGTCACTGGAACAACACAAGACTTTCGGGCGTCAGTTCGGCGAGCTTCATGTCCATCCCTCAGCTCCCAATCTTGAAGGCCACCCAGAAATCTTAAAAATCCATGCAGATGAGAACTCGAAACGCGTCGCAGGGCATGGATGGCACAGTGATGTCTCGTGCGACACAGAACCACCAATGGGAAGCATTTTATACCTCACCGACACCCCTGAGATTGGCGGTGACACCATGTTTTCCAGCATGTATGCCGCTTATGAGGCGTTATCACCTGCGATGAAAGTTTTTCTTGAAGGATTGAGTGCTGAGCACGCATCAGAGCACCTCTACCATCGCCAAGGATTTCAGGCGAGAGAAGATTTACGCGACGGTGAATTCGCCCATGCGATCCATCCAATGATCCGTACGCATCCGGTAACACGACGCAAGGCACTGTACGTTAATTCCGGATTTACACGCCGTATCGTTGGATTGGAACGCAAAGAAAGTGAGACGCTGCTCGAGTTCTTGTTCGACCATGTCCGCACGCCGGAATTTCACGTGCGCTTCGCCTGGGAAGATAACTCTGTTGCTTTCTGGGACAATCGTTGTGCCCAACATCACGCGCTGTGGGACTACTTCCCACAGGTTCGTAGCGGCTTTCGAGTGACAATTCGAGGGGACAGGCCGTTCTATTCAGCGCAAGACGATTCAGACGCACGATACGGATCTGCATTGCGATTAAGCGGTTACGGCCTGAAGAGTCGCCCCTAATAGGGCTAAAACGTATGCCCCCACGAACGAACACCACCATCTTTGATGATAGTTCGCTGTTGATTGTCCTCGAACACTTTACCTCGACATGTTCGGCCTCGTCCGCCCCAAGCCGCAGGGGCTCACCGGTCTCAAACGTTTGGGCGCGCTGGCTTCGGCATACGTTCATAAGCCGAGCCGCGAATTACGCCGCTGCGATCCATCTGGTGAGGCTGTGGGCCGGCCATACGACCTTGGAAACTACGCTCAAATATCTCCATAACAATGGGTCTTACAAGTGGATTGAGATGGACAAGATGTTGGCAGCTGAAGCCGCCAACGAGAAGGTCGTTGCCCTGGATGCTTGCAGTAACGCGAGTTAGTTACAGTGTCACGCTTTTGTCACAGTCAGTGTCACGGTAAAAATAACTCCCCGCTTCAGCGTGGGGCTTTATTTTGTCTGGAGTTACCTGTACGTCTTCAGAATCTTTTGGACACGAAGTGGCCTGAATTAAGAAAGCCAATTTGCCGCTTGAAATAAGGCCATAACCAAATACTACTCTGGGATTGGGTCGACCATCGTACTTGGTATGGACTCCATACTTGGCGGTGTTCGATAACGTTTAGCCTTTCCCATCTGCGAAACAACCAACTCTTCAGCACCGAACCCGCCGCGGGATGGCGTAAGGGCCTGTTGACCACTATATCCAAGAGCCTTTCGAACTTCTGGCAAGAGAAAGTATGCGCCGCAAAGCACAGTGAGGAGACTTCTTAAATCAGACGCAGATAAGGAATCGACAAAATTTGCAGTTTCACACTCTCCTGACTCCTTGAAACGTTCCAGAATCTCCGTTACTACGGACTCAAGGTCCGGACGAACAGCAAGCGCACGCTCCAGTGGTGGACCCGAGATATTGAGGTCTACTGCGGGTGGCTGTGATTCGCTACCTGGCAAGAGGTATTTTGCTAGGTTGGTCATTAACTCTTGAGATTTTTCGTTAATCACAAAGTTTTATCCTCATCCAAAATGTATTGGATCGCATTAATGTTCTTGGCGATGGCTAATGAGGTGGTTCGCTGCCCTAGCAGCGACGGCCGCAATAGTCGCTGCCGGATTCACGCACGAACTTGTTGGGAAAACACTACCATCCACAATCAATAAATTGGGAATATCGTGGCAGCAATTCCATCTATCAACAACAGAGTTCAATGGGTCATCCCCCATTCGGCAAGTACCAAGCGCGTGCCAACCCGCCTCTGGGGCTAGAGTCTGCTTGGCTACTTCATAAGCTCCTGCTTCCAGAAGCGACTCGCGGGCACGTTTGCTCATAAATTCCAACATTCTTTTGCTATTCTCTGTCGTCTTGTAGACCAATCTTGGCAACCCATCGCCATCCGCATCTAACTGATCCTTATCCAGTATCAAGTGATTATTGGGATGTGGCAAATCCTCGCCAGTCATCCCCCAAAGGGCTGAGCGGCCCAACCATTTATCAACATGCTCATGTAAGTTCTTGCCCATTGGTTGCACGGAGTCCAGGGGATAAAGCGCTGCAGTCAAGGGTCCGCCTGTTGGTGATAAGTTCCATTTTGAACCTCGAACAAAATCATTATCAGCCCGTGTCTCAGCGAATTCCAGAGAATAAATACTCTGCCCCCAATGACCTTGCCAACTACCCATAGGCTCATCGAAAAACCCTACCATTCTGCTCAAGGGATGCATCATCAGGTTGCGTCCAATCTGCCCTGATGAGTTTGCCAATCCATCAGGCCAGGCAGGACTGGTCGATTTCAACAGTAATCGAGCAGTACCAATTGCATGAGCCGCCATAATTACAACATCCGCCTTGATCTGTCGGGTGCGTCCCTCAGCATCAACGAATAGCGCTCCACTGGCACGCCCCTTCTTATCAACTAACAGGCGTGATACTCGTACGCCGGTCATTAGTTTAGCCCCTGACTTAATTGCTTTGGGCCAGATACTCTGATCAACCGAACCCTTCGCTCCTTCGTTACATCCTGCTCGACAGGTGCTTCTTTGGACGCAAGGGCGACGACCTTGATAAGGCTGAGAGGTAATCGCGTTACTTCCAGGCCACCAGTGCCAATCTAACCGATGATGTGCTTCAGCGACTCGCTCTCCCCAACGCTGGATTGGCAATGGTGGCATCGGGTATGCTGGACGATCAGGGTAGGCTGGATCCCCAGCTATTCCCGATACCCCGATATCAAATTCTGTCTCAAGGTAATACGCTGCGAGATCCTGATATCCAATGGGCCAATTAACACCTACACCATCCATGCTATAGGAGCAAAAATCGCTGGGGAGAAATCTCATCCAATGCGCACTGAACATGACTGTGCTGCCTCCAACCCCGTTGTAGAGCAATGGCTTGATATCAGAGGAATCATCCAGAATCTGGTAGTCGGCTACTCCTTTTCGTATATTGGGATTGGCGTTCCAAGGCCCCATCGCCTGCAATTCGAAGTCGTCTTTGTTGCCCGGGTAGGCCTCAAGTGCATTCCAATGACCCTGTTCCAAGCACGTTACCCCTACCCCTGCCTGCGCGAGACGCTGGCTGCTTATTGCTCCAGAAAGTCCAGCACCTATCACTAGGACCTCTGTTCTCAAGTCGGTACTTTCCATCACTTATCTCAGGATATATCTCGACGATACTCTTTCATAGTAGTTTCCTTCGAAGTCTTGAAAAGTAAAGCAAGTTTACCCTCTCCTATGTGGGTGAGAAAATTGTAATTAGTGATTTATCAAAAAAGGTGTCTCACTGCGCTTAAATCAAGATCATTTCAGTTCACTTAGACGCAACAGGTCCAGAACCAGGATATGCACAACCACTATATTTACTAATTTCTTAATAATGACTTTTCTTGTCACATAGATTTTTACATCGGAATAGTTAGATTTTCCAGTTTTTTAGCCCGAACTCAATAGTCGACGTTTGACCTCAGCCTGCCTTTCGTTAAACCCGAAAGACAGAGTATCAACGAGAATACTTGCAAGCTTTCTACCAAATTCGCGTTGTTGTAATTCTTCCTGGCCAACAAGTAATGGCACTTTGACAACAAAATCACCAGTGTACGTTGGTATTCTTCCTTCGGTATTCAAGTCTGGCTTTAGTGGAGCAGTCCCCTGAGCTAGCATTCGTATTTGACTGCGAAGAAGTCCTCGTAACATAGCTACACCAGCATCTGTCGTTCCAAGCTGCTCCTCATCATGAATTGTGATCGAACCCTGCCCCACCTGGGCCTCATAGTCACCCGGTTCGCGCTGCTGTTCCTCAAACGAGCGTTCGTCTCCTGTCTGTCCGACGAAATCCACTTTATTAACTCCGATTTTATTGTAGTCAGGCTCACTACCAATCATATCGTTAAAGTGTCGCCACGCGATTAACTTACTATTAGTGTTATCAACTGGGACTACCCACTTGCTCGCACAGGCTCGCGCGAAAAATGTCTCACGACTAGCATCTTGATTGAAATCACTTGGCTGAGCAAAATTAGGTGGAAATAACTCCGCTGTACGGGCCCATATAAACTCTTGCCATCGTCGAGTATCAGTAAGAAATATACCTACTTTATTTGGCATCCAGTGCCACTCAACAATACCTTCTGTATCCCAAGACTTCTTAAACTGAACCCCTGTTGCCCGGCTATGTAGATAAACCGCATGATATGGATCCATCGGATTCTCGTTAACTTGCAGCCAATTACAAGGCATATCAATAGCATAGGGGACCATTTCGTTCCCAGGCATTTCCATGCTGTCGTAAATCGGAAAATCAGGTTTCGTACTGAATGGACCCATATACGCAAACACTAACCCTTTATACTCAATCACAGGGTATGCGCCATGACACAATCTTTTGCGAATTGTGCTGTCAACTGGCTCCCCAGGAGTTTCTAGAATCGTCCCGTCTACATCATAAAGCCAGCCATGATAACAACAGCGAATTCCATGTTCTGATATCACGCCATACTCCAACGATGCTCGCCTATGACTACAATGTCGATGCAATAAACCGATATCACCAGAGAGGTCACGAAAGACTACGAGATCTTCTCCTAAGATTCTCAATCCTAAAGGTAAATCATGAAGTTGCTCAGATAGGCAAACTGGATGCCAAAAACGTCTTAAGTATTCTCCACACGCCGTACCTGGCCCAACATGAGTAAGCTCGACATCTTCTATTTTTGGTATCGAACGGTAGTAACCGTTGTAACTCGGCCTAGAATTTATATCATTTTCCATGTGTTTCATCTTCTTAGTTCAAGTGTAAATCAAAGGTAACTCAATTTTTTACTTAGCATACCAATTCCTTTAACGTAAAAATTAGAAGCGGTCTAAATAAGAATTAAGGAATGAGTCTTGTCTTTATGTTTATGGACATGTAATTCTGTAGCGCCACCGACCTGAATTGACTTAGATTTAAGCTCGAGCCACTCTGCACAATCAGAATATATACCTTTATCATTTCCGCTCTCCAACAGTCTGGATCAAAAAACCCTACAGGAGCGCGTGAGTGTATCCGAGGGGCAATACCCCTGACTCCTGATCTCCATCAAACGCTAAAAAGTAAACACCTTAAATCGATTTAGCCTGCAATACAACGTATCAAGATGTGGTGAGGCAACCATCTAAACCTAGACTTTTGGCACTTGACTTGTATAGTCATTTTCAGGAAACGCCTGAGCCATAATGCTACCTATAAGCCATAAGGGGCGCATTATAGAAACTTCCCCAGTAAAGTATGTTGTTGTTTGGATGAGATATAATTATTAACTCAAATATTGAAAGGGGGTGTGCACCCCTTAGTGTGCCGGAAACTGCTGAAATAGTGATTGAAGGCGGAACCTAACCGCGCTCCACTATTGATAGCGGCCGAGCGTTGATAGCAGATTGTGACAGTAAGGGGCGTTAATACTGCCTATACTCATCCTGTGTTCAATATTAATTTGAATATACAATTTTTCAATTAACCCATCTGGATTTTTACGTTATGACAAATTTCGTCGCTAACAAAGTGATCAAAGTGGAGCCACGTTGTTATACATCGTTTTTGCTAAGCAAAGGAGATATGGTTCGATTTACAGACCTCGAGGGTGCTCAACCGATAGACTTCTGGGCATTTACTCAAGAGAATATCTATGAGCATCTCTCCTGTGAGCATACAAAACCTTCGATTGAAAATGTTTATCCGAGGCTAGGTGATGCAGCCTATACCAATCAACGAAGAGCCATCGTAACTTTAGTGGATGATAATTCACCAGGCCAACACGACATGCAGTATGCCGCCTGCGATATATGGCGTTATCGAGAACTAGGGTGGAATGAAAAGAAAGATGGCTATCATGCCAATTGCCAGGACAATTTACATAGTGGCTTGGCAGATTTAGATTTGAAATTACCTTACACGCCTCAACCTTGGAATTTATTTACCAACTTTTATCTCAATGATGATGGCAGCTTCGAAGTAAAGGCGCCAGAAACGAATCCAGGTGATAACATGACTTTGCGGGCCGAACTGGATTGTTATGTTGTGATATCAGCTTGTCCACAGGATATGAATTCAACTTGTGGACATAACCCTTCTTCAGTCCAGGTAGAGTTAAATTAAGGTTTTTTTGAACCAGTTACGGGTGGTCTGTTCAAGTGGAACTTGGGTACGGCACAAGGCAATTTGTGCATTACAAACTATGGCAATATTGCTGCCGCCTGGCGGACCTTAACCGCGCTCTACTATTGATAGCTGATAAGTGATAGCGGCTAAGTGTTTAAAATAGATTGTGAAAAGAAGGGGCGTTAATACTGCGGGCACCCATTACCATTAAATTTTCTTTCACGTTTTACAGAGCTAACCAAATATAAACTCATAAAACTAAGGCATCGATTATCCATCGCCTGTACTGCAATTTGTTCGATAGACTTACCTCCCTAAATAATTTATTTTTTTGCTTTAATTTCCATAAGGCCGGCTATCAATTTCCATATTCAAAAACTTGGCGTGTTTTTTATCGAAATCTGCACATACCTTGTCATATGATTGACCGCGTATACCGCCGCGCACTGTTGCCGGCTCTATCGATCGATAAAATTCTCTCCAACTCTCAGGTAACTTTATGGAATCTGGGGGAGCTAGCCAGAGGCGATAAAAGCAACGTTTCTCAGATTCACTTTCAAAATCGATATAGTCCGTCCTCGAGTGAAACATTGTGTAGTTATTTAGAATTTGCATATCGCCGGGCGCAAGATACATCGTATACATTAACTCTGGGCGTCTGAGAATTTCATCTAGCACATCCATTGTTTCTTGTTGGGCTGCCGAAAGCTTTGGAACTCCCTCAAGATTTTGTGCGGACTGAACTCTGTTTCGATTCCAATTACAGAATAGTTTCCCGTCCTTTTCAGCAAATAGAGGCAAACCGTAAAACGATTTTTCGTCCGAAGCTTGTTCACTTTGACGACTAAAATAAAAATACTGATATGCTATTTCTGCTAAGTCCGGCCGCTCTTTAATGAGGTAGTTTTGAGCCGTTACCCCACTGGATACCATGCTCTGATCGCCTGATTTAGCCTTGTTGTAGCAAGTCAAAGTTGTTAAATCGGCAACATCTACGTGAAAATCAAGTTTAGCGTTTGACGAATAACCGCGTCCGTTTGCTGGGCGATAATCGGTTCCAATATCGTGAACGGCAGCTATATATTGTGAAGCTAATCCCTGAGGTCGCGCTACTCCGGCTCCAAGTCCAATAGCCCAACTCAAAAGTCTAAATTCGCCATGGCTAAGATCCTCACGAGGCAAGCCTCTGACGATAGCAAGACCTTTTCCATGGAGAGCTTCCGAAAGTGCTTTTGCTATAGCGTTCTAGCTGGAGCCAAAATCGAATTCATTAAAGGAATAGTCGAATAAATCTCTATCTTCTTCAAATACAGATTTAATTGATGCGCTAAGTCGATTTTTTTCTGTGTCAGTGATCGTAAAAACCCAGTCATCCTGAGATATTAGATGACTGATTTCCCACGCAGCTGGGGTCTTGAAATTATTCATTTCTTAAATACCATCTCAATCTTTATTTCAAATCTTTACTTAGTCGAAAGATTCTTCATAATTTCGAACGCGCGTGAATCGTCTTGATGAGTATCATGGAGACGGTTTTTGAACACTTCGAACTGTTTAATCGCATCAGGGATGTGCGCTTCCATTTCCTCAACTGCGTCTAAGGTAGTAAGTAGGTCAATATCACCCACAGTTAAAAGTGTCGGACAAACAACAGACGCAAGTTGCTGGCAGTCCTTAACCGTGCTCTCGCTATTGATAGCGACCAAGTGCTTATAGCAGATTTTGATAGTAAGAGGCGTAATACTGCCTATACCCTACATACCTCCCAATTAACCCTTCCCCCTGGCGTTAGCCTTCAACTCTCCCCGGGTCAACTTCGGAAACTGTGACCCTGCTAGGATCAACACTGAGTTCATAAGGGTCATTGTGGTTTCCTGCAAGGCTTGTATGTAGGCATCCGCTACTTTCATGTTGGGGTTGGTTAAATAGATATCTTGTGCCTCATTCGCTTTGTGATGCTGCCGGTGATAGGATTTATTATGGTTCAATAGAGCTTCTTTGAAATGGTAATGTTAAATTTGTAAACGGTTGGTGAAACCAGTAGTTACCCACTCCATCGCAAAAAACAGAAGCGTTTATATTTTTGGTGAGATGTTGGGAATGATGCACACGTACACTCTTGGGTAAGCTTCATGGGCAATGCACTACAATTTAGAAAGGCAACAGAAGACGACTGTACAGAACTAGCGTTAATTCGGGATATAGCCGGTAGAAGGATGCCATCTTACCTTTGGAGTCAAGAAGTGGGGCAAGGGCAATCTTATTTTGAGTACGGCAGAGAAAAAATTAGAACCGATGCTAATAACAATGCTTATTTTCAAAACTGGCTGATTGCAGAATCTCAATCCAAATTTGTAGGCGCATTTTTCGGGTTTTCCGTGGATAACCCCTACCCAGATATTGACCTTGATGCTGTGCCAGAATGTTTTCGGCCATGTGTAGAACTTGAAAGAATAGCTAGTGGATGTTGGTTGCTGCAGGCAATTGCCGTATTGCCGCAATATCGAGGGAAAGGGTTAGCCCGACAACTTTTAAGCAAAGCGGAAAGTGTAGCGAAGGATTCTGGTACGAATAGGATCGCTTTACAGGTAGAAGAGGTAAACGAGGTTGCTTTCAAAACGTATCAGAGAAATGGCTACGTCGAAGTGGATCGTAGGCCATATGTCCATTTCCCTGGTTCCGAAGATACTGGCGACGTTGTCTTAATGTGGAAGGAATTGAATTAGATTATTGTTAGTTCACTTGGTGAAATATTCTACTAAGATTTACAGTTTTAGTGAGATGTTGGGAGTAAAGAGAGGCGCTCTATGTACCTGTGCTTAAAGTGTGCTGATTTTTGACCACTTAGGACCTATCAGGAAACTTTGCGTGGAGTTGAGGAGTTGATGCCTGATTATTAAAGGGTTTTTGGACTGTTGGTTGATAGGACACTGCCTTCGGGAGGCAGGGGCCGGAGGTTCGAATCCTCTCACCCCGACCAATATCTTCATAAAACGCTATAAAAATAGCACTCCAATCTATTAACTCGGGCACCAGTTCCACGCACATGGACCTGATTGGACTGGAGTGGACTCAGTTTCAGCACACTGACAGCACAGTCAGAAATTGAAGTTCGATTTTTTGATAGGGGTTCCATCCCCTATTCCCAAGTGATCCAGCTTTTTACTGGAACGATGCCTACCCATTAAGGCATTGAAATAAAAACACACTCAGACAACCCAGCTAGTGGGTATAAGAATTTGAAGGTGGAAATCCTAGTGACAGGATTGGGAAAGGTATCAGTGTAGGGAAAATACACTCTGTTACGTAGAGAAGCGCTCTATCTGCCAAACAACAGGACAGCGCTTAGATGAGTCATTCCATGCGCCTTGCACCAATTCCCCAGTGGTTGTATTCCAGTTCCGCTCGTCGCCTCCATTTGGGCGCGTCAGCGGGATCAACTTCTCGGCTATATTCCCAGGCATGTAAATCTTCATACCAAGTGCACATGAGTATCTCATCAGCCAAATGGTCATCGCGTTCGACCTGCCATACGGCGAGACACTCCGAGCGAGAGCGCTGTTGAAAGTTCGGCCAAGTTTCATTGCATAGCCCGGTCCATTCATCTATCGAGCCCAGCGCCAAGCGAAGCCAACGAAAAACAAAAAACCCGAATCGAGTAATGGGTGTGTGATTTAAGGGGCGGACCGTGGGAACCAGGGATTGATAGTCGACGACGCTTAGCGTCATCCCCTTTGGTGCTAGCACCTGGATCAGATCGCTTTGCGACAAAACGCTGGGGCCGACACTAACAACAATAAACCTATTGGTAGCGAGGCCGAACATACCTCCGTACCAGGTGGCCCATAAATGTCCTCCAGCCCTGGCAACGGCATTCTTAACCGTTTTGTGGTTCAGCCAAGCGGGGAAATAAATTCGTTCCATGTCGGGGTAGCGGCCCAGCCGTTCATCTGGATGTTGCTCATCTACTAGAAATTCGACAACGAGATACTCGTAGCTCATTGTTACCTTCTTAGTAGGATAAAGAGGCATTCTATGCACTGTACACAGGTTGTGTGGTTAGAGGCTGGTGCGCTATACGCATTTAAGGGCAGAGGATTTGGTTAAGCGGTTGGGGTGAATGGGGGGGTTAACAACCGCCACTGCGCTCGCCCCGCCGACCATAGCCACTACTAATCATCTCCAACTCGAAGTCAGTCAGATCACCATCTTGTCCTAGGAAGTCCTGATGGGCATAAACCTACTCTGAGGTAATCGTGTAGCCATGAGTCTTAGCAAGCGTTGCAATACCATCACCCAGACCTGCGCCATTAGTAGTCGCTGTGTTTACGATAGATATAACCTGTTCTTGCAGGTCTTCATCTTCTAATACAGCATCACGGAATGATTGAAAGTCGCTCATGGAATTCTCCTTGGGTTATGGCTTAAGAATACCCCTGTTAGGAGGGTGCCTCAACTGGGGGTGTGATTCGGTTTACATAAGATGTTAAGGACGACGAAGCCTCTTTGACGCTGGGTCTATCAAGGATTCCACGTTCTTATCCATTTTACATAACTGCTCTTCTTGGGTCTCAATCGAAGCCCAAGCAGACTCAATGCTCTTGGTGGAGTACCAAACCTCTTTATGTTGATCTATTTCAACCTTAAACATGCTAGCCACTATCTATGACAACGGCGCTGATAAGATCTTCATTTGCCTTGCAGTTGACCATTTCATAAAGCGGTTAAACTTGATATAGAACTGATTGACGGTCATGCCGAAGTTTTTCTGAAATGACTTCCGCCAACCGTAATTTATCTTTCCTTTTTTTCGCCAGATGCGCTCTAACTCGGCTATATCTTTATAGTAATTGGTAAACACCCCTTTGTTTGTGCCCGTCAGGTAACGAAGGTAAGCGTTGGCCCAGGCGCCACCGTCATACTGAAAGTGAGGCTCAAATCCTTGAGCCCTCAACTTATCTATCTGCGCCTCAGTAGCATAGTTTTTAAGAGTAACCTTGATGCCTTTCTTTTTACCTGCTTTTATCTCCGCCCGAGCCTGTACCAGAGCTTGCTTCATTTTGTATTTATAGTCGTGATCTTTCCACTTATTTTTGGCAGCGACGTTATATGCAAAGTAATCCGCGCCTCCTTCCTCCATCCAGTACGGGCGGACTAAGTAATTCATGCCTTTTTTACGGGGCACCCCAAGTCTTTTTTCCTTCTCAAAGTAAAAGGCCATCATGTTCTGGTAGACATGGAAATATTCATGGGCGACTGTTTTCAGATGGCCATCATCGACGACCATCTCCTTCCACCACCCTTCCGTTCCATGATTGAGACCCAACATCGTATCCTCAAAGCCTCCTGCGGCCTCGTCTGGCTGTTTGAAACCTCCATAATTTCCCGACTTTGCCTCGCGGCATCTGTTGTCTTCTTTTCCTGCGACCTTGCACCACATTCTCCCGACCTTTTGAAGATTGGACTTTTGGGTATCCCAAAATAGTGCATAAATGTCGGCGATAGGCCGAGTGCCAAGAGCCTGATATGACTTGATATAAGCCTTTCTAAGCGCCCTCACAGTCTTTTTCGGAACACCTCTGTATCCAACTACGATTATTCTTTCTTTACCCATCCATGCAGGTTTGTAGTAATCGTAATCATTGATTCCTGCGGCAACGGCATGAGATGCTGAAACCGCGAAGAACAAAAGCAACATAATGACCAGCAGATTTTTCATATCGTCTATCTTATTTCAA
>Ga0302122_10000017_pt1 | contig 83564 bp, 50 predicted proteins | sample CB21_SCM_MG_FD_203115 | JGI IMG/M metagenome (GOLD analysis project Ga0302122, IMG submission 203115) | Marine microbial communities from Western Arctic Ocean, Canada - CB21_SCM | ecosystem: Environmental > Aquatic > Marine > Oceanic | place: Canada: Western Arctic Ocean | collected 2017-09-28 | reverse complement strand
ATACCCGGCGGCACGACGCCACCGGACCGCTTCGTCAAGACCTTCCTGCTGCGCGAGATGGCGCAAGCTCACGCGCCGCCGGCAAGCGTCGACGAGGCCATCGTTGTTGCCCAAGGACTCCTGAACACGGTCCACCTCGTCCGCGGCACTGTCTCATCGTTGGGTGGGTTGGATGGTCTCGAGTGGACGAACTGGGCCGTCGTGAAGATACCCGCGCAACGACGATTCTTACTCAGAACGTACTCGGACCTGGCCTGGCGCGCCGTCGACCTGTCCAAGATCGACTTCTCGAAGGCGCACGCGCCGCGGCCGCTCTACGACGGGCTGGGCACCCCGCGGACGTTTCTGCCGCCTGAATTGGCGGTGGAATAAATTGATGAGAACTAATCTTCTGTATTAAGTACTAGACCTCCCTAGGATCAACCTAGTTCAGGCCGCCGCACGATTGCACTCCGATGAAGCTGATTTGGTTGCAATACTCTAATAAAATGTTCCCATTCACTATGTTGAAATTCTTGGCCTGAACGTAGTTTTCGCATCGAGGAGTGCCTGAACGTAAAAGTTGCCGGGGCGACATCGAGGATAATTTTTCACATACGCCCTTGGCACATTCCCACTCCCCACCGATACACCCATTGCCGCCACAACAAAAAAGCTCATAATATAAAAAGAAAGTTGACACCTTTGTCCCAGGGTCGTACTCGGCGAGGGAGACAGAAACTTGATCCACTTTCACGTCGAGGAACGACTTTAACACTCCTTCTAATACCGGCTCTAATTCATCAAAATCTTCTATTTTCTCCAATCCGGAAACCGTAAGGGTGAACTCGACGACCTCGTCGCGCGCGTACTCGCCGAACTTGGGTTGGCGGGCCCCGCCGCGCGTCAGCGCCTGGTCGTGTCCGCCGCTGCGGCTTGGGCCGCTGTTCACTGCGATTAGGGTGGTCAACGTCAGCGCGGCCGCCGCGCAGATCATCACTTTAGGCGAGAGGGAGAACGACATGGTGTGGCTCAATGCCTGTGTTGAGCTGTGAGTTTTCAGAGCCGTTTCACGCGAAGCGGCCGAGATTTAGTCCTGTATGGCTTTGGTCCGAGATCTGAGACGCTCTGAGACGCCGGTGGTCGCGTGAGGTCCAGTCTCGTGGTCTCAGCGCAGAGAGAAACGCCCGGATTTTGCCAGTGAAAACCCGTGTCGTGGGCTGGTACAGTCCGAGATACTTAGAATCACACAAACATCACCCCAGGCGCGAGGCCATCGCCTCGAGCTCGTCGGCCGTCGCCGCGTCGAAGGCGGCCCAGGGCCGGTCGCTGTCGAAGCGCGAGAAGCCCTCCGCGGCGGCCCGCACGGACCCTCCGCCGTTGAAGCGCTCGCGAAACGCCCCGAGCACGGCGGCCCAGCGCCGGGACGCCATTTCCGGCGTCAGGACCTGGTCGTAAAACGCCCGCGCGTGGCGCGCCAATACCCGCGCGGCGGCGTCGTGCTTCTGGAGCACGTCGGCCATCGGCAGGGCCGTGCGCACGTTCACGTCCACATGCGTCAAGGCGTGCTTCTGGGCCGCGTCGTACCACCGCACGCAGGCCCGCTCCCACTTGACCACGACCGCGCCGACGCCCCACAGCACCGCGTCCTGCTCCGCGTCCGAGCAGCCCCCGGACCTTTGGACCTGGAGCACGTATTTATAATCGGCCACGGACTTGACGAGTCCCACGGCCCGGGCCGTCCCGGCGCCGATCTTAAAAATCCGCCGCAGGAAGCGGATGATCTTCGGCGACCGCGGCGCTCTTTCTAAACAAGCCCACGGGTCCAGCTTCTTGACCTCGTGCTCCATGCGCACATCAAAGGCCTCGGGCTTGGACAGCGACGTCGCCACCGCCTGGAGCCGCGCCCACTGGCCGTCGTCCCTGCAATCCAGGGGCTTGGCGATGCGGCCGCGCCACGCGACCTTTTTTCTCTCTCCCGCGTGGAGTTCAAACGTCTCTTTTAGAGACGCGTGCGCGGCGCCCCAGCGCCGGACCTTGTCGGCCGCGCCGGCGCCGAGCGTCCGCTTCGCTCCGGGCACGGGCGCATGTAAGGCGGGCGTCTCGTCGCCGGGGCCCGGCGCCAGAATGCCCCGCGCTTGTGTGGACCGCGCGTGTGCGACGAAGGGGACCGAGAACGGCTCCTCGAGGGTGTCCCGCACGTCCTCCGGGGCATATAAAATAGCGCAGCCTTCGCCCCTCGTGCCGTCCACCGCCACGCTGAGGAATTCTAGCGACGCCGTCAACGCCGTGGACGGCGCGCGGCCGCACGGCTTGTTCGGGCCGTGGTTCGCGCCGTCCACATGTATGTTCCCGGCAACGACGCAGAATAGAACGGCCTCGCACTTGTACGCGGCCGCGGCCGCTCGGAGTTCTTGTTGTGCTTTAGTGAGATACCTTGCTAAAGCCATGACAGGCCACGCGTCCACTTGCCTCTTCAAGTCAACATCCAAGCGTTCCTGGAAACCCGAAACCGCCTCAACCACCGCCCCGGGCTCGTCCAGCCGCTGCACCAGTTCGTGGAGCTCCCACAACTTGTCCATGTCCTCCTTGGTCGGCTCGGCGTTCTTGCGGAAGCAGTCCGGCGACGTGCACTCCGTGGATGAATTACGTCGGATGGGGTTCTTGGGCTTGCAGGCGTTGCGTAACTTCGGCGCCGCGCTATACGACGGCGTCTTCCCCAGATCCTCGCCAAACACACCGACGCACGGCTCTTCCAAAAACGGCCGCCAGTCGAAGTGGTCCCTTGCAAAAGTTAAGTACCAGGGCTTGGCCGCGCCGCTCCAGTGCAACAAGCCGGCGTCGCCCCGGTCCCAGCAGGCGTGGCCCCGCTGGCAGTTCCACCGGTTGTCCAATCTTTGAAAATCCTGCCGCACCGTCAAGATGAGGGGCGGGTTGCTCCCGAGCTTGTAGAGGCCCCAGTTCGTGCAGGGGTCCTGCAGGTCCGTGTTCCACTTCATCCAGAACTCGACGCGCCGCGTGTAGTCCATGGCGCGCCACCGCTTCAGGTGGAGCACTAATACGCCCGCGTTGAAGGTGTCTAATTGCGCGGCGGGGTCGTCGATGCCCTGCAACCTCAGTAATGATTGCACCTGCGTCGAGCGGCACGCGAGCCACGAGCCGCACATGGGCTTGTAGCGGCGCGAGACCGCCGCCACGGCCATTCTAGGGGACGTTGCTGCTGTCAATGACGTGTCAAATAAGTGCGCGACGTCCTTCCGGACCACGGTGTCCGCGTCCAAATACACGACCTTCTCCACGTCCTTTGGGAGCATCTCCGGTAGGTAGAACCGCGCGAAGTTCGCCTCCGCACTCAGGTTGCCCTTCCGCGAGTTGACCGGGGCGCTGATCGTTAACTCCGGGTTGCGCTTGTAGGCGCTCCAGTCGAAGCCGTACACGCGCACGGACGCTCCCGATCCGGAAATAGCACAGGCCGCCGCGGCCTGAATAACAGCAACCGAGGGCGGGTCCACGATCAGGCGGAACCGCAACCTACCGGGTCGGCGCGTCGAGTCGACGCAGCTCTTGGCGCAGGCCATTAAACCGAGTGCTTGCACGCGATCGCCGGCAATAACAATGTCTACGGGCCTTTGTTGCGGGTCCCGCCGCGCCCCCTTGAAGTCTGTTAGCTCAAGTTCCGGGCGCGGGCCCTGGCAGTTTATATCAGAGGGCGTCGCGCAGCTCTTGGCGAAGAGCGCACCGCAGCACTCCCCGGGGCACGCGTCGCACCGCTTACAATGCTTCGGGCAGCACGTGGCCCTTTCACCGGAAGTGCCCCGCACGCCCTCGCGGCAAAAATGTCCAATTAACCCGCGCACGGCGCGCGCCGTGTGCAATTTATCTAAATTCTGGGTGTAGGCGCAGCCCACGTCCGTCTTGGCTTCGCACGGCACGCGCTTCTTCAGGATCTGGGCCGGGCAGCACCGGCCGTTGCCCAGCTGGCACTGGCTCTCGTCGCAGGTCTTACAGGCCCGCGGGCAGCACACGACCTTGTCGTTGAGCGAGGCGCGCAGGCCCCGGGCGCAGAGGTCCGCGGCGGCGACTGCGTTTACTGCGGCGAGGAGGGCGAGCGCTGCGCGCATTTTACGTCACGCTGCAGCGGTGCTTTTTTTATGCGGACCCGCTGCTTGCCGTCTCAGTATCGTTGTCGCTGGCGCAGCGCTGTTGCATATTTTATGGTCTACTAAAGCTGTCAGTGCCTTGTTGCAGCAGTGACGGTGAATGGCGCCGCGCTTTGCTGACAGCTTTTTGACTTTTGACCTTGGTACGGGTTTTACGCCTCGACTGCAGCGCTCACAGCATTTACTACGAGCCTTCATACGCGTGCCGAGACCTGGTAGGCCTGGGTTTGCTGAGCCCCTCATGGCGAAGGAGGGGCGCGAAGCCGTTAAGTAATAACAGCCGGGTTGCCGGAGTGCATCGTCCTCATCGTCCTCATTGCTTCCAGCCTAGCAAAAGGGCAGCCGCGACACGCTGCCGCCGCGCCCCACCACACGGAAGCAATCTATCCGGCAGCCCCGCAGCCACGATGCCCTACGACCATGACCTGGAGCGCCCGACCTACACGAGCAGCCGCCGCGGCGCGCCCCCGCCCCCGATGCACAGCCCCTCGCACGAGCACCGCCGCCCTTACAAGGGCGGCCGCGACGCGTACGAGGAGAACCGGCACCCGAACGGCGCGACGCGGCGCGGCCGCGAGCGCACCATGAACTCGCCGCCGCCGCTCGGCAAGCATCGGAGCCGAATGGCGCCGCCCCGGGACTCGCCGCCCCGCTGCGACGCGCGGCCCACGCCCGAGCGCGCGGACTACCGCAAGGGCTACGAGGCCGCCAAGATCGAGATCCTGCGGAGTCTGTCGGGCACGACCGACGACAACGTGTCGCGGCACGCCTCGCGCGAGCGCCGCCCGGACTCGCCGCCGCGCCGGTCCCGCGAGCGGTCGTCTCCATCAAGACGGGAGCGCCGGGCCTCGCCCGAGCGCCGGTCCCGCGAGCGGCGCCCGGACTCGCCGCCGCGCCAGGCCTCGCCCGAGCGACGCTCGCGCCCGGCCTCGCCCGAACGGCGCTCGCGCCAGGCCTCGCCCGAGCGACGCTCGCGCCAGCGCGCCGCGTCGCGCGAGGGCCGGCGCGACGGTTCGCGCCGCACCGACTCGCGGGAGCGCGGCCGCGACCGCCGCGAGGACTCGCGGACGCGCAGCGACGGCTCGCGGACGCGCAAGGGCGAGCCGCGGCGCGACGACGCGCTCCGCCGGTCGGAAGAGACGTGGGAGCGGTCGTCGGCCCGCGCCGAGGCCGTGATGCGCCGCCGCTCGCCGACGCCGGACTCTCGGAGGCGGTCGCCCTCGCCGGACGAGCAAAAAGAGGACGACTTTAGTTTGGCGCCGGCGACGCGCGGCGTGCTGATGGACGACGACGCGTCCGAGGCGTCGGAAGCGGCTTCGGAATTGACCGCGGACGAGATCTCCTCGCCCATTAAGCCTTTGCGATCCATGAGGGCCACGTCGACGCGCGGCCGTTTGCAGATGATGGCCTTCGAGGGCGTGACGGACGTGCCCTCTCCGTTGGAACCAAGTGAGGACCGGAAGATTCCGCTCCTCCAGTGCTTCATGGAGCGGAAGAAGTCGACCTTCGGGCCCCAGGAGCTGACTTTGAAACTCCAAAGTGACGACCGCGCTCTGCTCGTGGCGCGAAAGACCTCGCGGAGCGGCAACTACCATTTATTTGATGCCACGAGAGGCCAAGTCGGGGCCTACTCCAAGAAGGGCGGGAACTACCTCGGCAAACTCATCGCGCCGAAGAACACCGATTTAGGAGGTGGAAGTGCCCACCACCGCGTCCTCGTGGACGGCACGCAGCGCAAATTGGAACACGCCCTCTTCATCCACAAAAGGACCTCCACCATCACCAGCTTTGTGGACGGAGCCAAGCCGCGCCAGGTCTCGGTCGCCCTACCCGGGACCTCGGCCAAGGCCGAGCTGTTGAAGCGGTTCTCGCATTCGGACGACTCCTTGACCGTGTTGGAGCAGCGGCAGCCGAAGTTGGTGGACGGCCAGTACTCTTTGAATTTTTATGGTCGCGCCACCGTGGCCTCTGTCAAAAACTTCCAGCTCGTCCCAGGCCTAGCGGACGACACGGTCGTGTACCAGCTGGGCAAGGTCGGCGACCACGAGTTCAACTTGGACTTCGCGCCGCCCTTCACGCCCTTCTCGGCCTTGGCGCTCGCCGTGTCGCAGTTCTGAGGACGCGGCCCCCCCTCCCCCCGGTAACAAGACTACCCGACTCCCTTAGCCGGGCCGGACGGCGCCCAGGCCCGTCCGGAGAGAGGTATCGGCGGTGTTTTGGCCCCCAGAAGTTGGCAACGCTCGACATTCGGGGCGCCCCGCGCGCTGGCCGCAGAGCAGCGCGCCGCTGCCCATTTGGCAGAGCGCATGCGAAGAGTTTTGAGCTGTGCAAGCGAGCCCGGGGGACGCTGCCCTTTAAGAGACGCAGTCCACACATGCCCACCATCGCGCGCCGCCTGCGTAATTTGGGCTACCGCGTCCCGTACCTCCGCCGGCGCTTCGAGCTCGAGGACGTCCTGGTGGCGGCGGTGGCTGCCGGCGGCTCGTTTGCAGTCGTGCTGGGCTGGTTTATCTGGGTTCATTGGCGCATCATCGGCGATAGGGAAGAATGACGCGGGCGCTCGAGACGTTTCTTCGGGAACACGTTACGGACGCGGGCCGCCGGGCGGCGGTCGCTGAGGTCGCTGACGGTTTGGTCGATTTACGCAATGCGGAGCGCGTCGACCTCGAGGATGTGCTAATAATTTCTGAATGGCCCGCCCTTGCACGCAATAGATTTCTCCAGGCGTGGCAAGGCCTTCGAGATGCTGGCCGCGCGGCGGCCGCCACGGCCGACAACGCAGACATGTCTCGCTCGGTGGGGTCGCAGACACCTGCGCGTCCCGAGCTCGAAGCGCTGGCGCCTGTGCCTGCCGCGCCTGCGCCGCCGCCGCCGCTGCTGCCGCTACCGAGGGGGATTCAGGTCCCCGGAATGCCACCGGAGGGGCAGCACATCATCCTCGTCAACACGCCGGCGGGGCCGCAGCCGTGCGTCGTCGTGCCGGGCAGCGTTCGCCCGATCGTCATGCCGCCGTCGCAAATACATCAGATGGTGCAGGCCCACCAACGCTTCCGCCAGGCGGCCGCCGCCGTCGCGCCGGACACCCTGCGCGGTAATATGAGGTCGTCGAGATCCGCCGCATCGGCGACACGTCGTGGCGGCGCTTCGGCCTCCAGTCGGATGCGGCAGAGGCGTTAGGCATCAGCCCGGGCGACGTGTCGCACCTCATCAAGGATCGGTCGAAAGCCAGCGCGCGCGCGCCAGGGGTTCAAAGCACGCAGAGTCGACGGCAACGAGGCCGCGGCCCCTCGTCCCGAGACCCATCGGACGCCGCAAGTGCCGACGCCCACTGCTCCACCGCCGCCGCCGCCCGCGCAACCCGTGCCTGTCGTTGCGCTCGCCGCGCCTGCCGCGCCGCCGCCGCCATTGGCACCGCCAGACACGAGTGGTGACGAAGCGCTCGCCAGACAACTCTCCGGAGCAAGCGAGCGGCGGCGCATAGAAACCCAACGGTTTTCAAGCCTCCGGGATGCGGGCAAGACCTACGCGTCGCCTAAGCGCGCTGTCGACGAGTCAAAAGTTCACGCGACTGCCAAACGACAATGCCTGTTTGATGACACTGACGACGATGACGAGGCACCTGGGAACGCGGCGCTTACGCGGCGCCTCAGTGCGGCGGAAAGCCAGCCGCGGCGGTGCAAAGAGGAGAGCCCGCGGCGCCGCGAGAAGAAACGGTGCGCCGAAACGCGGCCGCCCGCCTGGGCAGCACCGCGCAACGCTGGGCCGCCGCCGTGCTCGTCCGACGACGAAGCGCGGGCCCTCGCGGTCGACCCTGCCGCAATCCGCGAGGCCTATGCCAAGGAGCTGAGGCAGCAAGGCCAGCGCTTGGTCGCGGAGGCCGAGCGCCTCGGGGGAATCGCAGCGGACACTGACAAAGCCCTCGCGGCCCTCGCGGACCCGGTGCCGCCGCCGCCGCCTGCCGCGCCACCGCTGCGAACACGGCCGGTTCTGCCATCACCTCGAATGTCTTACGGCCGTCTTATTTCCTTCGATCAACAAGCACGTGCAACTTACGCTGCGGCGTGGTCCACGTGGCGCGCCGTCGGTGGCGCGTGGGGTGAGCGGCCCGAGAACGACGCGGCGGTGTGGCGCGCATACAACGCCGCGGCTTCCCATCGCACGCCATCGGCGTCGATAGCATGTGAAAACGACGTTCGCGAGGAACAGGGAAAAGCACCCAAGTGTCCATTTTGCCGGTACGCCGGACCCTCGTGCAAGTGTGTCGCGCTCCCAGTTCCGCCGGCGGCGGCCGCACCCGCCGCGCCCGCACCAGCGGCACCCGCGTCGCAAACAGGGCCCTCTGCCGCTGCTACCGCATCGCCCAAAGCCGCGGCCCCGGTCACGCCTCCCACTCCGAATGCCAAGGCGATCGACTCGGGCATCGACCCGGGCGAGGCACCACCTCGGATCGACCAAGCGGAGGAAACACGCTACTTCGCGATTGACGACTCGGGGCGCGATCGAAGAAACGACGACGAGCCGGAATTGTTGCAGCCTGAACCGAATGGCGCCGCATCACGCGGCCAAGTTGAAGAATTCACATGCCACTTCTAGCAGGAAGAATAAAAACAGAATCGTGTTATAGATAGAGTAGTAGGTAGGGACCTGCCGACGGCGGCACGGGAGTAAGGGGGGGGCTGTATATGTGGAGTTGGAAACTTCAACAAGCTCGCGGCTGGAGAGTCGCTATGCCGGCGGCGAGAGCGAGCCCGCCGACAACGCGCGCGGCGGCCGCGGCGGCCGCCCGGGCCCCGGGCGCGGCGTGCCGAGGGGTGGCGAGCCCTCCTTGGTGATGTGCTTCTCGATGAGTTGAGAAATTGCCCCGTACCGTTAACGGTACGGGACACACAGGTCCTAGTAGGTTTTGCGCCACTAGCCCCTAGTGTGCTTTGCGCCGCTCGCCAGAACGCTGTTCTTCGCCGCTCGCCTCTTCGCCACACCTAAAAACGTTTCTCTCGGCCCCAGCGTTCCGATGAGCACCTTTTCAAAACCTGCGAGTATCAGCGGTCACATTACCCAAAGGGATCATATCGCCGTTGTTCTATTCACAATCGACCGACTTGCCCGTTCTCCGCGGACGACGGTGCGTAGACGGACCTCCAAAAAGGCCCCAGACCCGTGGTTTGAAAAATAAACTTGCGCTGGAGTCGCTTCAGTACTTAGGTGGTCCATCAAAACCACCCAAACGACTAGTACATAGGAATTATGGAACCGTAAGCTCCGCGCGGCTGACCGACCCCGCGATCCCTCGATCTCGTTAATTCGGGCACAAGACCTGGACCTGCGACTATCAGCGCTTGTACCATCACCATGGACCTTGGCGCGATCGTTTGTTTCATGACCGACCGACTTGCGCGAGGTCCAGATCAATAATATTCAGACCCGAGCGCGGGCAGCCCAAAGTACCCTTCTCGTAGTGTAGATGTCATATACTTGATTTCCACTATAGGTGGGGTAGTATGGGACCCAACGAGACCGCTATTACGATTCCTGGGGGCCCTCGAGTAATTAGCGTATTTGACGTTCACGGGTGCTGTCGCGTCCAAATAAAACACTTTTGGGGGGTGCTGATCGGCTCTCGGACTCCCCATGGGTTATGCCTGAGGTTGGGTAGTCGCCTACACCGCATGCGCATGCGCTTTGGGCAGTCCATAACTCTCAAAGCTCTGGAACTCTAAACACTGGCTGATCATGCCCGAGTGAGCTGGACTGCCAAGAGAATTGGTAGATATGATCCAAGCGCCGGCGCATGCGGTGTAGGCGATTGCGCACGTCTAGTACCTACCCTAAGCGACCCCAGAGAGACCTGCGGATCACGAATTGACAGCATTCCACCGGCGCGGCTGAACACTTCAGCACCGCGAATAAAAAAATTATTTTTTTCGCCCCCCAGGAAGTGTCTTATTGGTCTCTTTGGACCAGTATCGAACTGAACGATGCTCAAACAACTGCAAGTCGCGCTCAGTTTTTAGCCAACCCGAACCTTGTTTTGGAGACGGCCGACTCAAAATTGGCATCATACGTGGATGCTCAGTCGCGTTGCTGGGAATTCTCGTACTCTGTCCATCGGTGTAATAACTGCTGTGATCCCATAGTGGCCAGCTGTGCAACTTCCAACACCATGCATTCGTCACCGCTGCTATTACTACTCCCAGCCCTCGCCCTGGCCGGCCACAATGACATGTTCGGCTGCCGCGGCCGCGCCTGCGACGTGCTGGAGCTCACGGAGGCGAACTGGGCGTCGAAGCTCGCCGAGCAGCCCTACTTCATCATGTTCTACGCGCCGTGGTGCGGCCACTGCAAGACGTTAGCGCCGAAGCTGAAGAACGCCGCGAAAAAGGCCAAAGGGTTGGGCTTCGGCATCGCCGCCGTGGATGTGGAGCCGAACCAGTCGATCCAGCAGATGTTCCCGGACATCAAGGGCTTCCCGTCCTTGAAATACGTGAACCACCCGAAGGGCAAGAAGTCCATCGACTACAACGGCGCCCGCGAGGGCGACGACGTGCTCCAGTGGACGAAAGACACGTTCGTGAGAACGGGCGGCGCATTGCAGGCCCCCATCGAGGCCAAGGCCTTCTCCGAGCTCTACACGTTCTTCGGAAGGGCCGCTCTGGATGATCTGCCCGTGCTCTTCGCCGTCGGCAGCGACAAGGAGCCCCCGAAGTGGCTGGCGTCCTTGCACGGCGACCTGAAGGAAAAACCCAAGGACGCGCCCAAGGAGTCGCCCGAGGCCGAGACCAAACGTTTGTTAGGGGAGGCCAAGAAGGCCACGAAGCTCGCGGAGGTGCGCGAGGGCATCGTCGGCGTCCTCGAGACGCTGGCGTCCGCCGAGAAGGCCAAGGCCGGCAAGCGCAAGGCCCTGTACTCCACGACCTACGCCTCGGACGCCGACACGGCCGCGGCTTTCAACGCGTCCGGGGCGGCCAAGGGCGGCGCCTATGTGTTTGCCCTGGCCGTCGACCGCAAGAACCTGGGGAATTCGCTCGTGCTGCCCTATTCGGGCAACCCGGTGGAAGCCGATCGACGGGGCAAGCTCGTGGACGCGGAGGGCGTCGCGGCGTTCGCGCGCGACGCGTCCGCCAAGGTGGCGTCCTTCAAGAGCGAGTTCGGCGACGCCGCTGTGGCGTTACCGGACATCCCGAAGCCCCGGTCGGTGCTCGCCGCCGAGGAGCGCGCCGCCGCGCGCAAGAAGCGCGCGACGGCCGTGCACGCCATCGCGAGCAAGAGTGACCTCGACGCGAACTGCTACGCCCTGCCGGCGGCCAAGACCTGCGTCCTCGGCGTCGGCGCCTCCGAAGCCGATTTATCGGAGCTCGCCGCGAAGTACTCCAAGGAGGGCTACTCGTTCGCGACCGTCGCCGGGGACGCGCCGGTCGCGGCCGCGCTCCTCGGCGACGTGGCGGCGCCGGCGCTGGTCGTCGTCAAGGGGGGAAAGCGGCCGCGCGCCGCGCGTTCGGCGCTGAGCGGCGGCGCGGGCCTCCTCGACAGCATCGCGGGCGGCGGCGCGTCGTTCGCCAAGTTCAGCGAGGGGCTCCCGGCGTGGCCGGCGGCGGCCGAGCCGGAGGCGGAGGAGCCCGCCGAGGAGGAGGAGGGTGACGGCGACGAGTACGACCTCTGAGCGTATCATCCCCGGGGGGGACTAAGTTTATATATATCATACCTTACCCTGCCGAGGAGGAGGACCCTGGCCCAGGGCCGTCTCCGCCCGTTAGTATAGCCTGCGTGGCCGCTTAACTATTCTCTCCGCCCGCACGCGGGCGAGGCACTCGTCCCTATGGCGCGGATAATCGTTCTTCTGGCAGCGCACACTGCAATAGGATATGCCGTGGCACCGCGAGCACCGTCGCAGATTTTCGCACGGGATGTTGCAGAAGTCGCAAACCTCCCGGGAGCCAATGCTCATCATTTGCATCTGATCTTCCGCAGACGGGCAGATTTCCTCGTACTCGTCTGCGGAGATCGGGTGCGCCTTCACCCGGTACGTGCGCCCGTCGATGTCGTATTCGATCGCGCCTGCCAGGATGCGAGCTGAGCCCCCGTCGGCAGCCCTCGTGCAGAACGGGTCCGTCGCGAATTTAGTGACACAGCGCGTCACATCCGACAGCTGCGCCAGGCGATCCGATCCAGGGCTCCGCGACCACATTCGCATCGCCGGTCCGAGCCCCGGGAATCCGTTCGCAAAGCCGAGGGTGCCCTCTTTGCGGTACCAGAGCGGCAAGTTACCGCCATCTCTGGCGTTTTGGGCGAGCTCGAGGTCATACTCGGCAACCTCGTCGAGGGCGTGGAAGGACGTCATCTGCGGGACCTGATACTCCAATCGGTCGTAGACGCAGGAGCAAGTTTTGGGGTGTCGCATGGAGTTGCGCAAGTCGTCGTAGGAGCTGTAGACGTAGAGGCCGCGAAGTCGGTGTAGCCACTTACGACGACGTAGGCCGCAGGTCCGTTTCTGTTCAGCGGCACTATTTCGAGGGGCTCTGCGTTAGTCAGCGTTCGCCAGCACTCCCTCGTATGGTACTCAGCTGCGCTCGCAAAGACGGCGCGGAGAATTCGGACGCTCAGCGAGTCTCCGCACGGCTCCGTTCGCCCGCCGTCTATCACTATTCCCCTTGTATAACCGGAAAGTAGTTGCGACGGTGTCCGTCCCTCGGACTCGCTGTCCCGGCGCTCGAAGTGGTCCGTGCGCTCCGCAACCAGCGAACAACATGCGTACCACGTGAGGTGGCTCGTATCCGATAGACTGAAGTTCACGCTAAGGACGCTGCCTTGGCAGTTCTCGGGCGGATCTTCACCTACGGCCGTGACCGTTAGGTTTACTGGAAGTAGCGGCGTCAGGGCCTCCGCAAGCACGCCTGCACTTGCCGCGCGAAAGTACCCGCCCATGGGGCAGCACACGATTTTCGCGGACAGGGCGCCCTCCGCATAGAGCCGCGAGGTCGCCGCGATGCAGGCGATGAAGTATTGCGCCGGCGCTGCCGCATCCTCAAACCCTTGGCACGGCGCAAAACAGTCTATGCTGCCCGTCTCGAGCGTTGCGGTGACGTCGTCCTCTGCGGCGGGCCGCGCAATAGCGACCCACCAGGAGCGAAGCCCACCGTCCAAAACGTTCGAGCGGCGTGTGAAGACGTACCACGTTTTGGTTGTCTGCCGCGCAGTGGCCAGCGCCGTTCTAACGCCCGCCATCGCGTCACTGGGTGGCTCCCGCAATTCGAATGCCCAATTGTTGCTGATGGCAGTGTGCTGTTCCAGCATCTGCTTGCGGCGTTGCCCAATCACTGCGTCGGCTCGAATGCACGCCACCGAATCGTCTCGGACGATGACCTCCCGCTCGCCGTCTACGGCCTCGCGAAGACGCACTTAGTATGGCGCCGCATAGCTTGGGCACCAGTGCGCCTGCCGAAATCGCGTATCGGAGACGACGCCCTGGCGCCAAGGACCAGTCGCGCTGCACTCCTCGGCAAAGTGAGGCTGCCCCTGTATTCGTCGATCGAGCGCCTCCAGCCGGACCTCCACAAGCCACCTCGGACAAATCTCAATGGTGGCTCCTCCTCAGCCATTTTGCAGCCCCAATCTCAGCACTGGTGCGTGACGAATCGTGCTATCTGATCTTAGCTTGCAGCCCCACGCGGTGCCGTCCTGTCGCGAGAGCGTGCGAGACCAGTGCTCTCGATCTCGAGCTGCTCTCCATGATAAATGCTAACACGCGGGTTTCACGGGGAACACAAATTCGGACGCTTACAGCCGTCGCACCGGTGGCTTGGCAACGGGCCGGAGACGTAGCGTCCCGAACTCTGCGGCACCCGTGCCTAGGATTTATCACAGAAGCTGTCGCGGAGAGCAGCATCCCGCAGTCTCCTTGAAGCCTGCTGAGCGTCGCACAATAGCACCGGGGCAGCACGGGAAGGAAAGCTATGGTTCTCAATGGCCATTACACGCCGAAGCCGTCGCCCCTGAGCCCCAGCACGCCTCCGCCGCCGCCTCTGATAAGCCCGAAAGACGGCTCCTCTCTCTTCGACCGCGCACGCGCGAACAGCGCGCTCCACGTGCTGCCGGGCGGCCTCAGCAGCGCCAGCGATGGCGCGGCCTCGGCCTGCGGCTTCTACCGCCGCGACGACGCGCGCACGCCTGAACAAGGCGACGCCATTGCGGCCTGTAGCTATTTGTGCTGGCGCTACGTCGGGCGGGCGGACGTCCTGGTCGCCCTCGAAGAAGGAGCGCACGAGGTCGCTCTCGCGCTCGAAGAGGGCGCCCCCGCGACGGCCCAGGCCTGGCGGACCGCGTCCAAAAGAGCCGTGGCCGCGGCCGTGCGCGACGAGGTCGACCGGCCGCGCCCCGCCATTCTACTTAGAGTCGGCGGCGCGACGGACGACCGGACCTTCAAGCGGTGGGCCGCCCAGCGCGCGAAAGACACGCAGTGGCTGATTGCTTTCGGACCGGGCGTCGTGCGGGTCGCGCGGGCGCCGTCCGCCGACAAGGACGCGGCGGACCGCCTCGCGGCGCACCTGGCCGGCGCCCTCGACGCGCTCCTACGAGGAGGCGACTCGGCTTCGCTGCAGTACCTCCCCGCGCGCGAGCTCGAGCGGTTGCTCGTGGACTGGCAGCCCACGCCGCAGCCCGTGGACGAGCGCGGCCTGCCGGCGGTCGTGGCGGCCGCGGCCGGCGACGGGCGCGCCGAGGCCGTGGCCGACGCGGACTCGTCCTGGTCCTACGGACGCTTGCTCCGGGCGGCGGGCGCCGTCGCGCAGCGCCTGCGCGAGGACTTCGGCGTCGGCAAGGGCGACTACTGCGGCGTGCTCTGCGAGCGAGGACCCGATCTCGTGGCAGCTCTGCTCGGCGTCAACGCGGCCGGCGCGGCCTACGTTCCTCTCGACGCGGTCTACCCGACGACGCGGTTAGAAGCTATGCTTGAGGACAGTCGGGCGAAGTGCGTCGTCGGGCATGCGCCTCTGACGTCCACGCGGATCCCCTCGGTGCCCGCGCTCAACTTAGAGTCCATAAGCTTCGAGGACGAGACACCGATGTGCCCGGACGCCCCAAGTCCGACGACGCGCTGGTTCGGCGCCGACCTGGCGGCCGTGCAACCGGATAGGGACGACGTGGCCTACTGTCTTTTTACCTCCGGGAGCACCGGGCGGCCCAAGGGCGTCCCAATAACGCACGGGTCGCTCACGAACTTGCTCAAGAGCTTCCTCGACGACCTGCCGGAGCTGCGGCCCGGCGACGCCGCGCGGCCGGCCGTCGCGTTACGATCGCGGGCGTCCTGTTTATTAAAAGGGTCGGACACGCTCGTCGAAGGCGCCGAGCGCGCGTTCCGGCGGGCGACGTCCGGCGGGCTCCTCGCTGAAGAAGTAGGCGCGGGGGGCACGTTACTCGCCGTGACGACCGTGTGCTTCGACATCAGCGGCCTGGAGCTCTTCCTGCCCCTGACCTGCGGCGCCCGCGTCGTCGTCGCCAGGGCGGACGAGGCGCGGAACCCGGGCGCGTTGGCGGCGTTGGTAAGACGCTTCGACGTCGACGTCTTACAAGCGACGCCGGCGTCGTGGCGGTTATTGGTGGCGAACGGCTGGATGGGCGCGCCGGACCGCGTCGTGGCGCTCTGCGGCGGCGAGGCCCTGCCCGCGGACCTCGCATTACAACTGCGGCCGCGCGTGCGCCGCCTCCTCAACGTCTACGGCCCAACGGAGTGCAGTATCTGGTCGACCAGGCACGAGGTCGAGGCGCCTTCACCATTTCCAGTCGGGTGCGTGGGCCGCCCGTGCCGCAACAACACGGCGCACGTCGTGGACGCCCGGGGGCGCGTCCTGCCCGTGGGCGTGCCCGGCGAGCTCGCCCTGGGCGGCTCGGGTTTGTCCCCAGGCTACCTGAGGCGGGAGGACCTGTCGCAGCCCGTGTTCGTCCCGAACGCCACGGGCTACGCGTTTGAAGAGTGGGCGCCTCGTGGCCACCCCGCTCAACAGCGGGACCGCCTGTACCGCACGGGCGACCTGTGCGTGCGCCTCCCGTGCGGCCGCTTGGAATGTTTAGGAAGACTGGACGCCCAGGTCAAGATCCGGGGCTTTCGGATCGAGCTGGGCGACGTCGAGGCCCAGCTCAGCGCGCTGCCCGCGGTCGTATCTGCCGCGGTAGCCGCGAGGGTCCCGGCGCAGGGCGGTGAGCGCGAGCTCGTGGGCTACGTCGTGCCCCGCAAAGCCTGGGGCGGCGACTACGGGGCCGAGGATCTGGTGGATCGAGAGGAGGTCGACAAGGACGAGGAGGACGCCCAGGACGACGCGGAGACGGAGGAGTGGGGCGCCGTGTACGACTCGGCCTACGCCGCGGCGGACGCCGTCACGGAGGACCCCGCCCTCAACTACTCGGGCTACGCCGACAGCTTCAACTCGGGCAACGTGCACGTGCCCCACACGGTGGACGAGTGGGCCGACTTTACCGTAAAACGCGTCGAGCAGCTCGGGGCGTCTCGCATCTTAGAATTAGGGTGCGGCAACGGCATGATTTTATTACGGTGCCTCGTCAAGGACACGTGTGTGCGGTATGTGGGCACGGATTTAGCGGGCACGGCTCTAGAATACGTGCGCGGCGTCACGACGGCCACGGCCCCGAACCTCGCCGTGTACAAGAACGCGGGCCACAAGCTCAAGCTGGCCAAGTGCGGCGCGCACGACGCGCACCGTTTTGTAGAGGAAAAATGCGACGCCATCGTGTGCAACGGCGTGGCCATGTACTTCCCTTCGGCGCGGTACACGCTGCGGGTCTGCGAGTCCATGCTGCGGGCCTGCGCACCGGGGGGCGTGTGCTTTTTGGGCGACTTCCGCGACCGGGCCGTGGCCGCGCCGTTACACTGCGCGCTGGCCCTGGCGCGCGCGCGGCGGGCGGCGGCCCCTTCGTTAGACTTGGCCTCGTGCGGCGGCGCCTGTGTTTGTCCAGCTTTGGACATTTCTGTGACGGAGCTCGGCGTGCTCTCTCGAAGATCCTACGCGCGCGAGAAGGAGCTTTTACTAGACCCGCGCCTGTTTGTCGACGCGTTGGAACGGGGCGAGTTCACGGACTGCGTGCGCGTCGACGTGGAGCTCAAGCGGGGGCGCGTCCGGTCCGAGTTCGCCGGATTCAGAGGCGACGTCTGGCTGTACAAGGCCGGACCGGGCGCGCCCTCGGCGCACGTCCTGCCGGTGAGTCCGTTTGAGACCTACGACCCCGCACAGCATGCCATCGCACTCTTAGAGCGACGCCTCGCGACCGAAAGGCCGGAGACGCTGTGGGTCGCCGCGGCGCCCGACGCGCGCCTCGCCTTTGAGCGGGAATTGCTCAACGCGGTCGAGGCGTCAACGCCCGGTTCGACAGAACAAGCGGAGGGCGCGGCGGTGCAAGCCGCTATTCTAGCGGCGGAGGGCGGCCTCGAGCCGGACGACCTTTATGAATTAGGCGAGACGTGCGGCTACGACGTGGCGGCGTGCCGGAGCGCGGGCATGGCGGCGCCGGGCGCGTGCGCGGCCGGGGCGTCGCTGGACGTGCTCTTCGTGCGGCAGGACAAGGGCGACCGCCCCGGCGCGGCGAAGCTCCGGTACCCCGCTGTCGCCCGGCTCTGCGCGCGGCGGCTGCGGACGCCGGGCGCCCCGTCCAGGCCCTGGGAGACGTACACGAACCACCTCCGCGCCAAGGAGCGGAAAGCCGCCGCCGACGCCGAGGAGTTCGCGGGACTAGAGGCGTTCCGCGCCGCGGAAGCAGCGGCGCACCTGGAACCGGAGCTCGAGTCCCTGTTAAGAGCATCCTTGGAGGCTACCCTGCCGCGCTACATGGTGCCGGCGCGCTTCGCCAGTGTACCCTCGCTGCCCATGACGGGCAACGGCAAGGTCGACCGCAAGGCCCTGCCTCCTCCGCCGGCGGGCGGCGGCCGGGCCGCGCGGGCCTTTGGCGATGCCCTAGGCGGCGTGGCCGAGACGGCCGACGAGAAGGCGGTCGAAGCCCTGTGGCGCGCCGTGTTGGACCTGCCGCCGGCGCGGCCGGTCGGGCGCCAGGACTCCTTCGCGGGGGTCGGCGGGAACTCGCTCGTCGCGGTGCAGGCGGCCCGGCGGTCCGTCACATTCCTGGGGGTCGCCCTGGAGCTGGCCGACCTCTTCGCGGCGCCCGACCTTGCGGCCCTGGCTCTCGTCGCGGGCCGGAAGCGCCGGCGGCGGCGGGAGCGGGCGGCGTCGCAGGACTGCTCGGACGTGGACGACGACGACGCGCCCCTCTTCGGGTGGACGTGCCACGATATGAGCGTGGGGGGGCTGCGGTGCCGGCTGTGGCGGCCGGACGCGCCCGGAACGTTCCCGGTGGCCGTGTGCTTCGAGCCCTATCGCTTCAGCGACGCGACGGCGGAGCAGGACGCCGCGACGTGGCCGTACCTGGCGGCGCGCGGCGTCGCGGTCGCGCGCGTGGACCCCCGCGGCATCGGGGACTCCAGGGGCCCGGCGCCGGCCGACGAGTACGAGGCCGGCCAGACCCGAGACGCGGCGCGCGTGGTGCAGGAGCTTTCTGTACTAGAGTGGTGCTCCGGCGACGCCGTGCTCGTGGGCGCGTCGTGGGCCGGGTTTGTGGCGCTGCAGGTGGCGGCTCTGCCGAACCCCCCGTCCGCCCTCAGGGCCGTGATCGCGTGCTCCGCGACGCACAGAAGAGAAGCGGATGACATGCACAAGAAGCAGGGCTGCGTCCTGGCCGAGCAGCACTCGTGGGGCGCCTGGTTCAGTTTGGTACAAACGCGGCCGCCGACCATGGGCGGCGACCTCGGGGCGTGGCGCCGCAATTGGTTGAAGCGCCTCGAAGCTATTGAAGAGCCCGCCGAGGTAAGTTGGCTTCGAGCTGACGTGGACAATGCCGCGTACTGGCGCGGGGGCTCGCCCCAAGCGGATGCCATTAAGGTGCCCGTCTTCTCCGTCGGCTGTTTAAGAGGTGGCGGCTACGTGGACTCGATCCCTGAACTGTGCGCGTCCCTGGACCGACGCGGCATCGCCCACGCGACATTGGTCGGGCCCTGGTCGCACGGCTTCCCGCACGCGTCGGCCATGGACTGCGGGACTCGAACGGACTTCCCCCGCTTAGCCTTGGGCTGGGTGCGCGCGCACTGTCGAGCGTCATCATTGCCGCCGGCGCCGCCGCCGCCGGCGCCGTGTTTAGTATCTGTCCTGTCCGGGCGGGGCGCGGGCGCCTGGCTGAGCGACGACCGCGGCCTCACGGCGGCGCTCGAGGACTCTAAGTCGACCGCGTTCGCGCTCGCCCCCGACGGGCGCCTGCAGCGCGGTCCTCCCGCGACGGACGGTCATGCCATCGCGGTCGTCGGCCGCGGCGGCGCCCGGGCCTTCGCCGACGCGTGTGGCGCCGACCCCTTGTCGCGAGCGGGCGCCTTCGCCCACCTGGGGCGCGTCCACGACCTGGCGGGTGACCACCGCGACGCCGACCGCGCGCCCTGGACCGCGGCGTTCGACGCGCCCGTCGGCGACGCGCCCGTGGTCTTCGGCGCGCCGCGGGTCACCCTGAGACTGAACGGGTACCCCGCCGGCCGCGTCCACGCGCGCTTGCAGCGAGTAGCGTCCACGGGCGAGTCCATTTGCGTCGGCTCGGGCGTGGCCGAAATAACCGGCGCGGACGTGTCCGTTGAGCTCGGCTTCTGCAGTGCTAAGCTGGCGCCGGGCGACCGCTGGCGCCTCGTCCTCCAGAGGTGGGACTGGCCCTCGTTCCCGCCGCCACCGAAGTTGAACGGCGCGGACCCCCTGCAAGCGCTCGAGGTCTTGGGCGGCGCGGTCGCGCTGCCAACGAAAGACCACGTAGAAGACGCGCCGCCGCCGCCGCCCTTCCGGACGCCGGCCGACGGCGCCGGCCTGGAAGCGCGCACGATTCGCGCGCCCACGCGCGTCAGGGCCCGCCGCGCGGCCGAGGCGGGCGCCACCGCCGCCGCGGTTGTCCTCCAGGACGACTTTGGGTGTAGAAAATTAGCCCCGAGCGGCGCCGCCCCGTTGCTAGAAGTCGGCGAGTCCACGGTCGAGCGGATCTCCCTCGCGGCGGACGGGCGGAGCCACACGCACGTCGCCAACCGGGCGGCCTGGCACGCGACCTCCGTTGACGCCGCGACGGACGCCTCCGTTGGTGCATCGGTTCGGGTCGCGTCGACATTAACGGTCACGGAGACCAACTACCGATTGGAGCAGCGCGTCGTCGCGCGGCTGGCGTCCCAAGACCGCCTCAAGACCGACGCGCTCGTCGCCGCGACGGCCGCCGCGCTGGCCGACGACGACGCCGGCTGCGACGTCGTCTTCGACAGGACCTGGACCGTCGACGTGCCGCGCCGGTCCTGAACTTCGTACTCGCTGTACGAAGCACTCCCTGCCCCCTCCCCCCCTTGCGGTCTCGGCCTTGAGCGATCCTACGACGCTCAGCCACAAGTACGTGGCGCGTGAACAACGCGCCGCCGCCGACGTACCGTTACGTACCCTAAGAACGCACCTTTCGAAACTCCCCAGGGGGTACTTTAGTGGGGTCTGAGCGCCCGGCGGGCCGGCTGCGTCGCAACTCGAGAGCTTCAGGCGGTGCCGCGGCCGCTACTCAAGTTTTTTTGTTGCCAATGGGGATTCTAAGTGGTTCGGGGACTCGCATTGGCTGCCTGATGCTCATCTGTCCCTTTTTCGCCCGTAAAGATTCTTAAAATCAAGTTACCCTAGTTACACTATTTTTGCTACCCCCTGCTATTACAGCCGGAGTGGCCCTATTTGTACCGCGCGGGCCTAGCAGGCCTGAAGAGGCAAAAAGATACCTCTTTACAACACACTCTGGATCGCTAGTTTGCCGCGGCGTCGAGGCGGTCGAGCCGCTGGCCTTAAACAAAGAGGGACGCGAAGTGCAAAAAGTAAGGCACGCAAGCAAGCTGCGGCCTCCACGGGCCACATAAGTGCCCTGCAATCGCGGACAGCGTTGCGTTGCAGCTCCGAGGTCCTGCGGGTGTCAGGCCGACGAGAACAGATTTGAGGCGAGCAAGAGCCAGTATTCGCGTGCAGAGCGCACCCGCGTTGCGCAGGAACCAGTAAGGCTCACTGCGACCAGCTGAGGGCGCCCCCGCAAACAACCAGTGGAGCTAAAAGCTTGCGCGGACGACTCGCCCGCTCGACAGCAATTCAAAGCAAAAAATAAGCCAATAGCTAAACGTTACCACGGCCGGTCATCCCCAAGCGATGAGGGAGCTGAAAGTGGAAGACGCCCTCCTCTACCTGGACCAGGTCAAGGCCGAGTTCGGCGACGAGCCCGAGATCTACAACGAGTTCCTCGAGATCATGAAGTCCTTCAAGAGCCAGCAGATCGAGACGCCGGGCGTCATCCGGCGCGTCAGTACGCTCTTCGAGGGCTACGGCAAGCTCATCTACGGCTTCAACACCTTTTTGCCCGAGGGCTACAAGATCGAGGTGCCCGAGCACCTGAGGCAGCAGCTCCGGGGCCAGGTCAACGCCCTGCCCAAGGGCCAGGTGCCGGCGGCAGCGCCGGCGCCGCGGCCCCGGGCCCAGGCGCGGCGCGCGCCCGCGCGGCCGCCGCCCCCGGAGGAGGCCCCGCGCCAGCCCGTGGAGTTCGACAACGCCATTGCGTACGTCACGGCCATCAAAAAAAGGTTCGAGCACCAGCCCGAGACCTACAAGGCCTTCCTCGAGGTCCTGCACACTTATCAAAGAGAACAAAAGGGGATCCAGGAGGTGTTGCGGCGCGTCGCGGAGCTCTTCAAGGACCACGCCGATTTATTGCGGGAGTTCACCTACTTTTTGCCGGACGCGGCCATCGAGCCGGCCCAAAGGCTGTTCTTGCAACGCGCGGCGGCCGACGCCGAACAGCGGAACCCCGGGGGGTACCGGCGGGGCGGACGAGGCGCGCGCGGCGCCCGGGCGGGAAGAGGCGGCCGAGGCTCTAGACGGACGGCCCAGGCCACGTCGAACGCGGACTACGCCCGGCCCTACGTGACCGGCTCCGGCACGTCCCGCGCCGAGCGGAACGTGGACCGGAGCATGCGGGGCCAGCCCTCGACCCGGGGCCGGGGCGGCCAGTACCGCAATCCGGTCCGGCCGGTGGGCCACATGTCGTTACCCGAATTAAGAGACGAGGCGAAGCACGCGAGGTTGTGCGCCGAAGAAGATTTAGCGGCGGCGCGGAAGCGGCGCTTCGCCCACTTCGGCCTCACGAACTCGTCGTCCCCGCGCCAGGACGAGGCCGCCATTTTAAGGAGACTGCGCTTCGCTCTCATCGGCGACGGGGCCTCGGACGGGAAGCGCATGCGGCACAAGGGCAACGCGCACTTCCAGAACACGCTGGGCCCCCTCAAGGATACCCTCGTCCCGTACGGTACCAGTTCGTTCGGTGACCCGCGCTTCAAGGTGCGGCGGCCTTTACCGGTGGACGCTGCCTACGCCAGGTTATCCGTAGAAGATCGCAAGGAGGTCGACGCCTGCCCCACGGCGGAGGAGGAGGGCATCAACCGAACGGAGGAGGAGGAAAAGGACGACATGGACAAGTTCTTGCGGCGCGGCGCGTACAAGCACTTGAGGGAGGGCGAGGTCTCCAAGACGCTCGAGGAGCGCCTGGGGGGCACGGAGGACATCGTGCAGAAGTGCAAGGACGCCGTGGCGGCCGCCGAAAAGGCGCGCAGCGAAGCGCCACCCGGAGCCATTGCAGCCCCGGCCACGATTGACGCCGCGGCGGACGCCGCGGCGGCCGCGGCCGCGGCGGACGCCAAGGTGCAACTCGATCCGGACCTGGCGGTGGGCGACCTTATTAAAGAAGCACAGGTGCCCGACCCGGTCCTCAAGTACCCCGACCGGGAGATGCTGACCAAGGAAGAATCACAATTAGTCCCCAACCTCGTGGCGGACGTCGCGTCCACGACCATGGAACGGGAGCGCTTATACGCCTGGCGCTGCGTTTTGAGGGGCATGGACGCCGTGAGCAAGGGCGCGTTAAGTTCGGACGCGTTCGAAGCGTTATTGGGCGAAGTAGTCGATAGAGTCGTGGACTGGGGCCGCGGGCATGCGCGCGGCGCTCGCTTGGTGGGCGACGTGGCCATGTTATGTAGAAGAGCGTCTAGGGTGGGCCCGACGGGCGAGTGGGCCGACGCGGCGTACGCCTTGGCCCGGCGCGCGGCCCACCCGGGCCGGCGCATCGAGGTCGACCCGGACGACGATCCGCTCCAATACGTCGGTGTCGCGAGAAGGCCGCGCTACGTCATGGACGACGACAGCGACAATAGTGACGACGAGCCCAAGGACGTCGACGGCGACGACGTCGTCATGACGACGAGAGGTGTTGCTGCGCAGGCGGCGTTGACGGCGAAGCCCGCGACGCGCGGCGGCGGGAGAAGGACCCCGCCCCCCGGGGAAGACGAGGACGATAATGAGTCCATGAACTCTGGAGAGCGGGCCCTGCGGAAGGCGGCGCGGGGCATGGCTTCGACCGGTCGCCAGCAAACGCTGGGCGACTGGACCTCGCTGCCCTTGTCGGAACTGGACTTCGGGGACGACTCGCCCTTTGAGTTACGAAGGACGCCGTCGTACCGGCGACTAGCGGAAAGCGTCCCGAGGCCCGTGTGCTCGCATAGAAGTGAACTCGACGCGTCCGTGCTAAACGACGACTGGGTCTCCGTGGCGGTCGGTTCGGAGGACGGGAACTTCAGCCAACTCCAGCTCCGACGGAACGCGCACGAGGAGGCCCTGTTCAAGACCGAAGACGAACACTTCGAGATCGACATGATCGTCGGGGCCAACGCGGCGTGCGCCACGGCCCTCGAGGCCATCGCGTCGGAGCCGGACCCGGCGTCCGTGGACTGGAAGACCGGGGAGCTCATCGTGCCGGTCGAGGTCATCCCGGAAGACTCCGACGACGAACAGGGCCGGAAGCGGGGCAAGAAGCGCGCCAAGACGACGAAGAAGGCCCCCGCGAAGCGGCCCAAGCGCAAGCCGTCGCCCGTGCCGCCGTCGCCGGAGGGCGCGGAGGAGAGCGAGGCCCAGAAGGCGTTGCGACTGGAGAAGGAGCAGCAGCGGCGGGCGCGGGCCGCGCTCGAGGAGACCTTTCTGGAGGGGGCGACGGACATCGAGGTGTTGACGCCGGGCGCCGAACCGTTGCAACGCCGGTGGCTGAGTCCCATCCACGTCGCGTCCTTATGTCGGGTGTACGGGGATCGGGACGTGGACGCCCTGGCCGCGCTGCGCAAGGCGCCGAAAGTGGCGGCCGGCGTGCTCGCGAAGCGCTTACGGGAAAAGGACGTGGAGTGGCGCCTAGCTAGAAAAGGCCTGGCCCGGCGGTGGCGGCGCAAGGTGCGCGCGCACTTCAGCAAGTCGCTGGACCACCGGGCGCACTTCTGGCGGGCCCTGGACAAGAAGCGCTGCTCCGCCAAGTGGCTCGTGCAGGAGATCAAGGAACGACCTCATGCTGATTCACCTGATCTGGACCTGGCGGCGGCGGACCCCTCGGCGGTCCTGCAGCCGGCCACGCTGACGTATGACGTGAGCGACCGGGGCGTGCAGCGCGACGTCGTCTCGTTGCTCATGCTGGCGTTGGAGCACTCCTCCACGCCCCTGGCCGAGCAGAAGGTCGTGGCGCGGGAGGTCTGGCGCGACTTCGTGGACGATCTGTACGGCCTCCCGGCCGAGGCCCTGGCCCGGCACTTACCGCAGTCGCTGTCCCGAGGTGGGCATTCCTTGGATGATGCGGACCGCCAGCCGCTCCCGCGGGGGGCTCGGGTATTAACGATGCGCGGCGAGGGTGTGGTATTAGCGTTCCACGCGGTGGCGCCCGCCAACGTTACTGTGGAGACGGACGCCGTCACGCCGCTTAACGAAGCGGACACCTACGGCCGCAGTAGGGCTGCCTCCATCGCCTCATCGCAAAACGAGAACGACACGCCGGGCCGCGACCGCAGCGCCAGCGTGGCGAACGCCGCGGCCGCCGCGAGCGCCACGGCCGCGTCAGAAGCGGCCACGGCCGAGGCGCGGCCCACGGCCTGCTACGAAATCCGGGTCGAGCAGGGCCCCGCGCGCTACGTCCGGCCCGCGGACGTGTTCGCTCTAGATGATTTGGACATGGGCTTCGTGGAGGAAGCGGTCGCCGAGGAGGACGGGTCGCCGGCCAAGAAGGCCCCCACCAAGAAGAAGGGCGCCAAGAAGCGCAAGAAGCCCTCGGAGCCCGAAGCATCGAAGGAGCCGCAGTTCACGCCGCGGCCCACTTCGAGGGTAGCAAGTACGGGCGTTGCTTTAGCTAACGAGCGCGTCTACGTCTTCGCGCGCCTGCACCAGATGGTCTATGCACGACTCCTCGATGCCAAGAAGCTCTGCGAAGAACAGAAGGCGCGCCATGATAGATTAGCGGCGGAGCCCCACGCCGTCATTGAGGCCATCCGCGCGGACGACGACGGCGAGTGCGAGGTCGAGGAGGAGGAGCGGTCCGATTCGGAGTCGTTGGAAGCGGACGGCGAGATAGCGCGACTACGGTCCCGGGGCTACCCCGGGTTCCTGGAGCTCGTGGCCATGCTCCTGTGCGGCGACGTCAACAAGTCGACGTACGACGACGCGTGCCGCTTGTTGGTGGGCACCGAGGCGTTCCGCGTGCGGGCCCTGGACAAGATGTGCCGCGCGGCCGTCGAGGCCATGCGCTCGTTGGCGGCGGATGACACGTTGAAGCCGCTGAGCGGCGCGGACCACGCGACGCCGACCGTCGCGGCCCTGGACCAGCGCAAGCAGGAGCTGGCCAAGGAGTGCCCGCAGCTCTCGGGCGACGACCTCTACCGCGTCCGCGTAGAGCGCGGCGCGGACGGCGCCGCGAATTCCCTGATCCTGGACTGGCTCGGGCCGCTGCCGGACCCGCTCGAGGACGACATGGACATGTCTTGATCCCCCTCCCCTTAGATATGTTCTCCCCTCGCGTAATATGCTCGTGGTGGGAGCTTACTTATTGCCCGCTGGAGGGTCACGGCGGGGGAGCCTGAGAAAGGAGTAGCTCGTAGGCCACTCGATCAGAAATCTGTAGGGTCTCGGCCAGAGTGCGGATCATATCCCTGATGCGGTCGTCGGGGCTGGCTTCGGACCAGGCTTCCTCGCTGATGCTGCCTCCGATAGCGTCATCGGGGGTCGTGTTGCTACTAGGGACGCGCACGCCGGCAGTGCCAAACATGTACTCCAACACCTTGAAAACGACACCATCGGGCAGGTCGCACATGCTCTTAAGCAGACCCGCCGGCTTCGCGCGGCCCCGAGCGGCAAGCGTGCGGAGGGACAGGACATTGTGGTGTGGTCTCAGGGCGTAGAGCCGCCACGACCCAGCTGCCCGCACGGCGGTAATCAGCTGCTTGCACACCTGAAACGACTCATCATTCGCACACAGCTCGGGTTGCATTCGTTCCTCGTACTGCAAAAAAGCTTCGACCGACGTGTCGTCCGGCCTAAATGCTGTCAGGCATACGTCGAGCGACGCCCCCGCGCGCAGGAGCGACGTGACGGCTGCCTGACGAAGGTACACTTACACAATGAACGACGCGATGATTGGTGCGACGTCCCGGGCCTTCTGGCGCCGCGGGTGCTCGGACGCCCGGCCGAGGACGCAGCGCCGGACGCGCATGGATACGTATTTGCGGAATAGAGCTTTGATGGGGGGTCTGCCGCTTGAAGCGACCCCACGTGAGCGTGGTACAGGACACATCATCCTGCTTGCACGCTCGGTCGACGTCGGCGCCTCGATTTAGTAAAAGACGACCACCCCGTCTGTTGGGCCGCGGGCGATTTACAATTTCGGGCTCATGCGCGATAAAAACTCGGACGGCATGGGCGTCGCCGCGCAGGCATGCGTCACGCATTTCGCGCCCACTCGCGCTCGCCATTAATCTCTAGTGTAATTTCCGAGGTTTTGAATAGGCTAGTCTAGCGTGCGTGTCCGCAAATTATTCTCTCTTTGACAAGCTCGAGAGACAAGGCCAATAGCCGAGCCACCAGTGACGCCAGGGATACGAAGAACTGTCGCCGCGAGGCCGCCAAACTGGGCAATGTCGCCGCGCGTAGGTAGCTAGTCGCATTATAAGCCAGCCTTTCAAAATACAAAGGGCCAAAACGGGTTTCAAAAACCCGTCGCTTTCCTGTTATTTGTCTAACTTACACCTACGTACCCGCTCGCGGGGGATAGCCCCCCCCTACGCTTCCAGGCACGCGCCTCCTAAAACCCGAATTGACTATAGTTATTCGAATCTAACTTACACCTTAGCCTCGATCGCCGCCTGCAGTTTTACCGTCTCGCCGATGAATGCATTCATGCCCTCGGCGAGTTTTGTTGTTGCCGCGACGTCCGCGTTCATGGCGAGGCGGAAGCTCGACTCGTCGTAGACGAGCTCGGCGTCGGCGCAGGCCGCGGCCGCCTGCTTCGGTTCCAGTTTCCGAGGGACTAGCGCCTCGGAGGACGCCAACAGCTCGAGCAGCGGCGGTGGGATCGTCATTCGATCCGTGCCCGCCAAAGCCAGGATCTCGTCGACGGCGAATGCCGGGTCCGAGGTGCCCCGCGACGGCCGCCACGACGCCGGCATGCAGATCGTGCCGTGGCCGTGCCGCTTGTAGTACTCGTAGATGCGCCGCACCACCAGAACGCCGGGGTCCGCGTCCGGCTCGTACGTCGCGGCGCCGCCGTTCGCCATGAACCAGTCCTTGACGCGGCCGGGGAAGGGTGAGATCAAGCGCGCGCCGGCCTGGGCGGCAGCCACGCCCTGCGCGAAGCCGAACACGAGCGTGAGGTTGCAGGTGATCCTGTCCTTCTCTAGGACCCGACAGGCCTGGATGCCCTCCCACGTCGCCGCGAGCTTCACGAGCACGCGCGACCGGTCCACTCCTTCGGCCTCGTACATGGCAATGATCTGCCGCGCCCGGCGCACGGACTCCGCCGTGTCGAAGCTCGCGCGGATGTCCACTTCCGTGGAGACGTAGCCGGGCACTAATTTAACGATCTCGAGGCCGAGCTCCACAGCGAGCCGGTCCATTGCTAAGGTGACGACTTCCTCTTTGTGAGCATTGGCCTTGGCGTAGGCAATCGCTTTATCAACAAACGCGACGTAGCGCGCGTCGCCCGACGTGCCCGCCTGCGCCACGAAGAGGGGATTCGTCGTGGCGTCGGTGATGAGGCCGCCCTTCGCGTACGTTTCGATGACGTCGAGGTCGCCCGTGTCGATGGAGAGCACGGTCACCTCGGCCAGCTGCTCGAGTTGTGTCGCCTGGCGCAGCGTGCGTGGGCGCAGAGACCGCGCCGGCGGGCGTAGTGCGACGGCAGCCGTGGCGGCCAGGATCTGGAGCAGGGGAGCCATTGCTGCTTACGAGTAGTGCGATGCAGGAACGACTCTGCGACCTATGCGCTTAATGAGCTCGCGCGTCGACGATCGATGCGCCTGAAAGGCTGCTCGGCATAGATGATCTGCATGAAACCCGGGAGTAAAACCCGTGACGCAAGGCTGGCGCGTGCCACGGACTTCATTCGTGACCCTGGGAGACGCTGGGGCACTTTTTGGCTCCAAACGCGACGTACTTGCATCGCTGCGGCCAAGCGACCATGCATGCGGTGCTGCCAGCCATCCTCCTGCTCTCCCAGCCCAGCTGGGGCCTGGCATCCCACACTGCGCGAGGCGTACGGTCGCGCGGTCGCGGGCTGCGTGTGGTCGGCCAAGAGGCAGGCGGCGCGAGGCGCACGCCCCACTCGGGCTACCACGGCCAGGGCCAAACAGACTTCTTCGAGGGCTGGTACAGCCGCATGACGCTGCCGGCGACCGACCAGAGCTTCGCCTTTATCTATGCTATTTTTGATCCGGGCCGGCGAACGGACCGGTCGGGGGTCGAGGCACAATTTCTTTCCTCGACCGCGAATGACGCGCGGGCCATCTGCGCGTCCTCGCACGACTGCTCGCCCTTTGCCGCGGCCCCGCACGACTTATCGTTACGTTACGACGGCGACTTCTCGTTCGCAATGACGTCTACGCGGCACCAGGGGCGCCTCGAGGGCGTGACGTGGGACTTCCGCGTGCGCCCGGAGGTAGGCTGGGGCGGGCGCTTCGGCGAGGCGCGCCAGTACTCGACGGCCGGCTGGCTCGCGGCGTTGGGGCCCCTCCTCAGCCCGCACTACCAGGTGTTGATGTCGCTGGGCCACGCCACGGGCTGGGTCGAGGTTGAGGGCGTCCGAAGCGAGTTCTCGGAAGCGCCGTTCTACGCCGAAAAGAACTGGGGCCGGGGCTTCCCGCGCAAGTGGTGGTGGCTCCAGTGCAACGCATTTGACGATGTCACGCCGTCGTCGCAGCTGACGCTCACGGCGACGGGCGCGCGCCGAAGTTTATTGGCCGGTGGTGGTGTGCTGGAGCGCGAAGAGGACGTGGGGCTGGTGGGGATTCATTTCGAAGGCGAGTTCTGGCCGTTTCCTGAAGTCGAGTGGACGGTGACGCCCTGGGGCTCTTGGAAGATCACCGGTGCTTATGAGGACATGTCATGCACGATCGAGGCCGAGGCGGACGACGCGGGATGTGCCGTTCGGGTGCCCTCGGAGAGCGGCATGGTCGACGGCGCGCGCGAGACCTACAACGGCCGCTTGCGCGTGACGATGATGAAAGCTGGCCGCGAGGTCGTATCCGCCACGACCAGACGCGCCTGCCTGGAAACGGGCGGCGAGTACGACGAGGACTGGGCCTCGTCGTCGGCGATGACGGAGCCCCTCAAGTCGATCGCCTACAACGTCGACCTGGAGCGGGCGATCTCGGCACGGCTGGACGAGGCGCGGCGGCGCGGGTTCGTGGACGTGCCCGGGCTCTGAGAGTTCGCGTCGTGGAAGTGTAAGTACGGGTGTTGTGTTTACGAGAGGGGGTTTCGAAAGGGCACTTGTGCTTGCTTCGGCTAGGGCTCGATGAACGTGTACCCGCGGCGGCGGTACTTCTCGATCCGGCTCTCCACGCGCGTCACGGGGATATTCGTGCGGAGCCGCATCGTCTTCGATTCGATCGCCTCGGCGTCCTCCGGCGCCACCACATAATCGACGATTCCGCCGCCGCGGACGTGCATGCCGACGGCGCAGACGTCGAGGTCGAACCCGTCGATGACCCCCTTGATGCTGCACGAGTCGATCGTCGGGGCCTCTCGCTGGATGAACGAGACGGCGGACGTTACCAGTCTGACATAGCGGCCACCGGCGTCGTGTGATCCAAAGGCTAGCTCGACGTCGTAGTTCGCAACGGGCGACAAGCCGTCCCTCTCCGGCGGGTAGCCAGCGTGGTACGATACGACTTTCTTGAGGTCCCAATAATGCGGCGTTTGTTCGCCGTCGGTGCGATCGAACCGGTCAGTCCCCGTGCCGCGGAGGCGCGTATCTGTCGGGGCACCGCTGTAATCTCTCGGGCCGCGCCCGTCTATCGTGGCACCGCCGAAGAACTTCTGTTTGATGCGGTCTGTCCAGACGGCGCGATCGTACTCGCGGCTTGAGTTATCTATCCACGTCTCCAGCGCGGACCGCCACCACGCCGTCGGGTTCCACGTGGCTTCTTCCAGCTCGCCGTCCGCGGCGCGGAAGCTGCAGAGCACAGCGAAAGCCTCGACGTCTCTGAAATCGAGGAATGCGAGGACGCCGCGCGTCGTCGCCTCGTGCGCGACGAGCTGGGGCGGCTCGGTATTTATTTCAATGTCTATGGACCGCGAGAGGGCGAGTTGAGTCGATCTGGGTTTAGCGCGGCGATACGCCTGCGCACAGTGCAGCCGCTCGAGCGCTGCGCTCGCTGCGATTCAGGTGAACGATCTCTGTGGGGTTTCTCGATACCGACTAGTCAGTCGTTCGCCTTGCGCAGTGCCTGCTCAGGTAACTCAGCGGACGACGGCGGGCCTTGCACGCTTTGTGTGGCTCGCTCTCGATTTTTCTCGGCGAAAACCCGCCGGGAGCCAAAACCCGTATAGAAAACCCGTGCACTATATAACAAAAGCAACTCAAACCCCACACTCAGCAGACAACAATGGGAGGCCGCTTCAGCAGGCAGACCGCCGACGGCGCGCCGGCCGCCGGCAGCGGAGTCGTCATCGAGGCCGGCCTCGCCGAGGCGCTGGCCGCCCAGAGGAATCAGCGCGACGCGACCCAGCGCGCGGCCGGGGCGGTGGCGGACCCGGAAGCGCGCGCGGCCGCGGCCGCCGACGCGACGGTACGGAAGCTCGCCGCGGATTTCGAGACCGAGCGCCGCGCCTTCCAGGAGAGCCGGGCCGCGGAGCTGGGCGCGCTCGAGGCCGACCGCCTCGACGACGTGAAGAGGCAGGTCGCACTATTGCACTCGAAGTATGACTTCGTGCGGAAGGAGGCGGCGCCGCGGTGCGTCGTGAAGGAGAAGGACGTCCTCGACTGCTACGCGGCGCAGAGCGGCGCCGGCGTTCTCCAGTGCGCCGCCGTGGTAGACGCCTACTCGGCGTGCGCACGAGGCGTCGCGGACGACCTCGCGCGGAGCCTCGCCGCCGCTAAGACGGACGCAAGCTAGGCCCCGTCGCCGCCCTACGTCGCCGCGGCTTCCTGGGGGACACGAGCTAGGCCCTGTAATATCAATAACCTTAGTCCGAGTCCGACCGCGAGTCGTCTCGTCGTCGTCGGTCACTGCCACTCTCGCTCTCGTCGCGGGAGCGCCGCCGCCGCTCGGCCCGTTTCTTCTCCTCGCGCCGCCGGCGCCGCGCGTCCACGCGCTCCGTCTGCGCGGCCTGGGCCTTCTTGCGCATCTCGTCCTCGACGCGCTGCTCCTCCTTGATTTTTGCCTTGCGCGTCGCGCGCGCCTTCTCTCGCTCCGCCCGGATGTCCTCCAGCGCGCGGTCTAATTCGTCGATCTCGTCCTTGACGTCCGCGAGGCTCCCGTCGTCCTCGTCGTCGGAGTTCTCGCCCCCCCGCTCATTCCGCCGCTCGATGGCCGCGGCGGCGCGCTCGGCCTTGGCGAGCCGCTTTTTGGTCTGCTCCTCGTGGCGCGCCAGACATTTGTCGCGCAGCTCCTCGGCCTGTTCTCGCTTCTTCTCCAATTTGTCCCGCCGCGCCTCGAGCGCCTGCTGCCGCTTCCCACGCGCCGTGATCTCCTTCTCCTTACCCTCTCTTCTCCTTGTGATCTCCAATTCATAAGTCCCCAGCGTCTTCTCCCGCAGCGCGAGCGAGTCGCGCGTCGTGCGCCGCTCCAGAGCTTCCTCGCGCCGGCCCAAAAAGTCGGCCCACTCGCCGTCCGGCGGGTTGACGTGGGCTCGTTTCGTTTTATTCTTGACGGGCGACGTCGCCTCCGCCTTTTCCTTCTCGTCCTCCTCGGCGTCCCGCCTTAGATCCTCGGCCTTCTGGCGCTCGTCCGCGATATCCTCCAGCGCCGTCTCCAAACCTTCGATCTCCTGCTCGATGGCGTCCAGCTCGCCGTCGTCACTATCGTTCGCCCGGAGGAAGGCCCGCTTCCTCCGATCGCGCGCCTCCTTCGCGCATTCCGCGCGTTCCGCGCGCTTCTCCGCGTTCTGCTCGTGCAGCTCCACGAGCCTCTCGCGCCGCTCCTCCTCGCGCTCCTCGCGTTCCTCCTTGCGTGCCTGGCGGTCCTCCTGCTGCCTTTCTTTTTCTTCCCGCGCGTCCCTGGCCTTGCGCCGCGCGTCCTTCTTCTTCTTCATCTCCTTCTCCCGGCGCACCAGCGCCGTCTCCCGTAACTTCAACGTTTGGACGTTCGTCGCCCGTTCCACGACCTCGGTCTGGCGGCTCATGAAGCCCAGGTAGGCGCCCTGCGGCGGATTCACGTAGGCCTTTTTGTTCGGATTGTACAACGGGACGTCCTTGACGCGCCCATTCACAAAGGCCTTCTTCGTCGGCGGCGTCGGTTTGGTCTTCGCCTCCGCCTCCGCCTCCAGCTCCTCTTTTCGTGCTTCGATGGCCGCCAACCGCTCTTCAATATCGGGCAGCTTGTCCTGCAACGCGTCCTCCACCGCTTGTTGTAACTCTTCCTCGTTCTCCTCGTCCGCACTCTCTTCGGCGTCGCTCCCCGCCTCCTTGCGCTCCTCCGCACGCTCCCGCTTCCGCTCCGCTCGTACCTTTTTGGCCGTGCGCTTGCGCAGATCCGCCTCGAACTTGCGCAGGGACTGCTCCCTCAGCTCCAGTGCGGCTCGCGTCTCGCCCTTCAGTAATGTAGCCTCGCGTCTTTCAATAAAATTGTCGAAGGCGCCCTCGTCCGCATCAAATAAAGGTACCTCGACGGTCTCCTCCGTCTCCGGGTCGTAGACCTTCTTCATCGGCTTGGGGGCGTAGTCCTGGAACCGCTTCCGCTGGCGCGCCGCGACGTCCCCTCTTCTCGCCTCAATGCCGCCCTGGACCTCCTTGATCTTATCCCGCAAGGTCCCCATGTGCTCGTTCATCTTCTCGAGGTCCGCTTCTACTCTATGAGCGACGGCCGTGTCTTCAGTCTCTGATTCGGACCCGTCCTTGCTTTCATTTTTCTGCCGCAGCGCCTTCTTCGTTAATAAGACCTTGCGCTTCTCGCGCGCCTCCAGCTCCTTCTGGAACTGGGCGATGGTCCGCTGGCGCCGCTCCAGTAACTCGGGCGTCTCGCCCTGCACTAACGTATGCTCGAGCCGCTGCGTGAAGGTCCCGAGGCCCTTGGCCGCGAGCTTCTGCTGGAGCTTGGCCTGGAAGGCGTCCTCGGCTTTCTCCTCTTCAAATACTTCGGGCTTCTCCGCGAGCTTCGCCCGCCAGCGCCTGACCTTGTCCAAACACGTCTGGTTGTACTGGAGCCGGTCCTTCAACGAGGGTACAGCCCTTATGAACGCCGCATTTCGCCGCTTCCGCGCGTCCGTCGCGTTCGCCTCGAGGATACTCCGCTTCGTCGCGTCCGGCTCGTACACACTTAGAGCCTTCGCGGCGCGCTTCTCGTCGTCCAACGCCTTCGCGATGGCCTTCTCGTCCGCATCTTGGACATCGCCACTCGTCTTGCCGTTCAGACGCCGCGCCGCCGCGCGTTGCAGTTTGCGGCTGCGCGTCAGCTTCCGGAGCTCCACGTGGAGTAACGAAGCCTCTGCCGCCTTGATGGACTGCTCTCTTAACTCGAGCGCTTCCAGCGTCATCTGCGTGCGCTCCTTCTGCCGCAGCTTGCCGAAGAAGGTCCGCGGCCCCGCCTTTCTGGGGGCGCGCCGCGTCTTCTTCTTCTTTTTGTCCTTCTTCTTCTTGGGAGACGCGCCGTCGTCGTCATCGCTCCCCTTGCCTCGAGGCCCCTTCTTCTTCTTGGGCGAGCCGTCGCCCTTGGCCTCTGCCGCGCCGGCGTCGGACTCGTTGGATTTGGCCTCGGCGTCGGACCCGTCCTGGTCCTTGTCGGAGGAGTAGCCGCCGTCGGAGCCCTTTTTCTTCTTCGTCTTGGCGTCGTCCACGAACTGGAGCTCGTCGAGATAAAACTCGTCCTCGCCGGGGCCCGCCGGCTCGCTGTTCTTCCCTTTGCGGCCCATGAGCGGCCACTTCTCCTTCATCCACTTCTCCGCGTCATTGTCCTCGTCCCCCTCGTCGTCGGAACCCTTCCCCTTCTTTGGCGACGCGTCGCTGTCGGAATCGTGCTTCTTCTTCCTGGGAGACGCGTCGTCGTCGTTATCGCTCCCCTTGGCCTCGCCCTCGTCGTCCGAGCCCCGCTTCTTCTTGGGTGTGGTGTCCTCCTTCGCCTCGGCGTCGGCCGCGCTCTTCTTCGGTGAAGCTTCCTTGTCCAGGACCACGTAGCAGACCTCGCCCTCGACCCGCGCGATCTTGCCCTGCTTGCCACTGGGCGTCTTCACACTCGTACCGACGTGCTGCTCCAGGTCCACCTCCTCCTTTTCACTCTCAACCTCGCTCTCTTCCTCACTTTCATCACACCCGCACACGAGGTCCTCGTACACTATAGCACACACGGGGCACGTGTCCCGCGTGTCCAGGAGCTCCTCTAAAGTTTGTTGGGCCCCGCACTTGTCGCAGGTCTCCACATCTCTAACAGGACCCAACAACTCGCGCTCGCGCGCCATCTTGCACGCACCTTGGGTCTTGTACGCGATCGCGCACTCCGGACATCTATCTCGTTTATTAAGAATTTCATCGTACTTCTGAACCGCGCCGCACGAGGGACACATATTCTTATCAATCACGGCCGCATAGTCCTTCTCGCCGGCCGCGTGTTCTTTTTGATGCCGCACTTTCCGGCCCCAGGCGTCCTGCCGTTGAATAAAATTGTTCTCCACAGGCTCCTCAGGATCCTCGGTCTTTTCCTCGCCCAGGGGGTCGCCTTTGCCTAGCTTCGGCCGGAACGTGCAATTTAATGCATCATCTCGATTCCCGTACTTGAAAATGCGCTTGTCTCGCTCGTTGGTCACGTCCTTGACCGTCCGCCCGTACCGGTCCGTCGGCGGTCCACTGGTCCTGGACAGGCGGTGCGCGGAGGTCTGGCTCATCTTCGGGCCGAGTCTTTTGGGTTTGGCGCTAAAGTCCACGCTCCGCGCGAGTAAGACGCGCTGCTGGCGCGAAATGGTCTGGCCACGCTTGTCTCTCCTCAAGCTCCGCTCCGCTAATAACGCGACCTCCGGTCTAACACCCTTGCAAGGCTCCCACGGTAACGCCGCTTGTAATGATGGTGAAGCCTGGGTTGTTAAACCGGACCAGCTCCGCGGCTCCACCTTCGAGGGCAGCCGGCGCCGCTCGTCTTCATCAGAATCGAAGGCCCGGGCCTTCCCCCCCAGGTCCTTGACGGCCATAGCGAGCTTCGCCCCGTCGACCGCGTGGGCGGCCTCCTTGACGCGTTCCGGCGCCTTGTTTCGCTCTCTTTCTGCCGCTTTCCGCACCTCTCCTTGAGCTTCCAACTGCTTCAGGTCCTCCAACTCGTCGGCGGCCCTCCGCATGCCCCGGGATGCCTCCAACTTGACAGACGACTCCAGCTCCTTCGCGGCGGACTTCAGCGCGGAGGCGGCGCCCTTGGCGTCCGCCTTTTCTTTGTCCTCGACCTCGGACGCGGCCCGCTTCAGCTTCTGCGTCGACAGTTGGGACTCCTCCGTGTCCTGGCGCCGGAGCGTCGGCGTCTTCGGTGCTACTAGCCTCACAAGCTCCGCGACGACGTGGGACTCCCTATCCCCGTCCGCGTAGGCCACGTTGTACGTGCCGTCGCCGTTCACGGCCTCGACCTTTCCTGGAAACCACTCGCCGTCGCCGCCGTACCGCGCTTCGATCGACGCGCCTTGGACCAACTTCACAACCTTGGCCGGCGTGCGGCCGCCGGGGAAGGTGTCCCCCGAGACGCTAAAGTCCAACGAGCCGTCCATGCTTCTCGTGTTAATGTGGTGTCTACTGCTGCTGGCTAACTGTCTCCCTGCTGCTGCGTTTCTGCTGCTGCTTTCGCGGGGGAGCGATGCGTTATGGTCCGTGGCAGCTACACGACGCGACCCGAAGCTGCCCGGGCGCCGTTTTGCGCGGTGCTCGACGCAACGGTTGGCAGCACTGCCACTGCCGAGTCTGAAATCCTACTAGCTGATGCGAATCTAGTGTGCGAGCACCAATCGATTGATGGCATGTGTTGTAGTGTCCTACGCCACCTCGACGCCACCGGTACGTGGCGCTTTCGTTACTATCACACAGGTGTATTACGAAAAGAGGACGGGCGACTCACGTCAGGTCCGGCAGCTCGTCCTCGTCGGCCTCCGTGAGCCCGGGGGCCGGCGGCGGTACGGCCGGCGCGACACGAATCGGCCGCGGCAGCGCCTTGACGACCTGCGCCACCGCGTGGTCCAGGGACTGCAGCGCCGGCGACGCCACGGCCGCGTCGAAGGCCTCGTCGTCCGGCACCTTGAAACACTGCAATAGGTCCTCGGCGGCCTGGGCCTGCTGCGACTGCGCGTAGCCGTCCCGACCCAGGGTGTCGAGGAAGGCCGCGTCGGCCCGCTGGACGTCCGAGCCGTCCGCCAGCGCCAGGATCGTCAGGGACGCGAGGCACCGGTACAAGGGCGCGCCGTCGGCCATGCGCGCGGCGTCCAGCGCCTTGAGGAGCGAGTCGGACGCTTTGAGCGCTTCTCTATAGTTTCCACGCGACGCGTGCCACGCCACCACGTCCTGGAGGACCTGGGGCGCGTGCGGCGAGCCGATCGCCGCTTCCGCCAGATCCATTGTCTTGGCGACCAGCGGCCGCGCCGCGTCTACACTCAATGTAGAAGCGAGCTTCAGAGCGACTTCCGCACCTCTTAAAGGTTCGCCGGCCATCGCCCAGGTCTCGGCGGACTCCTCGCCTAATTTGGCTTTAGCGGCGTCCGTCGCCGAGAGCGGCGCCGCCTTTTCCAGACACCGCGCGGCCGTGTGAATAGCGCCCGAGTCGGCATGGCACCGCGCCGCCTTCTGGTACGCGTCGATGGCTCTTGATTTCTCACTTGCAGCCGCATAGGCGTCGGCGGCCTTCCCATATTCGGACGACGCGAGGAGCGGGTTGGGTTGCGCGGCGAATAATGCCGAAAAGCCGGTTTTCTTTGGCGGCATCAGGGCCTCGGCCGCTTTATAGAAGGCGTCGCCTTTCACCTTGAGCTGTGCCTGGCGCTCGCGCTGGCGCTTCGACGCGGCGGCGGACTGGCCTCCCAGCGTGTAGCTCTTCTTTTGCGGCTTTGCTGCGGGTGCGGCGCCGTCTTTGGCGGTGCCGAAGAGGGCGTTCCTATTGTCCGCGTAGCTGGACATTTTTTTGCTGCTGGTCTGCGGGGCAAAGCTGGGTCACGGGAGGTGGCTGCGACGAGCCTGGAGGCTGGAGGATGTCTGAGACGTGTGTCAGCGAACTGGTGGCTGCGACACAGCACCACTGCGGACGACTACTGCTCTCGAGTCTCGGCTTAAACCGCGAAACCCGTCCCGGTTGATTAACCCGAACCTGATCATATCGCTATGATACACACTCTAGATACACACATTTACCACGCCGCGCCCCGGCTCCCCGTCCACTGGTTCCCCTCGTTCTCGTCCCAGTCCGTGTCCAGCCCGAGGGACTTGAGGCGCCGCTCCTGGTAGTACTCCTTCGCGGGCAGCGCCAGGACCTCGGCGTCGGCCCAGCGCTGCGTCGCCTCGAGGGCGTCGAGCTCGGCGCGCCGGAGCTGCTCGTACTCGGGCCGGCCGCTGACGGGCGCCAGGAGCCCGTCGCGCGCGGCCGCCGCCTCCGCGACGATCGCCCCCACCACACTGGCCTCGTTCTCCCGCGAGAGCGGCGCGCCGAGGTGGTTCCAGACCTCGTTCGCGAAGATGGGCTCCAGCAAAAAACCGTCGGGCCCCGTCATCAGCGACAAGCGCAGGAACCTCAAGACCTCGGGGTCCGGCTCGCCGCCTAAACACGCCTCCACGAAGCCGTCGTCCACCTCGTCGCCGTCGATGGCCCCGTTCAGGTAGAGGAGGTTGAGCTTGTCGTCCAGGAAGCGGTCATTTGCATCGAGCTCGAACCTTAACTCCGCGGTCGCGGCGAAGCGCCGCGCTGCGCCCGTGCGCGGCAGGAACCCGTACCGCTCCAGGTACGCCGCGGCCGGTAACGCGCCGTACGACGCCACGAGCTTTTCACCTTTCCGCCTCTCCTCCGGGGCTATAAACCGCACGGTCTTGCGGCCCGGTAACTGAATGCCGCCTGGGCCCCGGGGCCCCAGCTCACATAGTAGATCCTCTTCAAACGGATCCAGCAAATCGTCGTGGTCTATGAGATCAAACCCCGGGGCAAAACAGAGCCCCACATCGGGCACTTCTACCGCTCGACTGACGACCCACCCGAGCGCGAGCAGGAACTCTTGTTCCTCTATTGCGACACCGTTCTCGGCAAGCCACGCGAAGTCATCGCGCGCGTTCTCCCGGAACGCGCCCAGGTCGCGCGCCGAGCAACTGGGCGGGTCTTCCGAATCGAGGAACGGCAGCCACAGGTCCCGCGGCAAGGACGCGACCCACGCGGGCGGGCCGTCCCTGAGCAGGCACACCGCGAGTTTGGACGCGTCGCCGCACCACGGCTCCCACGCCTCGTCTGCATTCGCCTCGGCGTCGACGAGCCACTGGCTCGATAGGGCTGTGTCTGTCGTGACGCACGCGTCGAGCGGTACCTCTAGTACACAATCGCCCCGTCTAATGTTCTTCGTTAGGCCGAGGTGGAGCTGGCCGCCGTCCTCGACGACTTGGGCGGAGCTCGTCGTGGCGACGCCGTCGAGGAACTGCTGGAGGGCCTGGACCGGCCGCGTGGCTGCTGTGGTCGTGAGCGCGGTCGAACGACTTAAGAGCGCCAACCACACAACTGGCCTCATCCTTTGAGGGCTCCTCGGCATCTTTTCCAGCCGCTGCGTCCAGCACACCGGTCAACAGGTCATAGATTGTCTCATCAAATTCGGAAAAACCCGTGCATTATACCCGCGCGAAGACACGCCATCGCGCGACACAATCCACATCGCCTCCGTGGCATATATATACAGGGCAGATAGATAGCAAAACAACAACATAGTTAACTCAAGGGAAATCCACCGGCCGCCACCCGCCGGTCGCGTGCCGCGCCTCGACGGCCTCAAGTTCGTCCAACGAGCCGCGCGTGACGTCGAACGAGGCCCCGAGCGCCCCCTCCAGACCTTGAGCAAGCCGCCGGGCGCCCGCGCCGCTCTCCGAGCCACTCAACGCCCCGATCTTCGCCAGGAAGTCGTGATGGGCGCGGTCGCCCCGGTACGCCGGGCGCTTCTCCGGCAGTTTCAAATACTTCATGTCCTCGGGGCAGAAGTCCCAGAGGAAGCTCGTGTGGTGGATGAACTTGTCTTTTACGATGGACTGGGCGTTGCCGCCCACCTTCTTGTCGCCGACGACGTAGTCGTGGTCGCGCAGCGCGAAGGTGTCCGCGTCAAGAATGTCCGCAAAGGCTTGCTTGTAAATAGCCTCCGTCCAGCGCATGATCTCGCGCGGGAAGGGCTCTGTGACGCCGCTCTTTTTTTCCACGATTAAAGAGGAGACGACCGTGCCGCCGTTCACGACGACGGTGCCGCCGCCCGTGAAGCGCCGGATGACTTTGGCCGGCCTCTCCCTAAGTCGCTCGGCGTCCAGCAGTTTCGCCGGCTTGCCGCCCAGGCCGACCACGACCGTCGGGTCGTTTGGAGGCAGCGCCGTCACCAAGCACCAGTTGCCGGGCTCGTGCCTTACCAAAGCTTCCTCGAGCCGCAGCATGCGTGCGATGGGCCAGCGCGGCAGCTCGACGAGGCGCAGGGCGGCGCGGGACGCCATGGGTGGCACGCGGCGGCAGTGAGAGGTGCAGCAGAGATGTGTGCAATTCTGCGCGGCGACAAGCAGCGAACTACTTTTTGTTGCAATGTATGCGAACTCTCTCAGAGCGGCAGGCTCAGGCGACGATCAGAGTCAGGAAGTGTCCGGAAGTGGCAGCAAAACCCGCGTGCTAGTAAGACCCGCACGTTAGCGCAAAATTGACGATGTCGCGGACGCCATTTACGTGCGCTTCTAACACCGACGATAGGAACGAAGCAGGCATTGCCAATATGATGCTCCATACGCGGGCAGCCATGACGATGAGTGGGGCTGCCAATAGCTAAACCAACTACCATGGGCCACCGGTGGCGACGCGAGGCATGACGCGGATGACGCGCGACGACATGGCGCCGCCGCCGCACCCGCCGCCGGAGGTTGTCGACGCGGTGGACCTCGAGGACGCAATGCCAACGGCCGCGATCGACGTCGACGAGCTGGACCGCCTCACGGTCGCGCTCGATGCGCCGCGGTCGCCGCGCGAGCGGCCCTTCGACGCCACAAGTGAAGAAACGAAGGAGCTCGCCGAGCCGGCGAGCTGGGCGCCCTGCCCCGTGGAGCAGCGCAAGTGGTCGCACTCGATCACTGTTTTAAACCCCTCGGACCTGCGGTACGGCCACGAGCCGGGCGGCCGGGCGCGGAAAGGGCGACGGTCGCGGCGGCGGTGCGGTGTGGGCGTTGGACTCGTTTTTGCGGCGCTGTGCGGCGCCGCGGGGTGGTACTTCTTCTTGCGCCCCACGCGGGATAATAATAAGAGTCGGACGCCGGCGCCATCCGTCGCGCCGCCGCTGCCGACGCGCGGGCCGTCATCGCCGCCCTCGCTCGCACCCTCGCGGCCGCCTTCCGCCGCACCGACGCCGGCGCCCGGCTCACCGACAACGACACCGATCGCGCGGCCGTCGTCGATGCCTTCCGCAGAACCGTCCCGACCGCCGTCCACATTTCCAACAATTACACAAGCGCCAATTTTAACTTACGCGCCCACGACCTACGTCTCGAGCAGCCGCTGGGACCTGCGGACCATCGATGCGTCGCTGCGCGGCGCCGACGGCTCGTTTTTACAAGATGTGAACGGCGACGGGTTCGTCGATTTGGCGACGCCCTGGGAGGAGTCCGGCATCGTCGCGGCGTACCTAAATCTCGGTTCAAGTGGAGCGTGGACGCGAGTGATCGTGGCGAACCTCACAGGACGAAGTGATCTCCTAGGGAAGGACGGCCTGGAGGACGCGATATTTGTTGATTTAGACGGCGACGGTGTGTTAGATATCGTGAGCTGCGCCGAGGCGGGGACGTACATGGATGGACGAGAAGGTAGTTGGGGCGCGGGCTTCGTTCGCTTGCACTTCGCGCCCCCGGGCTGGAGTACAGGGGCGTGGACCACGGTGGAACTATTGGGCGGCGTGGCCAAGTGGATGGCCGCCGCGGCGGCGGACGTAGATAACGACGGCCGCGTCGATCTGTTCGTCGGCTCGAAGGAGTCGCCCGTGGCCGTGGCCGTGTTACGCCAGGGCAACACGATCAACGATTGGACCTACGCGCCGATCTCGTCCTCCATTCCAGAGAGGTGGGTCATGTCCTTGGTGGCGCACGACGTCAATGGAGATGGTTTAATCGATGTGGTAGTCAGCTTCCGGGGCACCAAAAGTGGCCCCGGGGTGTTCTGGCTGGAGAACCCGGGACACCTGTCAAGTGACTGGCCCCACCACCGCATGCTTGAGGACGCCGGTCACCGGGTCATGATGCTCGATTTGGTCGACCTCTACGCCACGGGCGTCTTAGACGTCGTGGTTGCCGAGGAGCGCACCGGCGCGATTTTGTTAGAAGCACCTGACGACCCCCGGGCCGCGTGGGTGGCTACGCACCTTCGCATTGACGAGTCGGGCGTACAAATCGGCGCCACCGTGAAATCCGTCACGGCGGGCGACTTGGACGGCGACGGCGCGCCCGAACTGGTTCTTTCAACCGAGGACGCCCTGGACGACCGCCTCGGCGTCTTCTATCTAAAGCGGGAGCCGGGCGCGCGCTGGACAACCGCGGTCGCGCCGGTGGACGTCGCGGGCCGCCCGGGCTCCAAGTTCGACCTCGTGCGCGTGGCGGACGTGGACGGCGACGGCGCGGTTGACATCGTCACCTCCGAGGAGGACTCGGGATTAGGCGTCGTGTGGTACCGGAACCCTGGAAATTGGTAATTTATTTGTTAAGTTTAGTTCACATTACACACAGAGCCACGTCGGTGGCGTTCACGACCGTGGCAGATGGCTCCTATGCCACCGCCACGCCACCGACGCGCCCCTAGCGCCCGCTCACGAGCCGCACGGCCCGCGCCATATCAGAAGGAGGCGGGGCGACGACGTTTATGCGCTCACCCGTGGCCGGGTGGTCGAAGCCCAGGCGCCACGCGTGTAATAGCGGCCGTTTTGCATGAAACGGCGCATTCACACATATCCGGTTCGCGTTGTCGTCCCCGTAGACCGGGTCGCCCAATACGTGACATCCAATGTGCGCAAGGTGGACCCGGATCTGGTGCGTGCGGCCCGTCTCGATGGCCACCTGGACGACACATTTTCTACCGTCCGTGGCGAGCACGCGCACGCGGCTCACGGCCCTTCTCCCGTTTTCCGTCACGGCCATGCGCTCCCGGTGGATCGCGTGGCGCCCGATCGGGGCGTCTATTACTAATTCTTCACCGTCGAATTCGGGCGGCGGCTTCGCAACGACGGCCAAATAAACCTTGGCGACGGTCCGGTCCGCGAACTGGGCTTGCAGGGACCGTCGACTGACCGAGTCCCGCGCAACCACGATGCACCCGCTCGTGAAGCGGTCCAGCCGGTGCACGACGCCCGGCCAGCCGTCCAATATCCCGTCCTCGTCTCGCACGCAGTAGCCCGCCACCGCGTTGGCTAGCGTGCCCGTCCGATGGCCGGGCGCGGGGTGCGTGACCATGCCCGAGGCCTTATTGACCACCAGGACCTCCTTGTCTTCGTAGAGGAGGTCTATTTCTAGATCCTCGGCGACGCACGTCTGGTCCTCCTTCGCGAACGCGAGGGAGGGCAGCTCTATTAGTATAGAGTCGTGCTCGGCGACGGTCTTGGCCTTCTTTGTGCACACCTTGTCGTTCACTTTGACGGCGCCCCGCTTGACGTGCTCGCCCCACTCGCTGCGCGAGCAGACGTCGGGGAAGGCGGCGGCGACGACGGCGTCGAGGCGGCCGCCTTTTGGGGCGGTGTGCTCGAGCGTTGTGGTGTCTTCATTGCTTGCAGCGACGAGCTCTTCGCCTTCACTGGTGCTGCGTGGAGGCGGCGGTCGTCGTGGCTGGTGAAGCGCATGGTTGCAGCAGCGCAAGGGACTCAGCGAAGAGATGAATGCGTCCACCCGGAGGACTGCTAGAAGGAGGAGCGTGGAGTGCATCGATGCGCAGGCGTGCTGAGGGATTGAGCTGCGTCTCTTGCTGTGTTTGTTGCGCACGCAACGCTGTAGTATTGATCTGTTTTGCTACAGCATGCTCAAAGTTACTCGAGCTTGCGGGTTTTATTGACGGGTTTTCCAAAGGGCGTACCTATGCTTTGCGTGTCGATTCCGCGCTACTTGTGCGCTTATCAGTCTCGTAGGAACGCGTGATCATAGTTTACGGCTCGGTCAAATCACGCTCGACGCTTGCAGGAAGTCTGTCGAAGACTCGAAGCCAAATCAGGCTTTAATCAGCTGCTGCAGATAGCCATGGACCGCCTTGGTACGGTGACTGCTCTCGCGATAGGCGCTACGGCCGGGTGGCTCTTCTACAGGCGGCGCTACTTGGATCCTCAATACCACATTTGCGCGTGGAAGCTCAAGAACACGGCTGACGTGGAAGCTATTCGGGTTGAGCTCGCGACCTGGAAATACCGCATCCCGGGCATTCTAGACCTGGTCTTCGACGACATCCATCAATACGAACCCACGCCCGGTTTGCTCGCAGCCTATGCAGGCGTCAATGCGCACGAGATGCTCGGATACACCCACTTCTTGATCGTCACGTTCGATAGCGTCCGCTCGCGACTGCGTTACAGCGACCATCCGGTTCACCTGGAATTCTCCAAGCTCATGATGCCCAGCCTCGTCGAGGACTCAGAAAGCGTCATTTCGTTCGATTCGACGCCGCGCGGGGTTTGACGAGTTGTCGAGCTAGTGTTCGGGCACCCAGGTGCCGCGCGGGGTTTGAACCCGCCGGAGCTCTAACGCCATTACCGCGCCAATCTACGTAGTACATAATAACAACAACATGCATTAACACAAAACAATCACGCGGTCTCGTCGCTCGCCGCACACAGCCCCTCGAACCAGCCCACGAACTCCCGGAACGACACGCGCCCGTCCCCGTCCGCGTCCATCGCCGCCAGGGTCGCCTCCGGCTCGCCGAGGTCTTACCCGGCCTCGACCAGCCCATCGTACAGCCCGGCGAAGCCGGCCGCGTCCAGGACGCCCGCGCGCCGCGCGTCGTAGTTCAGGTAAAAGTCGACCATCGCGTACGACGCCGCGGCCAGCGGCGGCGGCGGGGCCCCGCCCCCCCCCCCCCCCCACCCCCCGCACACCCCCCCCGCCACCCCCCCCACGCCCGCCACTCCCCGCGCGACACCCGCCCGTCGCCGTCCCGCGGCGGTAGGTCCGCGAACGCGTCCGGCTCCATCGCGGGGAAGCACTCCAGCGCGTAAGCTAACGATTCAAAATCGTCCTTGTCCAAGGACGACCCATCGCCGGCGATGTGTGCGAAGTGCGTCTCAAAAGACGACGGCGCGTCCTGCGCCGGCGGCCGCGTCGGTGTGGCCGGCTCCGCGTCCTCGGAAAAAATCGCGTGGAATCGCTCCACGAGGCCCTAGCACGCCGCGTTGTGCGCGTCCATGTTCAATAATTCGTCGGTGCCCCGGAAGAGCGTCGGCCCGAAGCACACCCCCAGGTTCCCGGGCGTCATCTTGTTCTCGGCGCACCCGTCGGCGACGCGCCGCAGGTGCGCGAAGAGGTGCTCTACTGTAGCCTGGGCGTGGGGCGGGAGGAGTCGCACAGCGTCGCGCAGCTTTTCCACACCCTGGCCTTCCTTTAAAACGGCGTAGGCCCGCGACGAGCACCGGAGCAGCGCAGGCTCGAGCTCCTTCAGGTAGAGCTTGAGCGCCGACAAGACCACCGCCGGGTCCGCCCGTTCTAACACGTGTACCGCGTTGGCGTGCGTCCGTGCGCCGTTCAGCACCTCCCGGACGGCGTCCACCGCCAGCCCGTCGCCGGGCACCCGGTACAGACCGCGCTGCTTCGGCGCCGGCAGCGTGTCCAACACTTCGCAGCACGCACTTATGATGATAGGCACGCTCGCGACGCCGCGGGCCGCCGCCGCGCGCAGGTCCAGGCCGTAGAGCGGCCGGCGGTCGTCGAAGTAGATCGTGGCTTTTAGACAACCCTTCGGAGACAAAGGGAGCTCGACGTCGGCCTCGAACGGGAGGAGCACGGCGTCGACCGGTAAGATGCACGAGGCGACGGTGGACCCGTAGAGGCGGCCGGGCTCCCGGATCTCTATCTTCAGGGGCCCTTTTAATGAGGAAAGCGCTTCGAACGTCAGCGGCTGCAGGTCATAAAGGGTGTCATTTACGCTCTTCACGTCACTATTCTTGGCGAGCGTCCGGTCGCCGTCCATGATTTTGGCGTGCGCCTCTTTGACCGTCAGACCGGTCACCGCGGTGATCCGGATGCCGACGGTGCCGAGGGCGTCGGCGTTCCTCGGGGAGGCGAAGCTGCTCATTTCTATTTTGCTGTTCCGGGTCGGGTAATGCCTTGCGTAGCGCAACGATGGCGTCGTGCGCGCGCGTGCTTGCGCACTAGGTGCTCTGCCAACTGGGCAGGTGTGGACAGGTTTGAACGCACTTCGGCGGGCCGGGCGGGGTCGCTGCTAGCGCGACCGTGCGACTGCTAAAACGTTTCTGACGAGCGCACGTAACTCCTGCGGTTGCTGGGCTCGAGCTTGCCAAAAAAAGAGCAAAAATCTGCGGCGAAAACCCGTGCCATAGCTGTCGCCGCATCCCATGGGATGCGCATCGCCGCGAGCGAATAAATCAACGCCGTCGCTGCGAGGCTATAACGCCATATGTATCTGGAGTGCAGTTACCCACCGCGCTGGCGGACTACCCCGTGATCTTCGACACGACGCCCGCCCCGACCGTCTTGCCGCCCTCCCGCAGCGCAAACCGGAGGCCCTCCGTGAGCGCCACGGGCGCGATGAGCTCGATGTTCAGCGTCGCGTTGTCCCCGGGCATGACCATCTCGACGCCCTCGGGCAGCTGGACCGTGCCCGTGACGTCCGCGGTCCGGATGAAGAACTGGGGCCGGTAGTTGGCGAAGAAGGGCGTGTGCCGCCCGCCCTCCTCCTTGGTGAGGACGTAGACCTCGGCCTCGAACGTGGACTTCGTGACGACCGTGCCGGGCGCGGCTAAAATCTGGCCTCTTTGTACATCTTCTCTTTTCACACCTCTTAAAAGAGCCCCGACGTTGTCGCCCGCCTCGCCCCGGTCCAGCTGCTTCTTGAACATCTCGACGCCCGTGCAAATGGTCTTGACCGGGTCCTTCAGGCCCAGGATCTCGATCTCGTCGCCCGTTTTGAGGACGCCGCTCTCCACTCTTCCGGTGACGACCGTGCCGCGCCCCGCGATACTAAACGTGTCCTCCACGGGCATCAGAAAGGGCTTCTCCAGGTCCCGCTTGGGCATGGGGATGTACTCGTCCACGTGCTTCATGAGCTGTAAGATGGCGTCCTTGCCCAGTTTGTCGTTCGTGCCTTCTAGAGCACATAATGCAGACCCTCTCACAATGGGTGTTTCTTCCCCAGGAAACTCGTAGAACTCCAGGAGTTCCTGGATCTCCATCTCCACCAATTCCAGCAGCTCCTCGTCTTCGACCGCGTCGCACTTGTTGACGAAGACGACGAGCTTCGGGATGCCCACCTGCCTCGCGAGTAAGATGTGCTCCCGGGTCTGCGGCATGGGACCGTCCGTAGCCGACACGACAAGGATGGCGCCGTCCATCTGGGCCGCCCCGGTGATCATGTTCTTGACGTAGTCGGCGTGGCCGGGGCAGTCGACGTGGGCATAATGCCTCGCGTCCGTCTCGTACTCGACGTGGGCCGAGTTGATGGTGATGCCGCGGGCGCGCTCCTCGGGGGCCTTGTCGATGTCCCCGAACGCGATGGCGTCGTAGGAGCCCGCCTCCGCCAGGACCTTGGTGATGGCCGCCGTTAGGGTAGTCTTGCCGTGGTCCACGTGGCCGATGGTGCCCACGTTCATGTGCGGCTTGGACCGGTCGTAGGTGGCGAGGCAGCGCACCGGGGCGCGCCGCAGGGCCGCCGTGGCTCTCCTGGCGACGAGGAGCATGGTTCTATGGTGTCAGCGACGCTTTGACCTACTGCTGCGCCTGTCTCGGACAGCTGTATCGCACCGATGCTGCGCAACTGATGGCGTGCGGGCGCGTGCGCAGTGGCAGTAAATGGCAGGCTTTGACTCAGGTTGGCGGAGCAAAAGACCCGTCCTATAAACCCGTGCGCTGCCAATAGGGTGTCACGTCGCCGTGCTACGCCGTGCGAAAGGTTCCCGCCTCGCAATCGGGGCGGTCGCCGTTTAATACAGGGGACTTACAGTAACTCGTGTACTACGGTCGTGTTGTTTTATAAACGTATTGGGAGCAATGGCCTTCGCGAGATCCCTCAAATGCCTCACCTTCGACGTCACGGGCACGCTCGTAAGCTTCAAGGGCCGCCTCGGGACCCACTACCTCGATTGCGCCAAACGGTGCGGCCTGCGCTTCAAGAACGGAAACACCGAGCAATTGGAGAGCGGCTTCGACAAGGCCTACGACGAGACGCACCAGGAATATCCGTGCGTCGGCGCCGTGCACAACGTGTCCGCCAAAGACTGGTGGCGCCGCTGTATTATTCGATCGTTCGAGATTGCGAGAGAGGACGCGGGCGCCGACCCCGACGTCCCGGCGCTGGACGCCAATCAACAGGAGCGCGTCTTCCAGCGCATCTACGCGTTGTTTGGGAGCCACGCGACGTACGGCGTCTTCGCGGACGTGATCCCGTTCCTGACCTGGGCGCGGCGGCGCAAGATCGTCACGGGCATCATCAGCAACGCGGACGAGCGCTACGGCGACGCTATATTACCGATGCTGGACCTCTCGGACCATTTGGATTTTACGGTCTTCGCGCGCGACGTGAGCGATGAAACCCAACCCCAAGATCTTCGACGTGACCCTGGAGAAGGCGAACGTGGCAAGAGAGGTCCTCTACGGCGCGGACACGGCGCCCATCGGCTCCAACGACGTGCTCCACGTGGGCAACTCGTTGTCGAAGGACTTTGTGGGAGCGCGGGCCGCGGGCATGCGGGCCGTGCTGCTCGACCGCTTCGGCCGCGACGAGCCCCATGAAGAATCTAGGGAGGGCACGCGCTGGCGCGAGGCCGGCGCCTCCGTGGTGCACGACCTCTCGGACGTGCTCGAGCACGTCGCGCGGAGCGACATCGCCCTCGGCTGCGGCGCTGGCGCACGAGGTCGGGCATCATCGGTGTAAGTTTAAAACTTGTGTGTGCACCGTCGTCCGTCTCAGGACCATCTGGCTCGCTATTACACAAGAACAATTATGCGGCCAGGAAGAAGTCCCCGCCGCTCTCCTCCCCGTCGCTCGCGGCCTCATCGGCGGACGCCATTTCATCATCGCTCGCCTCGTCACTAGAAGACGCACCCGCGTCCCCGGCGACCGCCGCCCCTTCTAACGCGAGCCGCCGCGCCTCGGCGCGCCGCTTGACCGTTTTCGCGTCGTCGGTCCCGCGCACGGTGAAGAGCCCGACGTACTTCCGATCCTTAGGATAGAAGGTGACGTAGGCCAGGTCGCCCTCTAAGACTAAAAGCCGCGCCGCCCCGTCCGCTGGTGGACTTTCACTGGCCAGCTCCTTCCGGAGCTTCTTCAGCCGCCGCCTAATTTTCTGCTTCTCGAAGAACTTGACCTTCCTATAGCGCTCGGCGTAGCGCTTCTCCTTGTCGACCTGCTTGCGCGCGGTCTCGTTCACTACTTTCACGCCCTGCAGTCCGTCCACTACGTCCTGCTGCGTCGCGAGCTGCGCGGCGTCCGCGCCCTGCTTCTGCAGCCGCGCCAACCAGCGCTCGGCGTCCCGTAACTTGTTCTTGGCCGTCTTCTTATTCGTCTTGGGCAGGTCTCTTGCTGCTCTTCGCTTCTTGTGCTTGGTGTTGCGCTTGTGGTGGTCCCCCTTCTGGGTGGGCGCGGCGAGCTTGACCATGGCCTTTGGCGCTGGCAGCGATCGATGTATTGTAGCGCGTTGTTTGTTTCGATCGATGTGGTATCGTAGCGTTGACCCAGCGGCGCGTCGGCAGGATTAACACGCGCGACGCAGAGCCGTCGAATCGCCCGTAAAAACCCGTCTCGTCCGGGTTTCACGCGACGCAGTCTGTTTCGCATATATATCGCAGCCGCTACCGGTTGGCTGTTTAAAGTGTTGTTTCCTCACTACCCTGCCAACGAATACTGGGAACAGAACCGTCTGCCGGCCCTAGAGACACAGCGCAGAGCCTGTTTGGACGGGACGCCTCTGAGGCACAAGCCGCACGCCGCCGCCGCGACGCAAAGCAAGCATGGCCCCCCAGCAGGACAAGGCCGTCCTCTACGTGGGCGGCCTGAGTGAGGAGGCCACCGAGGAGACGCTGCACGCGGCCTTCGTGCCCTTTGGGGACGTCAAGGAGGTGAACATCCCGCGCGACTTCGCCGGGAAGACGAACGACGCGAACCGGGGCTTCGCCTTCGTGACCTTTGAGCTGGAGCAGGACGCCGCCGAGGCGCTGTACAACATGGACGGCAGCGAGCTCTTCGGCCGCGTCCTGCGCGTCAACGTGGCTAAGGCCATGAGCCACAAGCTCGGGAGCTCCAAGGCCGTCTGGAGCGCGGACTCGTGGTTCCAGGAGTCGCTGCCCGCGGACGGCACCGCCGCGACCGTCGGCGCGGCGCCGCCCGCCGCCGCCGCCGCGCCGGGGTAAGTTTATCAAAGTAACACGCGCCGGTGGCTGCGTACTTTGCCAAGGCGTCCATCACAAGTCCGGGCGCCCGCCGCCGATGCATCGGCGACGCGCTGTGCCGCCCCCCTCGCTGGCCCTAGCACCGTTTACACCCGCACTCGAGGTTGCCCGTGGCGGCACGTGGTCGGCCAATTCAAATTTTAGGAGGGGGACGCGACCGCGGCTCACGGCGCCGCGGCGGCCGCGCGCTGCCTTCTCTTCAACTTGCGCACGGCCCGCGCGAGCTTCCAGCGGTACAGCGCGTTCCGCTCGGCCTTGGCCAGCAGGGCCTCGAAGGTCTCGAACTCCACGCCGTTCTTGCGCACGAGCGCCCGGGCCTCGGCCGGGAACGCGGCGCACGTGCGCCGCACCTGCTTGGACATCATCGGCAGTAAAGCTGAGTCGCAGATCGGGTAGTCGGGGAAGACGTCGATTTTTAGCGTTTTGACCAGCTGCTCGCGCTGCTGCTGGCGCAGGCCTTCGACTTTTTGCGCTACTGCAGCGAATCTAACCAGGTCGTCCTCGTTCTCGGGCACGGGAATCTGGAGCTTGGGCACGGCGCCGTCGTCCACGTTCAAGTTGCGGTGCTCGATGGTGGACGCCATGCCGTACAGTTTGGCCTGGTTCAGCACGCGGCTCCGGAGACCCTTATCCGTGGCAAGCGCCCGCGACACGGAGTTCCACTCGGCGGGCGTGAAGCCAAAGCTCTTCAACACGCGCGACGCCGTCGCCGTGTACATGTCGCAGGCTTCTTGTGTTCTATCTGACTGCGCGAACGCCGTGCCTTCACAGGGATTCCTCCTCAGGAGTTTTTGTGTGACAAACAACTTCCTTCTACCCACCGTGCGCTTCAGCGCGTCGTCCCGGGCGCGCCGCAGCGGCTCCGTCGCGGCCAGCGCGAGCGCGTACCGGTCGAGGCGGTCGCCGACCGCGTACACGTCCACGACCTGCCGCGTGCTCGGGCCGCGGCGCCCCGGTTTTATGGAGTCGAAGACCGTGCGCCGCCGCATCGCGTGCGTCGTGTGCGTCGTGGCAGTGATGAGCAATGGCATAATGCGCAGGCGGCAGCGCGGCGAGGGCGCCATAGCCGCGACGTGTCCAGTGCAGCACTACTACTCAACTCTCCTGTACGCGACCGCTGCGCTATGCCAGGAGCTCTTACCGCGCGCAGTGTCCACCTACAGCACCGTCGTCACGACGGCGGGTTCCTTTCCTCCCGCGGCGCAGCAGCAGTAGAGATTGCGAGGGCTAATTCAAAGCTACGCCCCGCCGGAGCTGTTTTTGCCAGCACCAATTTTTTCGAAGTTTCCCGAGCCTATCTATCCGCAGGCGACGCGTGGAGACGCACTGGAGCGCGTGGGAGGAAAGAAACTACAGGCGCAAAACCCGGACACGCGTACAAGACCCCAGGCAGCGAAGGCAGCTACAGCGGCACAGAGATCACTGCAGCCGGCTGCAGCTTACCAAAGGAATTTCATATATCATATAAACGTGCTCCACGCGAGGAGCGGGCCAAAACGCCCTCAAAACCGCTCTAAACAGACCCGAGACCCACAACGCGGTCGGGCGGCGCTGGATCGTGCCGCCGGGCGGCTCGCGGCTCTAGGGGAGGACTGCGGTGTACGTCCGAGGCGACGCCGGCAGCCGCGCGATGAAAACGCCCGCGGCCCCGCCGGTCGCCGCGCCGCGGCCGCCCGTGACGACGCCCGTCGTCGCGGCGACGGACGAGGCCGTGGCGGGCATCCTCAACTTCCGCCTGCCCTCGTCGGCCACCTTTTTAAGGCCCCAGGTCCGCGTGCGGCTGCGCAAGGTCGCCCGGCACCGGTACGCCCCGGCGGCCGACCCGTTCGGAAGCTGGGCCGTGGAGCACGGCGCCCCGACCCAGGAGGCCCTCGTCCCCCAGGGGGGCAAGCGGCTGCCCTTCCGCGCCGGCGTGAGCCCGGCCGTGGCCTTTTACCGCGCGATGCAGGGCGGCGCGCCCGATCCCGCGCCGCCGCTCGATCCCTCGCTGGCGGCTTTGACATTAGGGTTTCCCGCTCGAGATGCGCGGGAAGCGTTGCGGGTCGCGCACGGCGGTTGTAGAAGGCTGGAACTTTTTGCTAGGTCCTCCGGTGTTGTTGCTTCAGCATTACGAGCCGCGAAAGAGGCCGGGGTCAAGAACGTCGTCGTCCACGCGAGCAAGGCCGACGGCGCCTGGGCCCAGGCGGCGGCGCGCGCGGACCTGGCCCTGGCCAAGTCGCTCGGTGCTCACAGTCTGTGCACGGACGCCTTCGCGTGTGACGACAGCCAGGACCTGGCGAAGCTCGCGGCCTTCTCAAGTTTAGCAAGACCAGTGAAGGTCGTTATCGGGCGACGGGCCTTTGATGATGTTTTGAGGAGGAAGCCGAACATGGCGGAGCGAAGGGATGTCTTACATCGACTCGGCGCGGCGGGCGTCGAGGCCGTGTACACCTCGGGCGGTTCGGGGGACGCCTGGACCTCGCGGAAGACGTTGAAGGAGTTGTTGTTGATCGCTAAAAATGTCCCGGGCTCTCCAAATGTAGTTTTGAGTGGCGGCGTCGTGCTCGATTGCGTCAAGCGCTTGTCGTCCTACACGGGCGCGCAGCTGTTCGCTTTGGACGGCCCCGACGCCCCGAAGCCGCCGGACATCATCGAAGAAACTCATGAAACGCAGGAGGAAGTGAGGCCCAGCGTGCCGGCGCCGGACGTCCCGCCGCCGTCCATCCCGCCGGCCTGGGTCGCGGACGCCCTGGCGTTGGCGCCGCCGCGGGCGCCGGCGACGCCGGCGGCCGCCGCGGCGCTCGTTTCCCAGGCCGCGGCGTTCCAGCTGGCGGGCTGGTCCGGGGGGGGGCAGGACCCGAAACCCGCGCTGGCCAAGGCGGGCGTCGCGCCGCGGCGCTTCGGCGGCCCCTCGCCGCCGCCGCCGCCGCCGCGCGTGCAGCAGTCGCCGCGCTCGGACTCCAGTTCGCCGCGGACCTGGTCCGAGTCGCCGCGGACGTGCCGCAAGGGCTGTGGCTGGAGCTTCGGCCACCCCCCCGCCCGCACGGCCCACGAGAAGACGTGCCGGGGCCTGAAGGGGTCCAGCACGCGCACGGGCCGGGAGCACCACTACTCGCGCACGTCCTCGCGCGCGGCGTCGCCGCAGCCCGGGGTCCAGCCGGCGCGGGGCGCGAACGATCACGGGACGCGGAGCGGGAGCGCGCCGCTCCTGCTCGCGTCGCCGCGGCAGGACGCCTGGCCGGGATTGGGATTCCAGGGGTCTGAATCTGGACTCTCGGGGGCCGCGCCGTTCGCCGTGCAAAGCGGCGAGGCCGGCGGCTGGCCCGGCCTCGGCGACCCCGAGGAGGTGCTGGGCGACGCGCCGCTGGACTTCGGTGGGGAGGACTTCGCGCCCTTCGACTTCGGGGGCGACCCGTTGCTGCTGCGCTCGCGGGCGCCGTCGGCCGGCTCCTGGGCGGATTTGGGAAGCGCGGCCGTGCGGCCCAGCGCCGGCAGCTGGGGCGAGCTGGGCGACGCGGCGCCGGAGATCCGGGAGGCGCCCTTCGCGCTGCCGCCGTCGCCGCTGAAGCCCTTCGCGGCCGCGGCGCCCTTCGTTGTGCCGCCCGTCGCGATCCCGCCGCCGCCGGACGTCGCGCCCTGGCCCGAAACCGCGCCCCCGAAGCTGTCGCCCCGGGCCGAGGTCGCGGCGAACGACGCCGCCATCGCCCAGGTCATCGCGGAGCAGGGCGGCTACGTCGGGCTGCCGAGTATTCCGCCGCCGCCGGCTGAACCGTCGCAACTTTGACGCGGCATTCCCCCCCTGTGACGCTACTGTGATAAGATAAGAGTGACCAAGTTAGTCGCCTTATAAGTAGCCGAGCGGCGAGATGGGGACGCGGGTTGATTCCACACAGGCCGGAAGACCGGCCGGCGGTGGCACGCCGGGTTTATATCCCGCCGAGCAAAAGCAGAAACTTGAAGTCTTAGAGGCAGCTCACCCCATGATGTCCCCCACCGCCGGCACCCGGACGGCCGGCCGCATCCACGCCGGCGGCGACTCCGCCCCCGGCGTAGGCGGTGGCGCCACGGCCGCATCCGTGTCGTCGGTCGGGGGGGCGGGCCAGGCCGGCGCGTCGTGAGCGGGCCGTAGCGCGCGGCCCGGCAGCTGGCCCCGCACCTGTGGGGGCTGGAACTGTGCCCGGCGCGCCTCGTTGCGCCGCCGCCGGTTCTTGGCCGAGACGGCGCCGGCGTTCTGCGCCCCGAAGATCGTGTCGTTCCGCCGCTCGTTCTCCAGCTCGGTCTGGACGCGGCTCTTGGCGCGGGACGCCGCCGTGCGCGCGCGGTCGGCCGACGCGACGCGCTTCTTCAGCGCGCTGATCTGCTTGAGGTCGTCCGCCCGCGACTCCCGCGCGTCGAAGCGTTGTTGCAAATTCTGCATGTCGCCCAGCACGGTCCGCGCCGCGGCGTCCTGCATAGTCCTCGCGCAGGAGAAGGCCCAGGCGACGCGCCGCGTCGACGCAGTATGCTGATTCTCGAGCACGCGCACCTTCACGCCGTGGTCGCTCCGCGCCGCCTCCGTCTCCGCGACGGCTTCCTGCACCTCATTCTCCAGCCGCGCCTGCTCCGTCTGCAAGTGCTCATTCGAGCGCGTCTCCGCCTCGAGCTTCGCGCTCACGGTATGCAGCTCCTTCCGCGTCTCGGCGATGGCTTTGGAGCTCTTCTGGGAGTCCGCGCAGGCCCGCTCCTCTAAGGCCTGGAGCGACGCCGCCAGGGACCCGTTCACCGCCTCGGCCTTGCCGAGGTCGTCGCCGAGGCGCGCGACCCGCTCCTTCTCATTTTCGAGCTCGCGCGTCACGCCGTCGCGCTCCGCCTTGAAGAGAACGCACTCGTTCTCCAGCGCGCGCCGCTCGGCGTCCAGGGACGCCACCGTCGCGACGTGCGTGTGGAGGGCGCCCTCGACTGCACTACGAGTCTCCTCCAGCGCGTCCGCGAGGTCCTTGTCCGCCGTTACTTGCGCCGCCGCCAACTCCGCGCGGGCGTCCTCCTTGAGCACGCGCAGCTCCGTGTCCGCGGCCACCGTTTGTAACACGGCGCGGCACGCCTCGCGGTCCCGAGCGCCCGCCGTCGTCGCGAGCGTGCCCTGCAACGCCGCGCACTCCTCTGTGAGCGTGGAGACTTTCGACGAGGCCGCCGCGACGGCGCCCCGGAGCTGCTCCGCTTCTAACCGCCGCTCCTCGCGTTCCTTCGCCACCTCGTCCTGGGACAGCGCCGCGCGCGACGTGAGCTCCGTCCGGACCGCGGCGAGCTCGCCCTTCGTTGCATCGAGCGTTTTGGTCAGCGTTGTGACCTGGGTCGCACTTTTACCGGCCCGCGCCGTCGCTGCCGCCAGACTCGTCTTGGACGCCTTTACGAGCTGCTCGGCCTTGTCCCGGGCCGTCTTCAGCCGCGCCGAGTCCTGCAACGCGGCGTCCTTCTCCTTCGATAGGAGCTCGAGCTCGAGCTTGAGCGCGGCCCGGTCCTTCTTCGCGTCCGCTTTGACCTGGGTCAGCTCCGTCTGCACGGTCGCGTTCTGATCCGCAAGCTTCTTAAGCTCGCCCCCGAGCTTTTGGTTTTCTTTGTCCTTCAATCTAGCCGCTTCGAACTGTTTCTTGCCCTCGGCCCGCGCGGCCTCCGCGGCCGCCTTCTGCTTCTTCGCGGTCAGCTCCGCGGCGTCCTTCTCCTTCGTGATGGTCCTAGTGGCCTTTTCGGCGGCCACGAGGGCTTTCTGGCGCTTATCAGCTTCAGGGTCCGGAATGATTTCCACCAGGTTCAGGGCGCCACTAAAGTCGCCCACGTCGGCCTCGTTGATGACGGCCTTGCACTCGCAGCGCATGGCGCGCGCCGCGAAACTTAGGGCAGCTAACGTCTCGGAGGTCGAGTCCGCGGCCGGCGACGCGCAGCATAATAGAGTTGTGCGGCAGTTGCCGCCCACCGATCCTTCTAGCACTCTAGTTAATTTAGAATCGCGGTAGGGCACGTGCTTCTTCTTCGCAGCTAAAGCGGCCACCACATTACCCAGAGCCAAGAGACTTCCGTTAATGTTAATAGCCTCCTTCAGCTCCTTGCCGGCCACGCCCGAACGCTTGACGCGCTCGCTCCCGGCTAAGTCCACGACGGAGCACAGACTGACGGACCCTTTTGTGGAGTTTTTTTCCCGTCGCGTCACTCGTAATTGAAAGCACGCGTGGCTCCGCGACGAGGCCTTGTTCATCTTGGTCTCCGCGTATACCACGTTCTTGCGCGCCCCCGCGAAGTGGTCCAGCAGCTCTTTTGCGGAAGCGCAGGCCTTCCACGTCAGACCGTCGACTTGGCCGTGGCCGTCCTTCTTGCTCACTGATAAATTAGCGCCGCCGCCCTTCCGGTGGTCCGGGTGCAATAAGTCCGCGACCTGCTCGTTATAGACCTGGAACGCGCCGCACTCGACGGCGTACTGGTGGGCCGCGTCCGCGCCCGCTCTAACATACAAGGTCGCGACCAACCTAGGTAACAGCCCCGAGTCCTCGAAGTTCTTTGCTGCCGTCCCACCATTCAATAAAGAAAAGGTCTTGCCGCTCCCCGTCTGCCCGTACGCGAAGATGCAGCCGTGGTAGCCCTGGAGCACGGCCCGCACGACCGGCGCCCCGACGTCGGCAAACACGTCCGCTTGACTGGAGTCCCCGCCGAAGCTCCCGTCGAAGTCGAACTTCTTCGTACTTGCCTGCTGCGCCACGCCGCCCTGCACCGAGTTCCGCAGACTTTCGTTCACGGCGCCCTCCAAATCGTCCACGGCGACGCTGCTTTCGCCACTGCAGCGCACGGCCGCGCCGCCGAACTCCTCGCGCGAGGCGCCCAGCGGCCGTAATCTCGCGTAGACGCGGACGCGGTCGCCGGACATCCTCCTCTGCTTCTCGGGGCAGCCCGTGCGTGTGCGGGCAGCTGTTGGTCGCTGGCCCGTTTGTCCGTGTGACGGTGCCGGCGCTTCCTGATAGCTGTGTTCTTCAGAGTAAGCGGCGCTCGCGGGCAGCGCGGGCAGCTTCGTCTGTGCACAGGCAAACCGACTCTCGGCTAGTAGCTTTTGCGCATCCCACTAGGCCCGAGTCTAGGGCTCGGGGCGAGCAGGCATCGCCCCGCAGGCGATGGGCCGCCCGAGCGCCCTTCGGGCTGGCAACCGCGACCGCCCGGCCCGCAGAGGCTACAGCGCGGTGTCTCCCCCCCGGGCCCCACTAGTCCTAGCACCGTAACAACAAAGAGGGCCTCCACGGGGCCTCAAGGGCGCCGCACGGAGCCAAGCCGGGCCGCAAGAACCAAAAAAAGACAACAATAGGTTAGCGCGAGGGCCCGTCGGGGAGCGTGATCGGCGTCACGATGGCCTCGCCCTCGCCCACGTTCCACGCGAGGCCCGGCCCGGCCATGCGCGCCTTAAACACTTTTCGAACCTCCTCCTCCAGGCCCGGGTACGGCGCGAAGTGGTCGCGCCAGGTCCCCGCCTTGCCCACTCGGAGGTGCTCGGAAGAATTCAAGCGCGACGGCCCCTCGGCCTGGAGCGCTTGCGCCTTCATGGCGGCGAAGGACGCCCCGGCGACCATCTTCTGCACGAGCTCGTCACTCGGATCCTCGCCCAAAACGAACGTGGCGATCGTCCGCGCCCAGTACTCCTGGCTGTCTACATTCACAACGTCCTCGTACCACAACCACAGGACACTCTCCGACGACGCCGCGTTGCGCCACTCCGTGTGCCACCGGAACCAGGAGCCGTGGGGCGCCCACGCGTCGCTCGCGAGCCAGGCGTGGACCCAAGCGTCGAAGGGCCACCCATTATTTTGGGGGTGCCAGGCGTGGTAGTACGCACTGACGCACGCATCAAAGGGGTTCCGCGTGCACACGACGTACTTGGCGCCTTTGACTAAGCCATTCCCTCCGAGTAGGTGGGGCACCCGGGCGTGGGTCTTGATGACGCGCGGTTCCGGTAACTTATTGAATTCACCGAGCGTCATGGGCACGAACTCCTCCTTGCCTTGGCCCACTTGCACTTGCTGGTTGTCCGGTCTTAAGCAAGCTTCAGGCCACACTTTGCCCAGCGCCCGCTTACTAAAGTTCCGGGCGTTCTTTGAGAGCGGGTCTAGAGACGCCGCGTCGCCCCCATTTAAAGCCAGGAGCACCAGTTGTTCGGTTAATGTTGTCCCACACTTGGGGTAGCACGCGACGACGACGTCGCCCGTCCGCAATTTCGTCGACGCCCGGAGCCACTCCCTCAATTTACGCGGGTGCCAGCTCACGGCGCCGTCCTTCAATAACCGGATGCCGTCCGTTGAGGGGCCGATGCTGTGGCGCTCGGCGCCGCGGACCATCGCGAAGGCGTGCTGCGCCTCGTCGTCCGGGGCGGCCGCCGTACTCAAGGTCTTCTCGAGGCGCCACTCCTCGTCGGGCTTGGGCCGCTTGGCCGCGGGCTCGCCGCCGTCCATCGCTGCTCCCCGCAACGCCTCTCTAAACCTGTTTTATGCACTGCACTACTTGGTGAAGTGAGGCTCGCGGCACGCGGACGCGCGCGGTTTCGCTGCAGCAACGTGCACGGTCGCGATGGTGCGGCGGCCGAGGCCGACGAAGAGCTTGGTGGTCGCAGCGGTTTGGCGAGTAGTTGCCGATGTAGATGCCGATCAGTGACAGCTCTTGAGCTGAAGTGCACAAAGTTAACTCTGCCGAAGACGCCTCTTGCGGCACTCCGCAGCTACAATCACCTCTCTCTACTGCCTCTTACACGTGCAACGACTCTTTCGCAAAATGCGTGCGGGTTTTGTGTAGGTAATATGTATTTAGTAGAAAACAAACATCGGGGGGGAGCACTAGCCGTTCAGCTCTTCGTGGAGCCGTCGCGCCAGCTCCTCGTCGGAGAGCGACGCGGGCGGCGGCGCCTCGGAGGCCGGGGGCGACGCCAGGAACGTACTCCCGCCGCCAAAGCCGCCAGACGGGTCCTCCTCCGCGAAAGAGGCCGCGAGCTGCCGCGCCAGCGCCTCGTCGTCGGCCGTGGGCGCAGAGAGCGGCACGGGCTCGGCGTCGGTGATGAGGCACAACGGCGCCTCGGGGCACATCGTCTTCAGGGACGGAGGAGGTCTCAACTCCTTCTGCGGCGGCACGGAGGCGTAGTAGACGCGGCTGTTCTCGTGGTCCGCTTCTGCTCGTTGGGACGCCAACGCTTTTTTCAGCGCGTCCAAATCCCGCGGCCGGTCGGCGCCGGCGCCCGCCTGGGCCACGATGTGCGGCGCCAGGCACGCCTCGGCCGCCCGGTACCACGCGACGCAGCCGCCGTGCTCCTCGGCCGCCTTGGCGGTTCTAGCGCAGAAGTAGGCCCGCAGGCCCCGGAAGAGCGCCGCGTCCGCCGCGGCGCCGTTGCCCGCGGCCGCGTCCAGGCGCGCGTGGTGCTTCGGGGCCCCATCTCTGGAAGCGTTGCGGGCCGCGTCCAGCTTCTCGGAGACGCCGCCGCAGAGCTTCGCCGCTAGGGAGTCCGGGAGCTTGTTCTGGGCCAAAGCGAGGGCGATCGCAGACCGCTGCGCCGACGCCGAGGCGAGGAGCGCGGCGCCCGCGCAGCAGGCCCGCGTCGCCTCGGGCGGCCGCTGCTCGAAGGATAAAGCGCCGCCCTCGTGCAGCGCATCCAGGAACGCGATCGGCGTCCGGTCGCCGGCGTGGGCCAGGCTCTCCCAGAGGCCGGCCGCCTTTCTTAGCTTGGCGCAGGCGCGCTTGCAGTCGCTGGCCTTCGTTGCTAAATCCCGCGCGCCCCGCTCGAGCGCCCTTGCCTCCCGGGCCGTCACAGCGACCACGTCCAGCGCCACGGCCTCGAGGCAGCGCTCGCCCGCGGTCGCGTTCCGCCCGGACCCGCCCTTGTAAAACGCCGCGTCGTGCTCGAGCACCGACGCCCAGGCGCACGTCACTTTACCAGTGAAGTGCTCGTCCAGGTCCGCGCGCGACGCATTATTCGCGGCGCACGCGAGGCGCTCCAGCTTGGGTCGCAGCTCGCCGCAGGCGCTCGCGACCTCGCCCGCGTCGTCCGCCTTGAACGCCCGGACGCAATCGACCCACCCCGCCTCGACGTCGCCGAGCAAGGCGCGCGCCGCGGCGTGCGGCGACGCCAGGGCGCGGAAGCAACCATAGTTGACGGGGGAACACTTTGTGGCGCCCAGGTGGGGCGGCAGCGGGATGGCGCAGACGAGCCTTAAGATGGCGTCGTGGGTCGCCTGCGCCTTTTCGAGCTCGTCGTGGAGGGAGGCCATCCCGTCTTTTTCGACGCTGTCGTACTCCGCGCCGAAATTTTTACTCTCTGACCCTGGGCGTGGAACGCTGCTGTGGCGCGTGGTTCGCACTCAGCTTTGTGGTGCTGTTGAGCGGTATGGCTGAGCACCCCTTAACACGTGATTTAACGCTCGTCGCCTATTTGTGGCCGCGGTTGGAGTCTGAGCTCGAGTTTTTGCTCTGGTGCGGGTTTTATTGTACGGGTTTTTTAGGCAAAACGGTCAACTGTGCTTAGTTGGTCCAGCAGGCCTGTGCAAGCTAAGAGCGCGACGACTAGCGTAAGAAGCAGTTCTCCGGTAGGTGCGGCTCAAACTGCACGCCGCGACGCCGCCAAACTCTCTCTCTAATCTAAAACCGCTGGCGCACACAAAACGCCGCTCACGCACGCCAAGCCCACACGATGGCCAAGATGCTCCTGGTCCTCGCGACCGCCCGCGCTTTGCTGCCGCCCGGCGTCCCGCAAATGGGACCGGTGCGCGTCGCGCTTACTGATCCGCCCCTCAACAGCCTCGCCGCGGAGACGCACTCCGTCCTGGCGCACGACGACGGCGCCGAGCACCTGGGCGACGTGGGCGGCGCGCACCTCGACACGGACCTGAGCTTCTTCGCCCGGAGCCGCGTGAAGTTCTCGCCCGCGCAGCGCGTGGCTCTCACGGCGAACGGGAATCTGCAGCGCGTGCTCTCGGCCTGGCACAACGAGCGCGTCACGATTCGGGTCCTGAGCCACGAGCGGGAGTCGCTCGGGCTGTGGCGGCGGCGCGTCATCCTGGAGATCGGGGGCCGGGCCGCGTGCGTCGCGCGGTCGAGCGTCGTGGCCCAGACGCGGACGGCCATCGAGGCGGCGGCCGCGGGCGGCGGCCTCGGCCAGCTCTTCTCCCGGCTCGGGGGCAAGCAGGAGTTCTCGCTACTGGAGGTGGCCAAGTCCGAAACGACCTTCTCGCGGGTCTACGTGCTCTCCAACGAACACTTGGTGTGCCACATCGAGGAGGTCATGCCCCGCAACTTGTTCGAAGAAAACTTCCTGGCCGCGGCGCCGTGGGACCCGGCGGCCGCCTTCGCCGACGGCCCGGGCGAGCGGGCCGATTTTCGGGGGAGCCGCTAGCAGCCGCCGGCGTTTGTTGTATAATGTTCAAGTTGCTTTTTACTTTTTGCCACTTCGCGTCGATGGCGTGGAGCTTGACGACATCGACGCGTAGGGATTCCTTTGGGGCGGGTTTTCGATACGGGTTTTCGACAAACGATTCTCGGTTTAAGCTAGCAGCGAGCGAGGCGCTGCATACACCTAATCATCGACGCGAGTATCTCCTGTAGAAGACGTCGCAGCAGCCGCGCCGGAATAGCTCCAGCTGCACACGCCTGCCGTCGAGCCAGACGCCGTCGCAGCGTAGACATGGCCTCCATCCTCCAGTACATGGGCCGCGACTCGCCGGCCACCGTGCCGCCCGAGACCGACGCGCACGCGCTGGTCTTCCGCTGCCACGACCCGACGCCCGCCGCCCTGCAGCGCATCGCGGCCGCCGCGGACCAGCTCCAGCACACGAGCGTCGAGATCTGGGTCTCGCTCGACACGACACATATTCCGGAAGAGAAGCCGTCCTTGCTGCCGTTGTTAGCGCGCTCGCCGCCGAAGAAGAAGCGCAAGTCCTCTCTACAGACGCCGTCCCAGAAGGTCCGGAAAGCGCTCGCGCGGTCCCGCGTGCAGATCCACGAGTACGATGAAAATGATATGGTCCGGCGGTACCCCGTCTTGCGCGACCTGAATCGCAACGCGCGGCTCCAGGAGAGCGTGGAGTTCAGTCGAGGGACGCACTCCTTGGCCTGGGGCCTCCACGCGGAAGCCTTGAACGGGTGGTACCAGGGCCTGGCGCGGAAGCCCGGTTTCGTGTGGTGCTTCGAGGACGACGTGGGCTTCTCCGGGCGGTTGGAGACGTTATTAGACATTGTGCAGTGTCAGTGCCAGGACGCGGACCTCGTGACCGCAGATATCAAGCTGCGCCCGTCCGAGGCCTGGTGGTGGCTCGACGTGCACTCGAGCGGCTTTACGACGCGGTACGGCGACGACGTCTACATCTCGCGCGAGCACGTGCAGCGGTTCTCCGGGCGGTTTTTGGACCGGCTCCATATTTTGAGCCTCCAGCGCGTGACGTGCTGGAGCGAGGCCCTCGTGCCCACGGTCGCGCACGCGGAGGGCTTCGTCGTGGCGGAGCTGCCGCGGCTGGGGGAGCCCTTCTCGCACGACGGCCGCGTGACGGAGGAGGAGTGGGGGCACCTCGTCGCGTCGAGCGCGGGGCGGCGCGCGGACCGGCTGTACCACGCGCTCAAGTTCTGAGGGCGTAAGTTTTTGTTGTTGTTTTTTATTCCGCGTCGGCGGCGTGATCGTATGTCTCGCGAGGCTTCATAGTCATACGACGACGACGACGATTCGCAACAAAAGGGACGGGTTTCCCGCAAAAAAAATCGGCGGTCCTGCGCTCAGGCGCCACGCAGCTGCCACGGACAGCGTGCACATGGTTGCTGGCTGACTGTCAACAGGTCCAGACCGCACGCCTCGCGCTGTAACAACCACCCGCACGCCGTCGCCCGACGAGCAAAGCCGACGGCCAGATATTTGGCAGCCAATCGAACGCCGGCAGGCGAGCCAAAGCGCGCATGGAGCCCATCTCCTGCCCCATCCGCGTCTCGACGTCGGTCAACCCGCACTCGAACCGGCGGAGCCCTCAGGCGCCGGCTGTGCCGCGGACGCACGACTGCCCCCTCAACGTGGTCATCCCCATGGGCGGGTTGGGCCGGAACGACTTCACGGAGGCCGGGTACACCCAGCCAAAGCCCATGATCCCCGTCGTCGGGCGGCCCATGCTGTTCTGGTTACTAGACAATTTGGATTTACGGGCGAGCGACGCGGTCTGGCTCGGCTCCAAGCGGGAAGTGGAGGCCGAGTACGGCATCGAACAGGCCATTAAGCGAGAGTACCCTTCGTTGGAAGTCCACTTTGTTAGATTTGACTTTGACACGCGCGGCGCGACCGAGACGTTGTACTGCGTGCTCAACGCCATGGACTCAACGCAAAGGCAGCGGCGGACCATCTCCCTGGATTGCGACACGTTGTGGTTCTGCGACGTTTTAGGCGGCGCCCGGTCGCTGCCGCCGGACACGGGGGCATCTTTCTACTTCCAAGATGACGCGGAGGACGCGTCTGCGCCCTACTCGTACATCCGCGTGGACCCGCGGACCCAGCAGATCGTGGACATCCGGGAGAAGGTCGCTATTAGTCGCTTAGCGAATAACGGCGCCTACGTGTTTTCGAGCGCCGCGCAAGCGCTAGCTGGGCTCGAAGAATTGTTAGACGAAAAGGTCCAGGAGACGACATCAGGTCCGGAGCAGGCCTGGCGGGACGCCGACGACGCCTCGTCTCTCAATAACTCTTTAGCGCAGGAGAACCCCGCGGCTTATTCGCATCGCCACCACTACGTGTCGGGCCTGATTGCTCGTTTAATTTCGGCCAAGGCCAACTTCCTGGCCGTGCGGGCGAAAGATTTCGCCTCCTTAGGCACGCCGTCCAAATTAAGGGCCTTCCTGGCGCGACTTAGAAGAGGCGAGGTTCTAGGCGCGCGGGCCATGCGCTTCTGCTTTGCGCTGGACGGCACCTTGGTGAATTGCGCGGACGATGATTATGAGGACGCCCAGCCCATCGTCAAGAACGTGGCCATCGCGCGCCAGTTGCACGCGGCGGGACACGCGATCATTGTCTGGACGGACCGGGGTACGATTCGGCGTCTGCGCTTCAATGGCCTGTATGTTGATGACGAACACTGCTTTATATTCATGCGCGTAAACTGAACGCCCTATTAATACGGGCGTGCGTGATAACACTTTAGAATCCGAAACACACCTTGCATTCGTACGCCATCGCGATGATGCCATCGCCTCTCACTAGACGAACGCAGGCATGGAGCGGGGCAACGCCGGCAGCGCCATGGCGCGCGCAGGCGCCGTGACCTTCCGGCAGCTCGGCGAGTTCGGGATCCCCTACGACGAGTTGTTGTTTGGCAAGCCTCGCGCGGACGTTTACATCGACGCGCAAGCTGTTTCTTCATTAGGCGCCCACATCGAGCGGTCGTTGGGCTGGGACCTGGAAAGCGTGGTCGGCGGGAACACGGATCTGGGCGCCGGCGCCGTCAAGCCGCGGCACTTCAACAGTGTACGGCGCGTGGGCGACGACCACGTGGAAAAGACGGGGCCCGAAGCTATTTTACGGGGCGAGATCTACTGGTACCAGCACATCCCGCCCGCATTAGCGGACTTGTTTCCGCAGGCAGTCTCCGTGTCGGCGCACCCCGATCGAGATCTGTCGTCCATGGTCCTGACGCGCGTCGCCGGGGTCACTTATTCGCACCTGGCCGCGAACGCGTGCCTGACCCCCGGGCGCCTGGTCGCGTTGTTAGACGCGCTGCGCCGGTTGCATTCACAACCGGGCGAGAGCGGCATCTCCGACGCGCTGCTCTGCTCGAACTACGCCTCTAAAGTGAGGGCGCGCTTCGAGAAGCACGAGGCTTTTTTCCGAACCTTTGGGACGGACGTGGCGGAGCTATCTACGAAAGTCCTCGCCTTCCTGGAGGACTACGAAACGGCAAAACGGTTTAAGAAGGTGACCTACATCCACGGCGACCCCGTCTTCTCCAATGTTTTATTGACGCACGACGGGCGCGTGAAGTTCCTGGACATGCGCGGGGCGTTAGGTACGGAGCTGACAACCTGTGGCGACATCGCCTACGACCTCTCGAAAGTCTACCAGTCCCTGTGCGGCTACGACGCCATCATCCTGGACGTGCCGGTCGACGCGGCCGGCGCCCAGACGCTGGCCAAGCTGCGGGGCGTCTTCGAGGCCTGGCTCGCACGGACCTACCCGAGCATAAAAATGCGCGACGTGCGCATGATCGTCGCGGCGCACTACTTCTGTATCGTGCCGCTGCACGACAACGCGGGCCACCAGCGCCAGTTCCTCGCCAAGGCCCGCTGGCTGTTGGCAGAAGACGCCGCCGGCTCGGGCCCGGACGCGGCCGCGGCCTAGGTGGCCTATAGCCTGGGTAAGGCGGTGTTACGTGTAGTCTCTTGGTCCGGCGGGCGCCCTCCTCCACTTCCTCCTCCCCCCTTCTTCGCGCGTGCCCGTCTCCTAGCCGCGGGGCCGCGACTGGTCAACCGTCAACTGGTTCAAGGTTTTCGCGATTAAGGAGGATCAGCGTGACCCGAACTCCATGGAGTACGGGTCAGAGGGGGAGGATGGGGGGTCGGACTGTCCCGCGGACGACGCCGCGCCTACTTCTTCTTGCCCTTGCCGGACATCTCCGTGTAGCCCCAGGCGGCGAGCGCGACGTTGATGGTGCATTGCAGGTACCAGACCCAGGGCGTGAAGGCAGCGCCGTCCGTGTTGGTGCACTGCAGGAAGAAGACGGGCAGCGTGCCGACGTGGAAGAGCATGGTCTGCTTGATGAAAGCGTCCTTGGACACGCCGAGTTTGGCGTATCCGAGCGTGATGATGCCGAAGCAGATGCCCGTCATGCGCGCGAAGAACTCGCCTGACGCGTCCATCGGCGCCGACACGTACGGCAGCATCATGATGCTGTCGGGGCCCCAGAAGAAGTTCATGGAGGCCGTCATCGTGGCGGCGTACATGCCAAAATAGATGGTCATCGCCACATCGTACATGGTGAAGGTGAGTGCCTGCGCGGCGGCGAAGGTCCGCGGCTCCGACTTGCGGCTCTGGCGTCCACGGAGGTTCGGCTCGATTTGCAGCTGGCGTCCACGGAGGCGCGGCTTTGATTTGCAGCTGGCGTCCGCGGAGGCGCGGTGGGTAGGCCAAACACCAATGGAGCAGGATCGGAACAGGCGGTCTTTTGTATCCGAGCGGGGCTGACCGGCAGCGCGGTTAACGCCGCTGGTCGGATTAAATCTTGGGGGATTTCTCTGGGCTGGATGTAACTTACGTTGTTTGTGGTTGGTGGTGGTAGCAGGCCAGAGAGCAAAGAGAAGGAACAGATGCAAAAAAACCCGTGGCCATTATTTATTTTAGCGCCGCCCGACGCGAGGCCTGCGTGACCCTACGCCCGGCCCGTTCCCAGTCCCCATACGCCACCGCTCCGGGATTATACTTACAGTTATACTTACTAGCTCCATCTAAAGGCTATCTAGATACGCGCCCGCCATCTACAGGCTATCTAGATACGTGCCCGCCGCGGGAGGGGAGTCCTTCCGCGGCACCTCGATCTGGCCATACTTGGAGTAGTCCTCGGCGACCTCGTAGATCGGGTCCCGCGGCCCCGGCTCGAGGAGCTCGTAATCACGAATTTGACCATTGAGGCGCGCGAGCAGCTGGTAGCAGTCCGACGAGAGGCCCCGAAGATGCACCTTCTTCGACAGATCGCCGTACTTGCGGGCCAGTTCGTTGATGGCCTCGAGCGCCGAGTGGTCCACCACTCGAGAAGATTTGAAGTCGATGATCACGTCGGCGGGGTCATTTTTGGGGTCGAACTGGTCGTTGAACGTAGAAGTACTCCCGAAGAACAGAGGCCCGTCGACCTCGTACGTCTTCCAGCCGCCCGCGGGAACGGACGCCGTCGCCTTGATGTTTATCGACTGCTTCCAGGCAAATCCAAGCGCGGACGCCACGACGCCGTAGAACACAGCTTGGGCGAGGTCCTTCTGGACGGTGACAGTAGAAACCAGGGCGATCGTGAACAGATCGACCCTCGGGATTTTGTTCACTAGGCGCAGCGATGACCAACTGAAAGTCTGCTTGCAGACGAGCAGCATGACGCCAACTAAAGCGGCAATGGGGATCTGCCCGAGCAGCGGCGCAGCTGAGACCAAACCAGCAGCGAGACCCGCTGCCATGACCATGCCGCTCAATCTCGACGTGCCCCCGGCCTCGACGTTGATCAATGATTGCCCGATCAAAGCGCATCCGCCCTGGCCGCCCGTTAATCCAGAAGCCAGGTTGCCGAGACCTTGACCGATGCACTCCTGACGCGTCGAGCCCCGGTTCCCGTCGTCGGCGATACCGTCTACCAGCTGCAGCGTCAGTAGACTCTCCACGAGTCCCACGCACGCCATCGTCGCCGCGTAGGGCAAGACCACCTTCAAGAATGCGGCCGGCGCCGTCCGCAGAGCGGAGAACGCGGCCGGCACCTGAAACCGCGGCAGGATGCCCAGCCCGCCGGCGAAGGCCTCCTTGCCCGCAATATCTGCGAGCGTTTTAGCAGGCAGCTTCAGCGCCGAGGATAGGGCAGAAACGATCCCAACCGCCGCGAGCGATGGCGGCACCGCGCGAGTGATCCTCGGCACCAGTCTCACGAGGCCCATAGTCAGCGATGTTAAGCCGACCATGGCCAGCGCCTCGGGGCTCGCGAGGCCACAGGCGAGCGGGCCCCGGAAGTGGCGCAGCTGGGCGCGTGTCATGACGAGCGCCAAGCCGTTGACGAAGCCGAGCATCACTGGATGCGGCACCAATCGAATGAACTTGCCGGCGCCCAGGACGCCAAACGCCACCTGGATGCACCCCGCTAAAACTACCGCTGCTGAGAGATACGAGGCGCCGTGGGACGCGACCAGGCCAGCGACTACAACGGCACACGCACCAGATGCGCCCGTCGTGATGCCGCCGCGCCCACCGAACGCTGCGGCCACGAATCCAAGTACGGCAGTAGTCTAGAGGCCCACGATGGGGGAAACTCCAGCAACGAAGGCGAAGGCCACCGCTTCAGGGATCATTGCCAGCGACACGGCGAAGCCGCTGAGAGCATTCTTCGCTGCAGACTCGGGGCTCAACGGACTGAGCGCCTTGCGCGGCCCCAGCGGCGTGAATAATAACTCCGGCGCGTTCGCTACCAAATCTTCGGCGCGCGAAGTCTCCGCCGCGACCGCTGCGGCATCGCAACGTGTCAGTGCCGACGCCGGGCGCCGCAGCAACCCTCTTGGCATACTCAGGGCCTGTCCACTAGTGGCGATGAGGCCAGAGAGGATGGCACGCATCATTTATGAGCTGAACGAATGGCAGTGCAGTGTGGCAGCGTGCTCCAACAGGACTTCAGAGGTATGGCTTGCTGTTAGCGCTCTTACAGCGGTGGACAGGAGATCCTCTAAGGACGTTCGAGAGCGATCCTATCGCCACGTTTGGGCTCTAACAAAGGCTGAATTTTGCATGCAGAGCAAGCCAGCGAAACCCGTAACTTATTGTCGCCCTACCGATTTCCTCTTTAGCTTTCTCCATACGACTCCGCCGCGAGCCTTCAGTGGAGATTCGAATTTACTCTGCGCGCACAGAGATGCACGAGCTGTGCGAGGCTGCCAGGTAGTCGCTACAAGGCATCGCATTGTGCGTTTCGCAGTCGCACGAATCGGTCACGGCCCTGTGTCACACAGAATCGCTCGAGCGTGAAGCTTTGAGTAACGCAGCCACTCGTGACGCTCTCTATTAGCATCTCTATTAACACTCACCCTGAGCTGGCTGAACACATCCACCGCCACGCTGCATAAAAAGATAAGCATAGCAACCAACGATGCAAAGACTCGCATTACTCGGCGCAGCAGCCACCGCGCTGCAGCGGGCATCCGCCGCGTGGACGTGGAGATCACGCGCACGCTCGACGGCGTCGCGCCGGAGCAAGCCCGCGACGCCTGGCTTGACTTTAGCTGGACGAGCGGTGGCGGCATTCCGGGCCTCTTGTTGCGCGAGCCGGCGGACGCGAAACTGCCGTCGGCGCGCACCCTCTTTCCCGCCGGTCTGCGGGAGAAGCTCGCGTACGTCGACGCGACGGGGCCGACGGCAACCGACGAGCACGTCGCGCGGTATCGAGTGACGGTCCCCGGGCCCTTGCTCGGCGTCGACGTCGTGAACGGTACGCACACTGGATTGGTCGCCTTCGCGCCGACCGAGGCCGGCTGCGAGATGCGCTGGAGCGTGTCCTTCGACTGCCGGAAACGAGGTGAATTCTGGGAAAAGGCGACGAACTATTTGATCGGCACCGCCGCCGACGCGCTGCAGGCGCACGTCGCGCAGCCGAGCGCGCCCTACTGGTTCGACCCGCTGGAGGAGTTCGGCCTCCATGCGAAAGACGACGGCGACAAGCCCCTGCTCCTCGTGTTGCCGGGCCTCGACGGGTCCTCGGTGACGGCGTGGATGCAGTACCCTGAGCTCGGCGAGGCGTACGACTTGCGGTGCCTCGTGTTGCCGGCGAATTGTCGCGGGAGCTACGAGGACTGGGTCGAGTGCGCCGTCGCGGAGGTCGAGAGGTCGGCACTACGAGCCGAGGCGAGCCGCTTGCTTAAACAAGTCGAGCGGCCCGTTTTTGTTTTGGGCGAGTCCATGGGGGCTGGCGTTGCTTTAGATGTCGTGGCCAAATGCCCGAATGTCGCCGGGACTATCCTAGTCTCCCCAGCCACAGGGTGGGACCGGACCGCACTCGACGGCGCGAGGGAGCGGCTCATACAACTCCCTGACCCCATTCTGGCCGTTATTATTGCACTGTCGTCCTACCAGCTCGTCGATAAAGGGCAGTTGGACACGATGCTCCGGTGGATAACGACGGGCGAGACGAGCCCGCTCCTGGAAAGTGACTACCGCGAGGCCTACGCGTGGCGAGTAGTTAAGGAACTGCCCGCGCGTTTGGCCCTGCCCGCTTCGGCCTGTCGGCACCGCATGAGGGAGTGGGTCGGGCCCTCGATAGAGGCCGGCTCCGCTGACGTGCTGAAAAAATAAACGGCGCCCTCCCTCATCGTCGCGGGCACGGCGGACCTGCGCGTGCCCGCGGAAGAAGAGGCGCGGCGGATAGCGCGAGACGCTCCGTCACGGTGCCTCCCGCGGGTCCACCTCGTGGCGGGCACGGGCCACGCCGGCGCGACGGACGATAGGCTTGACCTGCGGCGAGTCATGGAAGACTGGCGCAAGGACGTCGTCGGTGTGTAATATAACTGTAGTAATTATGCCATGGCCTCCTTCGCGAGCGCCTCGAGCTTCTCCTTCTCGTCCATGGCGACGCAGGCCGCGACCATGGGCTCCAGCTCGCCCGCCAATACCTTGTCCAGGTTGAAGTTCTGGCCCAGCCGGTGGTCCGTGCAGCGCGAGTCCTTCCAGTTGTAGGTCCGGATCTTCTCCGAGCGGCCGCCCGAGCCGACCTGTATGAGGCGCTGCTCCTTGAGCTCGGAAGCCCGCTCCTCCTGGGCGAGGTCGAACAGCTTCGATCGCAACAACTGCATGGCCAGCACCTTGTTCTTGAGCTGCGTCCGCTCCTGGGTACAGAAGATGCGGATGCCCGTGGGGTGGTGCATCAAATCGCAGGCCGTCTCCACTTTGTTCACGTTCTGGCCGCCGGCGCCGCCGGAGCGCGCCGTCGTCATGCTGATGTCCTTGGGGTCGATAGCTATCGTGACCTCGTCGACCTCCGGCATGATAGCTAACGTGGCCGTCGACGTGTGCACCCGGCCTTGACTCTCGGTGGCCGGGACCCGCTGGACTCTGTGGACGCCCGACTCGAACTTGAGCTTGGAGTAGACGCTCTGGCCCGTGACCTCCATGGTGTACTGGCGGTAGCCCCCGTCGTCCCCGGGCGAGACGTCGATCGGTTTGCACGACCAGCCCTGGGTCTTGGCGTACCGCGTGTAGGCCTCGACCAAATCCCCGGCCCAGATCGCGGCCTCGCCGCCGCCCGTGCCCGCTCGGATCTCGAGCATGACGTTCTTCTCGTCCATGGGGTCCTTCGGGATCAACAACAGGGCCAGCCGCTCCTCCGTGACCTTGATTCGGTCCTCCAATTCCTTGACCTCCTCCCGCGCCAATTCCTTCATCTCCGCGTCGTCCGCCTCCTGGAACATCTCCGTGGCGCCCGCTAATTCTTCCGTGTCCTCCTCATAAGAAGCGTAGGCGTTCACAACTTCCTCCGCATCTGAACGCTGCTGCGAAATCTGGATCATTTTTTGCGGGTCCTCGAGGACGTCCGGGTCCGCTAAACGTGCTGTTAATTCATCAAAAGTCCGCCGCATGTCGTCCAGGCGCCCGACCATGAAGCTGTCGAGCGCGTGGAGTTGTGTCGCGCGCGGCGCCGGCGCTGGAGAGAGGAAAGCATGTGCTCCACCGACGCACAGCAGCAGCGCGCGGCCGCTGCCTTGTCGTCGTCGTCCCGGCATTGTGCTGCAGCGTTAATCGTTACTAGCCGCTTGTGTTGATGTATGTTGGGCGCGAAGCACCAGCGCACCAGTGTGCACTGCAACCCTATTTGTTTTAGTAGTGCACGGGTTTTATTGTACGGGTTTCCCCTGGTTCAGTAGTAAATCACAATTATAGGTCTATGGGTCCAGAACTGGCCGGTCAGGGCATGGTTTGTTTCCACGGCCGAGATAGCTGCCGTGCCCGTCGTGGCCGGCACGTCGCAACGTGGAGTCGCGCGGGCCGCGGCTGGGGGTGTCTTGCAATGAGGACAACAAGACCATCATACTTGCGGTGCCAGGAGTTTGTAACGCGGGTGGATCAGCCCCGTCGGCGCGAAGTGCTCCTCGTAATCGAACATAAACCCGAGCCGTAGAATGGCCTTGCGCGAGCTCTCGTTGGCCGGGCGATGCCCCGTGAAGAGCGCGTCCGCGCCCAGAGTGTTAAATCCGTGCGCGATGACGCTGGCGGCGGCTTCGGTGGCAATGCCTTTACCCCAATGATCGTGCATGAGGTGGAAGCCCAGCTCGTACGTCCGCGGTTCCGTCCGCGGCTTGAGCCCGCAGCATCCGACAAAGGCTCTGTCGCCCTCGCGCAGGAAAAGCGGCCAGTACTGGATGCCGGCGTCGGCTCGTGCCGTGGCCTGGCTGGCGAGCCGCGCCGCGACCGATAGTCCGTCCTGCGGACTGACTAAAAATTGCATCACCCGTTCGTCGCCCCAGAGCGAATGCGCGCACGCCGGGTCCACGGCCTCCCACCAGTCGAAGCGCAGGCGCTCCGTACTCTCCGGCAGGGTGGCCGTACCATGGGAAAGGAGGCGCGCCGCCCCTCCTACTCGGCGAAGCGCTCGAGCCGCCATTGTCGGTACTCAGGCCTCCCGCGAGCACAGCGACTGCACCGCGTAGTAGTCCCCGCAGATGCCCGCGAGCCCGAGGCAGAAGAAGGGCGCTTGTCGCACCCAGACGCTCGTCACGCCGCGCGGCACGGCCAGCGTCAGCGCTGCTCCTACGATCGTGCCGCTGCCAAAGTATTTCATGCCGCTCAGGCTTGTGGACTCGCGGCGCATGCAGGCCTCGTAGGCAGCCTTTTGCTGTCGCAGTTGTCACAGTCACTCATGTGCAGCGTGTGGTGCAGTGGGTTGTATGCAGTATGGTTTGTGATAGATGCGTCGCTATTGCTCGCTCGTGGCGACTGCTGCTCATTTTTTGAGCAGTTGTGAGCCGACTTTTTTAACGGGTTTTCTTATAGACAAAACGGGTTTGAGGGCTGCGTACTAGTGGGGCTAGTCGCAATAAGTAGTCACACACACGCGTAGAAAAGTCGCGCCGCCTGCATCCTCCGCCGGAGTCTTCCTGATCAAGCTCGACGCCGCCGACGACTCCCCCCGCCTCGGGCCTCTCGAGAAACTACCGTATGCAAAAGACTTTTAAAAAACTCTAAGCCAGCAGCTTGTCGATCGTGTCGTTCGACGCGTCCCGTTCGGCCGCGTCCTCCTGGCCTTGATCTAATACGGCTGCCGCCTTTGTCAACTGCTTGCGGACCAAACCCGCGTAGACGCCGCCTTTCGTGCAGAGCTCGTCGTGCGACCCCTGTTCTTTGACGCCGCCGTCGGCGATGACGGCGATGGTGTCGGCGTTCATCACGGTTGAGAGGCGGTGCGCGACGAGGACGACCGTGGAATTCCCCTTCTTTATCAAAGCATCCAGGGACGCCTGCACTGCGCCCTGCGAGTACTCGTCGAGGGCCGACGTCGCCTCGTCCAACAGAATGATCTTGGGCTGCCGCAGGAAGATGCGCGCGATGGCCACGCGCTGCCGTTGGCCTCCACTTAACCGCCCGCCGCGCTCGCCGACGCGCGTCGCGTACGCGTCCTTCATCTCACTAATGAACTCGTGCGCCTGGGCTTCCACGGCTGCGGCCTCGATCGCGCCACCTAAATCCTCGTCCGCGTCCGCGTCGTCCTTCTCCGCGCCCGGGTGGCCGTACGCGATGTTCTTTCGTATGGACCGGGCGAAGAGCGGCGTGTCCTGTGCGACGATGCCGAATAGGCCTCTGTAGTCTCTTACATTCAGAGTAGCAACATCCTGCCCGTCCAACCTTAACGTCCCGCCCCGGCAGTCGTAGAAGCGCATCAGGAGGGAGACGATCGTGCTCTTGCCCCCGCCGGAACGCCCGACCAGCGCACATACGGAGCGCGGCGCGATCTCCAGCGAGAGCCCTCGCAGCACCTTCGCGTCCGGGCGCATCACGTAGTGGAACTCGACGTCCTCGAGCGTCAACTTGCCGGCGACGTCCCAGTCGATGGCGAGGCCGTCGTCGGGGCTGATGTCCGGTAATGAATCGATGAGCGAGAAGACTTTCTCCGCGGCCGCCGCAGACCGCGTGAAGGAGGTCACGAGGCCTTGCAATGCTTGATAGGCCGCGTTCATCGAGGTCCAGTAGAGCTGGAAGGTCACCAGTTCGCCGATCGTCAGCGAGCCGTCGCCCCGCAATACGATCCGGCCGCCCTCCCAGAGAATGAGCACCCCAGTCCCCAAATCGAGGTACCCCGTCAGGGCCGACGTCAGCCCGAAGCCCAACGCGTCGCGCACGCCCAGCCGCAGCGCCTCGCCGCAGGCGTCGCAGTACTTGCCCGTCTCCGTCTGCTCCGTCACGAAGGCCTTGACGGTCCTTATGTGGTGCAGGGCCTCGGTCGCGACGGCGTTGGCCTCCGCCCAGGCCGCTAATACACGCCGCGACAGGGACTTGGACCAGTTGCCGTAGAGGTCCCACAAATACATGATGGGCCCCACGACCACGAACGCGAGCATGCTGAGCTCGTAACTGGTCGCGAAGCACATGGTGATGCCCCCCACGAGCATGATACTATTTGACAGTAGGGACGCCAAGGAGGCTTGAATGGGCGCCATCATGACCTGGGCGTCGTTCGTGAGGCGCGAGGTCAAGTGTCCGGACGTGGTCCCGTCGAAGAAGGCCGTGTCCTGCCAGATGACGGAGCGGAAGAGGGTGGTGCGCACGCTGTACAGGATGTTCCGCGAGACCACGGCGAAGGCCGCCTGGTACGCCGCTTGACATAACCCTTGAGCGACCATCAAGTAGAGGTAGGCGACGACCGCGTTCCGGAAGGCGCCGCGTTCCTTCCGTACCACTCTGTCGACGATCCTCCCCTGGTACTTCGGCAGCGCTAACGCCAAGGCCGAGTTGCACGCGAGGAGGAGCAAGGCCATAATCAGCAAGCCCCGCTGGTCCGCGGCTAAGGAGATGGCCCTCCGCAAATAGGACGACGACGACACGTTCGTTTCTCGTCTGGCGCCGCGATCGCCTCTTAAAACGTGCTCGCCGACCGTCGACGCGTCTGTCCGGCTCGCGCAGGGCACGCACACTGTGTGGACGAAAAATTCACGAAACTGCTGCGGTCGCATCGATGGCGTGGGGAGTGTAGCGCCAGATGACACGGAGTAATACGGTCAAAATCACACAACTTGCAGCGCCAGGCGCCGCCCCGTCGAATGGGCGTGGAGCAGAGGTCGCACCAGTGCCGCGACAAAGTAGCGTCGTAGACCAAAGGGTGCGCGTGCACGTCCGGCAGATACAGGCCGTCGTCTCGCGTCAGCTCGCGCACCAGCTCCCGCGCGAGCCACAAGCTTATGTTCGTGAAGAGCACGCCCGCGCATACCAACAAAATCTGGGCCGTCTTCGTGTGGCGTCTTTCTTTAATCCGGTCACCGGCGAAATCGGAGGGCGGCCCCCACGCGAAGCCGTTGATCTTCACGCCCACGTAGACCTGCATGCCCGTCGCGAGCACGAAAAGTAACCCGAGGATCGCGTGCTTGCGCAGGGCGGCGCGGGCCTTCTTCGTGCGCCAGTCGTCGTCGGCGAGCTCGGCCGAGAGGGCCGCGGCGGTCGCGGCGCCCGTCTGTGCGCCTTCCAAAGCGGCGTAGCCCTCCGGAGCGGTGGCTTTCTTCGCGCAGAAGCAGCCGTCGTAGGGCGGCCGGCCGCAGCGGATCGCCAAGCGCGTGAGCACCGGGAACACGATGGCGCGCGCGACCGCCATGAAGACCACGTCGGTCACTTTGTGGCCAAAGGCGAAGTCCCAGTGCGTGAAGGGTCGGAGCGCGGCTTTGACCTCGAAGCCCGAGTAGCACGCCACGAGTGCGACCGCGGCGCAGATGTCGATGAGGTGCGTCAGGGCCATGAGGCCGCCGTACACGCGCAGGACGCGCTTCCGGTTCTCGGCCTCGGAGTTGGCTTGCGTGCGCAGCACGTCGAGGAGGTTGACCCGGTAGGAGCTCGCCATGGTGCCGTGACTCCTCGGCTGGCCGTAGCAGGTCTGGCTGCAGGCAGGTGTGCTTCTTAGCTAGACGTGTGAGCTACGGCTTGGGAAGCTTAAGCTTGGGTGTGGCTGCACAGGCAGAGTGTATTCAGCTAGACGGGTCAACTACGGGTTGCGAAACCGCTTCTGCGGTGGCTTGTGCGTGCGTAGAGCTTCTACAGCGAAAAAATGTGCAAAAACAAAAACAAGGCAGCAGCCGTGACGATTCAAGCCGAGGAGCCATAATCGAGAAACCCGAATTGAATCCGTGAACGTGAGGGAAGCGACATGCAGCCGTGTGAGTAGCGTTCGGTTGGATACTGGTCCAAAGAGACCAATGGGACACTTACTGGGGGGCGAAAAAAGTAATTTCTTGATTCGCGGTGCTGACGATGCCACTATCAGGGCGGTTGCGCCAGTGGAATCCTGTCAATTCGTGGTCCGGAGCTCTCCATGGGGTCGCCTAGGGTCGTTACTGGACGTGCGTAATCGCCTACACCGCATACGCTGGCGCTTCCTACTTCAGATACATCTCCCAAGCTGCATTTCCAGCCCGGTGCATCTTACAGAAGTCGTACAAGTTTCGACTTCAGAACTCTCTGGGAGCTACAAGCACCTGCGCATGCGGTGTAGGCTTCTACCCACTATCAGACCTAACCCATAGGGAGTCCGAGAGCCGATCAGCACCCCAAAAAAGTGTTTTATTTGGGCTCGACAGCACCCGTGAACGTCAAATAAGCCAATGACCCAAGGGCCCCCACAAATTGTAATAGCGGTCTCGTTGGGTCCCATACTACCCCACCGATAGTGGAAATCAAGTATATGACATCTGCACTACGAGAAGGGTACTTTGGGCTGCCCGGGCTAGGGTCTGAATATTATTGATCTGGACCTCGCGCAGGTCGGTCGATGATGAAACAAACGATCGCACCAAGGTCCACGGTGATGGTACAACCGCTGATGGTCGCAGGTCCAGGTCTTGTGCCCGAATAAACGAGATCAAGGGGTCGCGTAGTCTTCGAACCGCGAGGATATTATGGAACAGTTAATTCTATGAAGGAGTCGTTCGGGCGGTTCGGATGGACCGTCCAAGTACCGAAGCGCCTCAAACGCAAATTTATTTTATAACTCACGGGTCTGGGGCCTTTCTGGAGGTCCGCCTACGTACCGTCGTCCGCGGAGAAAGGGCAAGGCGGTCGATTGTGAATAGAACAACGGCGCTATGGTCCATCTGGGTAGTGGTGTCGCTGATACCCGCAGATCCAGGTCTTGTGCCCGTCTTTGTACAAACGCAGGGTCGCGGAGTCGGCGAACCGCGCGGAGCTTATGGAACACATGACCTAGCTCAGTAATCGTTCTGGTGGGCTAGATGGACTCTACCACTGTCAAATGGATGTAAACACACCTAACGAAGGGAAGTGTCTCGTAGAATTCTTCTCCCGCCCTCCGAGCGCGGGCTATCGGCTCCAGTTCCGTCGGATATGTATAAAAACTGAGCCGGAGTACTTATAATGTACTAACTGGATACTGGATGGCGGCGTTAATCGCTGGTCTACTTTGGCAAGCCGTAAGACTCATCTGCGAATGTCCCCATATTTCCGGGAGCCGCGAGCATATTTGCCTCGGCCGCTACACATAAATATCTGGTCTCGCTGACCGATTAGGATGCTAACTTAATTTGGGAGCTCGTTTATTTCGTGCTACCTACCCAGAAAGGTACCAAAGTCTATTTTTGGGCCTTCGGGTGGCCGCGGGAATTTCAGAAGAACCCGTACTTGCTCGGCGCCCTCCCGATGACGTGGTTCGACTGCGGGCCCTTCGCGCGCATGGTCGTCGCGGGCGTCATCTACGAGCTCCGCCTCGTCATCACGCGCGCGCTCGCCGTCGCCGACCGCGAGGACAACAAGAAGTACGTCGAAGTCGTGTGCGACACGTACCGCCACTGGCCGGTCCGCGCCGCGCTGTGGGCGCTGCTCATGGCGACGTTTCTGCTCCTGTTCATGTATATGGCGGAGGTCGCGGTGGCCCAGGTCATCGCCCACGTCGTGCACAACTTGGAGGTCGTGCTGGCCCTCACGACGGCGCTGAAGATTCCGCGCAAGTGGTCCTGGACGCTCAAGGCCGTGGCGATTGGACTGCGGGGCACGCTCCACAGCGTCACGGCGTCGGCGCCGCTCGTCGCAGCCAGTGCCAAAAACAACGTTACGCCACCGACGCGACACGTATCTGCTCGATGGCGTGGAGGTTGACGCGACGCGCATATACGCTGGTCTCACACAGGTCGCCTGGGGAATGTTCTTCTTCGCGACGTGCGAGCCCTTCAACCTCGTGGACAGGGACACGAAGAAGAAGGCCAACTCCGTGCTGATGGCGCCGGTGAAGATTCCTATGAATATTCTGCGGGGCAGGTCGCCCTTCCACGGCATCGGCGGCATCGGCGACGACAAGAAGAAGAAGGAAACGGAGAAGCCGGCGGCCCCGGCGGCCGCGCCGGCGGCCGTGGTGGCCGCCGCGCCGGCGGCAATCCCGAAGCCGAAGAAACGCTGGTTCGGCACTAAGAAGAAGGAGGCGCCCGCGGTGGCGGAGTCGATTCAGGCGGCGGCTGCCCCGGCGGCCGCGGCGGTACAGGCAGCGACAGCGCCTGCCGTGGCGGTGGTCGCGGCGCCGGCCCCGGCCGCCCCGAAGCCCAAGAAGCGCTGGTTCTGGCAGAAGGAACCGGTTGCGCCGAACCCCGACGAGAAGATCAGGCCCGCGCCGGCGTGGGCCGTCTACGCCATCCTCGCCGCCTGGTACGGCGTCGCGTTCGTCATGAACGGCACGTTCCGCACCGCTGTGGCATCGGACCTCGGCGCGCGGGCCGTCAAGGAGGCCGTCAAGTCCGAGGCGCGCATGAAGATGGGGCTATGAAGTTCGCCCGCCGCGCCGCGCAAGTTATTAGTACTGCACTAACCCGTAGACGCAACGGCGCCGGGGGGAACGCCGCACCGCCGAGAGACAGGTTGACACATCACCACACGATTACAACAACTAGCGCCGCGGCTGCGGCGGCCCGCGCGTCTGGAGCGGCTGCGGCGGGCCCCTCGTAGCAGGCCGGGCCTCGTGTCACATTAATTCAATTTACAAAAAAAAATACAGACGGCCTCACGTCGGCTCCTCCTCCTCGGACGACGACTCCGACTCCGACGGCGCCATCGCGTAGGCTTCCCCGGCGCCGATGCGCCGCGTGGCCACGAGGCACAGCTTCCCGTCCCCGTCCTCGGCCACGGCGCAGTTCCCGGGCCGCGCCCGCGGCAGCGCGCAGTCGGGCAGGTCCGCTTCGTAGAACAGCACGTCGCCCGGCCGGGCCGCCCGCGCCGCCAGCAACGCGTCCACGTCGCCAAAGGCCTCCTCGTCGATGCGCGGCGCGAAGCTAAAGTCGCGCGCGACGCTCATGGAGGGCCCCGCCTCCACCGGCAAAGAGGTGCAGTGGCGCCAGACGCGCGTGTCGATGAGCAGCGCGTCGCCTCGGCACACGCGAATGACGACAACGTGATCATCCTCTAGCCGACGCACCCGCCACACCTTGGTCCCCGAGACCTGGTAGTGCCACGTGCCCGCGACGTCTGGCGAGAGCGCGTCCGTGTGCTCCGGGCGCCCGTCCAATGGGTGCACACCGGAGGTGTTATCCCCCACGAAGATCCACGCGTGCGCGCCGTGAAACGCGTCGCCGTTGGCGACGCCCGGGATACCGCGCGGCCCGCAGCCGTTCCTGGGCAAGCGTCGGAGTGTCGCGTTGCAAGCCGCGGCGTCGTTCACGATGAACGACGCGTACCACGGCTCCTCGGCTTCAAAGGCCGCGCCGCCCTCCCGAGACACCGTGGTCGCGCTGGGCGTCCGGGCCAGGCGCCTGGCCTCGCCGAGCCAGCGCTTAGGCCGGTGGCGGCCCAGCGCGGCGCGTTTCACGAGGACGAGCCTATGCTGCTCGTACAAGGCGGTCACGGTCGACCACGGGATCAAGGAGTCGCGCGCGTCGACCGTCATCTCGTCGAGGCCGCGCATGGTCTGCTGCACAATGGCGTGCAGCTTGTAGCTCTCTGGGAGCTGCTCTTAGGCTCTCTGTGCACCGCAGACGTTGCAGTTTCTCACGCCTTAATGATGCGAGTTGTGCCTAACTTTAAAAAACACGACCGCACTGCTTACAGCTTGGCCTCGTGTATACGATGATACATCATCGAGGTAAAAGCCCGTTTAGCGGTTTTAAGCTTCGTTGCGGACGACGTGCAGCTGCATGAGTGTCATGGGTCGGGAAGTGACCCAAGTAGATCGATACGACGTCTGCTGGGCGAAAGGAGGACTCTCAAATCCGCACGGGTTTTTGAAATTTCAATTTAAAGTTGAGAGCAGCCTGATCGGACCTATCCAAGGCGACTCGCGACTTTGAGTCCACTGGCTGCAGTTTCCAGAGTCCTGCAGCAGCGGAGCTGAAAAGAGCCGCCCTGACGCAAAATAGGGCTCTGCTCAAGAGACACCAACCGGCTGCGACGCAACACTGAGCGACGCAACGACGCAACGATGCCACGCCGCCGAGCGCGCCGGCGCTCTTGCTGCGGAGCCGCGCCGGCCGCGTGACGCCGCTACCGGACTTGGACGTGGTCGAGCTCGGCCGCCAGGGCCTCCTGAGCGCCTGCATCACGTCGCCGCGGGTCTCGCGCCGACAGGCGACGTTGCTGCGGAGCCCGGGCGGCGCCTTGCGCGTCGTGTCGCAGGGCGCGAACCCGACGGCGGTCGTCACGCGCGCGGGCGCCATCCTGCGGCTGGCGGGCGGCGCCGGCGCGGACGTGGCGGCCGGCGACATGATCGTCTTGTGCCCAGGGCGCCTTCTAAGGGACATGGGGGGCGCGGCCGACGAGGACGAGGCGTTCACGCTCGTCGAGGCGGACATCGACGACCTGCCCGCGGCGTTGCGCGAGATCGCGCGGCTCCGGGCGGCGCTCGCGGCGCGGCCGCCGACCGCCGCGGCCACGCCCGCGCCGGAGCCGGTCGAGGCACCAATTGTTGAAGCGGTGCCCACGCCCACGCCTATGTTGGCCGAGCCGGCGACGCCTGCGCCAGAGCCCGCGCCGGAGCCGACGGAGGAGTCGGAGGCGCCGGGACTCGCGGCCAACGAGCGGCCGGAGCCCGCGGACGACGATGCGCAAGCGGCGCCGGCGCTGGCACTCGCGGACGTCGAAGCAATCGCGGTCGACGCCGTCGCCGTGCTCACGAGCGCCACCGACCTCGAGGCGGCGTCGCTCACTCACACCGACGACGGCTCGCGCTTCGCCCTGCGCTGGCGGGGCGGCGGCGCGTCGTGCGTGCAGATCGAGGACGGCGCCTGGCGCGTCGTCGACGTGTCGGGCGCGGCGACGGCCGAGGCCCGCGTCGGCCGCGCCCTCGCCCTTGCCGCGGCGCTCGCCGACGCCGATGATGTGCCCCGGTCGGGCGTCGATGGCGCCATGGCGGCGTTCCTGGGCGGCGCCGCGCCGGTGGCCAGCGACGACGTTGAGAGCGCTGAAGACGACGACGACTCGGCCGGCGACTTTGAGGAGGATGCCGCGCCCGGCACGGCGATGCTGGTGGACGAGGCGCTCGCGTCCGACGGCGAGGCGTCGCGCTATGACGGCGGGAGCGACGACGACGAAGACGACACCGCGGGCGCGCGATACGTCGAGAGGCTGCTCGCGGACGCGGCCCGGGAGAAATTTGACGTGATGGCGCTGCGCTGGGACGGCACGTCGCTCCGCGGCGTCGTGGCGGGCCCGGCGACGCCCTGCACTATCGGGGCGGCGCTGGCTACGGACGAGATCACACAGCGGTGGGCGGTGCGCGTCGACGTCGTCGCAACGGCGCGGGACGTGGTCCTGCGCGCGAGCGCTGACCCGCCCGTCTACGGCGTCAGCGCGCTGCCCGTGCTACAACTCCTGGCGGCGGCCGCGGCCGCGCCGGGCAGCATCGTGCGCGACGCGGCGGTTACGAGCGCCGCGGCGACGCTCGAGCCGCGCGATATCGCGAACGTCCTACTGCACGCCGTGGCCACTGCTACCTCGGCGTCCGCCTACGACGGCCTCGCGACGCTGGTCACGAGCGACGACTCGGGCGACGCGGTCATGGCGACGCTTGCTATCGAAGCCGACGAGGCCGCCGTCGACGCGCTCGCGACGCCGGCGGCGCTGCGCCTGGTCTCCGGGGCGCCCGTGCCGCTCACGACCGCGGAGAAAGCCGGCGTGCTGCACGCCATCGCCCACGAGCTCGACGGCACCGCCACGCAGGAGGCGGTCCGGCGCGCCGCGGAACGGATTACGGGTCAGCCCAAGTACGCCCTGGACGCGACGAAGAGCGCCGCCGTCGCGGCGCTCTGCCCGGGTCGCCCCGCGAGGGCGGCGCCGGTGGCCACCGTGTCGTCGTCCCAATTCAAGGCGGTCGACCGGGCGTTCTACGACTCCGAAGCGGGCCTCGTCTACGGGCGCGTCCGGGGCGGCGACGGCACGTACACGAGCGTTGCGTTTGCTGCGAAACCGGTGGACGGCGACTGCCTCGACCCGGCGCGGTGCTGGAGCGGCGGGGAAGTCGCCCACCCGCTCCTGCCGCCCGTGGCGATCGCGTTTTCCCGTCTGGCGACCGAGGCCGTCGACGTCTGCGCTTTGCGGACCGCGCTGCTCGCGCTGCCCGACCTGCGCGCGGCGGCGATGGACCTCGCCTTTTCCGTGGACACGGCGGGCTCGGGCCTCGACGAGTCCGTCCCGCGCCTGCTCGCCGCGGCCGCGGCGTCGGGCGCGCCGGCGCCGGGCGACGCTTACGTACGTGCTCTGCGCCCGGTCGTGCTGGATGCGGCGGCGGCCTCCGACGACCCGTCGTTTTAAGACGCAGGAGGACCGCGCCGCGGCGGATGTCGAGGCGGCGCTCGACGGTGCTTCCGACGCCTTCCGCAAAGCGGAGCATGATGTCGACTGCGTGCGCGAGGAGTGGACGCCGGGAGGGGACTTCGAGTGCCGGCACGAATTCCACGGGACCCGTCACGGCCGTTGCAACAACTGCGGCGACTACGACTGCGACGGGTACGACTGCGGCGACGTCGACTGCGACTGCGCGGCGGAGGCACACCCGTACGTCGAACCGGCGGAGTTTGCCGAGGAGCTCCTCGACGTGGTCGGGGATCGCGTCGCGTGCGGCGGCGCCGTGCCCGAGAGCGTGCGAGAGGCCGTGCTCGTCGGCACGGCGCGGGGCCTGGCCCGGGCCCGGGACGCGCTGCGCGACTCTACCCACTGGA
>Ga0302122_10000016_pt1 | contig 84023 bp, 53 predicted proteins | sample CB21_SCM_MG_FD_203115 | JGI IMG/M metagenome (GOLD analysis project Ga0302122, IMG submission 203115) | Marine microbial communities from Western Arctic Ocean, Canada - CB21_SCM | ecosystem: Environmental > Aquatic > Marine > Oceanic | place: Canada: Western Arctic Ocean | collected 2017-09-28 | reverse complement strand
CGAGGGCATCTGGCCGTCGGGCTGGATGCCGTGCTCGAGGCAGAAGAGCTCCCAGCAGGCGTTGCCGCCCTGGAGGCCGGCCTGGCCGATGTGAAGGCAGACGCACTCACGCATATTTGTTTAGGTGGTTGTAGAGGTGAAGAAGAAGGGTGAAGAGGACCGAGGGTGAATCGGACCTGCGAGTGGGAGAACGATAAAGCTTTTTGCGGCGGCGCGCGGCGGTTTTCTCGTCGGCTGGCGTGTTGGTGGTTATTTCTCGACGGGCGGCGCGTGTTGGGGAGCGGGGCTGCCTCCGGGCCGTTGCGTAGCCCTCAAGGGGGCTGGGGACGCGCGCGCTGCGTTCTGGGCGGGGCGCGGTCTTAGACACGGGGGGGACCGTTTTTGTTGCTGCGCTATTTTTTAAGCAAAAGGCCGCGGGTTCGGGTTGAGTTGATTCCGGTGCGTCTCCTAGGCGCTCCCTCTCCCCCATTACCCACCAGTGGGTAGGGCAGTAAGGGACCCTATGGATTTATGGAAACCCGTTTAGCACTTTTAGTAAAATCTCGTCGACATCTCTGGGAGAGCACACGGCGCACAGATCGACCCAGACGCTCAGACCCATCGATATACGTCTCTCTCACCACTACGTTCGTTTGACCTCGAGTGCGCGCGCCAGCGATGGCCTCGCTTGTCGATCCAGCATCATCAGTGCCTGCTGCGGACCAGGCTGGAACGACGAGCAAATCGCAGAAGAAGCGCGACCAGAAGCGACGAGCAGCGGAACGCAAGCGCGCCGCGGCCCTGGCTGACGGCGACAGAGTGGCAGCAGAAACAGGCGCGGACGGAGTAACCACGTACTCGAAGATAACCGCGCCGGACGCGCCGTCGACGCTGCCGGACGCCGCGTCGGCGGCGGCCGCGCCGGCCGCGGCGACCCCGCAGCTGTCCACGGAGCAGATCGCGGCCATGGTCTCCGCGGCCAAGCAGAACATGGCCGAGATCGCGCCGGACGCGTCGCCCGACGAGCAGGTCAAGGCCGCCATGCAGGCCCTGCAGCTGGTGACGGGCGTGCTGCAGAACCGGGGCGGCGACGACGAGGTCATGCGCCAGCTCCAGGCGGCCAAGAAGCGCGCCGCCCAGGAGCGGAAGCTGAAGGACAAGCTCAAGGAGAAGCGGGAGGGGCGGTACACAAGTTCCGAGAATGCGCCGCGCAACGGGTATCATTTTGCGTAACAGTGCCTTGGCTTCTTCTAAAAGCCGCAGACTGAGAAGGGACAACGCAAGGTTATAGGCTACTGTGAGTAGGGTCCCGTAAGACGATGTGGTGGTAGCTCTCGCTGTCCACTTAGTACTAGTAACTAACCGGCCGTTACGCGAGTTCAGAGGAAGTTCTCCTCCTTGTAGTTCGGGTTCTCGGCCTTCTTGATGGAGCGGATCATGTCCATGTACGCGATCTCCGTGTCCGTCTTCCAGCCGCCCGTCTGGACCGCCTTGGCCTTGACGCGGCGGCATAAAGTAATAAAGTCGGTGAGGCGCAGGCCCGACGGAAGCCCTTCGTTCGAGAGGATCAGGTACTCCAATCTTTTGAGTGCTGTGATGCGGTTCGCGTCCGTCTTGGCGTCCTGGAACTTGGCGAAGTCCGGGTCCCACTTCCCCCTAAACCCTTTGGCCTTTTCGCGGTACGCGGCGCGCTGCTTCTCGGCCTCCTTGAACTCGGTCGTCGGTTCGGTGAGGTAGGCCGCGTCGGGCTCGTCGTAGCCGTACGAGCCCTTCTTCGTGGATTGGAGGGAGCCCGCCCGCGCGAACGCCGGGGCTGCTATCGTCGCCGACGCCAAAGCGAGCCCCTCGAGCAGGGCGCGGCGATCGGAAACGGCGTGCAGCGTGGTGGCGCAGCGCTGCGTCGTCGTAGCGGGCGACTGGAGGGCTACTGCCGCCCCTAGGGACGCCAGCGCGCAGAGAGTCCTCCGTGCGAGCACCATTGTTGAGGTCTCGCTTTGGCAATTCAGACGGCGCGTAGCGATCTCTGCGGTGCGCAGCGATCGAGGAGAGTGGACTATTGGGGTCCTGGCTTGCCTCTGCTGCTGCTAGGATCTCAGTGTGCCCTGCGCAGTGCGTTATGCGGCCCGCGCTCTGGATTGCGATGAAACCCGTTTTTTTAGTTTTTAGCGGCTTTCCGGCGCCTCGCCTTCTGTCGACAATAGTGACCTATAAGTTGAATTAAACAACTATCTGCCCCCACGCCGTCGACTACGCGAGGTACAGCAGTGGGCCCACGAAGACGACCACCAACAGGACCAACCCGAGGATGACCACCATGGCGGCCGCGGCCCAGCTCCCGACCCGCTCCGAGAGGGCCTCGTACACGTCCAGCGCCGCGAGGCCGGCCGCGGCGCACCAGCCCTTGGCGCGGCCAATGGGCCCGAACGGCGACTTGAGGAGCGACAACCGCGGTTGGGAGGCGTAGCCCCTTCTAAGCCATTCGTCCAATTCCGCGAAGCCGCGACCCCCTCCATACATCAGGACCTGGTGCTTGGACCTGACGTAGAAGAGGCTGGGGTAGCCCCTCACTCCAAACCGCTGCGTCAAGACCCTGTGCGCGGTCCCGTCGATCTTCGCTATGCGGTACGGCCCGTCGGCCGCGGCGAGCTGGTGCAGCGTGGGTTCTAAACGTCGACAGTGGCCGCACCAGGGCGCGTAGAAGACCACTAAGAGAGGGTCGCCCTTGCTCGTTTCCGTCTCAAAGGTGCGCGTGGTCACCTCCGTGACGCCCTTGGCGTTTGCGCTTACGGCAAGGGCCGCGATCGCAATGGACGCGTGGAGGCGCATGATGCTCCCCTGCTCGCAGCGCTCTGTGTCTGGGAACTGGGGTTGCAGGCCGTGCGTCCCAAGAGCTCTGTGGCTAGGAACTGGGGGAGTACGAAGGTGTGCACACAGCGACTCGGCTCGGCTTTGTCTCCGCAACGTGGCGTCCGCGGAAATGTGTTTAACAACGTGATCCCGCTGCGCACACGTGCTCCTATGCCGCTGAGAAGAGCGCTCTTTGCCCGCTTGGCAGTAAACCCGCACGTTAAAACCCGTATCAAACTTTTTGCACGAGCCCCCACGACTCGGTTGCGTCCGACGTGTGTCCAAACAGCCCGAATCACGTACCCCGCGCCTCGCACGCCCCCCCGGAACGACGTGCAGTGTTGGCGATTCACCAGACTCAAGTGGCAAACTTGGCAATTAATTGACCCGGCTCCCAGAGAGACCCGCGGGCGTCCTAATCGACGCGCTGCGATGGCGGCGATCAGCACCAAGGGCGGAGAGGTCCTCAACAAGTACGTACTCGCGAAGATCCTTGCGTTCGACGACTCGGCGTCGGACGCGGCGGCCGCCTGCATCGCGAAGGGGTGGGGGGAGGTGCGGCGCGGCCCGCCGTTGCTCATTGGGAGCGACGCATGCATCATCGGCGCCATGTCGATTTCACCCGATAATACCATGCTTGCCGTGGGAACAAACTGGTCCGACCCTAACGGATTTTGCGAATCCGAGGTGGTACTGTACGACACGCGCACCGGCAAGTTGCGGTTCCAGCTTTTGCCCCGCCACCGTGAAAGAAATGTTGTTCGCTGTATCTCATTTTCACCGGACGGCGCGGCGATTGCGGTGGGCAGCAGCATCGGACTTGAATTGTACGACGCCGCGACCGGCGAGCTGCGGCGGAGAATAATGGGCGGTGATGTTTATTTCGCACAAATTGGCTCCAACGGGATGGTCCTGGCGTGCGGCAACGGAGAAAGTACCCTTTTCGAACCCTTGACCGGTGCCGGTGGGAGCACATACCAGAGGCGCTGGCGCTTCGTACACCGCTCCTCGACAGCGACAGCTAGCTTCTCGCCTGACTCGAGAATGCTTGCTGTTGACGGCTACCGCAATTTTGGAAGCCTGAGGATCTTAGACACCGTGACCCACGCGTTGCGGAGACTCGCGCTCAATCACATGTGTGATACCGTTGCTTTTTCGCCGGACGGTGCGACGATCGCAGTGGGCCATCAAAACGTAGTAGGTCTGTACGACTGCGCCACAGGTGGGCTCCAACGGGAACACGTCTTGGAGCGAGATAATCATCATGTTCTCACTGTCGCGTTCTCTTCCGCGGGCAGGCTCTTATTTACGGCACAATTTGAGCTTTTAGAAATCCACTGCTACGCAACGGATGACGGAATCCTCCAGCGCGAACTCGACCTTTTCGGCCTCGGCAAGCTCGGCCACGGAAACTACAAGTCCGAGTTCTCAAAAGATGGATCCCTGCTCGCCGTGGTCGGCAACAACTACATCGCGCTCTGCGACGTGGCCACGGGCAAGCGCCGTCTGGGCCCTAGACAGACCACTAGCATAGCCTAAGGTAGGAGAGCCTTACCGACGACCCTACGCCGCCAGCGCCTCCTCGAACTCCGCGCTCTTCTCCGCCGCCCGGTCCAGGACGCGCTTCGGCAGGCGCGCGAGGCGCGCGACGTTGATCCCGAAGGACTTGGGCGAGCAGCCCTCGGCGAGCTTGTAGAGGAAGACGATGTTCTCCCCGCCGTCTCTTACCAAGCAGTCCATGTGGCCCAGTTGCACACTGGCATGAGAGGACCACGACCGCACGAGGTCGTGGTAGTGCGTCGCGAAAAGCGCGCGGCACTTCGCCTGCTTGACCAAATGATCCACGACCGAATGGGCAATCGCGGCGCCATCAAACGTCGCTGTGCCGCGCCCCAGCTCGTCCAATATAACTAAGGATCGCTCCGACGCGTGCTTGAGAATCGCCGCCGTCTCCAGCAGCTCGACCATGAACGTGGACTGCCCCTCCAGGATCTTATCGGACGCACCTAGTCTTGTAAACACTCGGTCGACCGGGTGCAGCGTGCAGCTCTTGGCCTTGACGAAGCACCCCACTTGCGCTAATATGGCGGCGACGCACGCCTGCCTTAGTAAAGTGGACTTGCCGCCCATGTTCGGCCCGCTCAGGAGCAGTAAGTGGGGCGCGGCACCACCAACCTTCATGTCGTTGGGGACCACGTCGCCTCCTAAACAGGGGTGCGCGCCCGCCTCGATTTGCAGGGACGCGGGCCCGTCACCTTCCAGCAGCTCCGCCCGGCAGTAGCCCGGTTCCCGCGACGCTTTAGCTAAAGACAACAACGCGTCCAACGTCGCGACGCACTTGACGGCGCAGGACCACCGGTCCCGCGACTCGTCGAACTGCTTGAAGAGGCGCCGCATCTGGTCCGCTTTGAGGGATTTCTCGGACGCCTCCGCGTCCTCAAGCGCTTGTATTAACGACTTCAAACAAGGCACGGCGAAACTCCGTGCCTTCTTCGTCTTGGACCGCTGCTGCCAGCCCGACGGGAGCTTCTCCAGCTTCCCGCCCCGCCCGAAGGCCGTCTCGGCCGCCTCGACGCAGTAGCGGTCCTTGGCCGAGTGCTTCCACTTCACGGCGCCGTGGTCCTTTTTGGCCTCCTTCAACCAGTCCTCCAGCGCGTCCGCCCGGGCCTTGACGGCGTCGACGGCCGCGTCGACCGCGGGGTCCGCGCCGCGCGACGCCTCGAGCACGCCCTCCTTCATCGCCCTCTCGAGCTTGAACTGGCGGAACGGCGCGAGTTTCGAATCGAGGGACGGGAAGCAGCCACTTCCGTTCTTCAAATCACCGGACGTGGGGACCAGGCGCTTCAGCAACTGGGCCTCGGGCGCCTTCGTCGAGAGGGATGAGGCAATAATCGCGCACCGCTCGAGGCCCGCGATCGCGGCGCAGAGCTGCTTGACGCGCCGCGCGTCGAACTTCAATTTGTCGAAGAGGATCGCGCGCGCGTCGGGGTGCTGCTCGAGGTCGCCCGACGTCGCTCTCCTATCGGCCCCGAGCGTGTGGAGCTGCTGGAGGAGGCGCTCCAGGTCACCCAAACCCTTGGACTTCAGAGCTTTTGCTAAACTCTCGTACAGGTCCGGCGACTCGACGAGCTCCTGGACCGCGTCCGCTCTCGCATCAATATCTCTTTTATCTAACAACGGCCGCGCGAGCCAGTCCCTTAGTAAGCGACCGCCGAAGGCCGTCTTACAGTTGTTTACGAGTTGCCACAGGGAGCCGGACACGCCGTCGAGCGCGCTCGACTTCAAGACCTCCAGGTTCTTCAGCGTCGTGGCGTCGAGCGCCATGCGCGGGGCCTTTCGTCGCAATGACGCGCGCCAGTCGTCGTCCTCGTCCTCTACCGAGGTGACCGCCAGGGCGGCCTCAATGAGCGTGGCTTCGTCGTGGGCCACGAAGCCCAGGGTGACCTCCGGGGCCTCTCCTAAGTCGGGCGGCACGTACGCGTCGACGCGCCGCATGCTTAAGAGTTCGACGTCCACCAAGGCGCGTCTTAACCACCACGCCACCGCTCCTAGGGACGACAGCGCCACGTCCGCCTTGCCGCGCACGGCAGTCCGCAACACATTCGGCCACCTCGCACTGACATCATCGGAGTTGCCCTGCTTCGAACTCTTGGGGAAGGCGCCGCAGATGGAGAGGTACTCGACGCACTGGTCACTGGACCAGAACTCGCGCTCCGGCGTCAGGCGCTCCACGGACGCGCCCGTCGAGCGCTCGCAGATCTCCGCCAGGTCCTTGGACCCGCGCGGGACCAGTACCTCGGCCGGCGGCAAGGCCGCCAGCAACGTCCTTAATCTCGTCCGCTGCGCGTCGTCCTCGAACTGCGCCAGCGTGAACGTGCCGGTCGGCGAGTCGCACACGCAAACTCCTATTGTGCCATTATTCTCACAAACGGCGGCTAAATGAGTAGAACCGCTCACGGGCTCGAAGCCGCCCCCCTCCTTCTCGAGGCGCATGTCCAAGACAGTATATAACCGAGTCCCCGGCGTCGTCAGGGAGCAGACCTCGCGCCGCATGCCCTTTTCTAATTTTGATAGACTCTTTCCTTTAATTCGAACTTTGGTCTCGGCCGGCGTCTCCGTCTGTTCCACTCTGCAAACTTTAAACCCCTTGGAGACCAGCACTTCGACGTACTTCCCGTAGGCGAGTTCGGGGAAGCCCGCGTGGGCCTGCTCGCCCTTCATGTACACGAGTCCGGCTTCCGCTACTCCGACGTCGGCGTCCGTGTGGTACAGCTCGTAGAACTTGCCTATTTTGTAGAACAAGACGCAGTCCGCGTGCGTCTCCTTCACCTGCCACCAGGTCTGCTGCGTGGCGGTCAATGACTTGACAAGACCGTTGTGCCAGTCGACCTTCAACGTCCTTGCATTAAAATTCGGGTCGTCCGGCGTGCGGCCGTCCGCGTCTTTCCTACCGGTCGTAAGAAACGCGTACTTGGGGTCCACGTCGTGCGTGTGGCAGCCCGCCGGCAAGACGCTGCGCTTCTCGGCGTCGTGGCCCTCCGCTTTGGTCTCCTCGCCCATCTCCTCCAAATCGTCACCGCGCGCGTCGCGCTTGTCCACGCTGACCGGCGCACTTCGCTTGCGGTAGCGGTCGTGGAAGCCCTGGGCGTCGAAGGGTTTTGAGCTATTGGGCGTCGACGGTTTACTGGTCTTCTTGTCCGAGGAGACGGGCACGGGCGCCATCTCGGCGTCGCCGTCCGGGTCCTCCGCAATGACGCGCCGCTTCTTCGGCTTCGAAGCAGCGACGACGCGCCGCTTCTTCTTCGGCTTCTCCTCGGCGTCCGACTCGTCCTCCTCCTCCAAAGCGTCGGACTCGTCGCCCTCGTCGTCTTCTTCCTCCTCCTCCTCTTCGGAGACGTCGTCGGCCACGACGAAGTCGTCGTCCTCGTCCGAGTCGGCCTGGACCCGGCGGCGCTTCCGCTCGATCGCCGCGCGCGCGTCGGCCGTCAGGCCCGCGGACGGCGCCGGGCGGCGCACCGCGGGTGCCACGGCCCGCGCCACGTGCGCGCCCTCCAGCAGTTCGTATTTCTCCGTGGACAGGTCCACGGCCTCCTCGTCGCCGTCGTCGTAGGCGATCGCGTGGCGCTCGCCGTCGTAGCTGGCGACGCCGCCGGCGTACCAGGCCTCGTCCGCGGGCCACCAGACCTTGAGGCGGCACCCGACGACCTCGGCGCCCGGGCCCGCCGTCGCCGCGTCTTCCATGGGCGCGTCCGCCGCCGGCGCCGCGGGCTTGCTGGGCTTCTTGAAGAAGGACGCGAGCGTCGTCTGCTTCATGGCGGCGCCCGTCGAGGACTTGCGGCCGCTCATTTTAAGGAGTGGTCGCGGCGGCGTGCGCGGTCGCGGCTTTTTCGGCGCTGCGGATCGGGCGCGCGCGGCTGCTTATCACGGCTGGCGCGGAGGCTTGGACCTTCGCGAGTCTCGCAGCGCGTAGAAGTGATGCTCAGGTCTCTCCCGCAGCTGTGCGACAAGCTGTGCTTCGATATACTAGCGCTATGACCGGATTTGAAAGCAGCCAAACTTTGAATTGCTCTGCGACGGGTTTTACAGGTCTGAAGACACCCATTTGGGGAGTCCTGCTGCACGCCACTATAGCCGCAAAGAGCCACCAACACCTTCTGCGCAGCTTGACTCTTTTTTTGCGTCCACGGACGGGTTTCGCTCCCCGATCACGTTTTGACTGGCTAGAAGCAACGCAGCTGACGCAACATTAAAAGGTGGTCTTGGGATTATATATTTAATGCATCGCTGCTGCTGCGCCCGATTTGATCGCTGCGGCATCTATCAGTCACAGCATCAGAGCCAAACTCTGAGATGTCGTCCATGTCGACACCGCGCCCTGGCCCTGCCGAAGCCCTGGACGGGACTTCTCGCTGGTTTTCACCTTAGCCGCAGATCACCTTGACCTCGCGGCGCTCGCGGCCTTGGTCCAAGTCCTCGGGCCGAAACCGGGCCAAAGGCTCCCAACGTCGACGCGACGATCGAGCGCGCGCTGCTGCGGGCCAACCGCGCGCCCCTCAGTGAGACCGACAACAGGGTAGCGGAGCGCCCAGAAATGGATCAACTCTACGAGAATAACGTTCCTGGCCCCACGATGCCGCCGTTCCGGACGCGCCACGCGACGCCGCTCCTCGAGACGCGAGCAATCGCATGTTACATGCACGTGTGCGCCGGGCTCAGCGAACACCTCCCAGCAGCGCTCAATGGCTAATACGTGCACGGCGAGGCGTACGGGACGGCATGGGGCGCCGAGCTCGAGTCATCGGTCCTGGCGTCCCTCCCTGACGCCCGCGTGGGCCCCAAGGGCCGGCGCACGCTCATCGTCGTCTCGACCCTCTTCGAGAACGGCTGCGGCCCGGAATGCGGCTGCGCGTGGCACGAGTGGACCATCGTCGAGGCCCGGTTGAGCGACGACGCGAGCGGCGCGTTCACGACGCTCGTCGCGTTCCAGCGACGCGGGCGCGGAGAGAGCGGCGGGTACTACCCATGGTGTGCGACCTGTGGCAGCGCTTATGCAAAGAAATTTGCGGCGGCCTGCGGCGTCCACAGTAGAGATGACGGATACGTCGTACGGTTTTTATCCATGATCTCCTGGCGCGGGGGAACGCCCGCTTGGAATAAGCTCGAAGAGCGCTACAAGCACAGCTGGCTGCGCTACGGACACCCGCTCGAGGAAGACGGGCGGCAAGCTCGCAAGCTCGAGGAAGAGGAATCTGACGACGCCGAGCACGACGACGACCGCTCCGCTGATTGGTCGCTCCCGAGGCCCGACGAGCCGACGGCCGCCGGCGACTTCCCCAACATCGCGTTCGGGCGCCCGCCCATGGACGGCGAGCGGCCGCACGGCCTCATGGACACGCGCGACTCGTGCCACTTGGACGCAACACAGGCGCCCCGGCGACGCCTCGTCGCGCTTTGCGGGGCCCTTCCCGCCTCGACGCGTCGCGCGCTCGGGCCCTGTGTTGTGGCGCTGCGGGGCGCGTGCGCGCGGTGCACGTATGAGATGCCCTTCCCCGAGAACGACCATGACTACTAAGTATGACTACTACAATATATGGGGCCGCCGAGGCGCCGCGCGCCGGCCGGTCGGGCAAATTTCACGGAGACGCGTATAAATGATGCTGGCGCAACTGATGCAAATACGATGATGCGCTGACACAAATGGCAAAACACCTCCTTGCGCTGCTCGGGCTGCACGGGGCCGCCCACCGGGCCATGGCTTCGTGCAATGACGCCATGGCCTGCAGTGCCTGTGGCAGCGGCTGCGTCTGGTGCGCCGCCGACCTCATCTGCGCGGACGAAAACAATATTCCGACGTATAGCTTCCTTAAGTTAGTGAGCGGCTACGACGCGGTCACGTGCGACGCTGTAGACTACGTCGACACGTGTCCAAGTAGAGACGACCCCGTGCCGGACCCCTACTACGAGGCGCAGTGGTACCTGGAAGTCATACGGGCGCCACAAGCCTGGGCCGCGGGCTACACCGGGACCGGCGTCCAGATCTTGGTCAACGACAACGGCGTCGACAACACGCACCCCGACCTCGCCAAGCTTGACGTGGCGCACTCCTGCGACGTCTACGCCCCCTCCGGCAACGACGCGCACGGCACGGCCTGCGCTTCGTTAGCGCTCGCTTCGTCAAATGCGGAGTGCGGCGTGGGCGTGGCCCCGGACGCCGGCCTCGCCGCCTGCACGATGATGGGAAGTAATCCGGCCTCCGAATCCTATGATTTGAGCTTCCTCGTGCACGCCCACGACGTGAACGACATTTCAACGAACAGCTGGGGCATCGACAGCTGTCAATATATAGACGCGAGTACAGACTGTCCGTTTGAGTGCCCCAACGTCGGGAGCAACTGGTGCCCCTGCGACGTGTGTGATGGTGACGACTGGAGCAGCGGAGATTTAGGAAGAAACTGCGAGAACACGGTGGTGGACTACTGCTACTATTTTTTTGAAGACGACTTCACGCCCTGTTTAGAACTAGACCACTACTTCGTCCAGTGCGGCTTCGGGCAGTTGTCCTCAACGGCCCACGACCGACTGGAGGACGGCGTCATGAACGGCAGGAACGGCCGGGGCATGGTCCTCGTCTTCGCGAGCGGCAACGAGTTTCGCAAGGGCGACGACGTGAACTTCGAGGGCTACCTGAACTCGCGCTTCACCATTTCTGTGGGGGCCGTCGGTCAAGATCTGAAGCACGCGCGGTATTCGTCTTCCGGTGCGCCCGTGTTCCTCAGCGCGCCGGGCGGCGACTGGGAGAACTACCACTTAATTTTCGCCGCGAAACCGCTGAGCATGGGCTTCCAGGACAACTGCGGCGACGCCGGGGCCGGCACGTCGTACGCGGCGCCCCTAGTGGCGGGCGTCGTGGCCCTGGTGTTGGAGGCCAATCCTTCCTTGACGTGGCGCGACGTGCAGGGCGTTCTACAAGCGACGGCGTCGCGGCCCCATGAGGATGAAGAGGACCAGTGGATCACGAATGCGGCCGGCGTCAAGCACAGCTACAAGTACGGCTTCGGGTTGGTCGACGCCTACGCGGCCGTGGTACAGGCGGCGGCCTGGTCGACGTGGGGGAGGGAGATCACGTTGGTCCGCGCGACGGTGAGTGACCAACCCCTGCTCGACTACGACGGCGCCGAGCACTGGGTCGAGTCGACGAGCGAGGCGTTCGGCTCCGCGGACTTTGTTATTGAGAGCGTTTCTATCTATGTAACCATAGAACACCCGCGCCGCGGCGATTTGCGGATCGAGTTGGAACGGAACGGTGTGACATCGCTCCTAACGGACGACAAACTCGAGTTCGGAACGCGGTACACGCACCACAAGTACACGACCCTGAGGCACTGGGGCGAGCGCGCGGACGACGGCGCCTTCACGCTCCGAGTGGTAGATAGACGAGCGGGCTCGGGGGACGACGACGACTTGGGCGAGGACTTCTCGTCGTACTACGCCGCGGACGACGGGGACGACCACGGCGTTTTAATAAGTTGGACGCTCCAGCTCTACGGCCACGACGCCTCGCCGGAGACGCCGTGGACGCCGCAGCCCACGCCGCAGCCCATCGGCTGCGACTCCGTTATACTGTCGGGCACCGAGTCCCAGGCCGCCGCCGAAGGCACGTACGCACCGATCGGGACCTGCAGCGGCCAGGCCATGTACGAATTGAGTGGCGGCGGCGTGTTCTTGTGGTACACGACTGACGGCTACTGGATGGTCGGCAGCGACGCCTGCCAGGACGACTATGCTGCTTTATATGTTTATGATTCTGACGCTAACTTAGCTGCGTTGACGGGGACGTGGACCGAGTACCAGGGCTTCGCGAGCGGCTGGCAGGCGAACACTAATATTCTGGCGCAGTGCCGCGTCGACACGCCGGCGCCCACGCCGCAGACGCCCGAGCCCACGCCGGAGCCTTCATCAGAACCGACCTACGCGCCCACGACGCCGGAACCCTCAGCCAAGCCGACGCACGAGCCCTCGCCGGAACCCACAGCAAAACCGACGCCCGGGCCGAGTGCTCAACCGGCGACGGCCATGCCGACGACCCCGCATCCGTCGCCGCGGCCGACGCCCGCGCCGTCGCCGGAGCCCTCGGCGCGGCCGACGCCGCGGCCGACGCCTCGACCGACTCCCGCTCCTACGCCTCAACCGACCACGCCACAACCGTCGCCCTCGCCGAGCACGAGCCCGTCGCCGCGGCCGACAACGTCTCACCGGCCCACGCCCGCGCCTTCACCAAAACCCACGCCGCGGCCGACACCTAAGCCTACGCCGCGCCCGACGCCGGCGCCGACGCGGCGACCCACGCCCCGGCCCACGTCCAGGCCTTCGCTGCGGCCCACGCCGCTACCGACGTTTCCACATCCTACGCGGTGGCCGACACTGAGGCCTACACCTAGACCGACGCCTCGACCCACTCCGCGCCCGACGCCCAAGCCGTCGCCCTCGCCGACCGTGTCCCCGGGCGAGCCGACGGTGGCGCCCGTGCTGGCGCCGACGCCGCGCCCTTTCTCGACGCCGACAGTGCCATCGACGCCAAGGCCGTCATTAAAACCGACGCCGCGGCCGACGGCGGTCGCGCCAACCTTTGCGCCTTCATCAATCCCTTACGTCGTGACGGGCGGCCTCTCGTTTTCCGGCGTGAGCCTGGAGGAGGCGCTGGCCGCCGAGAGCGTGTTCGTGGCGGCTGTGTCCATCCTGTGCGGCGTCGACGAGGACGCGGTGACCGTGACGATCTCGGCGGAGAGGCGGCGGCGGCTCCTCGACGAGGCGCCGCGCCCGCGCTCCCCCGGAGCGCCGCGCCCGCGCCGCGAGAGCGACTATGCGCCGACCGCGGCGCCGGTGTACGCGCCGACGGTCGTGCCGAGTTCTATGACGCCCGTGTCCGCACCGACGTCGACGCTGACATCAGAGGGGGTCGTGGTTGCGTACGAGGTCGCGGTCCCCTCGTTAACGGAAGCGGAGGCTGTCTCGGACACGATCTCGACGACGACCGTCGAAGACGTGAATACGGCCGTCTCGACGGCCGCGGCCGCCAGCAACGCAACGGTGACGCTTCAACTCGTGGCCACGGCCGTGGGCGCCGTCGAGGTCGTCGCGGCGCGCACCGCCAGTCCCACGCCTGTAACGCGCTCCGATTCCAGTGGCGGCGCGTCAAGTGGCATCGATGCGGCAGTGGGCGGAGGCGCGGCCGCCGGCGCGGCCGTGCTCTTACTCGTCGTCGGCGCCTTCTTTTACCGCCGACGCGGCGCCACGGCGGCGGAGGAGGCCTTGACGCCGCGAGACGCGCCCCGCGTCGAAGACGTCGAAGGGGGAAAAGCGCCGGATCTGGCGGCCACGGGCGCCGCGGCGCGGGCGCAGCTCGCCGAGTTGGAGTTTTATCAGGGACGGGCGTCGGCCGACGAGCCCCCGCCGCCGCCCGAGACTAGTGGTTTGTGATTCGCGTTCGAGTAAGTTATGTCATGTGTAGCTATACGGAACCCCTTTTTGCGGAATTGATGGGGCAACATAACCCAGCGCGACACCCACGAAACACGGGTGGTGGTGGTGGAGTTACATATATGGGCTCCCAAATTAAGTTGTTACACCACGAGCGTCTCACCGAGCAGCACATGCCCGGGCGAGCGACACTGCCTACCGGCCCCCGGGACACGCCCCATCTATTTTCCGCACCGGACACCAGCTTTGTGAGACGAAGGGTTTGTGCAGTCCGGGGCATCGCGGCACAGGGGCTGGCCGTATATGTCGTAATCGGGCTGGTCGTATATGCCGTATTTGTGCATTCCCTGTGCTGTCCACGGCACCCACTTTTTGCCCGTGGGCCATAAATAGAACTTGCGCGCTCGTTCACAGCAGTAACCGGGCCCCGCACCGGGGGAAGCTGTTTGGACTGCTGAGAGAATTGGCAGATATGACCCAAGCGTCAGCGTGTGGGGTGTAGGCGATTGCGCACGTCTATTATTGAACCTAGGCGACCCCAGGGAGACATCCAAAGCACGAATTGACAACATTCCTGGCCGGGGGCGACCACCCATGGTGGCGCTCAACACCGCGCGAATTAAAAAATAACCTTTTTTGTCCCCAATAAGCGTCCTATTGATCTCTTTGGACCATTACTCAACCGAACGATACTCAAACGGCTGCATGTCCGTTTTCACCCGATGCTAAAAGCAGACGGGTTTCTCCAGCCAGGCCAACCGGCTCGGCCTGAGAGCATCAAGCACCGCATTGCACGGCTCATTGCAGCAGTCAACATCGTTGCCATTGCTGTGATACAACCGCTACGCCCTGTACAGCAGTGTAACTGCTTTGCCCCTTTGAACAGGCTTCACCATGCGACGCATCATCATCTTAGCGCTCGCCTGCGCAGCAGCAGCGCACGAGTCGTGCTGCGAGAAGCACAAGGAGCAACCGGAGTTCATCATCGATCCGAACGACGCGCCGCCGGCCGTCTATGAGGGCGAGCCGCGATTTATAGTGGACGCGCCGCCCGCGGAATGGGACGTCGACGAAGACGGCCCGCACTCCTCCATGATCGAGAACCCGCTCTACGCCTGGGCGCCGCGCGAGATCCCGAACCCCAAATACGTCGCGCCGGCGCCGCTGTGGCAGCGCTTCGCGGACGAGGTCCGGGAGGCGGCGCCCTGGGTCACGATCGGCGCCGTCGTCGCGGCCGTGCTCGACGCGGTGCCCATGCCGTCGTTCGCGGGGAGCGGGCTCCGCGCGCCGGGCGTCGGCGGCGTCGTGGCCGGCGTGCTCGTGGGCCTCGCGACACCGCTCTGCTCGTGCGGCGTCTTGCCGGGCGCCGCGGCGCTCGCGGCGGAGGGCGTGCCTCTAGGGGCCGTGGTCGCGTTCCTGACGGCGGCCCAGTCGTCCGGATTAGATTCGGCTGCGATCACGTACGGTCTGCTCGGCTGGCGCGTGGCATTAGCGCGTCTAGTGGGCGCGGTCATATTAGCGTGCGCCGCGGGCCTCGCCGTGTCCGGGTCCCAAGTGAAGGGGAAGAAGGGGAGCATGAGCGACGCGCGCCTCGACGCCAAGCCGCTCAAGGGCTTCGGCCCCAAGAAGGTCGACGTGTTCGCCGCGGCCGGCATCCACACGGTCGGGCAACTCGCGCACTTCGCCCTCTCGGACCAGGCCCTGGCCGCAAAGACGGAACTGCCCGTGAAGACGGTGAGCAAGTGGCGCGACGCGGCCTCGGAGTTGCTCGAGCCGAACAATGGAGGGCCGTCGAAGAAATTGGCGACGCCCGCGACCGTGGTCAAGACGGCGCTCAAAGTGGCTGCCGAGGTCTTCCCGAGCGTGCTCATTGGTTTGGCCGTGAGCACGACAGCTCTGTACCATGCACCCTCCCTCGCCAAGGTGCACGGTGCCTATGGAGGGACGGTCGGCGGCGTCGTCCTGCGCCTCGCGACGCTCGTGGCCACGATTCCCTTGCAAGTCTGCGAGCACGCGACGGTGACGTTGGCTGCGGGCGTGCAAAAGGGCGGCGGCTCTGCAGGTCTCGCGTTCGTTTTTTTGCTGGCAGCACCTGCGACTAACATGAGCTCGCTCCTACTCCTGGGTAGCCCATCGGCCGTCGCACGCGTTGTCGTCTCGTTAACGGCCGCGGCTCTCGCGCTATCGTACGTCGTTGACTTCGCCGGCCTCGATTTGCTCGTCGTCGAGGAAAATCATGCTGGCGGCGGCGGCGGACTAGAATTGCCTACCTGGCTCGAGGGGCAGGCCGATGTGCTCGTCGCAGGGCTCGTGGCGACGACGCTGTACCACGCGGTTCGCCCGGCGCGCAAAGGGGACGCGTGCGAGGACGGGTGCAAGGAGGATTAGCTACTGTGTAAGTGAACTTCAAGTTAGAAGTCTACGCGTGCGAGGGAGGAATTTTCCGAAGCCCTCGGGGCGGAAGTAGACTCGAAATTTCTTGTATTAGGCTTGTCTTGGGAAAAATCTCGTTGGGTGGCCTCGCGCGCAAGGTTTGGCTCGGCGCACCCCAAGGTTTGGCTCGGCGCGTACCCCACGGAGGAGGCGGCCGCGCACGCCTACAACGCGTCGATCCGCCGCCTTCCTCGTGACGTCGCCCGTCGGGTCCGGGTGAACCGGGTCATCGACGGGCAATTGGTGCCGAAGTCGAAGGGGGACTGGGTGTGGGGGGACTCATTTGTTTCCCAGCGAGTAAAGTGTGCAAGTTCGGTCCCCTAAAAAAAGACTTTTTTGTAAAACCCGTTTTGTATCGGTGCGGGTTTCTCTCTGGTCCGTCTTGTGCTTTGAAGCTGTATACGCTCTAACGCGCCACACGACCTCCTCAAATTTGCATGCGGCGAGTACTGCTCGCAAGTGGCGCCTCAGCAGCAGCCCTGGTAGCCCTTCGCACATTGAGCAGACCAGCCATACGACAGCGCAGCGTCGCGACGCGGGCCGTACCCGAAGCAATGGACCTCCTGAGCTACATCACGACGCCCACGAAGCCCGATTTCAAGGGCAAACGCGTCGGCCTGTACTTCGCGGCGGGCTGGTGCCCGATGTGCACGAGCTTCGAGCCCTCGCTCACGGCCTTCGTGGAGGCGACGCGGTCGCCCGAGAGCAACGCCCCGCCGGTGCAGCTCGTCTACGTGAGCTCGGACGGCTCCGAGGAGGACGCCGGGGCCCGCGCCTTGGCGCTCGGCATGGACCGCGTGGACGTCGCCACGGCCCAGGAACTTAAAAAGACGTTCCGGGTCTGGTCCGGGCGGGAGCGGCCCGAGCTCGGCGACGGCCGGCGCGGCGGCGTGCCGGCGATTATTGTCGTCGACCGAGAATGTAACGAGCTCCAGTACCTCAACGCCGAGGGCGAGGGCGCGGCGGCACTGGGCCAGTGGAAGGACGCGGGCGCGTGGTAAGGTTAAGTCTAAGTTATACGCCCCTCCCGGGAAGCCGGCTAGCGGCGATGACTAGTGGAGCAGCTCCATGGTGTCGTGCTCGCGCTCGTGGACGGACTTCAATAAGTGCGTGAACTCCTGCAGCGAGATGAGGCCGTCGCGGTCGCGGTCCAACTCGTAGATAATGATGGTCAGCTCCTCGTCGGTCATCGAGACGCCGAAGCGTCTCAAACCCTCGGCGAACTCGCCGTGGCTCACCTGGCCGCTGCCGTCGCCGTCGAAGAGGGCGAAGACTTTTGAAGCCGTGTGCTCGATGCTCGCGTCGTTTTCTGAAGTTTCGGCCTGAGTGGCCATGAAGGCCAGGAATTCCGCGCGCGAGACCTCGCCGTCCCCGTCGTGGTCCATGCCCTTTAACAAAGCTGATGCTTGCGCCTCCGAGGACTCGCGGCCTAAAGAAGCGAGTAGTTCGCTCAACTCCTCCGCGTCCAGAAGCCCGGTGCCGTCCGCATCATACAGATCAAAGGTCTGGGCCAGGTGGACCATGTCCTCCCCGTCCACGCCCGTGGCCGACGCCGTGGGCGACAGCGCCCGGGGCGCGCCGCCCGCGGTCTGAGGCGACATGACGATCTGCGCCCTTAGATCATACAATGCTTCAAGCAACTTCACGGCCCGCGCGGCCTTCGTCTCGCGCAGGACCTGGCCGACGTGCTTGCGGTTCCGGAAGGTGCCGACGGACCCGCAGTGGATCGCCAGGGGCACGGCCGTCCGCGCCACCAAAGCGATGCCGCACGTCGGCGCGAGCGCAAATAATACGTAGAAGCCGACGTACATGGGCGGCGAGTGCCGCGCCACCCGCGGCGCGAAGGTCATGACCACCAGCGAAACATAAACTGCTTGTAAAAGCAATAACAGTCTACAAGCAAACACATGTGATTCATGACCCTTCTCCTCGAACAAAAACAGGCGGTGCTGCTTGTTTGGGGCGTGGCCGCAGAGGTGGCGCTGCACGGGGTGCCGGTTTCCGCTCTCAGCGAGGCGCGTGTCAATAGTGGAGGCCCAGCCCGGCAGGTCGCCGGTTAAAGGCGTGCCCTCGCCCTTCCTGTTTCTCGCGATGTGCGCGCACGCCGCGGGGTCCATGGTGCCCCGGGCGATACTTCGCACGTGCGCCAAAAAGGCCCAGGCCGTCCCGAAGATCGCGTATTCGAAGCAGACCCATAGCGCCGCGAGGACGTGCGGCCCGTCGTTCACGGCCACGACGCAGCACCAGCCCACGGCCAGCATTTCGAGCACGACCCAGGTCGGCCAGTCCACGTCGACCATCTCCACGAGGTCCTCGCTGAGGCTCAGCATGAGGTACCGCGCATAGTCGAACGTGTCCGGCAACCGGTTCTTGGAGTCAGCGTGGGGTGGCAATAGGGACCGGTCCCTCAAAAACTCCTGGCGCAGGCCCCAGTACGCCACGACCTTCTTCGTGCTCCACTGCACGTCCGGCGGTAACGGGGCGTTGACCTCCCACGGGTAACACCCGCTCTCCGCCACTTTAGCGCACCACGCATCTAGAGAAGTCCACTTCTTCATCAGGGTGTTGCCCACGCGCACCATGGCCATGACCAAGATCACAAAGACGATCATCACGAGGAAGAGCGTGTAGTGCGCCGTTTCTACTAATTCTTCCAATTCTTCCTCCTCGACCGCATCTCTATACACGAACTCGGCCAACAACCCCCACAGGCCGCACTTGCCCGCCACCGTCGTCACTATACTTAAAAAACCTAAGACAGTCACCTCCGCAAAAGTCTGTCTTACCACAGGCCGCATCGACGGCACGCTCGAGTGGATCATGTGCTCCTGCGTCCGCTCGAAGAAAATAGTCAAGGCGACTAAAAAGGACAGGATGCCTAGCAAAGTCAGGGCCATGGTGCCCCTGCCCATCTCCACCTCCTCATGGTGGTCCATAACAGGCTATGCGTCGCAAGAGCAGCCGTTCCAGGCTATGCGTCGCAAGATTGCTGGCAGCGCTTCGTTCCGACGCGTCGGCAGCGCCTACGCAGTCCTACAGCTGTATGGCGATATTAAATTTTGCGAAACGAAAACCCGGCACTATAAACCCGCATCTAGCGCGGGGCAGACCCACTAGCAACGCACGGATTAGTGCACGCCAGCAGCAGCAATGCGATGGATCCTGGCAGCGCTGCTCTGCGCCGGCACCCATGCGACGGGCAAAGGGCCCGTGGGCATCTACGTCATCGACGACCGCTACGCCGCGGTCGCGGACTCGAACGCGAACGCACTACTCATAATAAATGTGCTGCGAGGCGGCGTCGTGGGAAGCCGGCGCTGGCCCTCGCCCAAAAATGACACGAATGAGTGGTACAGCCTGACGGGCGTCGCGAGCTGTGCCAACTGCAGCTTCGCCTACGTGACGAGCAACCACGGCCCCGCGTTCTGGCGCGTAGATCTCAAAACGCCGCTCGCCGCCATGGCACACTCTGATGACTTCGCGGGCCTGGCGCGCGCGACGCTCGTCGAGCTCCCGTGCCTGGGCAAATTGTCCTCAGACACGCGCATGGTGGCCCTGAAACGGGACGGGTCCGTCGGGTTCGTGGCCCTCAGGGACGCGGGCGTCGCGGCCTTCGCGCCCCGCGCGACGGCCGCGGCGGCGAAACGGTGCGCCTCCTTGAACGTGCGCCTCGTCGCGTCCAAGGACATTATGAAGGGGGGCAAGACCTTCGCCGGGCTGTCGTTGAGCCGCGACGACCGGACGCTGTACGTCACGGCCGAGAAGGCGTCTTCGCCATCCGGGCGACCGGCACGTTTCAGAAAATGGCCGAGCGCGTCACCGGCGAGTCCGTGTGCGACCTCCGCAAGGCCCACCTCCGGGAGACGGCCCCGCAAAATGACCAGCTGTACGTCGTGGGCCACCCCTCCTCCGATAACGCGGGCATGGCCGTCTACCGCTTTTGGGGGAAAAAGGGCGCGTGCGCGCTCGTCGCGGGCGACGTCAACAAACACGAGGACTGGCGCGACGGCGCGGGCGCCGCCGCGCGGTTCAGCCGGCAGCACCAGATGGCGGCCTTCCGCACGAACGAACTACTCCTCACGGACATCGACAACCGCGCGGTGCGGCGAATCACGCTCGCCGACGGGCGCGCGTCGACCGTGCCCTACGACGACGGGGGCCACTTGTACACGGAACTCTGGGGCGACCGCTTCCCGGCCGCCCACGCGACGCCCGTGCCCGCGGCGGCGCGCGTCCTGCCGGAGGCGCACGCCAAAACGACGTCGGCGACCGCGGCGGCGGCGGCGGCGGACTGCGCGGCCCGCGGCGCCGCGCTCTGCCCCCCCGCCGCGCTGCGCGACGACAAAGTGCTGGGGCGCCTCCGGCGGAGCGCCGCGTGGACGAGTCAGAGTTGCCATTCCTGCTGGCTTCACTGGCCGGGCGTGTGTCCAGTGCCCAAGGCCCACAAGCAGGCCAATAAACGCACCTCCGCCGCGTGGGGCAACGGGTACCAGATGGTCGCGCGCGTCGGCGCGGGCGACGATGTACGCTTCGAGTGCACGGATGTGAAAAAGGCGGTCGGGACGAAGCCCCTTTGCTGCACGGCCGCGTAACTGTGATGTAGAGTTATAAATTAATACAGCTATCATGAGGCGATGACGAACCACGGCGACGAGCACGATGTACTATACGGCGGTGGCAGCAGCCAGGAAAGGGAGGGGAAGAGGAGCGTCCGCAGAGGACGATTCTTAGATCGTCCGCAGAGGACGATTCTTAGTAGACAAAACTCGTCACAAAAACCCGTCGCCAATATTGCATCCTAATTATTCGTTCCCCCAAACAACGCTATCGATGAGAGTTCACACAACATTAAATTAGTTACATGGCCGGTACGGCTCGGGGTACGGCTCGTATGGCACGGCGATCGCCTCGACGACAGGCATCTCGACCCGGCCGGCGGTTACCGGTTCGACGACGCCGACCGGCATGGGTGTCACCTCGGCGAGGGGCGGTAGGGGCTGTACGCGCATGAGCTCTAAGACCTTGGCCCGCCGCCGCGCCTTCAGGACCGATTGGACGAAGGCGACGACGGTGAGCGCGCCGCAACTGCTCAAGACTGTGATCCAGAAGATGTCTATCGGTCGGCAGTGCTCGGTCTCGTGGAGCTCCCGCCGATGTTTCAGGTAGTGCGCGGACGACACCCCGCCCATTTCTGTATGCTCGCAAACGCACCCGGTAGCGCACGGGTCCCCCCGGGAGCTTCGGGCCAGCACGCACGACGTGTCGATCCACCGCTTGCTGCCCCGGAAGTTAATGAACGTGCACTGGCTCATGCGGCACATTCCCTTATCCGCGGGGTAGCCGCCGCGCCAGGCCGAGAACGAGTGATCCGGATTAGCCGCGGCCGTCCAGCGCCAGCCCTTTTTTGAGGACTGGTAGGTTCGCTGGTAGGCGCCGATGAGCAAGTAGACGTCCGTGGCCATTTCGCCCACGAAGTGCCGCAGGAACCGTTGCTGCGCCCTATTTTCAACACTTACCAGCGTGCCTCCGAGACTGTTGCAGCCCTTCTCGCACTCGCGGAAATGCTTCCCAGGCGTGCCCGCGGCGTTGCACATGGACCAGAGCGTCTTATTGCCGATCGTGGTCTCCTCGGTCGGCGGCACGATGACGTGCCACTTGCCGACGCGCGCGTCCAGCCCATGGTTGCGGTCCGCGGGCCACCACGCCGGCCAGGTCTCGTTCGCCGCGCGGACCGGTGTCGCTAGGAAGACTGCGCTCAGCAGGCGAGTCATCATGCTCCGTCCTGCAGTGGTGTGAGGGGGCCAGCACACTGGCAGCCTGCCACTGAGGCTGCCAGCACACACACACAACCGGCCCGCGTGCGAGCGTGCGACGGGCAGCCCGCAGCGGTGCGTAGGACCTGCGACTCTTGCACAGACACGACGAGGTCCTGGAGTGCGCCAGCAGAGCGCCAGCGCTGGTTTTCCTACGAGCGGATGAGCGGGTGCAGCTCGTAGTATGGCTCGAGGTGTATACAGAAGCGTATTTATCTCTGCATACCGGCTGGGCGTGCGTCTGCGTGCGCCTGGTCGCGTCTGACGGGTTTCATAGACGGGTTTCGTCCAGCTCACACTCAAGTCAGATCGGCGTGGCAGATAAAGCGCTGCAGACGACGCTGCAGTCGTTCTTAACCTCTACTCGAGTTCTTAACAGAGCAAAGCGCTCGACGTGTCCTTGTACACTGAGTAGAGCCCCCGCAACACAGCTGTCGACAGCATGGCGCGGCGCTGCGCAATCCTTCTACTGGTGACGACAGCAACCGCCTTCACGGCGCCGCGACGACGGACGGCGCTCCCGCTGCACGGCAAGGGTTTTGGTACCGAGGCCGAGAAGCCCCAGAAAAAATCGCGCTCCAAGGCGCCGACGATCGTCGTCGACGAGCGATTTATTGACGACGACGACGAAAAAACCGCGGGCTCGGAGGGCGACATCTTTGCGAAGTACGGCATCGACGCCTCGGGCACGCCCCCCCAGACCAAGGGCGTCGTGCCCCAGCCCGAGGCGCCCTTCACGCCGCTCAAAAACGTGCCGGACGGCGTCCAGGTCGCCGCGGAGAAGATTTTGCTCGGGGCCGGGCTCCTTTGCTTGGGCGTCTTCGTCATCATCGGGTGCGCCATCACGGTGGACGCGTGGAGCATTGCCTCGCCCGACTTTGTGCTGGACCCGGCGGCCAAGACCTTCATCGTGGATGTATTGGAGCCCAAGTTCACGCCGACGCTTTTAGCAGGCTTCGCGTGCTCGATCTCGCTGGGCGGGCTCAAGTCGCTCCAGCTCACAAGTGACGACGCGCAGTACGAGGAGGGCAAGACGCGGTACAGCGAGGACGACTAGGCCGTTCGTGTAAGACGAATTGTCCGTCATCATCGATCATCTCTTCCCTAGGAACCGGGTGTTCCTGCTAAAGAGAGGTTGCGCCAGCCGCTGCTGTCTGGGGAGTGGGTAAAGATGCCCCTAGCCCCGACGGCGCTTTCATATCCTGTGTGTGCGCCGGCATAATATTATTATCTCCGCGCCGACCCCGCACGTTTCTGAAATTCTACAGCCCGCTCATCGATTACTCTCGTGTTCACGCGCAGCAGACGTCGGGGCTGCCGCAACCAACATATCCGAGTCTCACACTGTCGCGCGCAAGCGCACGGCCACCGGACAGAAGTCTCAAGATGCCCTTCTCCCTCCTAGCCCACCAGAGCACCCTCCTGCCGCTCGCCACGGCGGGCCTCCTCGGCACCGGCATGGCCCGGCTCAGCTACATCATCATGGACGTGCTGGACGACGACAGCGGCGAGGAGCGCACGGACCAGCGCATCCGGCTCCTGGACCGCATCATGCGCCTCCGGGCCAAGCCCAGAATCGTCGTCGTCGAGGTCGCGGACGCGGACCACGACGGCGGCCTCTACCGGCCCGAGGACTGGCGGAGCGAGCGCGTGGCGGACTACGCGTCGCGCACCTGCCAGGCGGCGTGCCTGACGGCCGACTGCCAGGCGTGCGTCGGGGAAGAACCCGACGAGGGCCGGGTCGCCTTCGTCACGGAGCGGCGGTTCAAGGCGCCGCGGCCGGTCCGCGCGTCCGCCGCGGCGCCACTGACGAAGGACGGCGCGCTGCGGCGGCGGGCGACCCCCGCGGCGTCGCCCACGGTCGCCATCGACGCGACGGGCCTCTGCTACATCTGCTGCGACCGGCCCATGGACTCCGTCTTACTGCCGTGCGGCCACTCGGGCGCCTGCTACTCGTGCGCCATCGAGAACGTCGCGCGCACGGAGCTGTGCCCGTGCTGCCGCGGCGCCGTCGACCAGGTCGTGGTCTACGACCCGACGTCGCGCCGGGACGAGGACGGCAACGCGGTCTTCAGCGTGGTCGGTCCCGGGCCCGTCGACGTCGAAGAGAAGAGCAGCCTCGACGCGCTCTACGAGTATGTCGGCTGGACCGCGGCGACGTAGGCCCAATGCATAAAACATCACATGTGCTTACGACTACTTGGACCCCCGCGCGGCGCAGGACGCCGACCGCGACCGGCGGTAGCTCCGCACCGCGTGCTCGCCCAGTAGGTACTCGTCGATGTTGTCCTCGTCCAGGTGGGCCCGACTATACGTCGAGATGAGGTCCGTCACCTGCGCATCACCGCGCGCGACCGCATAGTCGAGCGCGGTGACGCCTTGTAAATTTTTCGCACCAACAATATCTCGCACGGCGCCGCGCGCCAGCAACTCCTTCGCCAGGATGACGTTGCCCGTTTGCGCCGCGAACATCAAGACCGTGTTCTTGGTCATCGGGTCAGGCCGGATCAAGTCGGCATCTGTTAAATTAGCGAACATGGTGTCCAGGTCGGCCCTGGTCACCTCTAAGTTTATCAGATCGCGCCACTCGACGAAGTACGGAGTTGCTAGCGGCCGCATCAACGTCGAGCGATCCACTTTTATAGATGCATTTTCATGTCTCTCCAAGGGTATCGAGTGGTGCCGCTTCAGCCCCTTGAGCTTCTCGCGCAGATAGGAAGGCATGGGGACGCGGGACTCCTTTTTCTTTTTTTCTTTTTTGTCCACTTGCTCCTCGATGAGCTGGGCGCACTCCGCCGGCGAGACCCGGCCCATCTCGTTCGTGCCGTGGTCTCGGACAACACGCCGCGTAAACGTTATGGACGTGCCCGGCAGCGCCTCCACGAGTTTCGCATGCACCTCCTCCACGGTGAGGCCGTACCGCCCGCTGATCTCCTTGTTGCCCGCCACATCTTCAAAATGCTTCGGTTTCCGGCCCCGCGACGAGCCCAGGGACAGGAGGCCGCCCAGGTTCCAGGCCGCCCAGGAACTCTTGCCCTTCCGCGCCGCCTCGACCACCTGCGCGAGCCGGGGGCTTTCGGCCTTCTCCGTCACTACTTCTTGTCGGAGGAGGGCCCACTTGCTCTTGGCGTTGGTGGCCGGCGCCTCCTTCGCCTCCTCCGCGACGACCTCGCGGAGGACGTTCCACTTGCTCTCGGCTTTCGGCGCCGGTGCCTCCTCGTCCCCGGCGCGCTTGGCCTCCCGGCGCTTCGGTGCACTCCGCTTCGAGAGCGGGCGCTTCTTCTTCTTTTTCTTCCTTTGGTGCGGCACCTCCTCGATGGGCACTTCCTCGACGGTGCCGTCCTCTTCGAACGCGTCGTCCTCCGGCGCGCAGCCGAGCCAAGCCGCGAGGTCGGCGGTGCAGTGCCAGTCACCGATGTAAGACGTCATTCGTGTGGGACAGCGTGGCCTGGCACTGGTCCTAGCGATAGATGAAGATGTTTGGTGGCTTCGGTGCGGCTAGGGCAGCCCGTATTTGTCGTGTGACCCGAAATCTGAGAGCCAAATAAACCCGCACCCAGACGCACAAGAGACAATACAAGTATCGGCGAAGCGCGGTGTCCCCCCCCGGGCCCCGCACACTAGTCCTAACACCATAGCAACTACTCATCACCGAAGGCGCAAATTATACACACACCAGTTACACACACGCCTACTTCGCCCCGCCCGTTCGATTCGCGCACGACGCCGCGCGGGAGGTCCTATAACCGCGCGCCGCCTGGACCGCCACCGTCTTGCCGTCGACGTGCTCGTCCGCGAGGTGCTCCTGGTGGTAGCAGCTCAGCGTCTGCGCGACGTGGTCGTGGCCGCGCGCCCGCGCGTAGTCCAGGGCCGTGTGGCCCTTGAAGTTCCGCTTGTCCACGAGCTGCCGCCCCACGTCCCGCCGCATGACCACGGCCAGGCGCTCCACGTCGCCGATCTGCGCCAAATAGTGGATGATGGTGTTGCCCGCGGACGTGCTCCCGCCCAGCGTGATGTCGTTGACCTGCCCGAACAGAGCTTCGAAGTCCCTACCATGTGCATCTAATAGTTGGTTCCAGTCGACGTTCGACGCTTTGGGCAACGGCTTCGCCAACGCTTTTGTATCTGCATTCAGCGCAGAAGGGAAGTAGAGCTCCTTCGGGGCCTTGGGCGACCGCCGGATCTTGCTCCAGGGGTTGCGCCGCGCCTTCCTTACTAATTCGTCCTCCTGAAAGCGCTGGACCATCGTCTCAAAGTCGTGCGGCGAGACGCAGCCGTGCTGACTCACGCCCACGTCGAGCATCATGCGCTTGGTGGCCGCCGTGCTCACGCTCTTGCCCAGCCGCTCTTTGAGCTTGTCGCGCGTCTCGCTCACGTCCAGACTGACCACCTGTTCCATGACTTGCGCGAGGCTGGGACCTTCGTCCTTCTTCGTGACTACCGCGCTGCGGAGGAGGGCCCATTTACTCTCCGGCTTCTTTGGCGGTGGACTCTTCTCCTTCGGTTTACGCTTGCTTTCCCGCCGCTTAATCTTGCGCCGCGCGGGCCTCTTGGGCGCATCGTCCGGGGGCTCCACCAGGGGCGCGCCCCCGAAGCAGTTGAGGAAGGCGTTGTCCTCCCGGAAGCCCATGCAGGCGAAGAGGGAGGACATGTTCTGGCTGCCCGCAGTGTCGTGGTGCTGCCCGATGGCGTCGAACTAGATTTTTCCCACCAAACACGTTTTAATTTAATCATAAATTGTTCATCGCACGGGTTTAGTGTGCGCCTTAGGCTCCGTTTTGGCACACCTGAAGCCTTGTGGCATCGAAGCGCTCTAAAACAAGAGCTTCAATAGTGGAGCGTTGCCTCGTGGGCAAAAAAATAGCGCGCGCACGCCATCCGCCGCGATTCTTAGCCTTGGAGAGCTGTCGACTACCGCATCTCGCACAAGCCAGTCAAGGCGGTGCAACTCCATAGAGCGCCATCGCCGCGCAGAGCATGCCTCTGGCAGCAGACATCGTGAAGAGCGGCGCGTTACGGCTGCTGGGCTCCGCGCGCCGTCCCGCGCCCTCGCTGTTCTCGCTGCCCGGGTTAGAAGCGCGCGCAAACTGGGGCGGTGCAGATGGCCTGGCAGTCTTCCAACCGCTCGCGGACGCAATAAAACGCATCGAGCACGCGACGGACGCGCTGGCCGACGAATACGTCGCCGCCCAGGCCGCGCGCGAACAGGCGGGCCAAAAAGCGAGCGACTACGCGGCCGACGCGTCCTTGCACGGCGGGCGCTGGGACTGGCTGTCGTACGTCGACCGCGGCGCGGTAAAACCGTCCTTCGCGGCCGAGGCGCCCGTCGCCGCGCGGTTGTTGGACGCCGTGCCGCGGCTCATGACCGGTGTGCCGTTCGGCCACGCGTTCTACAGCGCCCTCGGGGCGGGGGCGGAAATCAAACCGCACACGGCGCCGATGAACCTGCGGCTCCGGGTCCACGTGCCGCTCTCCGTGCCGGCGGGGGACATGGGGATGCGCCTCGCCGGGGAGCAGGTGCGGTGGAAGCGGGGCGAGGCGCTCGTCTTCGACGATTCGTACGTCCACGAGACGTGGAACCGGACGGCCGCGGACCGCGTCGTTTTGCTGTTTGACGTGTGGCATCCCGACCTGGGCGACGACGAGATCGAGGCCGTCGTGGAGATGTTCCGGCGCGCGGCGAAGCCGAAGTAACTTATTCGTTGTTGTGGACGCATCTGTCTTTTTGTTACGGTACTAGGACTAGTGGGCGGGGCCCGGGGGGGGAGACACCGCGCTTCGCCGATTCATCGTGGACCCATCTGTCTGCCTGCACCCGCACGCAATTTTCTGATGGACTGTGCCTCCACGCACGCGCACATTGCGTTTCGTCTCGTATCTCTGATCACTCGTGCTATCTTGCAGCGTTATAGCGAGCATCTGCGCGTCGCCGCTGTGCAAAAAACTCACTGCGATCATCAATAATGGAGTCCGCAGCTCTCCCAACGCTCGATGCTCTCCTTGCCAAGGACGGCACCGATGTGGGCACTGCGCTGCCCACCGAAGTGTGGGTGACAAGCTCTCAAGGCACGCTGCGCTGCTGGTCCGAGGGCGCCAAGCTGCGCCTCGCAAAGGTGACCGACGCCACTGCCGCGCCGGCCAATGCAGTTCTCATCGCGTTCAAGGACGCCGAGGCGGAGCGCGAGGTCTTCGCCGACGCCGCCTCCGGCGCAAAAACTATCATCGCAGCCGTGGCGGCGGGAAAGATCAGCGTGCGCGGCGACGTCATGGCCATGAGGCCGGCCGCCGAGCGCATCGTCGCGGCCTTACAGCGGGGCGCGCCCATTGGTGTCGACGCGCCGGAAACGCGCACGGACGGCGTCGTGGTGTACGCCGTGCGCGACGGTGACCGGCGCGCGGCGCGGCGCTACCGCGAGTTTCGGGCGCTGCGCAAGGAGCTCGTCGGCACGGAGAACGGCCACGCTAGAAACGTGCTCAAGATCCCCTTCCCGGTGAAGGGTCCCGTCTTGCAACCGGAGCGGCGCCGGCGAGCGCTCGACGCGTGGCTGCGCCGCGTCGCGGCGCTGCCGTTGTCGGCCGAGGGAAACGACGCGGTGCGCGCCTTCGCGGGTGACGACGATAACGATGATGTGCTGGACGCGCGCTTGGCGGCCGTGGAAAAGCGGGCATTGGAACCGGAGTTGGCCGCGGCGCGTTTGCTAGGTGCCGCGGTGATGTTCTTCTCGCGTGCCTTTGCCTTTGGTTTCTTTGTTATGGTTGTTCTACTCGTGGCCTGGCTCGCTCTGTTAGGTTCCTTTGCGCCGGCGGTCGTGATCGCCGTGACCGTAGGCCTGGCCTATGACTACATCGGCCTCTACAAGTACTGCTACCGAATCCCGGCAGCGATGTCGTGCCTCTTCTGCTGGAAGCTGGCGCGGTACTTCGAAACCGCTAGAAAGAAAGACGGGGATTTTCTGGATCCGTTCTCAAGGTCGATGCTCGCGTCGACGCAGCGGTCACTTGCTGAGAGGGTTAGTGTGAGACTAATCGGCGAGGCCGTCGTGCGTTTAGCGAGGCTGGACAAGGGCTTGCTCGTCAAGGTCGGCCAGGTGCTCGCGAGTGGCAAAGGGGCCCTGGCGGACGAGCTCGTGGAACCTTTGTCGTCGCTGTGCGACGACGTCGGTGCGATGCCCTTAGCCTTGGCACGGCGCAAGGCGCAGAAAGCGCCGAGGGCCGTCCGCGCCGCATTACTGGCGAGCGACCTGGCGCGCCCGGTCGCGTCGGCGTCTATCGCCCAGGTCCACAAGGTCGGAGATGTAGCCGTAAAAATTCAGAAGCCGGGCGTCCGGCACGCCTTCTGGGTCGACAAGCTGTGCCTTAAGTTCATCGCACGGCTCGTCCAGCGGCTCGAGCCCGCGGCGCCGGACCTCTGCGACGTTATTGAAAGCCAGTACGTGAACTTTGTGCGGGAGATGGACTTTGGCAAGGAGGCGGCGGCGCTGACGTACGCGCGGTCCGTGCTCTCCGCGCGGGGCCACGCCGTCATTATTCCTGAGCCGCTCTATGAAGAAGTGTTAACGGACGGCATCCTGTGCATGCGCTGGGTGCAAGGTGCGGAGATCTCCGCCGCGGCACCTTTACTAACGAAGCGGCCGCGGGAGTTCAGCGCCTGCATCACCGCGCTGGTGGACGCGCACGCGTGTCTGCTGTTCCACGGCGGCATCGTGCACATGGACCCGCACCCGGGCAACGTGCTCATAGACGTGCGCGCCGACGCGGCCGTGCCGGTCCTATTGGACTGGGGGATGCACCAGCGGCTCGACGACGCGCAGCGCCTCGGCATCGCGGGCATCGTGGACGCTGTCGTGCGGGGCGATGGTGAAGCATTGCCGGCGCTCTACGCGAATCTGGGCGTTAAGCTATCGGTGCACGTTCCGGCCTCGATGATCTTGCACTTCTGGGAATTCGTGCTGCGGCCGGCGACAACCGATTTGAGCAGAGATGTAGGTGCCATTGAATCCTTTTTGGAAGGGCATGGCGACCGGACGAAGGAACTTCAGGAGGCGCTGAAAAATGCCGGTGGCAACCAGGGGCCGATCGCGACGGGCCTCGGGCCGCTCCTTGGTACCGTCCGTTCCCTCGACCTCCTCCACGGCTTCGTCCTCGCGCTACCCGTGTCGGTCGACTTCTTGGGCGTCTACGCGCGGCGGGCACGCGAGGCGCTTGACGAGGCGCGCTGAGTTGTGTTTGTATGATGATGAATAACTTACTTGTAACATATGATGAACAATTGTCTCGGCGGGGTTACCGCACGATGTGGGCGGCGCCGGCGGACGACAGCGCCCGGAACTGCTGAAATTCCGCGTAGCTCGCGGCGAAGGGGGACTCCGTGGCCGGCGCGACGAAGTTGCCCCCGATGGTCAGGCCGTGGGCGGCGCCGTCGCCGCGCGTCGTGTGGAACCAGTCCGGCGGCAGGAACATGAGGTCGCCCGGTTCTAATAAAACGGTGCGCGGGCGCGCCTTGGCGAAGAGCGGGTACTTGGCGAGCGACGCACAGTGCCCGCCGTCCTCGATGGCCGAGCGGCAGTGGGACGGGGGGTGCGTGTAGAGGTAGCATTGGTCCTCCGGTCGATAGATCGTGAAGCGCTTCCGGCCTTCCACCTGCATGGAGTACGATGAGGTGCAGCAGGCGTCCCGGTGCAAAAACGGGTAGCCCCGGCACTTCGCCGGTAAGACAAAGAGCTCGAACCAGCGCCGCCAGGCGCCGGGCACGTCGTAGTTCCCGATGCAATTCTCCCCGAGCGGTGGCGGATGCACGAGCCGCGCGGCGTCGGCTTTTGTTAAGAAGTCGTCGAGGTGCACGTTGCGCAGGTACCTCTCTTCTTCGTCCAGGTTACTTACAAAGTCGCGCAGCGTTCCGCGCGTGCCCTCGACTTCCACCGTTCGCCCTCCGTAATTTTCGGCCAGCGCCTCCGCGGTGCACCACGCCGGCCACCAGCCCTCCCCGTCGCACCCCGTCATCACCGCGGGCGTCGACGTCGCCACGAAGCGCCGCGCGAACTCCGCGGCGCTCACGTCAGCCGCCGCGACGCGCGCCACGCTTCCGCCGCCGCCGCCGACACCGTCGTCCGACGCGTCCTCCTCGTCCACCGCCCCGTCCAAATCGACGCCGTCGAGGCCGAGGAGCTCGTCCATCGCAGCGCTCGACTCTGGTCTTGCCTTGACACGGGCGATCGATGCGCTGCAAAATATGACTCTGACGAGTGTTTCAAGCAGTGTGGTGCACGCCCGCTCGAGCGAGCCGATGCATAAGGTTTTTTAGCGCACGGGTTTTATCTATACGGGTTTCTCGCTCTCAGGTAACATAGCACACGTGCACGTACACGTGCGTGGCGCAGTTAGCATTGCAAGTTGGATTATTTATACGACAGATTAGACGTTTCACACTGCGATCACTGCAGCAGCCATGCTAAAGGCCATCCTCACATGGGCCTCCGCCGTCCAAGCGCTGCAGCCGCGCGTCATCATCGCCCCGGCGCAGTTCGGCGTGCCAAAGGACTATGACGATCTGAGCGCCTTGCTGCGCGCACGCGGCCACACCGTCGCGTGCGCGCCGCTGAGCCGGCTCAGTTGGTTGCGGATCGTGCCGAGCGTCTTCACGGAGGCGTTTTTCAAGGGCGAGCTCAAGCCGCAGGGCACGCTGGACTTCTTTTACGAATCGCTGGATGCGGCCGTGGCGGACGTGGGCGCGGACGAGGAGATCGCGATCCTCGGCCACAGCATCGGCGGCTGGGTGGCGCGCGCGTGGGTCGTGGATCGAAAGGAAACGCGCGTCAAGCGGTTCGTGACGCTGGGCACGCCGCACAACGAGCCGCCCGAGGGGTTCTTCTCGAACATCGACCAGACGCGCGGCCTCCTGAAGTATGTCAGAGCAAACTGCCCGCCCGACCCGGCCGTGTTCACGTGCGTCGCGGGCACGGCCTCGTCGACGGAAGCGTTCGGCGACCTCTTTAAGCTCGACGCCTGGGACGAGGACTTAAAACGGAGCCCGCTGCTCGAGGCGCTGGTCTCGCTGCCGTCGTACGTCGCGTTGGCTGGGAAGAACCCCTTCGGCGTCAAGGGCGACGGCCTGATCCCCGTGGAGACGGCCTGTTTAGCAGGCTGCCCCCGGATAGAGGTCGCGTGCCACCACAGCGACTTCGTGCCGACGGCGCTAGACTCGATCCGGTTGCCGGAGACGTACCCCTGGTACGGGTCCGAGCCGGTCTTCGAGGAGTGGGCCGGCGCATTAAGTATCAACTAGGTGGCTTACGCGAGGTCTGGTCGTAGCGCGGCTTCGGCCGGTAGACGGCCCCGTCCCAGTCGGGGTCGGGCCCGGCGTCGCGCGAGCCGGAGTTCATGAACTGGCCGCGCTGGATCTGCGAGCCCGTCAGCTCGCGGTCGGCCGTGGTCAAATTTCCGCTCATCCGGTTCTTGATCCAGAGCGGGAGCGCGCCCATGGCGCCCGCGAGCGTCAAAACGCCGGCGACCGTCGCGACCTTGCCGCGCGCGGACATCTCTAGAGATAGCGCTGGTCGCGCCGCCAGCGTCGGGCGGTGCGTGTCTTGCGCACGCGTTCTTCAATCGCACGTGTTGCGGCTGGCTAAGGGAAGGCAGCACGCTGACTGTGTTCTCTTGCCCTGTGAGTATGCACGCAATGCAAGCAGAGATCAGAGGAGCGCTGCGATATATAAGTATCGATGCGATGGCAGAACCCGACGCTTGTGCTACAGACAGCCACGAGGTCAAGACAGAGGAGCTCCTCGTGGGGAGAGGCGAAACTCGTGCAAAAAAACCCGAACTCGAACATTTTGACGCTGCCCGAACGCAGCTGAACGCTGCCCATGCTACACCAAAATGGCACGCACGGACTCGCGGATGGAGTCTAGACGACGTACCGCCTATAGCTGCGGAGCAGTTCGAGCAGTAAGGTAAAACAAATGCGGTCGAAAGGCCGGCGCAAGGCCAGCGCCGCGCGCCTCTTCGTGGCGACGTGGGTCTTCATCGCGGCGCTGTGCGCGGCCGCAGTGCTGTCGACGTGGACGTCGACGCCGGCGCCGGTCGAGGCCCCGCGGTTGCGCATGCCGCCACCGCAGGACGGTTCCGCGCGGCGCCGCGCCGTGGAATCAGCACTAGCGCCCTGCGCGACGGAGCTGCAAAACTGCCGAGCGATGACACGATCTCCTATGGTGGCAGCGACCGGCGTAGGAGTGGACGCCGCCGTCTCGCCCGCGATGCGTGCTGCACTAAAAAAAGCGCTGGCATCCGTACGCGACGAGGGCGCGGGGGATCTGCGGCCCGCGCGCCAGATCAGAAAGAAGTGCGTCGTGGCGCAAGAAACGCTCGCTCACTGGGCGGCCCACGAGCCCCGGGCCGCGTCGTCTTCACCGTCGCCGACGCGAACTACGCCGAGTACATGGCGGACGCAAAGCTCGACACCTTCTGCGCCTTCGGGGCCCACCTCTTGGTCATAGCACTGGACGAGGCCGCGGCGGTTGCCGCGTGCGCCGCGGGCTGCAGCCTCATACGCGTCGACGGCACGGGTCGGGACGCGATCTACGCGGCCAAGTACGGGACTTTACATGAGCTTCTGAAGCTGGGAAGGGACGCGACGTTCCGGGAAATGGACATCTGGCACCTGGGGGACCCGCTCCTCGGCGTCGAGGACGCGGACGTGGTGCTGGGCGTCCACCAGGACAACCCCTACAATCTGAACGCGGGCTGGCTCCACGCGCGGGCCCGGGGCGCCACGGCCCTGTTCTTTAAGGATCTGGTGCGGTACCTGCACATGCACCCTTTGGCGTTTGACCAACAGGTATTGAACTGCATGCTGCGCGGGACCGGCGGCCCGCGGGACGAGTGCATCCACACGGACGGGTCATTGAGTAACCTGGCGGCGGACGAGGACCCGATTTTGAGAAGTGGGTCACGGGAACGCGTATAACGCATTCGTTCGTCGGCCCGGACGTCCTGGTGGCGCACGCGCGGCCCTACGTCATGTGGTCGACGTGGGCGGTGCACGTGCTCACGACCATCCCTTTGACGAACGCGCGCGGCAAGACCGACGTGGCCCGGGAACTGATGCTCTGGCCGGGGGCCGACGACTACTACCGCGTGGGGGGCGGGCACCGATACCTCGCGGTTGCTGGTGGCTTACTGTCGACCTCGAGCCCCCACCACTTCCACGACTGGCGCTGGGTCAACGCCGCCCTCGTGGAGTTAATTTGGCTCGCGCGGCTCACGGGGCGCGTCCTGGTGTGGCCGCGGATTTTTGATTTTCAGCAGTACCACCACGCGGCGGATCATGTTGACTTAAGGTCGGTCGAGGACTTCTTGGGAGGCTGGCGGAGCTGGCGCGAGAGTACGTTTTTCGCAAACCCGCGGCTCGACGTGACCGACGACGCGACCTACGCGTCGTTGTCCTTGCGAGGGAGCAAGGCCACGGTCACGCGTCGGAACAGATTCGACGGCGCGCCGGTAAAGGAGAGGACGTACACGCTACGGCTCCAGAAAAAGGACTGCTGGACGCGTGGGCAATTGCGTTGGACGACGCCGATCTGCGGGCCGCGGACGTCCTGAGCATCGACATCGAGCCGGACGACTCTAGAGTCCCACTGGCACAGTGCTTTCACATCAAGAAGGGAGGGAGCGCGTGGTCGTGCGAGCACGGAGTGGGCATCGGCCGCGTCCCGCGCGAGCTGGCTTTGGTTCAGGCAAGCTTGAACTGGTGCCGCCAGAGGCTGGGTGCCGACCACGCCAAAGCGCCGAACGGCGACGCCGCGCCGGTGGGGTACCAACCGTCGAAGACCTGTGCGGTCCGGCTCGCTACTGGGCTGGTCAAGAAGGCGGCGATCGCGCCAAGCCTCCCCCGGCGGAATTCGGTGGTAGACAGTTAATATTAATTTTGTAGAGAGTCACAAAACATTACCGGAGACAACATCAGCCCGCCTCGTGCTCGCGCCGCATCCGCTCGTGCATGAGCTCCGTCTTCAACCCGGTGGTGATGTGCGCCGAATCGCACGGCCCCGTGATCACAACATCGGCGCGGCGCGGCGCGGCGGCGGTCCGCACGACCACCTTGTTCTTGCCCTCGAAGCGCAGGAAGTCCAAGGACGCGCCGCTCTTCGCCGCCAGGTAGTCGCAGAACTCGGGCGTCGTCCGGACCTCCGCGGGGCGGTTCGGAAACAAATCCGGAAACACGCAGCACGGCACGATAGCGAACGGTTTGCCATATTTGAGCGCGATGTCACAAGCCGCCTCCGTCGCCTCGTCGGCGTGCAACGCTACGATCACGGAGCAGCTCTCGAGCAGCGCGCGACCCTCCGGGGACGCCTCGAAGGCCGCATCCAGCAGCGCCTCGACCCGTTCCGGGCTCCGGGCCATGAGGCGTTCCTGCGGCGACGACGCCGCGGTCAGCGCCGCCAGCCGCTTCCGCAGCAGCTTCCGCCGACTCTTCCGGGGCAGCTTCGCCGCGCGCGGATCGAGCGACACAGCCCGCACGCCGTGCACGCACTGGAGCTCCCACGCCAGCTCCCCCTTCCCGCCGGCCACGTCCAGGACGGGCCCCGCCTCGAGCGCCGCCCGCCCAAACTTCGCCAGAATCCACGCGCCGAACTCGATGTGCCGCGCGGCGTGCTGCCGCTTGCGGTTGTCGTCGCCGGGCACGAAGCGCCAGTCGTTGCGGTCCGCGCGCTTGTCGAATGCGGCGTAGGGGTCCTTCGCGTCGGTCTTGCGGTCGCGGTCACGCCGCGCTCTTAAACGTTGCCCCCAGGTCTCCTCGTAGGGGTCCACGAACTCGTGCCGGTAGGCGCAATCCTTGGCCTCGCACGTTTCGCCGCGCGCCCACACTTTACAGAGGACGTCCCGCTTCGCGCGCGTGTCCGGATTCTTCGCCGGCTTACTCGTAGACGAGCGCTCCGTCACGACCTCCAGCGCGTCGCAGCGCAGCGCGCGCAGGCCGCGCCGCGACGCCCCCGCCTCATCGCGCGCCTCGACGCGGATCACGTCGGCCCGCTCCTTCGCGGGGGGGAAGATCTCCGCCGCGCAGGCGAGCTGCCACTCGTCGGCCTCACCGGTCTTCAGAATGTCCAGGAAGACCAAGTTCTTGCCGAGGCGCCGCCACCGCACGAGGCGCGCATCGAAGCGCTCGGCCGGGCCCGCCGGCTCGGAGGCGAGGGTGCGCTCCCAGCGCTTGGTCTTGTGGGCGGGTGCTGCAGTGGTCATTGGTGCGTTTTCTGCATCCGTCGCCGCATCGGTACCGCGCACAGTGGCAGCAGCAGTGGTGGTGCTCTCCGGCGGCACTGAGGCGTTCTCGGTGGGCGTTGTCGCATCCGTGCTCTCAGTCAGCGTTTGAACGGTTCTACACATGTTTTGCCTCCTCAACTTGCCTACTGTCGATTTCTGTGCGATTTGGAGCCGCTGCAATGTCCATCTATTACACCTTCGCCCGGGTTTTTGCGGCCAAATTGCTTGTTCACTTAAAAGCTGGGAATCTCTTCCAGACGAAGCTCCCGGCGCTTTGCCCGCGATTTCGAGCTCTGCCGGGACACATGAACCCGCACGCACTAAAATGAACTCCATGCAGGAACATTCCGACATCCTACGTGAGTTGTCGGCACGTCGCCGAAGCGGCTGCATCCACACGATGGGGCAGCGCCGCATTTCGTTGGTCTGGACCGGCGCCGAGAAGCTACGCCTGCGCTTCACCATCCCCGCCGGCCGGGAGGCCGCCCCGGCGTGGTGGCTCGCAAAGGTGCTCGTCGAACGCCTGGGGCAGCCCCACGCTTTTGAATACGTCACGATGACGCGGCGCGGCGGCGCGCCGCTGCCGCCGGACACGCTCTGCGCCACGCTGGCGGACGGCGAGTGCGTTCGCGTGTCGCCACCGCGCTCGGCAACGCCGCCACAAAATCGCTGCCCCCATTGCGGCCGTGAGACCAGGCGCGAGACATGCGCGGTCTGCCGGCCGGTGGACGACGCGCGCCGCTACTCGGTCGCGGCGGCACGCGCGGCGAAGGTCGAGACGCGGACACCGATGGCCGGCGTGGCGATCGAGTGCGATCTCGTAAATGAACAGGCGCCCGACGTCGCCGTGACTGTTCTGGACGTGCTTTCGAAGCAACGCCACACATTTACATACAAGGCGGATCAGCCGGTGAGAGACGTCAAGAAGGACCTTCGGGATGCAGAGGCGCCGCGGTACCGGTTCGAGGCTCACATGGGCTCGCTCTTCCTCGAGGTCGACGGCGCGTCGAAGCTGCTCGACGAGTTCGGGAGTTTCTCCGCGCAGGGCGTCGCCTCCGGCGCCTCGCTCCGGCACGTCGTCGTCGATCCCACGAAACAACAAATGACGGGGGTTGATACCTGCCCCGGAAACTACCCGTCTTATTAACCTCCCTGAGTCTCAAAAACCCGTTTTGAGGTAATAACAACCCGCACGTAAGAGCAAGAGCGGCAAGCGGAGCGGCAAACACGCGGCTAACAGCGGCCGCGACGCTGCACCGCTCCAACAGTCATGCTCCTGGCTCGCACCGCACGCGCTGCTGCCGCGCGGACACCTCGCGCGGCGCTGCGCCGGCCACAGGGCCGCGCCGCCACGACACTCGCCGCGCTGGCCCCCGCGCGCCCGGCGCGGCGGCCGTGCGACGTCACCGCAACACGCCACCTCTCCGACGCGGCCACGCCGCAGTTCCGCTTGTTGGACGCGACCTTCGACGCGTCCCAGATGAGCGAGCCCGTGCAGCGCGTGCTCAACCTCCAGAACGCGTCGACGGCCGACGCCACCAAGGCGCGGTCCCAGGCAGTGGCCGCCGTCTTCCGCCAGCACGACGCCGACTGCGGCTCGACGCGCGTCCAGGTGGCCCGCCTGACGGTCGAGCTCGAGGCCCTCGCGGCGCATGTCAAGGCGCACAAGAAGGACAAGCACTCGACGCGCGGCTACCAGCTCAAGATCTCGAAGCGGCGCCGGCTCCTGGCATACCTCAAGCGGCGGAACCCCGGGGACTACGAGGCGACCCTGATCGCGCTGGGCCTGCCGACGCCGCGCGAGGGCAAGAAGCGGCGGGCGCGCGTGTAATTTAGTACAATTTATTTATTCATGCCCCCGGCGCCGCGTACGGCGCCCACGGCGCCGGGCAATTCACGAGCCCGAACATGGCGCTGGGCTCCAAGGATACGCCGACACCGCTCTCGTCGACCACGCCGCGCCTCGTATATTTCGAACTCCCGCCGCCGAGATCTCCTTGCGTATAAATGAGCGGATCGCCCTCGTCGTCGGAGCAGGCGTCCGTCACCAACTTTCGCTTCTCGGGCGCGAAGTCCTGCGAGGAAACGACGCGTCGCATCGATGGCGTGGAGCTCACGAAATAGACGCCGAGTCCATACCCGCGTATCGATGAGTGGTACGTAAGACGCCTCGCAGATCCTCTCCGGCTCGCGCAGGCGCCCGCGCAGATCGCGCCGGACCATCAGATACGCCTGGCGCCGCGTCCCCGTCGCGACGATGGGAACTACCAGCAACCCACCGGGCGCGAGGCGGTCGGCGAGCGCCATGGGAACGTGCTCGGCACACGCGCCCACACAAATGAACAGGAACTCGCCCCGCCGCTTCGGACTCGCCCAGGCGTCCTCTCTCCTAAATTTCACCGGCAGCGCGAGGGCGTCCTTCGCAAAGTTTTCGCGGCCGAGCCGCACTAGGGTCTCCTCGACGTCGATGCCCAGGACGTCGCCCGCCACACACTCCTGGTCCAGCAGCGCTGCCAGCGCTACGGTCAGGAACCCCGAGCCCGAGCCCACGTCCAATACGCGGAAGCGGCCATCGGTCGGCGTGCCGTCCCTCATTAATGTTGCGAGCGCGTGCAGGCAGAAGAGGTGTGTGACGGGCCTCGACATGGCGACGGTACTCTGTTCGTTGGCGCCGATGGTCGGGCAATTGTGCGCGTACGGGTCACACCCTTCCGGCACGTAGCACCGCCTCTCCGGCACGCGGAACGCGTCGACGGCGGCTCGCAGGCACGCCTCGTCCCATTTTATATCTTTGAAGGAGCCGCCGCGGCAGCGCTGTACGAGGCCGCCGCAGAAGTGCTCCGCCTTCGAGAGGACGGGCGCCGGTGCCGGTGCCGAGAAAACTACTGGCGCCGGGGCTGGTGCCATCATGATGCACACGTTATAGGAGACACGCAGGCTATACAACTCGGGCAGCTTGCGCGCACGCCGACGTGTGAGCAACTCGTGTGACTCGGGTAGCCTCCGATCAGCGCGCACGCGACGTACAAAATGAGGCCAAAAATGGGCTGCCAAAATGAGGACTTGGAGTCGCGGCACATGACTACGTTTGCTAGACAGCTAGAAGAAGCTCCCAGCTCCCTCGAATGGCCCTTAGATCGAGTGCTCACCAATCGTGCGGGTTGCGCGAAATAACTGAAAAACTGGTGTCAGCCATCCAGTAAAGAAGCTCCACGCAGTTAAACAGCGCCGAAGCAGTCCCAACGCTGCCGGATAGAGGCAGGAAGCGTCCAGCATCGTCAGTTTGCCCGCGCCAGCAGCGCCGGCGCACACAGGGAGTTTCGGCTCGTGACACCACCACCACCTTCTGCCATGGGCAAGGGCGGCGAGAGGAAACCGGAGCTCGGCGCGCGGCACCCGCGGCTCAAACCGATTCCCCAGGCGCTCTACGAGAACGCCGCAACCAACGTCCCGTCCACGCCCTACTACAAGACGCTCAACGCGCGTGTGGACGAGATCGTGGCCAAGACGTGTGCAGCGACCGCGGAGCCGGAGATCCACATCCTCGTGGCCGGCGACGGCGCCCTGGTGTACCCGAACCGCATTACGTGGCTGCCCTACGTCATGTGTATTGTCGCGGGGTATTTGTGTACCACCGCTCCTTCGCTCAAAGCGTTCTTGTGCATGCTCCCGGTCATGTACCTCGGATACGACTTCTACAGCGGCGTGCTCCACGTAGCTCTAGATGATCCAAAGAACATGGCTGGTGTTAAATCGTACGTGTTATTTCAAGGATGCCTGGAGTTCCAGTGGCACCACGCCATCCCCTACGACGGCTCGTCCAAGCCCTTCGTGGCCTGCTGCGCGGACTTGAACATCATCGTTTTAATCCTGATGGTGCTGAACTGCGGCGTGCTTGGTTATAGATCAGGGACAAAAGCTGCTTTAACTGGGCTGAAGTTGTTCTTCGCCTTCTTCGGCCAGTACTGCCATCGGGCCGCCCACACGCCCAAGTCCAAGCGACCACAGTGGGTCCAATTCTTGCAAGCGACGGGCTTCATGACGCCCCAGGCCAAGCACAACGGCCACCACCGGCCGCCCCACGACGCGAATTTTTGTCTCATCGGGAAGATGGACCCCCCCGTGAACTGGCTGCTGAAGACGTGCGGCACGAACGACTGGGTCTGGTTCGGGCTGTGGCTCGGGCTGTCGTGCAGCGACGTCGCGCTGGCGCACCGGGGGCTGGCGTATCTGGCGCCGGAGCTGTTTCCCTAATTTTTAGTACATTTATTTATGTGACAGGCGGGCCCAGACGGCATTAGTGGTCGCGCGCGCGAGCGCGAAGAGCATGCGGCACGGTCCGCGCGGGCGCTTGGCGACATTTTTATCCTGCGAGCGCCGCACGAGGCGCACGCGGTCGCGCCGGACCCAGAGCCGCCCCGACGATGCCACGTCGCCGACGCAGTAGAGCTCGCCCTCGGCGGCCGTGACCTGGGCCCGCAGCCAGGCGCCGGGGACGGCGCTGCCCGAGCACCACACCTCGACGTCGTCGCCCGGCGTTAATAAGCCCGTGCGGCCCTCAGCCACGGGCCACCGCAGCTGGTCGCGGGAGACCCACTCGTCCCAGCGCGCATCCCAAGAACTGTAGTGGACCTTGTACTTCCGCGCCTGCCGGTCGTTGTCGTGCGCGGCCGCGTCGCGCTTGGCGACGACCTCGGCGGCCCACCAGGCCAGGCCGCGGTATACCTCCAAACCCTCCAGGCGGAACCGGCCGCGCCACGCGATCTCCACCTTGTCCCCCGGCGCCGGGTCGCCGAGGCGCTGGCGGAACGACTCCCGGAGGCTCGCGCCGAAGTCCAGGCTGCCGCTGCGCTGCCTGCTGCTGCTACCTTCCGTCGTGCCAAAGCGCCGCGCGTACTGCGGCCGCCACGCGGCGTCGCTCGCGGCCGCGCGCCGCGCCGCCCGCGATACCGAAGCGACGGCGGCGAGGCCGCGCGTGTCGAGCGCCGACAGAATAGCGTCCTCCAGCAGTTCGCGCGGCAGGCCGAGGAGGCGGTCGAGCGGGTAGTAGTGGACCACGAGGCTCACGAGCAGCGTGCGGTTCTCGCGGCTCCAGCCCTTGCCGCGGCCGGCGGCGGCGTCGAGGCCCGCGCGCGCCGCGCCGCGGCCGCGGGCGTCCGCTTTGTCGAGCGCCCGGGCCGCGCGCCGGAGCTGTGCCCGCAGGCGCCGGCCGTCGTCTACAAAATTTTGGAGCTTGCGCACCTCGTCCGCGGGGGCGCCGAGGGGCTGGCTGCTCATCGCGACCCTCGCGTCTGTGTCTGTCGCGTCTGGAGCGCCCACGCGTCTGTAGCGGCAGTGAGAATGGCAGGCTGCTCTGCCCAGCCTTTTCCTGGCGCTCCAGACTCAAGACTCGGACGAGGATCAGTCACGCAAGGCGCTGATCACCCAGCTCTCAGTGGCAGCTCTGAAGGTGAAACCCGGCTGAGGATCACGCGCTGGGACCGCTCGGCTAAAAAATCCAGGGCAGAGCAAAAAAACCGTGCAAAAAACGCATGGAGATGAGGACTCGGGGGACTCTGACGTGGAAGAGAGTTCGGAAGACGAATGGAACTAGCCGGGGTGGTGGTAGTAGTTGTGTAAGACTGTAAGAAACATAAACAAAAACATTAGGGCCGCGGCGCCTCCGGTACCCCCTCCAAAGGAACGGGACCCTTCGACCTTCGACTCCCGCGGCCCTTGCGATGCGTCGACTTCGGGCGGTGACCGTGGCCACGCGGAAGCGGCTCCGACAAATCACCACCGAGCCGCGCCGCCACCGCGACGGCGTCTGGATGGTCCTGATTGAAGATCGCCCTGTAACCCTCGAGCGCGCGCGCCAGGAACGGCCGGCCCTCCTCCGCGCGCCCGAGTTCCACCAGCACCTCGCCGAGGTCGTGGCACGTCGCCGCGGCGTCCGGGTGCGCACCATCGAAGAGCCTTTCCAACCGCACAAGCACTTCCCGATACTCGGGCTCCGCCGCGGCAACTCGACTGCTGTCCCACAGCAGCGCCGCCAAGTTCTCCCGCGCCGGAATCGCGTCCAGACTATCGCCGAAGGCCCTCTCGGATAATTGCAGGGCCCTCCGGTACTGCTTCTCCGCTTCGGCATGGTTCCCAGCGTCGTGCAGCATCGCCGCGTAGTCCTCGACGCAAGGCAAGAGTGACGTCGCGTCGCTCTCGAGGCGCTCGCGGAGCCGGACCACGCGCCCGAGCACGGGCGCGGCCGCCGCCGGCTTGCCGTTCTCCACGAGGCAGTCGCCCAGATTACGCAGCGCCGTCAAGGTGGTGGGCGGCGGCGTGTGGGGATCGCGGTCGAAGACGCCCAGTGCCCGCCGGTACAAGGCCTCGGCGTAGTTCCGGGCGCCCGACGCCGACGCGTAGTCGCCGCATCGATAGGCGGTCGCGCCGCGCTTTTGCACCACCGCCGCGAGGTTCGAGAGCGACGCGCCGACCGCGGGGTGATCGCCACCTGCGCGGGAATAATCGCGTCGATGGTGTCCAAGCGACCTCAAAAAGACACCGGCTGCATACCTAGACAACGCGCCAAGCCGCCGACCGCCCGTCGCAGCAGGCTCTCGGCCTCGCGGACCTCGCCCGCGGCGCCGAGGCAGCGGCCTAGGAAGTCCGTGGACGCGGCCACGTTCGGATTATCCGCCCCGAGCAGCTTCCCGCGGAGCTCCACAACGTGCCGCGCCGGCGCGATCGCCCGCCGCGCCTCGCCCCGATGCAAATAGTACGACGCGAGGCGCTTCGAGGCGTCCGCTAATGCGGAGTCGTCGTCAGCAGCGGCGACGGCGGCCCGGAGCTCGGCTTCGGTCGAGGCAATTGGAATTGGTGATGGCGTGTCTCCCACCGGCACGCTAGCGCCGCCACTACGCGTCGGCGCGGGCGGCACCGGCGGCGGCGCAAGGGTCGAATGCGACTCCTCGTCCTCGTCCAGGGGCTCGCCGCCCCCGTCCGGCGCGAGCGTCGCCGCGTAGGCCGTCACGAGCCGGGCCGCCTCCCGGTCGAGGCGCACCGTGCCAGGATGGTCCGCGCCCAGCGCCGCTTCATGGGCCGCGATTGCCTCGTGCAGCAGCGGCGCGGCGTCCGCCGGCCGGCCCGCCGCGCGCACGGCCGAGGCTAAGTGGGCCGTCGCGGTCCCGGCTTCAAAGGACCCGGTGCGGTGCATCGCCAGGGCTTCTCGGAGCGGAGGCTCGGCCTCGGCCGCCCGGCCCAAAGCTTGTAAAGCAGTGGCCTTGCGATCGAGCGCTAAGGCGAGGGCCTGGGCATCCGTCCCCTTGCGCCGCGCTATAAGGGCCCTTGAAGATAGATCAAGGGCCTCCGCCCAGGCCCCCTCCTCGACCTTGTTCTTCAGCATTTTCTCGAGCGGCTCGGCTTGTTCCAAAGCCCCGTCTTCAAAAGCTAAGGCAGCGATCTCGATGGCCCTTCTCCGGAACAAGTCGCGCGTCGCCCGCGGGCCCTTCCGCTTTTCAACCTCGTCCGCGAGCTGGTTTAAAGCGTTGGACGAGTCCAATAAATCGGACCGGGGCCGCGTTTCGTGGATCACGTGGGCCCTTTGAAACAGCGCCAGCGCCTTGGCCTCGTCTCCTAATTTTAGGACCACCTCGGCGTGCTGACATAAACCAAGTGCAACCTCCACGTGGTCCCTTCCAAAGGCCGCCAGCGCTAAATCGACGGCCCGCTTCAAGATAGAAGACGCTTCGCCCATCTCGTTCACCGCAACGAGGCACCGCGCCAGTTTCCGGCGCGCCCCGCAGCACGCCGCGTGCTTCGTGCCCAGCCGTTTTTCAATGGTTGACAAAGCTTGGCGGTAGTACGGCAAAGCCTTCGCTGCTCTGTCCGTAGCCCTTAGAAACTCGGCCAACCGCGTCCACGCCTCGGCCGTCTGGAGGTGGTCATTACCGAGGTTTTGTGCGTCACAACGCACCTCTCTTCTAAGGATGTCCTCGGTGTCCCGATGGAGGCGCTCTTCTTCGACCGGCTCCGGCATATCATTCAGGACGTCGCACGCGCGCCCCATGGCGTTATATAGGAAATGGTCCCGCCCGAGCACCTCGCTGAGGCAGCTTGCGGCTCGGACCTGGGCGTCCCGCGATCTGTCCGAATCGCCGAAGGACCGGTGAACATTCGCCAGGCCTTGGAATGCTAATCCGAGGTCCTCGTCCCCTAGTCTCTCGAAGAGTTCAATGCTCTCCTCGTATCTCGCAACGCACTCCTCGGCGCGGGCCGGGTCCCCTTGCTTGGCGAGGCACGCCGCGAGCTCGTAGAGGCATTGTGCTTGCCTTTTTGAAAACTTCGCGGGTGCCGCCTTGTCCAAGGCCAGAGCGTGCAATAAGCAGCCCTCGGCTTCGTCGTAGAGTTTTGATAGCCGTAAGCACCGCGCGAGCGCATATAAAGTGGCCGCGTCCCTGGTCTCCGCCACGACCGTTCGAGCATTGACGAGGGCATTTTTCGCGTCCCCGGCGTGCAGCAGCTCCTCGGTTAAACGCGCGCGGACGGCCGCCCCTTTGCCCGCGTTGGTGCCCGTGGTGCCCACGTCCGCCCAGGTTCGAATGGCATCCTCGAGAATAGCGGCGGCCTCGGCGTGCCGCTTCTGAGACGAGAGCGCCAGAGCCAAATGCGTGAGGTGCGTCGCGTGGTCCCGAGACGTACTGCCGGCCTTCATGGCCGCCGCCAAGACCGCCCGCTCCCGGAGCTCAATGGATGGCTCGGGGTCACCCAGGCACCGAAACAAAACATCCAAATTCGCGAGCTGGTCCGGGGACCGGCCGTGCACATTATAGGCCCATTTGAGCAAAGCGGCCTTGGTGGCGTCGATGGTCGGCAGGCCCACCAGTAGATCGTGGCGCGCGGGCCCGCGTGTCAACGTGCGCTTCGCGGGATCCGTCGCAAAGTAGTCCCCGAACGTCGCGTAGCTCTTGAGGCCAGCCGCGTCCGCTTCTGCAAAGGCCTCGAGCGTGATCCGCAGTTCGCAGCGGTGCGCCACGGTCGGTTCGTTGCTCAGCTTGGCCGTGACGTGCGCCTCGAGTTTCTCCATATCTATCGACCCGTCCGCGTTCACCGGGAGCGGCGCCGGCAGCGGGGCGTGGACCGTACGCTGCGGCAATAGTGTCGCCGCGACGTCCACGCTGATGGACGCGAGCAGGTCGCGGCAGCCCGTCGCCGCGGGCGCTTGGAAGCGGTTCTTCGTCCGGACGACGGTGATAAATTCGTCTTCGTCCAGCGCATCGCACAGGGCCGCCAGCGCGGCCTCGGAGGCGCACACAAACGTCCCGCGGACCACGTCGAAGACCTTCGAGACGTGGCTCCGGCGGGCCTTCCTCTTGCACGCTTCTTTGCCCTTGAGCGGGGCGCACACGAAGGTCGTGCGGGCCGCGGTCTGGAGCTCAACGTCGTCCTCGTAGGAGAGCCTCCTTAAGAATGAGGTAAGACTAGTTTCAAAGAGGTACCGCGCTGGCGTCGCCGCCTGGTAGAGCTCGTCTAGGGTCTCTACAATTGTTCCATCCAAACCGCGCTGGACGCCCTCGTCAATAAATAAACCTCGCGCGTCCTGGGGCCACCACTTGAACTCGTGAGGCAAGCGTCTGGGGCAGGCCTCCTCTTCGGCTTTGTCGTAGGCCGCGCGACATGCTCTTAATTCCTCGACGTCCTGGAAGAACGTCTCGTAGGCCACGGCTTTGGCCTTTGGCGGCGCTTCTTCGACGAAGTCGGTCTCCAGCAGTGCGGCGGCTTCGCGTGACTGGGCGGTGCCCATGGCTCTCTCTCTCTCTTATGATCTAGGCTGTCCTACGGCACGTTCCCAACCACGGGGCGGCTGCCTCCCGAGCGCTGCCCCGGGGCAGCACCGGTCGAGTACGCGTGGGACCGCTACTTTATACCACCCGTCCGACCGCGCGACCGCGTGTGTGGGCGCTCAGATGGCCGCACAGCGCATGCAACCCGCGCCTCTTTGCAAAATGGCCGGTGCCAAATTGGGCCGGGCTGTATGCGCTGATGAAGCCCGTCTCACTTTGATAGCGTAATCGAGGCGTCATCAATCTCTGTGCGAAAAGGGCAGCACGCGCGCCACCGCAGCGGCGAGACACCGCAAGGAGCAAACCAACCGGCAGCCCCGCCGAGCGCTGCGCTCACCGCTGCGCGCGCCACCGCTGAACCCCATGTTTCGGTCCCTGGTCTCGCGCGGCTCGCGCGCTTTGTCACGCTTAGATGAGCGGCTGAACGAGGAGGAGGGCGACTTCGACGAGGGCTGGGGGGCCGAGGAGCGGGAGGCCCTGGAGCCCGTGGCGCTCGACGACGTCGACGTCGACGACCGCGACGCGCTCCGAAAGCGCGTCAGCAAGCTGCAGGGCATGGTCATCTCGATGGAGGAGGCGTTGGACGCGGAACGCAATTCGTCGCGGGACACGGCGCAGAAACTGGGCCGGGCCCTCCAGGACGCCTCGACCGTCGACGGTTTGGTGGACGAGTACGGTAAATTGGCGGCGGAGGCCTCGCGCCTCTCCGAGCGCGACGCGCGGACCATCGCGGAGCTCGCGGCCCAACGCGACGCGCAGCAGACGCGCCTACAGGTCTTTGAAAGGCAACTCAACGACCAGGACGTGCAGTACGCGGCGACGCCCGCCGCCGACAGCACCAAGACGTTCGCGTCTCTGCGGGCGGCCAAGGCCAAGCTTTTTGAGCTCGAGCTCGAGCTCATCGACGCGCGCAAGGGGGAGGCGAGCGGAGCGTCGGGACGGCTCGCTGCCTTGGACGCGGCTCTCGCCTCGGCAGCCGCCGACGCGGCCCAGGCGCGGCTGGCCTCGCGCGCGGACCCCGCGGACGTCCAGAAGGCGGTGCGCGAAAAAGCGCAGCTCACCACGAAAGTGCGGACCCTCGAGGCGGAGCTCGCGGCGCGGCCGTCGCTCCCAACGCTCCGCGACGCCGAGGCGGCGGCGGACGGGCTGCGGGGCGAGGTCGACGTGCTGCGGCGGCGCGTGGCGGAGGCCGAGCGCGACGCGGCCGCGCGCCCGGCGCCGTCGATGCACAAGGACGTCGTCAGTGCGCGAGACGCCGCGCGGGCCGAAGCCGACGCGCTCCGGAAGAAGTGCGCGGCGGCCGAGGCCGACGCCGCGGCGCGGCCGAACCCAACCGAGCTGCGGGACGCGACGGCCACGGCGGAGCAACTTCGAACGCGGTGCGCCGCGGCCGAGGCCCGGCCGAGCGCCGACGAGCTGCGGAACGCGCGGGCCGAATCGGATCAGCTTCGCTCACGATGCGCCGCGGCTGAGGCCCGGCCGAGCGCCGACGCGCTGCGGGACGCGTCCGCGGCGCGGGACCGGGCGCTGCGCGACGCGGAAGCGTTGCAGCGGCGCCTAGAGACGTGCGAAGGCGACCTTAGGACGCTCCAAAGCGGCACCGACGACGCCGCCCGGTCCCACCGCGACCTGGAGCATCGCGCGACGGACGCGGAGCGGCGCCTGCGCGAGAACGACGCGCGCGTCGCCCAGGCCGAGACGCACATCCAGGCCATTGAAGCCGCCGCCGACGAGCGCGTTACAAACGCCGAGACGAAGCTGCGGGCGTTGGAACAGGAGAACGCGTCGACGATTGGCGAGCGCGTGGCCGCGGCCATAAGCGGCGAGCGCCTAAAAATCGAGCGCGAGTTTAGGGAAGAACTCGACAAGGCGAAGACGCTGGTCGCCGCCGCGGAGGCCAAGGCGGACGTGGAACGTGTTAAGAGAAGGAAGCTGCACAACCGCGTCATGGAGCTCCAAGGCAACATCCGGGTATTGTGCCGGGCGCGGCCGCCGCGGCGGGGCGTCTCCTCGACCCGCTTCCCCGGCGAGGGCTGCGTCAAGATCCGGCAGCCCGAGTACTGCGACGACGCAGACTTCGAGTTCGATAGCGTGTTCGGGCCCCAGTCTAGTCAAACGGACGTCTTTGACGCCGTCGCGGATTTGGTGACCTCTGCTTTAGATGGATATTCCGCGTGCATCTTCGCGTACGGCCAGACCGGGTCCGGCAAGACGTACACCATGGAGGGCCCTCCCGATAAGAGGGGGGTCAACGTGCGCGCGATCGCGCGCATTTTAGATGCCGCCTCTCAGAGAACCGATGGTATTACATATGAGCCGCTCGAGATCTCCATGTTGGAGATCTACAACGAGCAGGTCCGCGATCTGTTGAGAGCGCCAAACGCCGCCGCGGAGCGCTTAGAAGTCACGACGGCGACGGGCCTCACGGTCATCAAGGGCCTCACCAAGCAATGCGTGTTTACTAGTGATGAGGTCGAGAAACTGATCACCGCGGGCGCTCGCCACCGGGCCGCCGGCGCGCACGCCCTGAACAAGGACTCCAGTCGGTCCCACTCCATCGTGACCCTGTATATTCGTGGAACAACAGCCAACGGCCAGGCCCTTCATTCGAAACTCCACCTGGTGGACCTCGCCGGCTCGGAGCGCCTGGACAAGACGGGCGCCACCGGTGATCGACTGACGGAGGCCAAATTCATCAACAAGTCATTAAGTGCGCTGGGCGACGTGTTGACCGCGTTGGCGTCGAGCAAACGGGGCCACGTGCCGTACCGCAATTCAAAACTCACGTATTTATTACAGGATTCTTTAAGCGGCGACTCCAAGGCCCTCATGTTCGTGAACGTGTCCACCGACGCCGACGACGTGCCCGAGACGCTCTGCAGTTTGCGCTTCGCGGCGCGCGCGCACGATGTCGCCCTCGGCCAGGCGAAGCGGAATATTGGTCCGTCGCCTGGGCGGAGCGTCCGCGCCGAGTCGCCGGGCCGGCCGCCGCGGACGCCCGAGCGGCGCTAGGGCGCCTAAATGTTCATGTCACATCGTAGGTGTGGTTTTTTTCGTATGTGTGTGACTGCTTATTGTGACGAGTACGAACTTCGGATGAGCGAGTGGGAAAACCCGTGAGGTGCTCTCACTCAAGTTGCTTTTGCATTTGGCGCTGTGCGCGGGCAGCTTTTAGCGCTGGAGAGCAGCGCTGGCTGCCCGGTCCTGGAGCGACTTCGTAAACCCGGTTCCAGCCTTAAAGTGCTGCGGCGTGCGTGCGCGCTGGCCCCCAAGTGGGGACTCCATCCAGGACAGCCTATGATCATAAGCGAGCAACTCCACACGCTGCGACCGCACCAGAGCACGATGCAGTGGCGGACACCATGGGCATTGCTCCTCGTGGCGCTGCCCAGAATCGTGTCAGCCAGCAACAGCTCACTGCGTGTGAACGCCTATTCCCTCGGTCTCGAAGTCCTGGTCGATCCGGTCGTGGTCCCGGCGGCGCCCAAGACGTTCTGGAGCATCGCGTATCCCGAAGCTTATTTTAACCCGCAATGCCACGGGAAGCCTCGCATGGTCATCGAGGACTGCGAATGCGCCTGCAACGCGCTCGGCGGGACGCTGGCGAGCATCGAGAGCCAGGCACAGAATGACCTGATCGCTGCAAACTTCTTGCAGGAGGAACCGGCGGACGACTACGGTTGGGACGACAATTCTCTTGTGATTGGCGCGTACCAGAGAACGACAGTCAATGCATATATAAGGGGTGGCGATGGACGGCCGCGGCAAATCCAAAAAGTAGTTTTATGAATTGGGGTTCCGGTGAGCCTACTGACGATGGGGGGTTTTGTACCGTCTTGCAGTGCGCAATGATTTTGGGAAAGAAAGGACAGCTCATCGATGCCTTCTGCCCGAGAGAAACAGGTTATGGTTATACTAATATGATGCCTTGTCTTTGCGAAACGGGGCCTCTGGGCAACGCGACGTCGGCGCATTTCTCAAGCACAAAGACGAGCTCCGAGAGAACAGCGGGCCAGAGTATTGCACTCATGAGGAGCGGATATGGATCTTCTTACTATGCGCCCTCTTCTTCTGTCCTTGTGCATGCTGCCTCGGATGTCGGAACCTCATCGAGGCGACTTGCAGGAAGTGCAGGCGCGGTACGCGCGTCAGTCCTCAACCTCACAAGCGGGGGGATCTCGAAGGCGCCCCGATCGTGGCTGCTGTCGAAGCGCCCGACGTCACGACGAACCCGTTGGTCCGCCAACTCAGCGAGACGGCTTTCTTTGCCGAGCCCTTTCCCTGCGAGGCGCCCGGATGTGATGCGTTTCACAGCAACGCGCACGGCCGCTGCGACGCGCACGCCAAGGGCTCCTCGGGCTTCGCGGGGCTCGTCTACCGAAAGATAATCGTTAAGGCCACAGTATGCTTCGTGGCCATTGTCATGGGAATCTTTGAGACGAAGTCGAAGTACGAAGCGGCAATCTTCAGCGCCGCGGCGGCCACGGTCGTGCAACTGAACCTCATCCTCGATGCGGGGAGTGCAGGCGAGCCACTCCCTTCTCTCTACGCGGTCCTCTTCGCGCTCCTCTTTGGGGTTGTTGCCTTTAACATCCCTCGGCTTCTTGCCGACGTCGAGGCTGTCGATGAGCTATCCTCGCAATTCGAGGCGATGTCCAATCGCTACCTTGAGGGTGTCCCACCAGAAGCTCTCGGGCCCGTGTCGGTGAAAAGCACAAAAGACCAACCGATCCGCCAACCGTCTCCCCTGTACGCCGCCGCTCGCCAGGGGCATTCCAGGCTCGAGGCGATCCTCACAGACGTCGCTGGGGCCGCCAGCGGATCTGCCGAATGGGCGGGTTCGATCAAGAGTGTCAGTCGCGCGCGGCGAAAGGTGCTGCTCGACTACGGTGGAGACTGGAGGCGGCTGCGGGACGTGCTGCGCGGCCGCGTGGTCGTCGATGACGCCCACGACTTGGGTCGATGCTGCGATGCCCTCCAGGAGCGCGTGCGACTTGTTGGCGTGAAAATAGATTTCGCGGGGCAGCCACGGGCAGCGGATACCGCGACCTTAATATGACCGTAGAGGACGACGACGCCTTCATTTTTGAGATCCAGATCCACCTCAAAGACGTCCTGTCGCTCGCGGAGGAACAGCATCGAGCCTACGAGCTCGCACAGGAGCTCGATGCGATGGGCGCGCTGGACGACGAGGAGGAGACTAAAGGGTCGCGCGCGCCGGCGAGCTACTGCACGATGTACATTTTTGTACGCGTGCCTGTGTTGGTTTACTGCGTCATCATGGCGTTTCTATACGTCGACACGTTCACCCTGACCGGCGCGCCGATCATCGTTCGCCGAGCGAAGCTGTTGCCGCCGCCGGGCTTCTCGCACCAGGGCGCGTTCCTCGTTGTGCGGCTGCTGGGCCTGGCGCTCGCCCTGCCGTACGGCGTCATCGCGTATATGGTCGCCGGCCGGATGGGGCTGCTGGGCGAAGCGCAGCGGACGGCGCGCTACAAGCCGTCGCGCCTTACGCTCTTCTACGAGCGCCGGTTAGGCTTTCTTGGGACATACTTCAACTACAAGATATTCCTGGTCCAGATGTTTGAGGTCTACATCCAATGCTTCGGGAAGGTAACCAAGATCCACATTGTCGGCTCGTTTTTCCTGGACCGCGGCGGTCAAGCCTGGTCCTTCGCGGTCGTCCTCGCCCTCATGATCAACGTCGCCTACCCTGCAATTTTATTGGGCGCGAAGACCGCCCGGCTCCAACGCAACCTCGTCTTTGTGTTGGATACTACGCTCGACGGCTTCTACGCCATCCTCCCCGTTTGGCTCATGTGCATGAGGTGCCGCGACCAGTCACTTATCCTACCGCACGACCCGACGACGTTCTGCTCGAATTTGGTGCCGCTATATCATGCGCACTTCGTGCTCTCCGCGCTTGAAACAGCGGGACGGGTCGCAAGGGCCGAGCGCGCCCAGGCGGCCGCCGCGCCGGCGCCGTCGGAGGTAACCGAAGCGGCTGCGCCGCCCGAGTTCCGCCAGCTGGTCGTCGCAGTCCCGCCTGGCGCAACAACAGGCATGCTGATCCGATATCCGCTGCCGGACGGCCGGTGCATCGACGCCGCGATCCCAGAAGGCGCGTCGCCGGGCATGCAATTCACTTTGGCGTACGAGGCGGCCCCTACGCCCGCCGCGCCCGCCGCGCCAGCGAAGTTCTGCGGGTGCTGTCGCAACGTAGTTTTCGGGGGCCTGACCGCCATTGTTTTCATTATGTCGCTGTTCTGCCTGGCCTCAACGTGGTTCGCATTCATGCACGGGCTCTGGACGCCGGACATGGGCTTTCTCATTTACGGCTGTCTCATCTTCGCCATACCCGTCGCGCTCATTGCATGGCTCGTCAACTTCTTGTCGCCCGGCACGACGCAGGCGGACGACGTCGCGCTCCGGACGAAGCTCGGCTGGCGGGGTCGCATCCTGTTCTACGTGGCGGCGGTCTCCGCGTTCCCGCTCGCGCTCAACGGCATGCAGCGGGGCACGTGCGGCAGCAGCTGTCCGCCCTGTGATTGCGTTGGCGGCCTGCTCAAGAGCTGCCACATATTCGAAGATATCGAGTCGGTCGTGTGGAACGTAGACGGTTGGAACGGCGCCATCCGAGCCAACGTGCTCAAGCCCGCGAACAAGAATATAAAGCGCATTAGGGTCGGCGCGTTCGACGATAGCCGCTTCGCCTCCAACGCCAAGTTCGTACGGAAGCTCGACCTCTCGCAGAACGACATAGAAGGCCTCGAGCCGGGCGTCTTCGACGGCCTCGAGAGTCTCCGCGCCGTCAACATCTACGGCAACCCCGTCCAGTGCGCCGAGATAGACCGGGCGGCGTTGCGGCGGGCCGACGGGGAGAACATCACCTGCGAGGCCTAGTTGCCCTTCCCCCATCTGCGTCGCTCCTCCTGGTCGCTCTCTAAACTGTCAATAGTGTCAATAACTAGGGATTCAATTCGAGCCATAGTGTGAGCACGTTCCTGGGTGCCCGATACAAGCACGACACAAGCTCGAAAACTCTCTAGACAACTCGTCAATTCGGGTTTTGGAGCTTTGCAATCCGGGTTTTGCCGCACAAGGCCTAAGCGGACCGAGTCGAGCACCTACAACTTAGTGCGGTGCGCAGCATAGACGCACCGTTCAACTGGCTCGTGAATCTGTGACCAAAGCACTGCCCGCAGCGAGCATCACAGCACTCTGCCGCGCACAGGTGTCTAAAAATGGCCGCCCAGACCGACATGAGTGCGGACATCGCGTTAGCGGAGCAGCACGCGTCGTCGATCACGCTCGGCCTCGACGGCGCGCCCCACGACCTGGGCAAATTAACGGACATGCTGCGCGCCCACGGCGGCACGGCAAGCGTCGTCGGCTGCACGGCACTCAACAAGTTGGCACAGCCCAACTCGATCACGGGCACGCTCGAGCTCAGCCTGAGCGACGGCAGTGCGAAGCGCCTCTTCGTGAAGAAGATGACCGCCCAGCAAGTGGCGCACAAGGCGTGGAACGACCGCCGGCGGTCTCTACTGTACATGCGCAACGAGGTCCGCATCTACGGCGAGTTCCCCGAGCTTAAAGAGCGGGGCGTGCGCTACCCCGCGATCTACCATCTGGAGGACGGGCTGGACGCGATCAAGGGCCAATTAGGGGGGACGTGCCCGCCCGAGCCCGGCGACTTGGCAGCGTGCGGCGCGCTGATCTGGATGGAGCCCGTCATGGGCTACGCGCAGGGCTCGCCCCTCGCGGCGGACCAGGCCGCCCTCGTGCTCTCCGCCGCGGCGCGGCTGCACGCGGCCTCGTGGGAGGACGCTACTATTCTAACGCGGGCGTCTAAGCGCCTGCAGCACCCGGGCGGCTCCTTCGCCCTGCGGATCCGCAACCCGGCGGAGCTCGAGAACATTTTGCCCAATTGGGAGTCCTTCAAGCGGAACTTCCGGGGCGCGGCCGCGCCAGGCTTCTTCGACGGGCGGTCTTTAAGCGGCGTCCGCGGGTCTTCTGGTGACGGCGTCGAGCGCAGGTCTACTCCACGCCATCGCTGACGCCATCGATTCCCGCGCAGGGTCGCCGATCTCGGGGCGCGGTTGCTATGCGCGGCGCCCTGGGTCGCACACCAATTAGCACCGGCGCCGACGGACCCGCTTGCGTGCCTCGTGCACGGCGACCTCAAGGCGATGAACGCGTTTCTGCCGTGCCAGCACCCCGACCCGGGCGCGCTTTTGATCGACTTCGCGTCGACGGGCGTGGGCTACGGCATGGCCGACGTGGCCATGCACCTGTGCCATGCGTTGATGCCCGGGGACCTAAGGACGCACGAGGCCGGCCTGCTGGCGCGCTACCTGCGGTGCTTGGGGAAACCGTACGACCCCGAGCTCGCGCGGCGCCACTACGAGCTGGCGACGATCGACTACGGGCGCTTCGTGATGGGCCGCTTCTGGGGCGCGGCGTCGCCGGACTCGTTCTGGGCGAAGCGAGAAAAGTCCAACGTCGCGCTCGTGCACCGGGACGTGCCCTCGGCTTTGCATTTCGTCGAGCGCCTCGACGCGTACCTCGCCAAGTACGAGGGCGAGATAGATGGCGAGATAAGTATCACAAGTTAGGGACCTGGGTTCTCCAGCGCCAGCAGATCCTCATCAGAGATTGCTAGGGGCTCGCACCGGTACGTGCCCTTGCCGGCCCTATTGTTGTGCTTGCAGAAGAACTGGTCGCATTTGCGGTCGACCCACTCCTGCTTCCCGTCCCTTGACAAGGTCCCGAAGGACGTCCCCGGCTTGACATGGTGCGCGTGCTTGGACGAGCGGCACCAGACCTCGTCGGCGTGCGTCGCGCGCGCTGCGAGGTGGGCCGCGGCGCGCTGGCGGGCGTTGAGGCGCCGTCGGTCGCGATCGTCCGATGCGTCGGTCGCGCCGCGGAGGCGCCCGGCGGACGCGGTGGCCACGAGGAGGCACGCGAGGGTGCGCCGGTGGACGGGCATCTCGCTCTCATGCGTTCTGTCGTCGCGGGACGATGCCGCCACCGAGGACCGGTCGCTGCGGTGAGCCCTCTCTACGCGTGGCGTGGATGCGGTAGCCAGTGGTGGTCGCTGCGGTGAGCCCTCTCTACGCGTGGCGTCGATGCGGTAGCCAGTGGTGGGCCGAGCTTTGTGGATGTGGAGTGCGAGCTGCGGCAAGGCCCGGGCAGCCCCCACAACTCGCAAGGCTCGTCGAGACAGCCGTTGCACGATGTATGTGGCTCGGAGGTGTCTGGACAACCACTAAATCACCCGCAAAGCGAGGCTGAGCTAGCTCGGCTGGTCTATCGTGCGGGTTCTCTGTACCGGTCCGACTGAGCCACCGCACGCCGCCGAGGCGCCGTGTTGTTGCTACTACTGTGAATCTAGAGTAAAAACAATATTATGCCTGGGGCGGCACCTGCGAGGCCCCGCCGGGCGCGTTCGCGCGGCAGCTGATGCGCTTGTCGCGCAGGAACTGCATGATCTGCTCCGGCATCTCGCCCTCCAGGGACAGCGCGTAGACGCCCGGCAGGTTGCGCGAGATGCCCTCCCAGCGCGCGACCCACGAGTCCTGCGGCTTCATCATCGCGACCATGCCTTCGAAGTTCGACGTCGTGCAGCTCTGGACCCGGTCCTGGCGCTCCGCCAGTTCCAGGAAGGGGCAGTTCTCGCAGCCCTCGGCGTAGAACTGGTCGAAGCACTTCACGAGTCCGCACCGCAGGCAGGCGCGGTGGCCCTTCATGGAGTTGGGCAGGTCGGCGATGTCCTTGTCCGCGTCGTCCACGAGGGCGGCCATGGTTTATAGTCGCTTCGACGGCGTAACGGCACGTGTGCGGCGCTCCGCGGCGAGGGGGCGCAGCGGTGGCGAGTTAGCTTGGTGCGGTCTCTACGGGCGCAGCGACTAGCGCAGTCCAAGGGCTCGATATGTGTAGACAACCCGGAGGTGCGTGCACGTATGAGGTGCCTCCGATGTTTTGTACAGCGCGTAAGCCGGGGTTATGTTGTGGTGAAAAACCCGTCTATTAGCCCCGGTTGAAAAGGAGGCGAGAGAGTCGTCGGGAGGTGTAGTTCACATGTCCGAGGACACTTCACGGACGGTTCTGGGGGCCAGTGCTTTTTGCTGCGAAAAAATTGTCTCTCTAAAATAGCCGACGAGGACACGTACGCAGCGGAGCCCATTGCATCGGAAGAAGCGCTGCAATCCCTCCAAACGCTCACTCCAGCCAGCCAACGCTGCACAGCAAACGCCGTCGCCGCAACCGCTGCGCATCGATAGATCACAGCCGAGTACAAAATGCGTTTCATCAAGGAGTGCTTCCAGAAGCCGCCCGAGGACGGCAAGGGCCCCTGGCCCCACCGCGCGGCCGAGCCCTGGCGGAGCATGAACAGGGTCGCCGACCGCGAGGGCGTGGACGAGCTGTTCCAGGCCGGCGAGACGAGCGAGGCGCCGCTCAAACTAGGACGGGACGAGCTCAGCGGGGATCTGGGCCCGCTCAAGTACAAGAAGTACGACTTGTTGATTGTGGGCTGCGGTCTGAGTGGCTGCGTCCTGGCGGAGCGGTGCTCCCGTGAACTGGGCATGACCTCGCTCATCATTGATGTGCGAGACCACATCGGGGGCAACTGCTACGACTATTTGGACGAGGCGGGCATCCGGTGCTCCAAGTACGGGGCCCACCTCTTCCACACGAAGTACGAAAGGGTCTGGAAGTACGTGACGCAGTTCAGCGAGTGGATGGCCAACGACCACCGCGTGCGGGGCATGGTGCCCGACTTCGAGGGCGTCAAGAAGCTCGTGCCCATCCCGCCGACGCAGGAGACCGTGAACAGCTTATTTCCGGACGCGAACATCCAGAACGAGGAGGACATGCTAGCATGGTACGAGAAGCAACGAGTCAAGCCCCCCGGTGCCGAGGCGGCGAACGGCGAGGAGGCGGCCCTGTCGCGGGTCGGGCCGCTCCTGTACGAGCGCATCTTCAAGCATTACACGAAAAAGCAGTGGGACAAGTACCCGAAGGAGCTGGACGCGTCCGTGTTGATGCGCCTGCCGTGCCGCACGTCCACGGACGACCGCTACTTCGGGGACGCCTGGCAGGCGCTCCCGGTGCGGGGCTACACGCGCATCTTCGAGAACATGTTGTTGAGGGACCCCAAGATCACCATCAAGCTGAACGTGGACTTCTTCAAAGCGAGGGAAGCCGGGTTGCTGCCCGCCCACGGCAAGCTCGTGTTCACGGGGCCCATCGACGCGTATTTCGCCGCCCAGGGGTTGCCCAAGCTCGAGTACCGGTCCCTGCGCTTCGAGGAGGAGTTCATCGCGGACCCCGAGGACGGCTTCTACCAGGAGGCGTTTGTGGTGAACCATCCCAGTGCGGACGTACCTTTTACGCGCATTGTGGAGTACAAACACGTGCCCAACCAGCCCCAGAACGTCAAGGCGGGCGCGGTCAAGGGCACGCGCATCGCCAAGGAGTTCAGTTCGGCCGAGGGCGACCCCTACTACCCCGTGCCCAACCCCGAGAACCGGGCCCTGTACGAGCGCTATAGGGTCCTCGCGGAGAAGGAGAGCGACGTGTGCTTCGTCGGGCGCCTCGCGTCCTACAAGTACTTCAACATGGACCAGGCCATCCTGAACGCGCTCGAGATCTACGACTCGCTCAAGGAAAGCGGGAAGCTGGCGCCCAAGCGGCGCCCCGAGGACTTCGGGCCCGGCGACGGGCCCAAGTAGGCGCGGCCTCCGCTAAGGACCTTACTTATATGGTGGCGTACGGGGCCATATCTCCGCGGCCCGCCCGGGGCGTGGACATCGCTTGTTCCGAACGACTACCGGGCGTGTGCTTGTGGCGGGAATACCTAAACAAAATTACTACGCCTCCTTCTTCGCCAGCTCGACGTCCAGGTCGAGGTCCGCCGGCCGCTCCGGCGCGAAGAGCAGGTAGGCCAGCGCCGCCGCGTGCAAGGGCACGTACCCGACGCCGGCGTAGAGGAGCTTGCGGTCCGGCAGCCCCAGCGCCACGGCGTCCCGGCGGAGGCCCAGGATCGCCGAACCCCACGAGCCCCACCACCACGCGAGGACCGGCGGCGACAGCCCGAGCCACGCACATAGAGACAGCGCGAAGCGCACCCCGCCGTCGGCGCGCGGCCGCATGGCCGTCAGAAAGAGCGTGGCGCCGGCGCCGATCAACAGCAGCAGGCAGGGCTGCGACAGCACCAAAGGCGCGTGCGCGTAGCCGGCCGCCAAGAGCACCGTCGCCCGCGCCAGGCGCCGGTCGCTGGTTATTTGCGACACAATACCTAAACACGCGACGTAGGCGAGGCAGACCAGGAGACCGATCACGAACGGTTCAAATTCATGTACACAGCCATACACCGCGAGCCCCCCGAAGGCCATGGGCGATAGCACATATAAAAAGTGCGTGACAATGGTGTGGGGGATGTCCCGCTGTAGTACAATAGCGTCGAAGGCAAACAAGGCCAGCTCCTTGGCGGCCTCCACTCCCAAAGGTAACGCAGTCAACATGAGAGGAAACGCGACCTCGTCGAAACTTACGAAGCGCTGCGCGTCCACCAATAAGTACTGCACCGCGCCGTGGTGGAGTTCGTGCTCGACGATGTTCAGGCTCCTCACTATGAGTTCAACACCTGTGCCGACGCGAGCTTCGTCGAAGGTCTGGCGTGCGTCTGCCAGGGCCCCGGAGGGTTCCAAAGTAACGGCGTCGATGCCCCGCCTTAGGAAATGGGCGTGCGGGCCACTACTGCCGCCCGCCAGGCGCCGCGCCCAGGTCGTGAGCGCCGTCGCGCGTTCCCCGTAGGTCGTGCGCGGCGCCGGGGGCTTGAAATCTTCGAAGCCGGACTCCGTGTGGACGAGGCGCGGGAAGGCCGTCGCCACTAAATAGAAGAAGTCCAGGTTGGGCAGCTCGCCGTCGAAGCCGTGCGCTTTGAGCGTGGCCGCGCCGTATTTCTCCGCCTCGGGCAAGCGTAGTAAGAGGGCCCCCCGCAACAGACCGCCCCGCAAGAACGGCCTCGTATCGTCGTGGCCGTTGTGGTACGCCCGGACCCACCTCTCTAAATCAACGTCCGGCGCCACCACTACCACGTTTTTGCCGAGCCAGGGCGCTTCCCTCAAAAACCGCGCCAGCGCCAGCACGAGGGGCCGCGCATTCTTATTCAACGCCACCACCGCAAGAGCCTCCGCGGCGTCCCAGCCCGACGCCGGCCGGACGACGCCGAACGACGCATTGTACTTGTAGTCGCATTCAATATCCAAAGCGCGTAACTCGTCGCAGAACGACGAGTGGTTCTTCATACTTTTAAGATAGTCCGTAAAGCCCGCCGACCGGTGCAGCGTCGCCTTCGAGGCCATGGGACTGAGCGTCGTCTCGTCGAAGTAGGTGCCCCGCAGCTTGGGCTCGCCCGTCACGATCGAAAAAGAGGGCAGGCAGCCCAGCCAGGCGACGCCCAGACAAAAGGACGCCACGGAGACCATGCGCGAGCTGACGCGGCGCGCGACGTAGCGCTTGAGCCGCTCCTTGCGCGTGAGGTCCGCGTCCTCGCGCGCGGCCTGCGCCGCGGCGGCGGCCCGCGCGGCGTCGAGGACCGCGGCCACGGCCTGCTCCGTCGTTTCCTGTTCATCGGACTCCGCGACCGCCGCGGTCCTGCGGCGCGTGGTGGGCATCGTTTTTGCACGCTGCTGCACTGAGAGCTTTGTGGTGGCGCGCGGCGAGGCTTAGAGATGGAGCAGTGAATGCCGCTGCGACGTATGCCTCGGACTGCAGGGCAAGGCGACAGATTTGCAACGCGCTTGCGATACGGATCGACAGCAATGCTCACCAACTGCACCGATAAGTGTCCGGCAGTGTGTTATACAAGAGCGCTCTAACTCGAGCTTTTTGCTACCCCGCGGGTTTTGTGGCTTCGCGACGCAGCATTCGTGCCGCGGGCGAGCGATACCCCCGCGGCCGCCCAAGGAGCGGTGCTGCGTTCAAACGCTACTAGGACTCTTCTCCGGCGAAATAGCGCGGCAAGCCCTCGTAAGACACGAACGCGCGGCTGGACCGCGCGCACGCACGAAGGCCGACAAAACCCGGGCGCGGGGCCTCAACGAACCCACCTGGACGCCTCCCCAGCGTTTGGCCGCGGGCCGTGCCGCAGAAGCGGAGACCGCCCAGGGGCAAGCGGGCAGCCCCATGGCGCTCCCCACGATACATGGGGACACCATGGTTGTGGACCGCCCGTCCCTCCCGCAGCCCCCGAAGACCGACTGGAGGAACCAGGGCATTGAAAGAGACAGACTCCTCAGACTGGAGGACGTGCCCCACGACTTCATGTGTAGCATCTGCCTGGGCGTCGTCGCGGACAACGCGAGCGAGACGCCCTGCGGCCACCTGTTTTGTACCGAGTGTATCCATACGTCGCTGAGGCGGAACCCGCAGTGCCCGCTGGACAAGAAGCCGCTGCAGTGTTCGCAGTTGCGCAGTATCCGCGAGCACAATTTACCCATAAGGCGCATCTGGGGCGGCATCAAGGTGCGGTGCCGCTTCCACGAGGGCGGCGAGTGCCAGTGGCGCGGGGTTTTAGGTGATGCGTCCGCGCATGAGTTGCGGTGCCCCTGCAAGCACGGCAACCCCAAGGACCTGAAAATAAGGGAGCTTCTGCAGGAGAAGCAGCGCTGGCTCCAGGACAAGCAGCGGTGCGACCAGCACTTGGCGGAGGCTTCATCAAGAGACCAAGAAGCTAGACAACGGTTACAAACGGCCGAAGAGGAGCAGCGGCGGCGCGAGCACGACTTCGACTTTGAATTGAGTAGAAGGGACGAGCTCACGCGCCAGAAGATCAAGGAGATCGAGGCGCAGACGCAGGCCGAAGCCCTGCGAGCCAATAAAGCGGAGCAGCGGTGCAAGCAGGCCGAGGCCGATAGTGGAAGGGGTAGGCAGGCCATCGACCAGATCAAGGCGGAGCACGCCGAGGTCGTGCAGGATCGAGAACGGCGACTGGAAGCGGCCGCGCGGCACGCCGGCGACGCCGAGCGGCGCGCCGACACGAGCGCGCAGGAGGCCCAGCGGTGCCTGCAGGAGGCGCAGCGCGCGCGGGAGGAGGGCGCGCAGCGCGCGCGCGAGCTGGAAAGCGCCGCGGAGAACAACGCCCGGGCGGCCGCGGCCAATGAACAAAGAGCTAGAGCGGCGGAGTTCGAGCTTGAAAGAGTGGCGCACCACCGCCAGGAGCAGGACGCGTCCTTTCGAGCCCAGGCCGAGGACCTGCAAAGGGAACGCAATGCAGCGACCATGGAACGGGACCGGGCGGTCCGCGACCAACGGTTGCAGGAGCAGGCGGCCTACGCGGCGCGCGGGCAATTAGCCGAGGTGGAGGAGCGGCTAGGCGCCGCGGAGACGTCTCGGCGAGATATAGCCTTGCGCCTGGACGGCTGCGAGCGGGAGCTGTACAAAGCACGAGAAGCCGCCAAGCAGAGCGAGGACCAATTACAAAGAGCAGAGCGCCACTTCCACGAGCAGCTGACGAACGCCCGGGCGCGCAACGTGACGCCGCCCAGTAACAACCGGGGGAACGTGCCGGAGGAGTTTGACGGCCGGTACCTGTATGATCGGTACAACGTGGTCCGGCTGGCCCAGTTGATCCTGCGGAGTCTGGAGACGCGGCCCCAGCAAGTGAACCCGGCCCGCGTCTTCACGTGCTTGGCAAGTTGCTACGACGATTTTAAAAGAGGCTGGACGGACAACCCGCAAAATTACGCGATCGACGTGCGCATGCTCCTGACGGTGGCGTCGGCCTCGACGTGGTTCAACCCGCAGCACCAGGCGTTGCTAGACGGGTGGCTGCGGGAGCAGGGCTGGCTCGGCCACAACCACCGGCTCGCCCAGCAGCCGGCCATGGTGCGGCCGGGCGGTGGTGCGTACCCCCCCCCCCTGGTTCGGTAGCGCCGCGTGTAAATAGAAATGAAACTTGAGCGTAAACCTCTCGCCGCACTGAGAGCTTACCTTGAGAAAGGAGCCGCCGAAGCATGAACAGCGTAAACGTAGGAGATATGAACCTTACTTAAAGAGCCAGCTGCCCACGTCCCCCGCCTCCGCGGGCGCCGCCACCGCGGACTCCTCCGGGGCGGACGGCGCGGGCGCCCGCGGGGCCTCTCCGATGGCGAGTTTCCGCAGCGCGCCCTGCTCGCCCACGACCTTGGAGAGGGCCGCGGCCCGCGCGCGCGCGTCGGACGCCTGGCCCGGCCCCGCGTCGACGCGCACCTTCGGGTCCGCGAGGACCGCGCCCCAGTCAAACACCCGCACCGCCGCCATGTCCTCCGGCGCCGGCAGCGTCGCCAGGACCGTCGCGCAGACGGCGGCGTCGCTCGTCGCGGCGTCGAAGGCGTCCTTGGACGCCTGCGCGGCGCTCTCCAGCGCGGCGGCGAGGCCCTTGTCGGCCTCCGCAATATCAACCTTCGCGTCGGCCAGGGCCCGCAACTGCTTCTGGAGCGCCGGTTCCGGCGTAAGGTCCACCACGGCCTCGAGCGACGCGGCCAGCTCCGTCTCCGTGGCCGCGCGCTGCCGCTTGACCGCGGCGACCTCGGCGTAGGACGTCTCGGAGGCCTTGGCTTCCGCGGCGCGCGCCTTCCCGGCCTCGGCCTCTTGGCCCAGCGCCTGCCGGGTGAGGTCGGCGGCGCGCGCCAAAGCCGCGTCTGCGTCCGCTCGTAAACGCTCGGCCGCGGCGAGCTTTTGGACCGACGACTGCGCCATCGTCGAGCGGGCCGCCGCGCTTGCCTCCTCGGCGACGAGCGCCGCTTCTAACGACGCCTGCAGCGACTCGTCCTCGGTCCCCGCGGGCAGTGCTGTAGCTGCGGGTGCAGCGTCGACCAATGTCGCTGCATCGGGCGCTGCTGCTGCAGCCTCATCAGCAGTGCTGTAGACTGCCACCCTTGCTCTTGTTGCTCGCGGCGGCAGCGTTATTGGCACGAGCGCTTGCGTGAGGTGGAGTGCGAGGAGGAGGACTCCTTTCCGAGCCATCATCGCTGACCTTATTGGTGCAGTGTGGTGCAGACACTCGACCTCAACTTGGCACGAGCAAAAGACAAAAAAAACCCGCACGAGCCGCCTACGCGGAGAGCTCCACGCCGACCGATGCTACCGACCGCGATGTGCCAGCAGACTTAGAAAAATGGACTCGTTTTTATGTTAGTCACGTAGTCGTGGTCTCGGCCGGTCCCCGCCAGGGGGCCCGGGGCCGTCGCGGACCCAATTCACGCTATAAATAGCGGAGCATGGGCGCGGGATCGACGGGTTGGCAGGAACATAGCCGAGGGGAGTGGGGGTGGTCCGTGGTCACGCCGGGTCACAAAGTTTCACGGCGGAATACACGGGTCTTGTTCATGTGGTCATAGGAGGGCCTTTCACGCGAAGCCGCGGGCCAGGGCCACCATGGGGTCGTAGGTGCCGAAGGTGGGCGCGTCGGCCCGTAAATCGGACGCCTCCGCGTTGTCCCGCACTTCTCTGGCTTCCGCCGAGTTCAGTAAAACGCGGTCCTGGGAGCCGGCGCGGTCCCTCGCCGTGTTCGAGACCACGATGCACGAGACACTATGCATACCGAACAGCTCCGAGCCGTGCGTCTGGAAGGCCGCCGCGACCGCCGCGCTGCGCGTCGCAAAGTCCACGTAGCCGTACGGCGCCACGCGGTCGAAGACGACGCGCGCGCCGACCACCGACGGGCCGTACCGCGCAAAGGCCTCCGCCAATAAATCGTCGCCGCAGTTCGCCGGCACGGGCATCACCTTCACGCGCGCCGCGGCGACCAACGCGGGCGGCGGGTGCATCTGCCGCAACGGCTGCTGCGGTGAGTGCAGGCGCGACGCCTCGGGCGAAGAGTAGGAGTCGTCGAAGCCCGGCGGCAGCTGCCGCGGTTGGATCGGCAGCACCTGCTGGTGCGGCGGGTCCGGGGACGCCCAGACGCTGGGCGGCGGGCGCGCGTCCTGCAACGGCGTGACGGGCTGCGGCTTCAGGGGCTGGGGCGGGACCACGGGCGGCGTCGTGACGGGGGGCGGCGGCGCCGTGGCCGCACTGGCCGCGACCGCCGCGGCCTTCTGGGCCGACTTCTCGCGCGCGCGCGCTCGCCGGGACGGCTTCTTCTCCTCAAGTAGTTTGGAGGCCTCCGCGGCCTTCTTCTTCGTTCGCAACGGCCCGCCCCGCTTCGAGCCGCTGGCGTCGCGGGCCGTCTTGGGCCGCGCGGCCGGCCGCGAGGGCTTGCCGTTCCGCAGCGGCAGATCGGGCATCTCCGCCTCGCTCGACGACGCGTCCGACGCCGTGGGGGACGGCGACGGCGACCGTGTGGGAACAACGGGCCGCGGGCTGCGCGCCCGCGGCGCGCGCCCGGTCCGTTTCAACCGCGCCTTGCGCTCGCGGTCGTCCTCCGCCAGCAATCGCGCGACGGCGTCGTCGGCCTGCCGGTCCGCCTGCGGCCTTCGGGACCGGTGCGCGAGCGAGCACGCCCGCCGCAGGGCCGCGGATAACGCGCAAAGCACGCCAAAAACCAACAAAAAGAACACGACGTCGATCCACAGCTCCACGGAGTCGTCGTCGGCCTCAAACAGCCCGCCGGCCCCCAGCCGCTCCAGGAGCAGACTGGCCTCCTCGGGCAGCGCCTCGCCGTACGGCCGCGCGGCGGCCATCTCGGCCACGGCCGCGCGCCGCTCCTCCGTTGAGAGTAAGGCGTACCGTAACGCACCCAACTCCACGGCCGCCGTTTCATAAAAATCGCCGAAGTACTCCTCGAGCGACGACACGAGGCTCTCTCGCGCTTCGGGCGCCAGTGCGCGACACAGCGCCACGACCTCCGGATCGTCAAAGGGCGCCGCGCCGTGCTCGATGACCAGCAGCACGATGGCCAGAGCCGTCGCTTTTTCGACCCCGGCCGCCGCGGCCGCCGCGGCCCGGAACGCCCCGAAGGCGTCGACGTCCGCGTAGTCGTCGTACTCTCCACTACAACTCTCGTCGCCGTCCGCGCCGCCGCCGCCGCCCAGCACGAACTCGCGTGCGACGGCTAGCGCCGCGTCGTCGAAGGCGTCGCCGGGGCAGCTCCCGTCGCCCTCGTCGCCGTAGGTCACCAGGTCGGCGAAGCGCTCCACCAGGGGCAGGGAGCCGTCGTCCGCTACACTGCTCCGGACGCGGGCCAGCGCGAGCGCCAGCGACGCCTTGTACGCGCGCACCCGTGATACGGCGAGCGCCAGCGCGGGGCGCGCCCGCGGCACCGCGAGCGCGAGCGCCGCGACGCGCGGCGACGCGCGCGTCTGTGTCACCCTTAGCGCCACGGCGAGCGCGCTCGTGTGGCCGAGGCTCGGCACGCGCGCGGCCCGCGTGCGCGTGGCCAGGGTTAATATAGACCCCAGGAAGACCGCCGGCCGCGAGAGCGGCGCGCCGCTCCGCGGGGCGGCGAGCGGGGACGCGGTTCTCGCCGCCAAAAGCACGCAACATATTTGCCGCACGAGGCCCATCGTTCCTCAGGCGGCGTGCAGCCCAGAGAGCGCGTCCAGGGCTGCTGAGCACACCCAGCCAGCCAGGGAAACCTCGCGCTCCGCGCCCTGACGCGCCTCGGGGCTCTTTTGTTAAACTCGCGCCCGCGCTCATGCTAAACCCGTGCACTTTTTTATCATTTCTCTCGGGGGCCACGGAGACTGTGCATGCGCCCCCTCACAGCATGGGAGAGTTCAAAAACATAAGGCGACTGCAAAAGAGCTCATGTTCAAAGGAGCAGCAGGCAGCCAGCAGGCTGAGCAAGGTGAGCCGCGGCCGTGAGCCTGGCAAGGGCAACGCTGCCCCGCCCGCATATTAGAAACAAGAACTGCGCGTGCATGGCCGAAGTCTTCGGGGGCCTCGATGGCGAGGACTTTGTCGACGGGGACGAGGCTATTTCGTTTGTGGGCGGCCGGCGCGTGAGCCGCGCGACCATGTGGAAGAGCTTCAGTTGCGCGGACTGGCACCGGGAGCGCATGGAGGCGGCGGGCGCCACGGAGTGGCGCAAGTGGAAGGACGAAGGCAACGCCCGCTTCGCGGGGAAGGACTGCGGCGGCGCGCGCGCGCTCTACGCCAGGGCCGGGCTGCTGGCGCTCGGCCCCTTCCGGAACGGCGCCGTCGATGCATTCAATCAAACGCTGAAAAATTGGCCGGTGTGGGCCGCGTCGCGCCGGTTCGTGGACGTGGATGTGCTGGTCCAGCAGGTCTTGCACTTCCTCCCGCCCGTTATTTCAAAAACATTTGACGGCAAGACGTATTATGCCCCGAACACCGCCGCGGCCGTCTGCGCCGCGAACAGCAGCGCGGCGTGGTTGTTGGAGGGCAGGCCCCGGGAGGCGCTCGCGGCCGCCCGGGACGCATGTGAGGCCGACCCCGGCTACCTCAAAGGGCATAGACGGGAGCTCGCGGCGCTGATACGACTGCGGCGCGATCAGATCAAGGCGATGCGGGCGCTGCGGCGCGGCGCGCCGGGGCTGAAGCTCGAGCAAGACGCCCTGGAGCGCTGCGACACCGCGGTGCGCGAGAAGCAGGAGGACCTGCGGGACTGGGAGACCGCCCAACGGGCGTACCCCACGGAGGATCTTGCGTTACTCACCGCCGGCTTCACCGACTACGAGCGGGCGACGTTCATTTACGGACCAATCAGGTTCCGGGCATGCCTCGAGTGGTTACGGGGAGGACCCCTGAAGTGCCACACGCGGTGCGAAGCGCGGGCGTCGTTGGTGCCCTTCCAGAAGGGGCAGGTCCTGATGCTGAGTCTGTGCTATGCGGAGCGGCCGCCCCCGAACCGGCGGCACGAGCGGTTAAGGCAAACTTTAGATCGGCGCTACGGCGCCGCGGCGCTCGCCGGTCTCGATGCCCTCGAAGCGCACGAGCCCGCCGAGGGGGGCTTCTACCGGCGCCGGCTCGCCGCGCCGCGGGACAACGTGATCCAGTGCCTGGACTGGATCATGCTCGATCCGGAAAACGGTGATTTGGCCGACGCGCCCCCGATGGGTATTGCTTCAGAAAACTCACTTAAGTTCGGTCCGGCGCGCATCAGCATGTTCATCGAAGAATTACACCAGTACGGGCTGGAGGTGGTCAGCGTCATGCTCGGCCAGGGCCTGACGGAGCACGTGGACCGCGTGGCCAAGACGTTGAAGGAGGGCTGCGATATTGCACCAAAGACTTTCAAGGACGTCCTGGTCTACCACGCCGCCTCGACCGCAGCTTCCGAAGATAACGGCGTTTTAGCCAACCGTGACCCGCGGGCGGTCCACGCGCTCCGGCGGCGCCAGCCGCCCGACGGGCAGGACGCCGACAGTAATACCGCCGCGCCGATGCCTACGAGCTTTCGGCCGCCGCCGGAACCGTGGGACCGCGGCCACGCCTCTCCTTTTCGCTTCGCTGCTTCTACTAGAACTTCCGACATCGTTTCCCCCGACATCGTTAAATTAATAAGCTGATCGGACCATTAAGAAATTCGCTATCCGCGTCCCCAATTGAGCCCCCGCGGCACTTACACCGGGGGTGCCCCCGATTGTACCACGCCCGGTCCGGAAAAGAGTCGTCCTCGAGGCACATCCCCGTCAGTTTGCGCGTCACCACGTTGTTGATGCAGTCCCTGCGCTCAGTTGGAAGGCTGAACGCGCGCCGCATCTCCTTCACCATGGTCCCGGCTCCCAGGTTGTCGTGGACGTCGTCCCAGGCGCTGAAGCACGGGGCGTACGCGCCGGGCACGAGATCTAGAATGTCATGGGAGGCGAAGTCGCCCAGCGGGCCCGTCCCGAGACATTCGTCGAAGAGATTCCAGTCTTTGACGCGAATGGCCGTGTCGAAACGGAGCATGATCAGTAGCTTTGGCGGCGTCGCTTCGACGACGGGCCGCACGCGGCTCAGGAGCTTGTCGATCACCTTTGACTGCGTCATTAGGCCGGGGCGGTCCGCTTGCAATTCTACCAGATGCTTCGACGGCATGTGTAGTAGTTTGTCCATGGCCTCGCGCTTCTGTTGCGAGTAGGACTTCATAGAATGCGGCAAGACCTTCCAGTCCCGTTCACTTTTAAGCCAGGGCGCGTACCACCGCCGCAGGTCCTCCGTGTAGTTTTGCCCACGACTGCAGGCATAGGTATTAGCTAACAGATGCGTCGTGCCGAAGCCACGGGCGCTCAACTCGCCGAGGAACGCCTTGTGCGACGCGAAGACCTCGCGCTGGCGCGCGTACGAGCTCAGGCAGCACGTATGAATCGTCGCCTGCCCGGCACCGTTGCGGAAGGATTCCCCTCGTAACGCGAGAATGACGTTTGCCCGCTGCGGGCTGCGCGCTTGCGTTTGCTTGCAGTAGTCCGTGACATTTTGGCTCACGCCATGGACGACGGCCAGCCCGCAGAGCGGCAGCAACAACACCGCGCGGGGAAGCATCACTGGCCGAGCGTCCACCATGAGTACAGCACACCCACCACTACTAAAGCCAACAGGCCTACGCCATCGATGCGGCTCCAGCGGCGCCGGAAGTTGGGCTGCCTGATGTGCAGAAGAGTGTTTTGATTCCGCGCCATCGCATAGATCGCACGCGTCAAAGGCGTCGGAGAGTGCAGCGTCTGAGGCAGCCATGGAGTGTCGTCCGAGCCTGGGAATGGTGCGAATGGGCCGATGCTGGGCGTTCTCAATTCGCAGCTCGACCCCGCACGGTATACGCGTCCGCACGCGGTGCGAGCGCCCTGGAGACTCTCTCGAGGCTCGGGGCTATACGCCCCCTAAATTTACGGAAAAGTACCCCGGATAATAAAAAAGACCACACACACTTACGACAGGAACGCCGACCCCAGCAGCGCCCGCGCGGTCAGCAGGGACGGCGACGCCCGCCGCCGGTCGTTCGCCCCCAGCGCCAGCCCGAGGAACGCCCAGCCGTCGAACGTGTTCAGGAGGCGCACGACGCCGTCCCAGGCCTCCTCGGCCGCGCAGTAGTCCCGCAGCTTCAGAATGTCGCGGTCGAAGATGTCGTCGTACAGGCGCTTCAAAGCGTCGCCGTCGGCCGCGGGTGGTAACGCGCCGGCGTAGTCGTCCGGGTACAGCGCCGGCGAGAGCAACAGCTCCAATAGCACGTAGCCCAACGAGTTCAAGTCGTCGTTCATGGTCGACACCGACGCACTGGCAGAAAACCCGAGGAACTGCAGGCGGACCCGCGACAAGGCCGCGTTCTTCGGCACGACGTTCTTGTCCATACCCGAGGAATCCAGCACGAAGGCGGCCCCACTGAGGCCCCGATGCGCGACGCCCGCTTCGTGTAAATAAGCCACGGCCGCGACGGCGTTCCGTGTGGCTCTCAATACGAACCGCTCTCTTTGTATGTAAGTCCACCGTTCTCCCACGGCTTTCCCCCTAAAAATGCCGCCGCCGAACGGCGCGGGCGGCTCGGCGTAGAAGGGGTTCGCCGGCCCGGGCGGCGCCACCAACGACGCAAAAGTACACGTCCCCGTCCACTCGTACACCAGCCACCGCGAGCTTGGTAACGGCGGCTCGCACCTCAAGTTCGCCAGCCACGCCTCCTGGAAGCCCTCGTCCAGCACGTCGTCGCTCGAGAAGAAGCCGTCCTCGGAGTCGTCTAGCGTGCCCAATAGCTGGCACACGCCCTTGGCCGGCAGGTCACGCTCGCGGAAGGCGTCCAGTTCCTGTTGTGCGACGCGCACGGCCGCGGCCGAGTATTCGCGCACACAACACCTCAAATCCTCGCCCATCGCGCGGGCCGTCGGATCCTCGCGCGTGGCCAGGAAGAGCCGCAGCGGCGCATTTCCAACCGCGTCAACCTTGGTCCGCGCGGGCTGGGCCGGGTCCAGGGGATTCACGCCGTCGCCCGAGTACTCCCAGTCCGTCACTTCTGTTACGGAAACTTGGCCGAGGAAGCGCTCCAGGGTGATGTCCTGGGCGCGAAACTCCCGGAAAGAGGCGAGGCGCGTCGGGCGCCGATTGGTGGTCGGTGCGAGGTATGCGCTCGCGGTGATGGCGTATATGGCTAAGCACAGTGGCTGCATCATGCCCACACCGATCGCTGTTTGCTGAGCGGTGCGCTACGCTTTGCAATTATGTCTGCGCGCGTTATTCACTTCTTGGGTCCGCGTCGGAGCGCGTGGCGCGTGAGAGCTGGTTTTGCATGCGCATACGTAAAACCCGCGCGCAGCTGCCAGTCGAGTCATCTAAAGGACAGTAATAGATAAACATAAGTTACCGCTAGAGGTTGCCCTCCGTGGGGATTCCGTCCGGGATGTAGATCTGGATGCCGTCCAGGTCCTTGGTCAAGGGCAGCTGCGACCCCAGCCGGCTCACCGGCGTGATGTCGTCCTCGTCCCAGTAGTTGCGCAGTAACTCCAGCTCCCACGCGTTCCGCGGCGGCAGTTTCGCGCCCCAGGCCGGCGGAATTTTGACGTGGTCGTAGCCCAGGGAAGCCCCTTCACCGAACAGGTCCTCGGTCCAGGCGTCCGTGTTGACGCGCTCCACGACGCCGGCCACGGCCGTGGGCCCGATGTCGATGCCGTGCAGCTCGGCGACCTCGCTCACCGTCATGCCGACGCGGCCCGGCACGACGGCTCGCGACCCTTCGTGGTCGATGAAGGTGATGTGCACGGTCACGTCGCTGACCTGGGGCGCCGGCGCTATGTGCGCCGGCGCCGTGCTCAAGCTCCGCAAACTCCTCAAGCTCGTTTGTGGTCGGGCGGCCGCGCTGGAGGCCGCGGCTGGCCTTGCGGCGCGGAGAGCGCGGCGGCTGATGCGCGCAAGCATCCTGTCGAGTCTTGGTTGCCCGTCAACTGCGTTATAGCTAGATTTACCGTAAGGTCACGTCAGAAAACCCGCACGTAAAACGCAAAACGGGTTTCGCTGCGCGGCGTAACGCCGGCGTTTGCGTACGTGCTCGTAACGGCCACGCTGTAAGCGATTATCACGCGGTTATAGGCTGAAATACGCCGCAGCATCAACTCGAACCTTACCTGCAACAGCGCGCGCCGCGTGCACCGCCTAGCGAGAGAGCTCCGCACCAGCCGCGAGTCGCTGTGTACGGCGCCGGCCGCGGCAGCCACAGCCCCGACGCCGCCAGCGCCGCGCAAAGGAGCACCGACGGCGCACAACCAGCGAATATGTCGTCCGCCCCCGGCACGGCGCGCAGCGGCGACCTCGCGAACCCGGGGCAGGACGCCACGCTCATGGTCGAGGGCGGGCACGGCGAGATGCGCGCCATCACGCGCGCCGACACGTACATCATCACGGCGCCGCCGCCGCCGGACCCCGACGTGCAGCACCGCATGGCGGTCAAGGCGCCCGCGGTGCTGAAGACCATCCAGGGCTTACGGAACAAGGGCGAGGGCCGCCGCTTCGAGCCGGACGTGACGCGCAACCCCTACGCGCCGAAGACCTGGGTGTCCTACCTCACGGCGACGCGCGACGATTTTAGTTTCGCGGAGCGACGCCTCGTCTTTGAACGGGCGTTGCAGCTACTGCCGCGGTCGTATAAACTGTGGCGACTCTATTTAGACGAGGTCGAGGAGGCCGTTAGAGATAGGTGGCAGACCTCGGGCCGGGCCAAAGTCTTGGTCTTGCTCTATGAAAGGTGCCTCATGCACCTATCCAAAATGCCCCGATTGTGGCTCGAGTACGTCGATGTATTAGAGAAGATGCGAAAAAGCACGCAGCTGCGCCACTGCTTTGATAGGGCGCTGCGAGCCTTGCCGATCACGCAGCACGGGAAGGTCTGGCCCCGGTACGTGGCCTGGGCCGAGACATGTGGCGTCGCGCAGTGCGCCCTCAACGCGCACACGCGGCGGTGCATGCTCGAGCCGAACACGCGCGAGGCCCTCTGCGACTGGCTGGTGGCGCGGGGCGACCACGGCCGCGCGGCGTCCGAACTAGCGGCCTGCCTCAACGACGCGGACTTCGTGTCGCCGTCGGGCAAGTCGAAGCACCAGCTCTGGATGCGTCTGTGCGACCTGTGCGCCGCCCACCCCGAGGATCTGCCGTCGTCGCTCGATGTGGACCGGATCATCCGCTCAGGGCTCTCCCGTTTTAGAGATGAGGTGGGCCGCCTCTGGTGCAAGCTCGCGGACTACTACATTCGGCTAGGCCGGTTCGAGGAAGCCAGGAACATTTATGAAGAGGCCGTGACCACGGTCGTGACGGCGCGGGACTTCGGTCTCGTGTTCGACGCCTACTCGCGCTTTGAAGAAAGTGTCCTGGAGGCCAAGATGGCCAAATTAGAGACGGAGCCCGAGGACCCGGATCCGGACCGGGACCCCTTCGTGCCGACGGACCAGGAGGACGTGGACTTCCGTTTGGCGCGGCTGGAGCGCCTCATGGAACGCAGGCCCCTCTTGCTCTCCTCCGTTTTGTTGAGGCAGAACCCCCACTCCGTGGCGGAGTGGCACGCGCGCGCCGAGATCTGCGCGGACGACCCGGCCAAGGCCATCGAGTGCTACAGTGACGCCGTGAAGACCGTGGACCCCTTACAAGCCACGGGTCGACCACACACGCTGTGGACGGCCTTCGCGTCCTTCTACGAGCAGCGGAACGACCTCGCCAACGCCCGCGTCGTCCTAGAACGGGCGACTGAACAAGAGTTCAAGACCGTGGACGACCTGGCCTGCGTCTATTGTTTTTGGGTCGAGATGGAGCTGCAGCGGGAGCACCACGAGGAGGCGTTAAACGTGGCGCGGCAGGCCGTGCTGGAGCCGGCCCGGCGCCGGCGGTTGACCAAGGAACAGATACCGGTGCAGGAAAAAGTGTATCGGAGTTCGAAGCTCTGGTCGCTGTACTTGGACTTGGAGGAGTCGCTGGGGACTCTGGATAGCGCGCGGGCGGCCTACGACCGCTGTTTGGACTTAAAAGTTGCCACCCCCCAGATCGTGGTGAATTATGCGAGTATGCTCGAGGAGAAGGAGTACTACGAGGACGCCTTCGGCGCGTACGAACGGGGCGTGGGCCTGTTCCACTGGCCTCACGTGCGCGAGCTCTGGTTCGGGTATTTGCAGGCCTTCCACACGCGGTACGGCGGCACGAAGCTCGAACGGTCGCGCGACCTCTACGAGCAGGCCCTGCGCAAGGCGCCCGCGGCCGACGCGGCCACGCTGCTGGTGGACTACGCTAAATTAGAAGAGGCCCACGGGCTTGGAAGAAGGGCCATGGCCGTGTATGAACGGGCGGCCCTCAAGGCGGACGACGACCGGGCCTTTGCGGCCTGGCGCCTGTACGCGGCAAAAGTGGAAAGAGCCTACGGGGCGCCCAAGGCGCGGAGCGTGTACGAAAGGGCCGTGAAAGCGCTGAATAAAGACGACGAGGCCAAGCGCATGTGCCTGGCCTTTGCTACACTAGAGCGGGGCCTGGGCGAAGTGGACCGGGCGCGCGCCATCCTGGCCCACGGCGCGCAGTTCGCCGACCCTCGGTTAGATGACCACTACTGGCAGACGTGGCGCGACTTCGAGGTGCAGCACGGCAACGAGGACACCTTTAGGGAGATGCTCCGCGTGAAGCGATCCGTGGGGACGGCGCGGAGTTCCGCGGTCTACGTGGCGGACGGTCTCTTAAAGACGGACGCGCCCCTCATGACCGACGCGGAGGCGCAGCGGCGCATGGCCGGCGACGCGCCGTCGCTCAAGCGGAACGCCTCAGAGGGCGGCGCCGCCGAGACGGAGATGGCAGCCCTGGAGCGCCAGGCCGCGCGCATCGTCGAGGCGACCTCCCAAAAGGCGGACCCGAACGAGATCGACCTCGACGACGACTCGGACGACGGCGAGCGGGAGCTGTCAACCAAGCCCGTGCCGGCCGCGGTCTTCGGGTCCGCGGCGGCCCAGGCCACGGAGATGGAGCCGCAGGGGGCGCTGGCCCGGTTCCAGAAGAAGGCCACCTAAATACCACAGTTCTTAATTATGTCCATTCGTCCTCCCCGCTACCGCAGCAGCCGATCGCCCGCATCAGCCCGAGCACAAAGCCGGTTTCTTCCGCGACGGGCGGTGGTCGCGCGGGCAGCAGCGCGTCCCTTAACGTATCTTCCCGCCGCGATTCGCTCACGTCGTACTTCTGTACTCGTCTAGGGTTCTCGCGGAAACCATCAGCATCCAACGAGCGCGCCCGCCGTCTTTGCGGGTCGTCGCCGTCGCGCCGCCTTCTAGGCTGCGGGTCGTCGCCGTCGTGCACGCGTAAAGAAGCTAACCGTGTGTACGACGCAGCTACGCGACTCGCCGGGCTGCTGCCGACTCGTGCCGGAGGCGGCGGCGGCGTCGTCGACGCAATGGGATCGTGCTGCACGCGTTCGATGCAAGCGGGCGACGTGGACCGTTTCACGCTGCCCTCGTCGTCGGAGACGCACTGGATGGGCGCGGCAGTACCGTCGTCGGCGTCGGGCCCCGGGCCGCCGCGCCAGGCCGCATCCCGGCTCCCTGGGGGTGCACCTGGCGTTCCTTTCTGGGGCTCCGGCACGGCGCCCGGCCGCGCCTCCGACAGGTGCCACATCGCTCTTGCGTCTTGCTGCCGAGGCGGGGGCAGCCTGCCAGGTGCAGCACCGCCTCTCCTTGATCTCACAAGTCCGTTCTGATCGAAGCTGTTTCGTGCGGGTATTATTCGCGGGTTTTATGCTCTGCGATAGAAGCCTTGCAACTCGTGCGCTGCTCGTGCTTCTGCATTCCAGCTCTCAGCTTTCGCTGCACGTCTAGCGCAATCGAATCGAGCGCTATTAGCACAACAGCGCGCTACAGCACCAGCAAAACAACACATGCCTGCATAGACATGTCGCGAAATTTGAGCGCGCACGGAACGCTGAGAGCGCGCACCGATGCGCTTATAGTTGCGGTAGACATCCCGCGGACCAACACGATCAAGAGTGACGTGCGTGCGCTCGCCGCGGCGCTGGGCGTGCCGTTCAGCGGCGTGGCGACGACGCTCGCCGCGCTCGAGGCGGAATGTCTGGCGCCGTCACCGGCGCCGGCGGCAACCAGCACGCCGAGCGTCAGCGTGGCCGCAGATATTCTCAACCGCGCGCGTGCAGATCTGCCGGATTCGCTCACTGCCACGCAGCGCACGCAAGTCTCTGCGGCCATCGCCAACGCACTCGCTAGAAACGTCGCAGCGAGCACCGAGACGATCCTGGCCGACGACGCGCCAGCGCATGCGTTCCTGCGCTGGGAGGCTCTGAAAATCATTTCGCAATACCTGGTGCGTCATCAGGGAGTGATAATATCCGAGGCTATGAAGTCCGCGGCGACCGCATGCACGGCCGCAGCGAGCAATGGCGACGCCGATGCGGCTTTGTGCGTGCGGGAGCTCGCAATAATTGGCGGCCCCATCGTGGCGTGGGTCGTCCATCAGTCCTTCGTAGCGGCGCATGAGGGTGAGGAGGGCGCGCTGGCGGTCATTGCGGACGCGACGGACGCGAACAACGAGATGGCACTTCTTAGCGCGCTGTCAGCCTGCGCGGCACTGCTCAAGCCCGGCGGCGGCGAGGTTGCCGATCGGCTCAAAGCCGTGCTGCGCGTCGTGCCGGCACTGGCGGCACGCGCGCCGCTGCCAGATGCCACATCTAGCGTCCAGTGGCGCGCGGTTGCGGACGCGTGTACGCGGCACGCGTTGGCGGCCGTCGGCGCCCCCGAACGCGGCGTTGCACCCGCCGACGCCTTGCAATGCTGGGCGGCGGCGTTCGACCATTTTAGGCTGAGCGGCGCGGACCCGCCGTGGGCCGCCCTCGAGCGCGCGCTCGTCGACCACGCCGAGGCGCCGGTGCTGCGCCGCCGCGCGCTCGCGGTTCTAGAGCTCATCGTCGATGATTGGGACAAGGAGTCTGATAACGCCCATGGCAGGTCCGGAAATTGGCGGCAATGGCTCTGCGCGGCGTCCACGGCCGAGTACGAGAGCGGCCACCACCTCGTCGCCGCGGCGGCCGACGCGTTCCTTGGTATTACAGCCGCTGCCCCTCTTATCGGCACTCCCCGGGGGTCGGTCGCCTGGCGATCGCGGCCGCTCGATGCGAAGTGGGTGCGCGCCCTCGCGGGTCAGCTGCTGCGGCACCGGAACCCGTCGGCGCGCAAGGCGTTCCTGCAGCGGCTCCTCGACCATGCGGACCCGGCAAAAATCGCCGACTGGCCGCTCCTCCGCGACTCGATCTTGCCGGCGCTCGACGACACTGAGCTGCGGAAGGGCCGCGACGTGGCGAGGCGCTGCGATGCCGCGGCCGTCGAATTCGTGGCGCTGTTCTACCGCGCGGCGCCCGAGGAGACGCGCGCCGACGTCGTCGCCTACGCGCTGCGCGGCGGCGGCCGACCGCGCGCCCGCGCGGCGCTCCTCGGACCCTTCGAGGACTTCGAGTTCGCCTCGCTCCCGGGCCCGAATATACAAGACGACGACGTCGCGGCCTCGGCGGCGGCGCTCGAGGCCGCCGACAACGACGCGGCGACGTACGCGCTCGCGCTCGCCGTCGTGCCCCTCGTCTGCTGCCAGGACGCGGCGGCGTCGCCGGCGACCGCGGGCGCGTTCGCCGCGGCCTGTTCTCTCGCAATCGTCGACGAGGTGGCCCTGGACGAGCGGCTCATGAACTGGCTCGGGGCGCGCGTGATCGACGTGGGCGCTATCGATGACGCACGAGCCTCCGCGGCCGTCGCGGTGTTGAAGGCATACACTGTAGACATCGAGTCCATGTTCAAGCGCCATGGGCTCAAGGGCCTCCGATGGCTCGTAACTCACGCGCGCGGCAGCCGCCGGCGGACTGCGGCAGTATTCCTTGCTGCTGTGGCAACTGGCGGATCCACCCAGTGGTTTTGTGCGGCTTCTACCGAAGCCGCCCTCTCTTCCGCCGATGCATCGGTGGTCCTTGCCGGCATGCCCGTGATCTTGAACGGCGACCGTTGTGCGGAGGATGAGCTTCGGGACTGGTGCAAGCTGAGCGCCGCGCTCGTGCGACGGCTCTACGCCATGATCCTGAAAAGTCTCGAGGGAAACTCTGAAAACGACACTTCCTTCGATAGCGTTGCGGTGGCACATGTCACGTGCCTTCGCGCGGCTGCCAGCTGCCTATCCCGCGAACAACTGGAGGAGATTGATGAATTGATGCTCCTGGCAGCGGCGGAGACAGTAGTGGATAACGCGACGGGAACGCGGGCGCAAGCCGTCGCCAGGACTGAGTTCTGGCGACTAATGGCGGCGCTGCTCGACGCCGGCGCGCTGGTAGCGGCCGACGTCGACCACGAGCTAGTCCTCGACGCGCTAGAAGGTTGCGACGCGTCCGTCGACGGCGTCACGGCGGTGCTCCGCATCGCGATGGCGGTCATCTCGGCCGCGCCGCCGGACGCGGCCGCCATTGCCGCCAACCGTGCAACCTCAGCGTTCCTCGACTGTGCGAAACTCGGCTCGCCGGAACTCAGCGCCTGCGTCGCGTTCCGCGTCGTGGCGCCCCTGATCGAACGGGCGCTCAACGACCCGGGCGCGCGGAGCCTCGGCCAAGCTGCCGCCGACGTGTGCGCGCGCCTGCTCGCTAAAACATCGAACCCCGTGGCGCGGCGGTCCGCGCTCGCACGCGCGCTGGCGTTTGCACTGTGCGCCGGCGCGCGCGGCGCCGCGTGCGACGACGCGCAGGCCGCAGTGTTCGGGCCGCTGACGGCGGCGCTCTGCTTGGACCGCGATGACGAGGTCGCGGACGCGCCCTCCTGCGTGCCCGATGACGGCACGGCGCCCGACCCGGCGTCGCCCGAGCGCACCTGCTTCGACTTATGCGCGCGGCGCCACGTCGGCCCGTCGCTCGCGCTCCTGACGACGGTCGCGTTCCTGGAGAGCGACGAGGCTCCTCAAGCTCTGCGCCGGGCCGCGGCCGCGGCGTTGCTGGACCTCGAGCCCGAGTTACGCTTCGAGAGCGGCGACGCGTCCTGCGCGCGGTCCGCGGCGTGGGGGCGCCGGCTGAAGTTGTGGCAGGCGCTCGGGCTACTGCTCGTGCGCGGGGATCTGGACGAGCCGGACTCCGCGCTCGCGAGGCGCGTCGCGGAGGCGGCGGCGCTGGCGCTCTCGTCGCCGACGGCGATCGAGGTGCGCTACGCGTGCGAGGCGGCGTCGGCCGCGGCGTGCCGGTGCTGGCCCGTGGTCGTCGACGCGCTCTTAGACCGCGTGGGGGCAGTGCGCGACGGGGACGTGGTCCCGCTCGCGAAGGGCTCGGAGATCGAGCGCGCGGGCGGCCGCGAGATCGCCCTGGGCTCCCTATTGGCCGTGGCGGGCGCGGCCCTCATCGACAGCGCCGACGATTCGATCGCGGATCAAACACGCGCGAAACGATTGTTGGGCCTCGCGTGCGGCCTCGTGGGCTCGCCCCGCGGGTTGGTGCGGGGCGTCGCCGTGCTACTAAGCAAACGCCTGTTCCGGGAGTTCCCGCCGATTGAAACGGACGTGACGGGCCGGGCCCTCGCGCACGCGCTCGCCCGCGACCCGGACGTCGCGCGCCTGGTCAAGCGCCAGGGCCGCTTCTTCCACGACCTGCGGAGCGCGGACAAGTGCTCGCTCAAGCACTCGGCCAACGCGTCCCTCGTCGCGGGGCTCAAGAGCGACCTGGACCTCATGGCCATTGAGCTGAACCGGCTCGAGGTTGCCAGCGACTTGGGGAGCTACGCCTGGAAGCGGAGCAAGGCCGAGGTGTCGAAGAAGGCGCTCGCGACCGTCGCTTCTACTTCTTCCAAGAACGTCGCGTTCGTCCAGCGCAAGGTCGATCGCGTGCGCGAGGCGCGCCTGGCCGCGTTGCAGAGCGACGACGACCGGACGGAGATCAACGGCCGGAAGCGGAACGCCGTGGGCAAGGAGACGCTGCCCCTCATCGTCTGCGCGTCGCTCGTGGACAAGACCCCCAATCTAGCGGGCCTGGCTCGTACTTGTGAGGTATTCGCTTGTGAACAACTCGTGGTGGCCGACGCGGCGATCGTCGCCAGGAAGGAGTTCCAGCAGATCGCGATGACAGCCGAAAAATGGATCCCCATCGCCGCCGTGCCGCCCTCGGAGCTGCGCGGCTGGCTCGAGGCGCGGCGGGGCGACGGGTACTCCGTGGTCGCGCTCGAGCAGGCCACGGGCTCGTCGTGCCTATCAGCTGGAAACCTCAGCCTGCCGACGCCGGCGGTCCTGCTCTTGGGCGCGGAGGGCGAGGGCGTGCCGAACGCGTTGTTCGATTTAGTGGACGTGTGTATGGAGATCCCGCAGCTGGGCGTCGTCCGCTCTCTAAACGTGCACGTGTCCGGGGCGATCGCGGTCTGGATGTTCACGCGGCAGATGTTGTCGCGGGCGGCGGGCGACGATTATCACACGGTGGTGAGGACGCAGCAGAAAACATTGAAGGACGTTGAGGATCTTAAGCAGACGCTAGTGGAGCTCAAGCCTCAGCTGGGTAGTTTCAAGGGATATCACAAGCGTCTTCAGAAGCAGTACTCAGCGCAGTTGAAAATTTTATCGGAGGTCATTAAAGAACTGCCAGAAGCAGCTCAAAGGAAACTTGCGGACTCCGGAAGACTCGAAGCTTTGATGAACTACTAGTAATAATGTGTTTAATGTATCGCAATTTTTAGTCCACCCGCACGTGTTTGTGTGACTACTTGATGTGACTACTTAGTGGACCCCGCACGCTGAAAAACCCGTGACGGCTCTCACAGGAGCGATATTAGTTTGACTTTTGTAGAGCAGTGCGTGTGCCGCATTGATTGGTGATCCGACCGGCGTAACAGCTTTAGCACAGACCAGCAGTCGCCCGCGTGCCCGCCGCACGCCCTCGCAGCGACACCAGCAGCGCAGCACCGCAGCAAAACAACCATGGTCAAGAAGAAGGCCAAGTCCCACCGCCAGACGCTCAAGCAGAAGTACAAGGTCCAGAAGCGCGTCCAGGAGCACGACCGCAGGCTCAAGAAGTCCGCTAAGAGAGGTGGATTAGTCCCGGGCAAGAAGAAGCGCGACCCCGGCATCCCCAATAGCTGGCCGATCAAGCAGGAACTCTTGGAGCAGGTCGAAAGAGCGAAACTGAAGAAGGAGACGGACCGCGAGGACGCGAAGCAGGCCAAGAAAGATCGAAGGAAGCTCGCCAAGAGTAGGGTGAGTATGGAGGACCTCGCAGCGTCGGCCAAGGAGCGCGGCGCGGCCTTCAAGGAGGAAGACAACGCGCCCGCTCGAGCGCAGGACGCCTTGGACAAGCGGTCGGAGCAGAGCACGCGGGCGTACGCGCGCGAACTCGCGAAGGTCGTGGAGTCGGCGGACGTCATCCTGGAGGTCCTCGACGCGCGGGACCCGGCCGGTTCTCGCTCCTCGAGGATCGAGAGCGCCGTACGACGCGCACCCGGTAAAAGACTGGTCCTCGTGCTCAACAAAGTAGATTTGGTGCCGCGCGACGTCGCGACGCGGTGGCTCGACGTGTTGCGAAGCACGGGTTTAGCGGTGGTGGCCTTTAAAGCCTCCACGAAGGGTGGCGTCGCGTCGTCGGCCCTGGACTCGGCGCGCGATGCCGCCGTGATCGATGAAGGAGCCATGAGCCGGTCCACCGCGCTGGGCGTCGACGGGCTCTTGCAGCTGCTGAAGAACTACTCTAGAGATGGCGGCGGGTCGTCGCGACCGGGCGCGCTCGTGGTGGGCGTCGTCGGGTTCCCGAACGCGGGCAAGAGTTCCGTGATTCGGTCACTCACGAACGCGCGGCGGGGCGCCGACCACGGGAGCAAGGACTCGGCCGCGACTGTAAGTGCGACGCCGGGCTTCACCAAAGCGTTGCGGGAGGTGCGTCTGGACTCGAAGCTTACACTTATTGACTCGCCGGGCGTCGTGGGCGTCACTTCAAGTGGCGGCACGCGCTCGTCCCAGCTCGCTTCGTTACTGGTACGAGGGTGCGTGGACCCGGCGGAACTCGGGGACGACGCCGTGGACGCGGCGTCCTCGTTGATTGGCCGGGCGGACCCGGCCGCGTTAGCGATGCGCTACGAGCTCCCGTTAAACGAGGACCCGTCCCGGTTTTTGGCCGCGGTCGCGCGGAAACGCGGCCAACTGAAAAGGGGCGGCGTGCCCGACGTGACCAAGGCCGCCATCGCGGTGTTGCGGGACTTTGCGAAGGGCGACGTGAAGTTCTTCGTGCAGCCACCGGCCAAGGAGGCCTCGGTGAACAACGCCGAGATCGTGACGTCCTTGTCGGAGGCGTTCGACCCTTCCACGACGGACGCCACTGTCTTAGAGGGCGCCGACGAGATGGACATGGACGCCGTGGCGTTGGAACACGACGACACGGACATGGACGCCGAGGAGGCGCCGGTGCTCGTGGATCCCAAGGTGGGGGCGACGTTCGACTTCGTGAAGGACTTCAAGTACTAAGTAGTGTCTCTTATTTGTGGGTCCGCGGCGTAGCCGGGGGGTAAAGCGGTGTAGCTCACGCGGGGAGTCGGGGTATTATCAAGATTCCTCCCCCGGTGCGGATCGGAATGCGGACATGTACGCGCGCCGAGGCCACATTTGAACCCGAACTTTGAATATGTCAGTTCCTGGAAGAAGTACACTACGGGCGAATCGATGGCCACAGTTGAAGGTTCTGGGCCGCTCGTGCACGCGGGTCGTTGAGAGGCTCCAGACGTTCGCCGCGCAGCCCGTCTCTATCGCTTTGTGCAGCCCCCCATCGTCCGGCGCGCGCAGCAGCGACGAGCAGCGGAGCTTCGGAAGCACTGACCGCAAGCGCAGCACCGACGCACGAAAGGATGATGGCCCCCGCGGTCATGATCAGCGTCGCCGATCTCGAGGCCGTGCCCCGCATGGCGGAGGAGCTGGGCGCCGCGCCGGCCGTCGCGCCGGCCGCGCCGGCGCCGGTCGCACCGGCGCCGGTGCCGTGGACCGTCGACGGGCACAGCCCGCCGCCGTGGGCCAACGCCGAGCCGCCTGCCGGTGGCGTCCGGTTCAGCCCGCCGCCGTGGGCCAACGCCGAGCCGGCCGGCGTCCTGAGCCCGCCGCCGTGGAACAGCGAGCCGCCGCCTGCCGACGGCCTCCGGCTGAGCTTCGGGACGCCGGACGAGCAGCCGACGACGTTCCTCATGACCCTCGACGGCGCGTCGGCCTCCTTCGCGCCGCCCGAACCCTTCGTCGGGAACACAGCAGCCCCCATGGAGTACAGTCCCACCACCATACCCCGCCACGTTCACGATGGAGACGCCCCCGAACCAGAGATTCAGGACGAGCACGACAAGCACAAAGACGTCGACGCCATCCGCAAACTACTACTGCAGCGGGACACGAAGGCCTGGCTGGACAACGGGCCGACGTGCGGGCGCGTGCCTGTGTCCACGAACTGCGCCGCGGCTTTAGGGAGGGATTGTACCCAGGAGGGCCTGGGGCGCATCGGCGGCCGCCTGGCGGGCCACGTGGGCGACAGCCGGTACGTGGCGGACATCACGCGAGACGGGCGGAGCAAGTGCCAGGCCAAGGGGTGTCGCAAACAACTGGTGAAGGGCGAGTACCGCCTCGGGAAGCGCCCACCGTCCGTGCGGTACGGCCACTCGCCCAAGTGCCGGTGGTACCACGTGGACTGCTGTTTTGCCGCCTTTGCGAGTGTGGCGAAAAAGTCCAAGACCATCACGTCGTTGGACGACATCGAGCGGGTGCGCGCGATATTCCCCCCGGTGCAACTCGCCCACATCCAGGACCTGATTGACGCGCACAACCGGCGCTTGAGCGATGGCGAGGCCGGCGAGGCGCCGCCCCGGAAACGGCGGGCGGCGGCGCCCGGCTTGCCGTTATCACCCATACACCGCCACACGGCCCACTTCCTACCTCTGGTACCGGGCCCCGCGGCCGGGCTGCCGCGGCCCATCCCGGACCGCGCGGCATCGGCGACGCCGTCCCGAACGCACGCGTTGTCAATAGAGACGCCGTCCCGCACCCCGACCTTCGACCTGGAGCCCATCTCGACGCCCAGTGCGTACATGATGCCGATCCACGAGGCGGGCCTGGACCTCTTCGCCTGCCCGACGCCCGTTCAAGACGGCTGCCCGACGCCGACGCCGACGCTCGAGTCGCAGTGACTGGTGTCCCCAACCCTGTGCCCACAAATACCTTAGGCTGTCATTATACTTAAGACCGCATCCTGTGAGTTTGTACCCGCGCGGTCCCCGCCCACGTATCCTGGCACCGTAGCGGACACACGAGTACACAAGAAAACTACTTAGCAGGCACGTGCTTCCACAGGAAGGCCTGGAAGACGCGCGCGTCGAACTCGACCAGAGAATCGTCCCACGCGTTGCCGACGCAGGCCGCCGGCAGTTTCTTCGCGACATAGTGCCGCAGGAACACGCGCAGCGCCTCGATGTCGGCGCAGACCGTCCGCGTGCCCATGCCCGACGGATCATTTCCCCCGAGCGAGTCGATGCAGTGGTACTCCTTCCCGACCCGCAGCACGGCGATGACGTGCTGCTTGAAGAAGAACGCGCAGCCCGCCTTGTTCGTCAGAGAAATCTCCTCGAAGGCGTTCAGCAGCTTCGCGACGTGCTCGTCGTCCAAGCAATTGCCCCCGAACACGCCCGCAAACATGCTATGGTCGATGGCCTCCGCGTCGTGCAGGTAGTCGTGCACGTCCGACGGAATAATGAAGGCCCCCGCGCCCAGCCCCAGCTTCGTGCGAATGTGCGCCAGGATCGGCGGCACGATGTCGTCGATGACGCGCGCCACGTCCCCGTTGGTCAGTTCGCGTTGTTCGCCAATATGCTGCTGGCACACGAGCGGCGCGATGACCGCGCAGCCGTTCGTCGAGTCGCAGTTCCGCGCGTCGCGCACGCGGCCCTGGAACGTCGGCAGCCGCTCGACGCGCCCGCGCCCCTGCGTCCGCGTCTGGCTCCAGGCGCGCTCCGCCTCGGCGCGCACCGCTTCTATCGTCGTTTTTGGAAAGGTTTCGCCGTCCTCGTAT